>Ga0116230_10001967_pt1 | contig 19781 bp, 19 predicted proteins | sample S1TSphfallax_3_FD_88678 | JGI IMG/M metagenome (GOLD analysis project Ga0116230, IMG submission 88678) | Host-associated microbial communities from peat moss isolated from Minnesota, USA - S1T2_Fd - Sphagnum fallax MG | ecosystem: Host-associated > Plants > Peat moss > Unclassified | place... | reverse complement strand
TGCCCGCAGCACGTTGTGCAGGGTGAGGCCATATTTCAGGCAATGCACGCCGCCGGAATTCTCGGCCACGTTGCCGCCGATGGTGCACGCAATTTGGCTGGACGGATCGGGCGCGTAGTATAGACCGAACGGCGCCGCAGCTTCGCTGATGGCGATGTTCCGAACTCCGCATTGCACGGTTGCGGTGCGCGCAATCGGATCGATCTCGAGGATTCGGTTGAACTTGGCCATCGACAGCGTCACACCCAGCGCATGCGGCAGGGCACCGCCCGACAACCCCGTTCCCGCGCCGCGTGCCACGACCGGCACATTCAAGCTGTGACAGACTTTCAGCACCGCTCCGACCTGCGCTGACGTCTCGGGCAAGACGACGACCAGCGGCTGTTGCCGATAGGCGGTGAGCCCATCGCATTCGTAGGCGCGGGTATCTTCGGATCGATACGTGATGCAGTGGCTGGGCAGAATTCTAGAGAGGGCCGACACTACCTCGGCTTGTCGGTCAGCCCGAGCGGCCAGGTCGGCCCCCTGCGTGGGGTCTAGCATGACCCCATGATAATGGAGATCATGAAGGTTCGGTCATGAACCTGCCGCCGGCAACGCGAAACTTCACAACTGCGCCACACTCCAACCACTCTCCGGTAGTCCAGAAGGTCAATGGTCAAATTCATGTTGAAGCACAGCGTTTGCACCCTGTTGTTGGTTCTGCTCGAGGCCGCGGCGGCAAGGGCTGCACCTGCCCCTTTCGACCTGGCGGGCCCGGTGCTCGATGTCAAGATCACTCGCGGCACGACGACCTTGCCGGCGTCCCAGGTGCCGAATTTGGCCCCGGGCGACCAGATTTGGATCAAGGCTGATCTGCCCCCCACCCAATCCGTCCATTACTTGATGGTGGCGGCATTCCTGCGCGGTTCCACCAACCCTCCGCCCGAAAGCTGGTTCTTTCCATGCAAGACCTGGGCGGCCAAGTGCGGTGCCGCCGGCATGACGGTTACCGTGCCGCAGGATGCGCAGCAGGTGATCGTGTTTCTGGCCCCCGAGACCAATGGCGATCTCAAGACCTTGATGGGAGCCGTCCGCGGCAGGCCCGGAGCCTTTGTCCGCACCTCCCAGGATCTCAACCAGGCGGCGCTCGACCGATCGCGCCTCGAGCGTTATTTGACGACCATACGCCGCTTGAACGATTCGGATCCCGGAAAACTGCTGATCGCCGCACCGTTGCTGGCCCGGAGCCTGGCGATCAAAGTCGACGAGAAATGTCTCGATCGTCTGCCCGAGCTGCAGGCCCCCTGCCTCATGATGGGCCAGGAATCTCTCATCTTGAACGACGGCCACAGCACGTCGATCGTGGAAGCCCTCACCTCCGGCCCGGGCGCCGATCTGGCAATGGAAGCGAGCTATACGCCCCAGCTGAACTACGGCTATTACAGCCCGTACATTGCCTCCGTATTGGACATCGCGCGGATTTTCGAATCCTTCAACACGGCGCAATATCAGTACATCCCGGCTTTGGCCACGCAGCGTGGCGACAAACTCAATCTCACCTTGAACGCGGCGCCGTCTTTCCATAATCCGAAGTCCGTCTTGGTGGCGGCGCTGCCGGCGATCGAAGAGGCGCAGCTACCACCGCTGCATGCCGTCGACCCCAAGGAGATTTATTGCGCACGGCGCAGCACGTTGGTGCTTCCGGTGGAAGGCGCGCCGCTCGTTTTCTCGACCGGATTCGCACATGACGTGTCCCTGAGCCTCACCGGTACCGACGGCAAATCCGTTGATCTGCCCGCTGTCGCCGACGGCACGCAGGGAGGCTTTGTGGTGGATACCACTGCGCTCGGATCGCTCAACCTCGGTGACAGCGTTGAAGCCACGCTGCACGGCCAATGGGGCTTCGACCCTTATCAGGGACCCCATTTTCATCTCATGAACGCCCATAACCGTAGCTGGCAGCTCGTGGCGGGTGACGAGGCGGGACTCATCGTCGGACGCCAGGATACCGTGCACCTTCGGGCCGACAGCGTCAGTTGCGTCGATAACATCATGCTCAAGGACCCGGCCGGCAAGGAACTCAAAGTCGACTGGAAGCCCGTCAAACCGGACGAGGTCGAAGTCAAATTGCCGCTGCAGGAAGCGCAACCCGGCGCGCTGACCTTGGTGGTGGGCCAGTATGGGCTCACCGAAGCTCAGAAAGTGCCTTTGCAGGCGTTTGCCGAGGCCGGGCGATTCGAGGGTTTCTCTGTCCATGCCGGCGATGTCCAGGGGATGTTGAAGGGCAGCCGCCTCGATGAGGTGGCGAGCTTGACGGTTAAGAATGTGATCTTCGTGCCCGGTGCACTGACCAGCCAGGCGGGCAGCGATGAGCTGCCGATGGTCGCCGAGGATGCCAAGGCGGCAGCCAGCCTCAAAATCGAGCATGCGGTGTCGGCCAAGGTGACGTTGCAGGACGGCCGCTCTGTGCCGATCTCGGCAACGATCGAGGCACCCCGGCCTCGCGTGCGATTGCTGGGGAAGAGCGTGCACCCGTCTATTCCGGATGAACAGAGCAACATCCGGTTGAAGGACGACGGCCAGGTGCCCCAAGACGCCATGTTGGTATTTTCGCTTCGGGCGCAATTGCCCGCTGAGTTCGTGCATGACGAAACGGTGGACGTTGCCACCGCTGACGACAGTGCCGAGACCACCTTGAGTGCCGCCAATGGCGGTTTCACCCTCGAGAATGCTCAGGTGGCGGTGGTTTCATTCGATCCGCTCAAGGCCTTTGGCCCAGCCACATTCGGTCCGTTGAAATTCCGCGTCAACGTCAAGGGCGTACCCAGCGACTGGCAGCCGCTCGCCAATTTGGTGAGACTGCCTGCACTGAAGGAATTGAAATGCCCGGCGACGCCTGACCTCGCCTGTCAATTGACGGGCTCGGATCTGTTCCTGATCGACTCGATCGCCGCCAACCCGGATTTTAGCCACGCGGTCACGGTGCCCGACGGATTCTTGGGCTCGGCATTACCTGTCCCGCACCCCATAGCGGGGCCGTTGTTCGTCAGGCTCCGGGACAACCCCTCCGTTGTGAACGTCACGTTGCTGACTGCTGAGGAGCTGCCCGCTCCGGCCGAGGATACCGACCGGACTCAGTCTCGACACGCTGCCGGACAGGGCGATCTGGCACAGTCCGCTGCGCTGCCGGCCAATCCTGCGCCTGCCGACACCGCCGGCGCTGCCACCACGCCCGCAGTGCCAGCCGGCGCGGCTACCAGCACGCCCGGGGCGCCCGGGGTGCCGGCCGCCGCACCCGCGCCCGCCGCCGCACCCACGCCCGTCGCCCTACCCGCGCCCGCCGCCGCACCCATGCCCGCCGCCCCACCCGCGCCCGTCGCGCCCGCCCCGACCACCGCGCCTGTGCCTGCCACGCCGGCCGTGCCCGTCGCCGCGCAACCTTGAGGCACACTCTGTTGCCTTGACAATTGATGCCTCGGCAACTATCATGTCGCCCATGAGAGCGGTGATTACGGTGGACGAGCAGCGCGACTGTGCGGCATCCCTTCCTACACTGGAACTTGCCGTACTCATTGGGCAGGTGCGCGTCGCGATGATTGCGGGTGTAGACGCCGAGTTTCTGAGAAACGAGAAGCTGGCCGAACTCGAAGTATCGACTGCTCAGTTCGCCATTCTTTGGAACCTGCGCAAGGGCTCGGCGGAGTCGGCTTGCGAGTTGTGCAAACGGCTTGATTACGATCGTGGAGCGATGAGCCGGATGATAGACCGGCTGGAAAGCAAGAGACTGATAAGACGTGTCCCTCTGGCCCACACACGGCGGACCGTGGCCCTCGAAGTGACGGATGAGGGGAAGGCCGCGCTGCCGTTGATGGAAGAGTGCCTGGATCGGGTGGTGCAGCGGATGTTGAAGGGCGTGACTCCGGCTCAAGTGGGAGAAATGTCAAAAGTGTTCAAGCAGATGCTTGCCAATGTTTGATCGGGCGGAACTCACTGGATAGTTTTTAAAATTAAGGAATCGATTGCCCAGGCATCTGTTGCTCGGGCAGCGGAAATTGCCATGAAAGAACAAATTCAAACACAGCTGCAATCATGTGCCGCGCAAATCGCGATGCGCATCCAGAGCGCCAGCGCGGAGATGGATCCTGAGATCCTGCAGCTGCCGGGCGGCAGCGTCATCGCCACCTTGCTCTGGCTCTACACGAAGGGCGCCGGAGCGTTGCGCAAGCACTGAGCGGTCATCGCCCGCCCGACACGGTGCGCGAAACGTCAATAAATGCCGAGGGCCAGGCCTGCCGCAAGCGTTGCGCCGAGTTCCTCGCACCGCTCGAGATCACTGCTGGGGATGACTTTGGGCATCAAGATTCGCTCCGGACTTTGCGCCTGCGTGCAAACGATCAGCGAGTCGGCAACCGGCTTCAATCGCCACCCGGTGGCAATACGTTCGATTTGTCGCGCGGCGTTTCGCCCATCGCTGCCGGCACAAATCATCACGGCATAAGGGCGTCCATTCAGCCGATCGAGCGCCGCATAGTACGTGCGATCGAAGAAATCCTTCATCTGACCGGAAACGGCCGCCAAATTTTCGGGACTGGCAAAAACGAAGCCGGCCGCTTGCAACACGTCCTCGGGACGCGCCTCTGCAGCCGGTTTCAGCGCCGGCGTCACCGCAGGTTCGCGGGCAGCGCCGCGAAGGGCGGCCTCCGCCATTTGGCGCGTGCCACCCGTCATGGAATGATAAACAATCAGCAGCGATTTCATTTTGGATGTCCGGCCAGGCTGCACGATGGCGCAGCGTGAGACGGCCACAGCGTGGGCAATGTCCTACGCTTTCCGGATCCCCGCACCGACTGTCCGGAATGCGCGCCGCCGCCACAATGGAGCTTCTCGAGACGGGTCAATTTTCCCCTCCATTCATAAGGTGCGATCATGCTCTACTATGCAGTTGTATTCTTCGTCATCGCGTTGATCGCGGCATTCTTCGGCTTCGGTGGAATTGCGGTCGGCGCCGCCGGCATTGCCAAGGTCTTGTTTGTGGTGTTCTTGATCGGTGCCGTGGTGAGCTTCCTAATGAGCATGGGCCGACGGGTCTAGTTCTCGCGCTTGCCGGTTTACGTCCACGCTGTTTTTTTGGATGAAGTGGTCATCGCCTGACTTATGTTCGCTTAAATACATGGAGACTTAAATGGAATCGATTGCAGAAACGGGTCGCAGCGTAAAGGACTATGCGAACGGGCAGATCAACGCGTTCATCGAGAACGTCGAAGATCTGACCGATGCCTTGAAGGACGTGGATACCCCGGAGATTGCCCGGGTCAAGGCGAAGGTAAAGATTGCGCTTGCCGCGGCCAAAAGCGCGCTCGCGGACGGTGCCGCTCAGGTTCGCACTCAGGCTCGCCAGGTGTCGAAGACGACGGACACGTACGTGCGCGACAACCCATGGCAGGTGGTGGGCATCGCTGCACTGATCGGTCTTGCCGTCGGCATCATGGCGTCGCGCCGCTCCGACTGAGCTTGCGCCCGCCGGGTGGCGAGGACTTCAGGCTCTTCGCCACCCGGTGTCCCCACCCGGCCTGTCCTCCAGCAGGACACCGCCGGCCGACAGCAGATCGCGGATACGATCGGACTCTCCAAAGTTGCGCGCCGAGCGCGCCGCCCGACGTTGTGCCAGGAGATTGTCGATCTCGGCGTCGCTGAAGGTCTCTGCCCCCAACCCCCGCTTCAAATAGAGTTGCGGGGGCTGTTGGAGAATTCCGAGTACCTTCCCCATCGCGCACAATGTTTGTGCGAGCACGTGCTGGCGCGCGGCGTCGCCCGCGGCTTTGACGGAGTTGAGCTCACGAGCCGCACCTTGCATGACGGCAAGCGCATCCGGTGTATTGAAATCATCATCCATGGCCTCGCGGAACTGCCTGAGCCAGGCGGCATCGAGCATCTGCGCGTCGGCCACGCCCTCGACCAGCGGCGCGAGGGCCCCTTCCAGGGAGCGATACAGGCCGAGGAGCGTTTCGTCGGCTTGGGATAACTGGACTTCGGAATAATTGATCGGCCCCCGGTAATGACTGCTCAATAGGAAGTAGCGGAGGACTTCCGGGTCACGCAGCGTCTTCAACACGTCGCGCACGCTGAAGAAGTTGCCCAAAGATTTCGACATTTTTTCGTTGTTGATGCGGACGAAGCCGTTATGCATCCACACGTGGACGAACGGCGTGCCGCAGGCCGCGCAAGATTGTGCAATCTCGTTTTCGTGATGCGGGAACTTCAGGTCCATGCCGCCACCGTGAAGATCGAAATAAGTGCCGAGCAAAGATGTCGACATGGCGGAGCATTCGATGTGCCAGCCCGGCCTGCCCGCTCCCCAGGGCGAGTCCCAGAACGGTTCGCCGGGCTTCGCTCGCTTCCAAAGCACGAAATCCAGCGGGTCACGCTTCGATTCATCGACCTGCACGCGCGAACCGGCCCTGAGCTCGTCGATCTTCTTCCCGGACAGGCGTCCGTAGTCGGGAAACTTCCGCACCGAAAAGAGAACGTCGCCGTCGGGGGATGCGTACGCGAACCCCTTGGCGATCAAGGTCTCCGTCATCGAAATGATCGGTCCTATGAAATCGGTCGCCCGTGGCTCACGATCCGGCGGCAGAAGTCCAAGCTTGGAGCAATCCTCGTGCATCGCCGCGGTAAAGCGGTCCGCCAAGGCGCGCCAATCTTCGCCATTCTCGGCGGCACGTTGGATGATCTTGTCGTCGATGTCGGTGATGTTGCGTACATAAGTGACGGCATACCCCGAACCCTTGAGATAACGCTGCACCAAATCAAACACCGTCAGCATTCTCGCGTGACCGACGTGAAGAAAATCGTACACGGTGATACCACAGACGTACATTCGCACCTCGCCGGGCACGAGCGGCTGAAACTGCTCTTTTTCTCCGGTCAGCGAATTATGAATCTTGAGCATAGGATTCGAGTCGTCTTCTGGCGAGGCCAGGAGTCATGAGTTTCAACAGCGGCGCCAGCTCCGGTCCATGCGGCCGGCCGGTCAGTGCGACCCGTAGCGGCATGAACAACGCCGCTCCTTTTCGCCCCGTGCGCTCCTTCAGCAGCTGGGTGAGCCGCTTGAGATCGGACCCCGACTCGTCGAGTGCGGTCACCGCAGCGGAGAAGAAATCCCTGCCGGCATCGGCGATGACGCCCTCCTCCAATTGCGCCAAGGGCGGCAATTCGCCGCGCACCACCGAAACCCAATCCGCCGCATCCGCCGGCAGAGTTACATTGTGACGGATCAGCTCTATAAAATCATCGGGATCGTCCGAGCCGAGCCATGCCTTGAGTTCGGCGGCGGACATTCGCTGCAGTGTCTCTTTCTGAAAATGGATGAGTTGGGCCTCATCGAAGCGCGCAGAGGCGACGCCCAGATGCTCAGGCCGGAAGTGGTTGGGCATTTCGCTTGGGGGAAGCCAACCGTCGTGATCGCTCGCATGCCCCAGATGGAACAGGTGATTGAGGAGCGCAGGCCCCAGAAATCCACGTTCCCGGAACTCCTGCACGCTGGTGCTCCCATGCCGTTTGGACAACGGTGCGCCATCGGCCCCCACCAACAACCCGACGTGGCCATAGTTCGGGCGGCGCATCTGCAGTGCGTCGAGCATCATGAGCTGACGGGGCGTATTGGTCAGATGGTCGTCACCGCGCAACACGTGAGTCACACCCATCACTGCATCGTCGACGGCGTTGCAAAAGAAGAACGCAGCGGTGCCGTCCTCCCGGCGGATGATGAAATCGCCGATGTCTGCGGATGCGAAACGCTGCGGCCCGTGCACCAGGTCGGTAAATTCAACCGCCGTGTCGGGCGGCACCGCAAAGCGCAGCGTCGGCCGCAAACCGCGGGCCGCGCGTTCCGCGCGTTCCGCCGAAGTCAATTTTCGGCAGGTGCCCTCATACCGCGGCGGCCTGCCTGCCATGCGCGAAAGCTTGCGGGACAATTCCAGTTCCGCAACCGTGCAATAGCATGGATAGGCGCGATCCTCCGCCATGAGGGTGGCGAAGAGTTGTCGGTAGAATTCTCCGCGCTCGGATTGCACGTACGGTCCGGTCGGGCCACCCACGTCCGGCCCTTCGTCCCAGTCGAGACCCAGCCACGCAAGATCGACCTTCAGTCCATCCAGGTAACGCGACTGACTGCGCTCGACGTCGGTGTCTTCGATCCTCAGAATGAATCGACCACCGGCCTTCCTCGCCCAAAGATGGCTGAAAAATGCGGTGCGGGCATTTCCCAAGTGCAGCGCGCCGGTCGGACTCGGCGCAAAGCGGGTAACAATGGGTGAGGACATGGCTAAAGATTGTACCTATTCGAGTAGAATCTCGGAGCATGAAACAGCTACTCCTGATTTTGAGCCTGCTTGCGGTCAGCGTCTGTCGAACAGCCCCTGCCGCCGATGAGCAGACTCCGCCCGCCGCGGCGGTGGCTCCCGCGGCGGGAGCCGCTCCTGCGGCGGCCGCTCCCACTGCGCCGGCACCCACCGGCAGCGCAGGCAGCGACAAGACGGAAGCGCCTGCCCCCAAACCGCCATCCACCGAACCGGTACAGGTGCGGGTCGTCACCTCGCTCGGAAGTTTCGTCATCGAAGTTCTCCCCGAGCGTGCGCCGCTCACAGCGGCCCATTTTTTGAAATACGTGGATCAGGGCTATTACTCGGGAACGATTTTTCATCGTGTGATTCCCAACTTCGTGATTCAGGGAGGTGGTTTCGATACCACTTTCAAGATCAAGGGAACGCCGACGAAGGTCGTCAATGAATCCGGCAACGGCTTGACGAACCAGCGGGGGACGGTTGGCTTGGCGCGTCCCACCGAACCGCATGCCGGCGACGTACAGTTCTATGTGAATCTGTTCGACAATGCCGCACTCGACCCGAACCCCAATCGCTGGGGATATGCCGTATTCGGCAAGATCGTCCAGGGCATGGATGTGGTCGATCGCATCGGTAACGTCGCCACCGGTGTCAAGGGCCCCTTCAAGGAGGACTCGCCCCTGGTTCCCGTGGTTATCGAAAAGATCGAGCGCGTCAACCCGCCCTAACCCCGAGTGACGACCCTTTTCATCTCAGACCTGCACATCGACGCAAACAGTCCGGAAATCACCCAGCAGTTCGTCGATCTGCTCGATGGAGAAGCACGCCACGCCGATGCCCTCTACATCCTCGGGGATCTGTTCGAATCCTGGGTGGGGGACGATGGCGTCGACTCCCACCAACGTATGGCAATCGCCGCGCTCAAGTCCCTCGCCGACCATGGCGTTCCCTGCTTCGTGATGCATGGCAATCGCGATTTCCTGCTGGGAGATCGGTTTTTTGCCATGTCGGGTGCACGGCTGCTGCCCGATCCCGTCATCGTGACGCTGTACGGAGAGCGGGTGCTGGTCATGCATGGTGATGCACTTTGTACCGACGATCGACCTTATCAACGCCTGCGCGCCACCGTGCGCGACATCGAGTGGCAGCGCCAATTCCTTGCCCTGTCGTTGTCAGCGCGGCGCTCCCTGGCCGGTGCCGCACGCGTCGGCAGCCGGGCCCACACCGCCGCGCTCGAATACACCATCGCCGACGTCAATTCCGAGAGCGTCGAAATGGCGCTGCGTAAGGCGGGTACGGCAACGCTGTTGCATGGACACACTCACCGGCCGGCCATCCACCCGCTGCACGTCGACGACCGGCCTTGCACCCGCATCGTGCTCGGCGACTGGCACGCGCGGGGGTGCGTCCTCCGGTGGAACGTCGCCGGCCCGGAACTGGCATTTCTGCCTCGAGCGACGGGAGCGACTCGGTAACAATTCCCTGTCGTACGGCACGATGCCGCTGATACGCCTACGATGCCGGCGGACCGGAATGAAAGCGAAACACCTCATCGACGCCGGCCGCGAGCTCGGCCTCGAGCAGCGCGAATTCCTCCAGGCGCGAAACCAGGTCAAGTCCCGCACGACCCGCCGCGCGCCGCGCCAGGTCGAGATAAACGCGATAATGGCGCGATTCCGCCGCATGCAGGCCGGCGAACAAAGCACCGGCTGCGCCGCCGATGACCGGAGCAAGCAGGGCGAAACGCTCGCACGAGCGCGCTTCGATGAGGGCACCGCAGATCATGAGGTCAATCTCGCGTTGCGGCTCGGTGCGCGCAACCAGACGGCGCAACGCGGCCGCGTAGCGCCCCGGAGCCAGTCGTTGCGGAATGATCCGCAGCGAGGTCATCAGTTTGGCGACCTGTTCGTAATGGCGCAATTCCTCGCGGGCGAGCCGGGACATCTTTTCGGTCAGCAACAAATCTTCGGCGTAGGCGAACATCAGCGAGAGCGCGGTCGACGCCGCCTTTTTCTCACAATTTGCATGATCGATTAACAGCACATCAAGGGAAGCGCACGCCTGCGCCAGCCATGCGGCCGGGGTCGGCGCGCGCAGAATCGGGTGGTCGAAACGGCTGATGGACGGCAGCGGCGCAGCGCAACTCATGTCGTCGCCCTGACGGCAGCAATGGTCTCGAGAAGCTGGCCGGCCGACTGAAAGCGATCAGCCGGCGCCTTGGCGAGGAGTTTTCGCAGCATCGGTGCGTAGCTCGCGAACTGCGGTGCGATGTCCGGCAACGCCGCTCGCTTGTGCTTGTAAATGACTTCCATTGCGGTCCCACCGGTATACGGTTTCCGTCCCGTCAGCATCTCATAAAACACCACGCCCAGACTGTACAGATCACTGCGTGCGTCGATCTGCTCGGCATGCCCTTGTTCCGGACTCATGTAGTAGGGGGTGCCGAAAATTTCCCGCTTGCCTGTGAGTTCAGCATCCGTTTCGTTCGCCTTGGCGAGGCCGAAGTCGATCAAACACAGCGATCCATCGGTCCGCAGCATGACGTTCGCCGGCTTGAGGTCCCGATGCAGCACCCCCACCGCGTGAATTGCGTTGAGCGCGCTCGCAATTTGTTCCAAAAAGTGCAGTGCCACTTCCGGTGTAAGCGGCGTTTTCATGCGTTGACGAAGATCGCCCGCCGGAAAGTGTTCCATGGCGATGTAAGCATGATCGTCGGCAACACCGAGATCATGAATGCGGACGATGTTGCGATGATTCAAGTTCGCGACGATTTCATATTCCTGCAAGAATCGATCGAACCCGACGAGGCGCTCCGATACGTCCGGAACCTGGTTGAACACCTTGAGGACCACCAAGGTTCCTGCGCGCTCGCTCTCGGCAAGATAGATCTTGCACATGCCGCCGCTACCGACCTGTCGGATGAAGCGGTGACCGCGAATGATGACGGAGCCGAATTGATAACGCTGGGCATACGCGGGTTGCCCGCGCAGACGCGAGAGCAGCAGTCGCCGATCGTGAGCCGCATTCTCGATGGCAATGATCAACGCCGCGCGATCGATCTTGCGACCGTAGAGGCGCTGCAAGCCGGGCCTTGATTGCGGCAGCGGGACCGGCGGATCCTCGAGCAGTACGACGATCAAAGGAGCGCTTTCCGGCCGGCTGAGCCACTCGGCCGCCCACTCATCCTCTGCCTGGGTCGGCGGTGCAGCGACCAGGATTACCGCGTCGAAACCCGCGGCAGTAAACTGCTTGTCGAGCGGTGCATCGTCACCGGGGCGATGCTCGACGAGGAGCGCTTCGGGCCATTCGATCTCGACATGCTTGCGGATGAGCAGCCGGAGTTCGGCCCGCTCCGCCATCAGCATGAGCCTGAGCTTCATGGCCACCGGGGTTGCTTAGCGGTCTGTCTGCGGCGGCACCGAGAGATTCAATTACACGACTCGAACCGGCTTGAGCCCGCGGCCGATGCCTTCACGGCGAAGCTGCTTGGCCTCGTCGGATCGCTCTGCCTGCAGCCTCTGGAGATAGTCCGGGGTCACGTCGCCCGTCACGTATTCGCCGGAGAAACACGACGTGTCGAAGTCGGTGATCTTGGCGTGGTCATGCCGCACGGCGTGTTCCAGGTCATGCAGATCCTGGTAGATCAGCCAATCCGCGCCGATGATGGCGCGTACTTCTTCGTCGGTGTGCCCCGCGGCGACCAGCTCCGACGTGTCGGGCATATCGATCCCGTACACATTGGGGTAGCGGACGGGCGGCGCGGCGGAGGCAAAATAGACCTTCTTGGCGCCGGCTTCGCGCGCCATGTCGATGATCTGCGCCGACGTGGTCCCGCGCACGATCGAGTCATCGACCAGCAGCACGGTTTTGCCGCGAAATTCCAGATCGATGGCATTCAATTTGCTGCGCACGGATTTCGAGCGCTGCTCCTGACCGGGCATGATGAACGTGCGCCCGATGTAGCGGTTCTTGATGAAACCCTCTCGATACTTCACGCCGAGCAGCTGCGCGACCTGGACGGCGGCGGTGCGGCTCGTGTCCGGAATCGGGATCACCACGTCGATATCGTGATCCGGGCGGTCGCGCTTGATCTTTTCGGCAAGATGCTCGCCCATGCGCAAGCGCGCTTTGTAGACGGAGATATTATCGATGATGGAGTCGGGGCGCGCGAAGTACACGTATTCGAAGATGCACGGAGTGTGCCTCGCCATCGCCACACATTGCTGGGCGTAGAACCGACCCTGTTCGTCGATGAAAACCGCCTCGCCCGGCGCAACATCCCGAACCATTTTGAAACCCAGCATGTCGAGTGCGACGCTTTCCGAGGCAAGCATCCACTCGGTTCCCTTCTTGGTCTCTCGATTGCCGATCACCAGCGGACGAATGCCGTTCGGATCCCGAAAGCCCAGAATACCGTGTCCTATGACCATGGCCACGACCGCATAGCCTCCACGGCATCGCCGGTAGACCGCATTCGCAGCGGCAAAAATGTCGGCGGGTGTGACCCGCGGTGTACCCACCCGCTGCAGTTCGGAGGCCAGCACGTTGAGCAACACTTCGGAGTCCGAGCCGGTGTTCAGATGGCGTCTATCTTCACGTACCATCACTTCGGTCAATTCACGGGCGTTGGTCAGATTGCCGTTGTGACCCAAGCAGATCCCGTAAGGCGAGTTGACGTAAAAAGGTTGTGCGTCCTGGGCACTGTCGGCACCCGCGGTCGGATACCGGACATGGCCGATCCCGATGTTGCCCTTGAGTTTGAGCATGTGCTTTTGCTGGAACACATCGCGTACCAAGCCCGAGTCCTTGCGCATGAACAACTCACCGGCTTGCGCCGTCATGATGCCCGCCGCGTCCTGGCCCCGATGTTGCAGGACTGTCAACGCGTCATAGATCCGCTGATTGACGGCGCTTACGCCCACCATTCCGATTATTCCGCACATCAAGGACCTCCGGTCTTACCTGCTTTGATTTTGACTCCGGTCAGGCGCTCGAGCTTGGCCCAAGGTTCGCCTCTCTCACCGACCATGGCCCGCAACCAATCGCCGGCGGTCTCACCGTAGGGGATCAGCTTCGACCGATCCCACCACTCTTCATGATTCAAATGCAGCAACTCCGCGCAGATCACCAACAGCCCAACCAGGACTACGCCGCGCACGATTCCAAATATCAGCCCGATGATCCGATCGAGCGGACCCAACCCCATGCTGGACGTAAAATAGCCGAGGATCATCCCGACCAACCAACCGACCAACAGGACCAGCACGAGGACCACCAGTCGTCCCACCCAGGGCGCAACGCGCGGATCGGTCAAGACCCCACCGAGATGCGGTTCAACCACCGGACCGAACCGCCAAGCAGCCCAGATCGCCACGACCCAGAACGCCAGCGAGGTGGCTTCACGCACGAAACCCCGCAGCAGCCCGATAAACATGGATCCCATCAGAACCAATAGGATTAAAACATCGGCTCCGGTCATCTCCATAGTTTACCGGAGCGGACCCAAGCCTGGCGTGAAACGATCGCGAAAACCAAAGGAACCCGTCATCCGCGTGTCATCAGCGTTTTCAAGATCATTCGCGACATCAGGGCCATCGGCACGGTCAAGGTCATCAGGGCGGGACCAAACTCGCGGTTTCACCATCCTTGCGAAGCCTCGTCATCGCTTCTTCCGCGGCTCCGCGTTCCGCGAATGGCCCGATTCGCACACGATATCGAAGCGCAGGACCCTTGCCGATCGGTGATAGATAAGCCTCTCGGGCGTGCGCCTTCAACCGGTGCACGAGCTTTTCGGCGTTAGCCCGATTGGCGAAGCTACCCAGTTGAACCGCCCAACGGTGGTGCGAGGCTTCCGGCACCGCGCCGGACACAGCAGGCACCTCCCCACCTTCTTCCTTCAATTTGGGGCTCGAGGCAGCATTTTCAAGTGGCGGGGATGCGGGCTCCTGCGCCTTCAGCGTTGCGATCGTCGGGGGAGCCGGCGCCGCAGCGGCGTCGGGGGGGGCGGCAGAGGCCACCTCGGCTGAGGACGCGGCGCCGGCCGGCGCCGCAAGGGAGCCTTCGTCGAGCGTCGTGGTCTTGGCCGTAGCGAGATCCACGGTCACATTGCGCAACGGCTGGGGCGGACTCGCGGCCGACGGCAGAGGAAGACGAGACGGCGAGGGGCCCGACAACAATTCCGGCACGACGGCAATGATGAGTCCCAACAGCAGCGTGGCTCCAATCAATCGTTCCTTGAGGCGGCGCTCCATCAGCAACCCAGCACGGATAGTTGCTGCGACTCGAGCCAATCGACGGCCGGACCCACGGTGTGAAAAGAGCCGAATACCACGATTCGATCCCCTTCCTTCGCGGCAGCAGAGGCACCCACGCACGCGGTGGCAATGTCGGGCGCCAAGGTCACGGGCACGGTGATCTCATGCTCGATGCGCGCCGCCAAGGCAGCGGCGCTCGTACCGCGCGCGCCATCGGTCGTCGCGAGCCACCAGGCATCGAAACAGTCACGCAGCTCCGCGGCAATGGCGGCTGCGTCCTTATCGGCGAGGATTCCGCACACGGCCAAGGTTCGCCCCGACGGTGGCAACGATCGAAGATTATCGGCGAGTATCCGGGCCGCCGCCGGGTTGTGTGCGACATCCAAAATCCAGCCGGCTCCGCCCGCTGCGGGCGTGACGATCTGAAATCGCCCGACCAGCCGCACCGCTCGCAATGCACGGGAAACCGCATCGGCGGATACCGTCAGCCGCGGTTCGAGTTCCTCGAGGGCCGCCAGCGCCGTGCTTGCGTTGGCGAATTGAACATCACCGACGAGCGCGGGCGGCGGCAAATCCGGAAGATCCCGCCCGCGGCTCAGGTAACGCCAGCCTCCATCCGTACGAACATAGTCGAAGTCCCGCCCGAGTTGCTTCACCGGCGCACCCACCGACGTGGCGACGCTCTCGAGGATTGGAGTGGGGTCGCGACTTCCCAGAATGGCGGCGCGGCCGCGCCGGAATATGCCCGCCTTCTCGCGTCCGATGGATTCAAGTGTCGACCCGAGATATTCCTGATGATCGAATGCTACGTTCACCACCACGGCCACTGTCGCGTCCACCAGATTGACCGCATCGAGTCGGCCGCCCAAACCGACTTCGAGCACCCATGCGTCCAGACGGGCGTTGCCGAATATCAAGAACGCCGCGAGCGCGTTGTATTCGAAAAAAGTCAACGATAATTCGTCCGGCACCATTCGGGCCGCTTCAATCGTCTCGAATGCGGCGATGAGTTCCGACTCGCTGACCAGCCGGTCGTCCAAGCGGATGCGCTCACGATAATCACGCAGATGCGGCGAGGTGAAGGTTCCCACCCGATATCCGGCCGCGCGGAGCATTGCCGTACAGTGAGCCGTGACGGACCCTTTGCCATTGGTCCCGGCAACCGTGATGACGGGCACTTGAGGCTGGCTCCAATTGAGCCGGTGGAGCAGCTTCGCGCCACGATCCAGACCCAAATCGATGGTTTGCGGATGCAGCTGTGTTTGGTGGGCCAACCACTGCTCGAGACTCCGAGGCACGGGGTGATCTTCGATGCCGCTGCCTATGCCGCAGCGGGCTCTTTACCGGTCAGCAGACGCAGCATCGAACCGATGCGATCCCGCAACTCACGACGATCGACGATCATGTCGAGAGCACCGTGCTCGAGCAGAAATTCGCTGCGCTGGAAGCCCTCGGGCAGGGTCTCGCGCACCGTTTGTTGAATCACCCGCGGACCGGCGAAACCGATGAGCGCCTTGGGCTCGCCGATGTTGATGTCACCCAGCATGGCGAGGCTAGCCGACACACCGCCGGTGGTCGGATCCGTCATCACCGAGATGAACGGCAGACGGGCCTCCGACAGCCGCTTCAGGGCAGCGCTGGTCTTGGCCATCTGTAGCAACGAATAGAGCGCCTCTTGCATGCGCGCACCGCCGCTTGCGGAGAAGCACACCAGGGGAAGCCGGTGTTCCAGACACAACTCCACGGCGCGTACGAATTTTTCACCGACGACCGAGCCCATGGAGCCGCCCAGGAACCGAAATTCGAATGCGCAGGCCACGATCTCGAGGCCTGCCAGTTTGCCCGACATGACGATCAGCGCATCACGCTCGCCGGTCTGCTTCTGCGCTTGAACGGTACGATCGCGGTAGCGCTTGGTGTCCTTGAATTTGAGCGGGTCCTCGCTCTCGACCTTCGGTGCGACCTCCTTGCTCGACCCGGTATCGAGAAACTTCACCAGCCGTTCGCGGCCGCCAATGCGCATGTGGTGGCTGCACTTGGGACACACGTGCAGGTTGCGCTCGATCTCGGCCTTATAGAGCACCGCATCGCAGGCGGGGCATTTGGTCCAAAGACCTTCCGGCACCGAACGCGTGCGACGCTCGGTCTTGATGCGGGAAGGGACGATGCGTTCAAACCAGGACATGCCTCAGTTTACCAAAAGCCGCCGCGCGGCGCAGGTATGCCATATTGGCCGGGATATTCGACACGCCACAGATAGAGGCCGCTGGCGGGCGCGGTCATCCCGGCCGCGCGCCGATCCCCGCCCGCGAGGATGCGCGCCATGGCGCCCAAGGGATCCGGATCCCGCTGTACCTCGAGCAGCGTGCCGACGATGTTGCGGACCATGTGGTGAAGGTAAGCATTCGCCTCAATCTCGAGCCACACCATGTCACCGGCCCGTTCGACGTGAACTCGCAGCACCCGGCGCACCGGCGTCTTCGATTGGCATTCCACCGAACGAAAGGCCGAGAAGTCGTGTTCGCCGATCAACGCCTGAGCGGCGTGGTGCATGGCCATGGCATCGAGCGATCGGTGAATCCATGCGGTACGCGTGCGTTGAAGGGCCGACCGGGCGCTGCGGTTCAGGATGAAATAACGATAGATGCGGCGGACCGCGGCATGCCGCGCGTGGAATCCGGCTGCGACCTCCCCGGCCCACTGCAGGGCGATGCTCGCCGGCAGTCGCGTATTGGCCCCCAACACCCAGGCTCGTGCCGTGCGCGCGGCGACTGTGTCGAAATGAATGACCTGCCCCAAGGCGTGGACGCCGGCGTCGGTGCGGCCGGCGCACACCGCTACGATCCGTTCGCCTGCCACGAAGCTCAACCCAGCCTCGACGGCATCCTGCACGGACGCGGCGTGCGCCTGGGACTGCCACCCGGCGAACTCGGTACCGTCATATTCCACGATCGCCGCGACGCGACGGGCCGCAACGCCTATCCGGGCAGTGCCTCGATCAGACGCGAGGCCTCCTGTTTCTGGCTGGCGGAGCCCTCTTGGACGACTTCCTCGAGAATGCTGCGCGCTCCCTCCGGATCGCCCATATCCATGTAGGCACGCGCCAGATCGAGTTTCGTACCGACCTCACTCATGGTCACGGGCTCCATCTCGGCGAGCCCCAGATCGATGGGCTTCAGTGTGTTCGACTGCGCGCTCAATCGATTCGTCGGACTATCGTTGCCGAACAGCGCCTCGCCCACGTCGAGATCGACCGCCTTGCCACGCTCGCCCGCCTCGAACACCTCGGACGAGAACAGGTCCTCGACCGCTTGGGGCTGCTCCTGGGTCTCCTCACTGCCGAGTGCCGAGGCCAAGCGGTCGAGATCGAGGTCGATGCTGTCGGCGTTGATGCCGCGCAGCTTCGACGTCGACTCGAGTTCCGACGACTCGAGGTCCGGCAGCTTGTCGAACTCGTTCGACCTGAAGCGAGGGGCACGGCCGCCCGCCTCCGGATCAAGCGGCATCATCACCGTCGGAGCCGATTCGGGTCCCAATATGGCCGTCATATCCTCATGACTTGAATCCAACTCGGCGACGAACGACGCCTCCAGTTCGCGCTCCAGCTCCGTCAAATCGCGGTCATTCTGCTGTCCGTCGGGATACCCGTCGTCGCTCGTCGGCAGCGCGTCGCCGCTCGCCGGGTGGCCGTCGTCGCGCGCAGTACGCTCCGCCTCGGCCATCATCCGGCGGGAACGCTCATCCAGTCCCGCGAGCATCGTCGGCGAATCAGAGGAATGGTCCGTCTCCTCGAGTTTGGGAATGCTCGTCGAGATGGATCCCGTTTCGTCCAAGTGATCCAAGTCGAGTCCGAGATCCTCGATTGAGACTTCCGATGTCTGATCAGCCTCGCCGGGTAGCTTCGCCGCCAAACGGTCGTGCGTGGCATCTGCGGAGTCGGCCGGAGCCTCCAGGAAGCCGGCGTCGTCGAAGTTCATCAATTCGGATTCGACCGTGGGCTCGTCCCGCGGCGGCATTTCGCGGGTTGGCGATTCATCGGCGCCGCGCTCCGGCGCATCGAGCGTGAAGTCGAGATGATCGGCGGAGGACTTCAACCCGGGGGCCTCGCCGTTCGATGCGATCGGATCCGCCTCTTCGGCCAGCGAATGATCCAGCGAGCTGCGCTCCCCCTCCGGATCGCCGAAAAGGTCGATATCGACCCGATTTTCGCCACCCTCGAGGTTCAGGTCGACCAAAGCTCCGACGCTTCGCCCGCTCCCCGCATTGGCACTGAACAGGGGTTCGTCCGGACAAATCTGCTTGCCCATGATGACGATCTTGTCCCACTCGCCCGCCGGCGCCTGGGAACGCGTCGCCTCCAACGTTTTCGCCGTTTGCAGGAACGCGTCCTTGTTGCCCCAGACGAAGTAGATCTCCAGCAGTTTGAGCCGCAGATCCCGCCGCTCCGGTTCCCGCTCGAGGGCAATCCTCACAAGGTCGGCGGCCTGATCGTACAAACCGTAAGCCATGTGAAAATCGGCTTCCGCCATCGGATCGCCCTGATCGAGATTGACCGCATTGTCGCTCGACATCGTTTCGGCGGCCGAGTCGAATTCGTGGCTCTCGACGAACGGCATCACAGGCCCGCCAAGTTCCGGTGACGGATGTTCACCCGACTCTTCGACGACGAAGGAATCCGGTTTACGCGGTGCACTCAGTTTGGAAGTGGAGGTATGAAGCTCATCCGACACGTCCGTCTCGCCCATCAGCGCGTCGGAGTCGCCCTGCTCACGGGCACGGCGACGCATCGCTGCAAAACCCAGTCCGGCGAGTGCAAGTACCAACAGGGCGAGCGGTGCCCACCAATTCGCGGCCACCCAATCGATCCAGGAACCGGTATCGGCAGGCGGCGGTGCAGCGGGCTTGTTCTTCTTGGGTGCCGGCGGTGCACCAGGCACCGCAGGGCTCGGGGCCGCGCTGACCGGCGCTTCAGGTGCGGTCTTGGGGATTGCCGCAACCGGCGGGGTGACCGCGGCGGGCGGGGTGGCGGGCGTCGCCGGCGGTGCGACAGCCGGTGTCCCTGACGCCCCGAGCTTACGCTGCAGCGCCGACAATTCGTTGTTGCGGATGTCGATCAATCGCTTCGACTCGGCGAGCTGGCCCTCGAGCTCCTTGACCCGCTCCTTGAGCGCCTGGGTCTCCGCGCTGTTGGCGCCGCCGCCAG
>Ga0116230_10001966_pt1 | contig 19781 bp, 16 predicted proteins | sample S1TSphfallax_3_FD_88678 | JGI IMG/M metagenome (GOLD analysis project Ga0116230, IMG submission 88678) | Host-associated microbial communities from peat moss isolated from Minnesota, USA - S1T2_Fd - Sphagnum fallax MG | ecosystem: Host-associated > Plants > Peat moss > Unclassified | place... | reverse complement strand
TTTTGCATAAAATTATGTGATTTTAATATAAACTTTTGAAAATAAAATTTTGCACAAAATTTGTACCAACCTATAAGCTTGATAAATTTGTGATGATACCTACAAATGTTTTTATGAAAATGACCTTATGATTTTAATATTAGGTCTCACATTGATCTTGGGTGGGTATAAAAAAATTCATATACTTGATATTGAAATCAATATAAAAATTGGTACAAGGCCGATATTACTTCAAGCCCTTACCAAACTAACATTAATATAAGGTTGGTAACTAATATTAAACTAGCAAGGATTTTGCTATCAATGGTGACACCATAATAACATTGGTTGATACATGTAGTGTAACATTCAAGGTTGTAGGCATTATTGGAATAAGGGCTTACATGAGGCAACCCAATTCCAATAATGCTTGCAGCTGAAGGCATTTATACATGGTAAAAATCAACAATTTTAATGATTAAAAATCAATGTGGGGAGCATTCTGGGAAATGAAATGTCTATATTAGTGCAAGTGTTTTCATTTTCCAAAATGCCTTGCAATTTCTTCCAATTTATTTCTTCCAAGCATTCATCATAAATTCCTTATAAAATTTGTAAAATTAGGAATTTTTGGCTATATAGGTTTTTGGTGTCATTTACAAAAACTTCCACTTCAAAAATAAAATATTAATTTATTTTCTAAATAATAGTTTAACCAGTTTGTCAGGGGAGGACATAGTTGGGGTGATGACTAGGTATTAAATGCACTGGCCACAATAGCCATGGCACCTGCTGTCCCTGCACCAATAGCCAGGGCATCCTTCCACTTCTGACCATTTTATTTTATTTTATTTTATTTTATTTTATGTTTCACCCCCAGGACCCATCATCCATTTCACCACCCTTCATTTAACCTCCCATCTTGTGAAAATGAATAATTAAAATTAAAATTAAAATAATTAATTAATTAATTTTAAAAAAGAGAAAAAGTCCCATGGGTGTTATGGAAGTGATCACCTGGCTATTGGGGGAGGAAAAGCAGCTGCCATGGCTATTGTGGCCAGTGATCACCAAAACCATGTTTGGCGAATCTTACCTGGCCATGTACCTAGTGTAGCCCTTCCCATACCTGCCTGCGGGGTCGATCGAGAGGCCAGCTTTTTTTTTTCCCACGTCGGTAAGAAAACAGTGTGAATGGAAAAAAGGGATACCCAGTGTGAACCGAGACCCAGAAATCCCCCGCCATAGCTACGGAGCTCCGTGAGCTCCGTTTTCGTTGTTTTCGTGCGTTGTCTCCTTCCGCGCTTCTGGTTCCGGTTTTGTCGCCATCGCCACTTTCGCAAACTGAGCACGTTGAATTCTGCTCATCCCCACATCCGTCGCTGTGCAAAAACCCAGTCACACTTCTTCCCCGTGATTTTTTTTAGCGATTATTTGGTCCAGCAGAAACTGTTTTCTCAATCGGTACATAGCAGTGGTATCAAGGTGATTTAGGGTTTGCGCCTGGTGCGTGTTTCTCTTGTGTTTCGTACCAGAGAAGAGAGAGGAACGCTTTTTGTCCGGGAGCTCAGCTTTTGTGTAAGATCTTGTGAAGCATTTTTGCAGTTCATGTTGCCGTGAAGCTCAAGGTGGTTTTGCCCTTCCCTTACGCTCTTTCCCCTGTCAGTTTCCCTACTCTGTGATCTTGGCTGTGTAAAGGAAGGTGGCGTTGGGAAGGGGCATGAAGACGTAGAATCATTTGGGCACGGCAACGACGGTGACTCCGTTTCAAGTGCCGGCTCAGAGACTGGGTTTGAGATGGTGTGACTGGATCAAAAAAGGGTTTGAAGAAAGAGAGCTCGTTTTGTAGGGGGTTTCTTAGCTCGGCTGCTCTTGCCAAAACGCCTCTGGGGCAAACCGAACAGGTAGAAAAGAAAGAAAGAAAGAAGGCTCGACGACACTTGAAAGCAGCAGACGTTCTTCTGTGCTGCTCAGTTTTTGAGCAGAGAAAGACAAACCACCGGCTGCCTGCTTGCTACCGTGCACAGGTGGGTGGTGGCAGATAGATTCTTTCTGGCCCCCAACGGCGGAGAGCAGCACCCGAGTCGACAGAGATTGAACGCTTTCTGAGAACCATGTTTTGGCGGGTAGCTGGTTTATCGACATCTTCTCCGGTAAGTTTGCCTAGTGCACCCATCAGGGAATTTCACCCGCGAAGAAGAGAGAGAGGGGGATTAGGGTTGTTGGGTGGGGTGGTTCGAGTTTGCAAGACAATGAGCACTTACTTCAGGGAGTGTGCGTGGTGGGAGAGTAAAAATTCAGCTTACAAAACCAGTGGCTCTTATGTCCAGAGTATTGCAGTTTGAGCTTGTAAAATCAATTGACCTGTATGTGCAGCTTGGCAGCTCATGAAAATGAATCCTGTATCTAGATAGAAATGCAGCCAGTTCTGCTTCTCTTTCAGAAGTTTTGAAGTGGCTATAAGTTTCTTCTTCTTCTTCTTTTGCTATAAAGCTCTACACACGTTTCCTTTGAAGATCCTACAACATGGATATGACTGTATACATGTTTCTGTTGAAGATCCCTCAACATGGGTATGACTGTATACCTGTTTCTGTTGAAGATCCCCCAACATGAGTATGACTGTATGCATGTTTCTGTTGAAAATCCCCCAACATGCATATCACTGTCACTGCTTTTACGAATGTTGCTGCTGTTGTTCCAACTGCTACTCAATTTTTACGTTGTGATCTTGTTCTCTCTCTTTCTTTAGAGTGGGGTTTCCAGGCTTTTCATTCTTGTTGATTGTTGCTATTTTATTACAGTTTGAATCAGGTATACTATTAACGTTTTTCAATTAGCTACATCTCTTAAGTGCTAGCAAACATCATGACTGAGTCCTCCCATTGCTTCCAACAGAATCAATCTCAGGAGGATGCAGATTTTTAACAATGGTTGTCCAGATTTTGGGTCTGCTTATCATATATTTATCTACACCTGCCATTGTTGCAAGCTGATGAAGTCAGTAGGTAGTCATGGCAGCTCATCAGACGCTGAATAGCTATTCATGATGAAGGTGATGATGGGTCTGACACTTTGTGAGCAACTCCAACTCTCATGAGGTTATGACTGTACTCATTGTTCACATTATTGTAATGGAGATTTCTCCACAATCTCATAGATATTTTCTGATTATTTCTATTCTGTTGTCAGATCTGAAGTATCATGACTTTTAAATATCCTAAGCTTCCAAACCCTTAAACACCATTTTACAGGCATCCTCAGTCACAATATGTAGTATTAGCATGACTTGTATGCCTTGTGTGAATTCCAATTCTTCAGATTCTACCAAATTTGGAGTACTCAATAGTCAGTTTTATAGGCTATTAAGGTTTTGTAACTCCAAAAGGGTTCTTGATAGCTCAAATGGTGAGCTTAATTAGGCTGCTGAAGAGAAGAGAAAAGGTTTCTTTTCAAAGTTTCCGTTAAATTGAACTGTGGGTTTGATTAACCCCACAAAGAAAGATGTACTTTTGGTGTTTCTGCCTTAGGGAATCTTCAAAATGACTATTTGAGGACTTTTTAATCCTAAGTGAGGAGCTTTTCAAAACCCATGTTGTTCTCAAAAGAACATGCTCTTAGAGTCTCATTCCTCTCTCTGTTCTTCCTCCTTTCTTGTTGGGGTTTTTGCTTTTCTTTTCTTTTTTCTCTTACTTTCTGTGTTCCTGTTTTGTCTTGAGTTTTTTGGTCTGCATGAGGCATATGAATCACGTTATAAATACCTTCTTTTTATATTTTTTGAAAAGCTATCCAGCATCCTGGCTCTTTTTTCCCTGTGATGACTGGTCTCGAGATGGAAACTCAGTACTTTGGTTAATTCTTGATGTTGACCTCCACCAGCTCCCAGGAGCTGATGAACTCACTGAGGGGATTTTGGTTCCTAGCTCAACTGAAATGAATTTATTACAGATCCATGATGTCAATGATTCTGTTGTTCTTCTTTGTTTGTGGTTCTCTCTATCCACTATGCTGCACGTCCTTACTGACTGAAGACTTGGTTCTGAAAATTTTCTGGTCTGATTGTTGTGTCAATGGCTGTACATTTAGTGGTAGTATGCTTGCACTAGTCATATTGTTACTGTAGTACCTAAGAGCAAAGGGTGATGGATTGCTGCTTCTTTATCCATTTCACAATTCTGAATTTTTGTAACATGAGAGATTCTTCCCAGATGGTACTGTCTCATGCTGAGAGATCTCTATGCACCCACCCCTCTGAGTTGTTGCTTCTGTTGCATGCAGGTTGAGTCTGTGCTTGACAAAGATGGGTACACACTGGAAGAACTCCTTGATGAGGAGGAGATCATTCAGGAATGTAAAGCTCTCAACAGCCGCCTCATAAATTTGTAAGTCATCACAAGCTCAGAGGATGTTTGGGCAAGCTGTTTGGAAGGTTTTCCTGTACCTTTCATATTTTGGTTGGTATGGAATTGCTGTTTTGCAAGCTGAACAACCTTCTTTTTCCTTTTGCAGCCTACGGGGAAAGGTACAAGTGCGGTCATTGCTATGCTTCGTCATAGAGGAGCCACCTGAGAATGCAGACAACAAGCGTGCCTTCAAGTAGGCTCATGCAGCCATCCATTTCATACTATTCACACTGTCTTTCAACAGCTGAGCAGCAAATAGATGAGGAGAAATGATAAACTCCAATGTCTTGAAGAAATATGTCCTATAGAGCAGAATGGACCTATCTTTCCTTGCCATTCTCTTGTACATTGATCAGAATTTGCTTTCTGTGCAAGGTGGTCATATGCTCTTTGGTTCTTGAATGGCAGATTTCCATTTATCGCGTGTGAAATCTTCACTTGTGACATCGATGTCATATTCAAGACACTGGTTGAGGATGATGCGGTGAGTGGTACCATGCTGTTGGTCACTCCTGTTGGGTGATGAAGGGTCCAACAAAAATAATGAGACTAGATTCATGGCCAGTTCAGTTCTTTCTCTTTTCAGCATGTGGGGACATTATGTTACTCGATCGCTCATCATCAAACCTTATGACCTGCAAAACTGGCTTATTGTAGAGAAAGATTGAGAGAGGTTTGAAGAGAGGACCTTGATGTGTTCTTTATGTGCAGCTCATGGATTTTCTTTTCTCCTTTCTGGAACCTGGTAGACCACATGGAACTTTGTTGGCTGGTTACTTTAGTAAGGTAAAAGCTCGTCCTTGTTCACTCAAAGTTGGAAATGGGTGCATGGGTTCGAACAGTACTTAATGCACAGAACAGGTTGGTGACTGATTACTCTCTCTTGCAGGCCATTGGGTGTATGAGATATTTAGGTTTCCGTTTACAATGATGTGGTGTCACTGTGGAAGTATGTTGGGACTGGTTCCTTGCTAGATAATGTCATATGTTGATGTGCAGATCTTTCTGTGTGTAATGGACTCCTGAGGTACTTTTAAGAGCTTTGAGTGGTAGCCCTTCCCTTGACAAATTTATATATATGGATGTATCCTCAGGGAACTTGGGTGGATATATGGATGTGGTAGAAACCTGCTTATTTAACACTAATAGCTGCTTTTATCTTGACATGTTACTGCAGGTTGTTGTAAGCTTGCTGCTTAGAAAAACTGTACCTGTGATGCAATACTTGCAAGTATGTCTTCTCTTCTTATCTCCAACCCTGGCTGAACAGACCACCAGGAATTCATTCTCATAATCTTCATTTGTGAGGTATCTCACACTTGCATTATCTGGGATGTTAGTCACAATTCTGGTTTGGTTGAGTTTAGATGAATTGAAATGACTGTCTCACATGGTCACCATTGGGCTTATTTGTATGCCATTGCCAGCAGTCCCTGTTCGGTGCTGACAATGCTCCATAATGCTGTGGCAAGCTTAACTGCCATAATTAGAAGCACCCACAAATTGCCATATTGTGGTTTCATTATTGGTCCATCCTTTGTATCCTGCCTTCTCTTTGTGGACCGCTGCTGCTTTTGTAATTTGGAATGGTCAGTGGTAGTTCCAAGTGTGATTTATGTGATGGGATGCATTCTTAGAGTCATTCTGTCATTTTGCAGTATTCATCTTCCTTTGGCCGTTGGGTGTATGGGAATGGTTTCTTCCAGGTGCATCAGGAGATACTAATGAAATTGGTGGATCTTATTGGGATCACCTCAATTATGGAGGTCTGCTTTTGTTTCCTTCTTGATTTTACTTCTGCACAAAGAAGGGTGATTGAAAATGAAGCTTTGAAGCAGTCCAGTCCTCTCTGAGAGGTTGTGGACCCCAGTGGGAGAAGTGGTGTTTAGTTGTAATATCCATTCTGAAGGAAATCCAATGTTGATGACCATGACAGCTTGGTGATGAATCTGACTTACCAATCTTGGATTATTCTCAAGCATAGGTTCTGTTTTGGTTTGTAGATTCTGATACGACTGGTTGGAGCTGATGAACATATTTATGCCTTTCATGTGGATTCCCTACAATGGTTGGCGGATACTGATCTGCTGGAGATGCTTGTGGACAAGCTTAGTCCTCTGGTATTCCTTGTTTGCACTTCCTGTAGCAAGCCCACTTAAAATACTTAGCAAAAAAAGTGTTTGAGAAATATCTGTGGATATGAGGTCTACCAAGGGGTCTTGCTTTTCTAAATAAGGTGGAAAGGTAGAAGTTGCTATCTGTTCCAAACAGTATAAGAGTTGATGTATGCATTTTGTGGTGAATATAAGAGAAAATACAGCTACAAACCCTTGAGTTTCTTGCTAAGCCTCATTAGCTTGGAGCTTTGTTTTGCCTTCAATTGACCACAAGATGCTTTCTCCTTGCTGGGTTGCTGTAGAAGTGTTGATGCTACTTACACAGTGATTGTGTGGTGGACTTCAGCAGCTGAAGCTATTTTCTTTCTCTTTGTGCAGAACTCCTCAGAAGTGCATGCTAATGCAGCTGAGACTCTCTCCGCTATTACTCGCATTGCTCAATCTGCACTGGCTTCAAAACTTGCTAGCCCAAAGTATGTTTCTTTAAAGTATCTGCATGTGTACAGATGTTTCACAAGTCCACTATGTTTTCTGATGAGCTTTCCTGTGCATGGGTACATGCAGTGTATCCCTCAAATAGTTGTTGTTTCTTTTAGGTTTAAGAAACTGGAAAAAATTTAGTGTACAGTTACAGTTAACTATGTGAACTCAACTATTACAAGGTGCCTTTGCAGGTTTGTAGGGAAGCTCTTTCATCATGTATTGGAAGATCCAGAGTCAAAGTCTACGGTTGTACATGCGCTCTCTGTATGTATCTCTCTTTTGGATCCAAAGAGAGCTGCCACAATAGCAGCTGCAGGAGTTGCTCGGGGGCAGCATGTCACTGAGCCTGTATCGACAGCCAATCCAGATACCGTTGAAGGAATGCTTCAAAGACTGGGTAGGTTTCTTCCCAGTTCCAGTGTACTTTTCATCTGTCTTCCAAAACCTGTTGCTACCAATCAGAGTGTTGTGTCCCCATGTCTTACAATTGTTAGAGCCTTTTGTGGATGTCTTTGCTCTTCTTCCTTCCTTTCCATCTTTTTTCTCTTTGCCTCATGTATGCACCTACATGCCTATCAGTTGGCATGGTTTGCATGTGGAACATAAATGCCTTCTGGACTCAGGTGCATCTGAGAGTGGATAGCAGTGGTGATTTGAGTACAATTCAGGTCATCATGCTGACCACTGCTGACATTGCCAGCAGGAAGTTCTAGAGGTCAGTGTCTTATTGTTGGCTGGGGTACAATGACAGGTGACTTACTTAAAGTACTGGATGTGTCTGCGGAGGACAAAGTTCTGTTCACTACTTATGGGCAGCTCCAGCCTCCTCTTGGCATTCACAGACTGAAGGTTAATCTTTACTCTTATATCTGTAATGTAATTATCTGTGTAATCTACCTTAATGTTGCTGTTGAAGCATTGTTCATATACAATAGTTGCAGACAATATTTTGCAAGCTGCCCTAGTCTTATAGACACTTGTAGCATTCCTAGGACATTTGTCTCATTTGACTAGCAAGACTTGGTACTTTGGGTATCCTTTTTTCTGTTCATTTCTTCTTACTGCAATCTAAAACTCTGTGCCTGTGGGATTTTGGAAGATTGTGGAATTCATTGCAGTTTTGTTAAGAACAAATAGTGAGGGAGCCAGAAAAGAGTTGATATCCTCAGGAGCCATTCAACTGGTTCTGAAGCTCTTCTTTGAGTAAGTACATTTACTGGCATCTAAGCAATTTCTGCAGTTTTCATCAGAAAAAATGCTGCTCTATGGGTGTAAAAAGTAGAGTCTCAAAGGAGACACCTTAGTGAGCTAAATCATGCAATTGGGCAAGTACTGTGTCCATTGGAATCTTCTACTCTGTTGGAGATCCTTTTCCTTCTGCTGCTTCCTCTTGCAATCTTTCAGTGAGACATTAATCTCTTGGTTTCTTTTTCTTTATCTCACTATCTCTACTGTCTCCTGTTTGAGGTTTATCCATCAATTTCTTTGGGCTTGTTATGAATCTGTTCTGTTTGCTTCTGTCTTGTTGACTGAATATAGATAGCAGTTGTGCCGGTCACTGACAACGAATAGTTCCAAATGCTCAGTTTTATTGATGGGACTATGTGTTGGGTGGTTTTGTAGCTACCCTTTCAACAATATGTTGCATCACCAGGTGGAGAATATTGTGTCATCCTGCTTGGAGAGCAACAACCAGGCATTACTAGATCACCTCTTCCAGGATTGTGATTTTGTCACAAGGTTGTTGGCTGCTGATGAAAGCCCTTACGTTCCTGAGACACAGTTGGAGGTACTCATTTCTGAAGTCAAAACATTTCTGTTCAATAACCTGGTTTCAACAACATTCTCTCACAAATGTATATTTGTGCTTAATGATATAAGAGTTGCTTGTGTGAGCTAATCATAACTCAGTGGTTTTAGCTGCCTCTTTATTCTCAAATCTGGCAATTGTGTGCATCATGGTTTGTCACATCCATTTGTACACAAGCTAATTATTATATGCATTTTAATGATCAATTGAATTTGGGTTCATGTGCAGTCAAAGCCAACAAAAACCAAATCACCAACAAAAATAGGAAGCCTAGGGCACTTAACACGCATTGCCAACAGGATCATTCAGGCTTCAGCATCAAACTCCACCATAAAAACCCACTTACAGGTCTATTCCAGAATCACAGCACGTTTCAGGTCATGTTTTGCTACAAAGTGGTGACTGTCATTGAAAGTCCATCTCACAGCCATGCATCCCATGTTAAAGGTCAACTGTCATGTGCTCAGAACTGATCCTAAATGTCAAAACCAAGAAATCCTGACATGTTGACCTGCTGATGTTCTAGTGAAAGGACATGTGGATGTGGGATCTTGAATGTAACCCCCAATTTTGACACAACATGACCTTACAGGTTTTGTGTTGTTTCACAATTGTGGTTGTGGCAGGAACCCATCTCTGGAATTCATATGCTGAGATGAAGACACAGGCAGTAGTAGATATTGTATGGTCTAATTGAGGTGTAAAATCTTAGTAAAGTGTCACCATATTTGCTTTAGAATTGAAACAAAACTCAAACCTTTTGTGATCAATTTGCAGGCAAATCCAAAATGGAGTGACTGGGTTTTGTCAGTGCTCCAACCACGCAACATGATTGAAAATGTGTTTCAATGGTCCTGTGGGTATGATTTGTGCCAACACCTGAGATGTATTGCAAGTTTTTTTTTCCTTTCTTTAGGAAGTTCTCATTTGTTGTTTTTCATCTGAAGGCAGTTGCATAATTGTGAGCTATATGTGGTGGAGGCCAGGAAAGCTTACTGTTGTTTATTCAAGTTAGCAATCTTCACTGCTAAGCCTGGAACCTGGGTGACCTAATTTCCAAGTTGTGAATCGAGGGAAGGGTCTGATTATACAGAGGTGGGTGGATGCAGGCGTCCTACAGCTGCACATGACCGCACAGTTGAAAGTGATGATGATGATGGCTTCCGTGATAGGGACTATGACATTTCCAACTTGACCAGCAACTTGTCACATGATGCCTACCGCTACAGCATGTTTGACAATGAGGATGCAGAGGAGGTTTGTGCCACCTCCATTTTGGCTATATGGGTTGCTTTCTTGGTTAGCTGATTTTGTGGTTGAAGGATGGTGAGGGGTTGTTTTCTTGGTTTGCTGATTTTGTGGCTGAAGGATGGTGAGGTGTTGGCTTTGAGGAGCAATTGCAAACGCTTTTGGAAGCTGACAATTTCTATTTCCTAATTTTGGATGACCTAAAGCTGATATCTGTGATGGTTTTCAGGGACATGGGCCTATTGAGAGAGATGAAGAGGTGAGAGATGTCCTTTGTGTATGTCCTGTTCTCCTGGAGTTTGATGGCCATTTGCTGCTTGTTGCTTGCAATGATGTTCCTGCCAGCACAAAACCATAAGGAACAATATCAAGTAGTGCTACACATTTTCACTTGTGGAATAGTCTGACCATCAGCATGTTTTGCAGGATGTTTTCTTTGATGATGAGTCAGCAGAAGTCGTGATTTCATCACTGCGACTTGGGGAAGAACAGGCCAGGTAAACTGTGAATCCAGTATCTGATTTCCTGTTTCTATCCCACTGTGCAATGTAGCATATTGGAAGTTATGTGCAGAATGGCTATTTTATTGGTTGTATGTGGGTTTTGCAGCAGTGTCAACTGGTTCACTTTGCAAGATGACAGGACAAAAGAAGAATCGTCACCAACCTTCCTCATCTCTTCTTCCCTGAGTCAAAATGAGGATGGACTAATCAAGAACCCTGTCTCCCCCCCAAATAGCAATGGAGGAAGCAGCAGTGATGATGAGGTGGTACTAGGGGAGGATGATGATTTGGTTGATACTGCATCCTCTGCAAATAACTTGGGGTCCTTGAATCACAAGCTTGAAAGACTTGAAAATGAAATGGATCTGAACGAGGAAAAGCAAGAGCCAACCCTTAGTGAGCCTGATGAGAAAGACCCAGCTTCAAAGCTGCAAACTTTTGGATTGTCAGAGAACCTGTTTCAAGAATTTCAAGAGGAAAACTCGCACTCAGTTCAAGCTTTGGAACTACCTGAGTGGATGTTGGGTTTGAGGGAGACAGTGTCGCCCTTAGAGGGCACATCAGGGCAGGATGTAAACAATGAGAGTAATCCATTCAAGGTTGATGTCCCTGATATCCCAGATCCTCAATGGGAGAATCCTGCATCATCAGGGGTTTTGTCTACTGCTGAGCTCACTTCAGTACCATCAGTGCTTTCTCCTCAATCAGATGCTCGTGATTTGATTCTTGTCAACAGTCATACGATCAACCCACTGACTGGTGAAGAAGTTGCTGGTGTAGAACCAGATGGAACAACTAAAGCAATGGAGAAAATGCTGCGAGAAGGTGTGGTAGGAGAGGCCAGTCCCATTCATTTGAAGGAAACAGCAGATTTCAAGGATCCTGAGCCTGGTGCAAAGGACAGTCTAATTGGTGATCCTAATTTCAATGATGCCAATTTTTGGCGCAGTGGGTACATGCAATCAGTTGCTGAAGACAAGCAATTATAAGAGGGCTCTTCTGATTTACGTTCATTTTATATATCTCTCTGATGGGCCTCGCTAGCCCATTCAAGTTGTAGTAAGTTGGCACTTGGTTTGAGCCCCTATGTTCTGTAGTAGTCCAGCTGTGTGTTTCTATCTTTTGTTTCTCTCAATTGCCTCAATCTGCTATCCATTTTGGTGGCCTTGTGAGTGCAAATTCCAAATCAAATTGTCCCTCCTTCCGTCTTTTACTAGAGGAGTAATTGGGTCACATGTGGACTTTCATGAAATGGACTTGTCTCAAATGGGCCCTGATCAGTCACGGAGCATCACAACAACGTTGGTTACATTCTTCAAACAGACTTTGGTGCTGCAAATTGGCAGTCTCTATTCTAGTGAGACAAATTGCAGTGCAGGTTGCTGGGTTTCTCACCAGTTGTAACACCAAGCCTTAACTTCAACCAGAGCAGTGAACCCCCCTGGAATGCATGCTATGATTGTTATCAGAATTGTAAGCGGGTATCTCCTGTGTCTGCCAATGAGCTTGACTTGGGAGTGCCAATGGCTTGTCAGGTTGGGTTTGGCTTGTTGGGTTGGGTTGTGCTTTAGAAAAAATAAAAAATAAAAATAAAATGGATTGTCAGGTCTGGTTGCACCTTTTAAAAAATTAAAAATAAAAATAAAAACAAAAAGAAAGAAAGAGAACTCTGTGACACATTCATCTTAACACTATGAAACATAGTTATCCAAATGACACATGTTTTGGATGAGTATGTATTACAGTTTGTTGGAGGTTTGGATAGAAATTGGGTAGAATGTTAATCCAATGGTTTAGTTTAGTTTAATTTAATTTAATTTAATTCCAATCAATATATTCAATTCTTTTTTGTTATTATCACATATTGTAAATTTTCATGACTTCTGTAGTAGTAGTGGAAGAATTGGAGCACTGGAAACTTAATTTCCACCAATATATATTTATTGTAGGTTAAAATATTTTTTGAGAGCCACATGAAGACATTTAATGCTTTTGAGACATTAAAAAAATACAAACAAATAAACTTGGGCTCTGCATTGCTATGCACTACTAGTGACAATTGACCATCTATTTTTAGTGTGTTTGAATGGGAGTATATTTATTTTTAGTGTGTTTGAATGAGAGTATTTGGGGAATGGAGATATAGTTTTATTGTTTATGTTGTTATGCAATTGCATTTGTGGTACATTGTAAATAGATTGTTTTGGTTTGAGTCCAAATGTTATATTGGCTACATATGCTATTGTAAAAAATTTGCAAGATGAACTGTCTAGTTGTTGCATGACACTTGCATATGAATATAGTAAATGTTTTACATTTATGATGTTAGTTAGTAATTGGATGGTGTTGGTTCATAATTTTTTGGTTGTCGATTTACTTGAATCATATATTGTGCAATGTAGGTTTAATCTAGATGTGTGTAGAATCATTGGACCAATATCCAATGATTATTGTTTATGAAAACATGTTGAAGACAATTGGTTAGGTATTTATTTGTAGTTGTTATGATTGTGTATGTGTGTTGTTGATATCCTAACAATTGTTATTTTTGAACATAAAATATTTGCATTGTGGTTGTTAAATGTTGATTGCTCAACCATCGATTTGGATCGAGAAGAATGTTTTCATCATTTTTAGTTAATTGGAATTCTTCCTGTCAGTAATTGATGGCATTGTTGTCAATGCATTGTAACATCTTTTTGTATCCATCCAAAATCTATGAAGGATATATTTTCAATGTATTTAATGCTTCTATTTACAATTCCTAGTTCATGATATTATTTTTTTGTTATAATGACTTTCATTCCTTTATAGATTTTAAGGATAAGTGTTAAGCATTGAATTTTACTTGTGGACACCATTTGTCTTATAATGTATTTGATATTATTACATGTTGGCCTTTTTTTTGTACATGTTAGTTGCAACAATAGTGTAAGATTTTTGTTTTGATGTTTTTGAATGGATATCTGTCATGTAATAGTTTATGGCATTTTGTAATTCATTAGAAGGAACTATGAATGTTGTTTTATTCCATGGATCATTGAATAAGTTGACATTTAAATTAGATAGAAAACAAGTCTTTAATAATTCAAATTTTGATTTTAAAATATTTTCGATTCGAAAGGTTTTCTAAAAGGGTGGCATATTGAATGTCTTTGTTTTGTTTCATTTGTTTTGTGAAGATAATACTATTGGGTTGAATATAATTTTCCCAAAAGCTTTTACCTATGAATTATTTTTTGTTAATTTAGTGAATGTAAAAATCAATTGTATGTTTGTTGAATATAATGGTGTGTCATTGATTGGCAGGAATTGTGAAAACTTTCCAATGAACATTATGTTCATTCCTCCAAGTAAAATGTTGGATTTTAATTTTTGTAGTTTTAAGTGTATTGTAGCAAGCAATGTGCAACCTACCATGGATATTTTGTCGATAATGATGAATTGGATATTTGGCCATATGTTTATAATTGATTTGCTTATAATTGTGTGTTTATCAATTGACAATCCCAATAAAGAATGTATCGTTGTTCAATTTATTAATGAAGTTGCATTTGTTGTGTATGCTACAACTCTAAATTTATTTATTTATTCCCATTTTCAAAAAATAATCTTGGATAACTTTAATTATATGTGTTTTACTAGTACTTGCAATTCCTCCTACATATTGTAATAACTGATTATTTGGTGTACTTGCAATGAAATTTTCAAATGAAATGGTTTGTAAATCATTTAAGTTATATTTTTCTTTTATGATGTTTTTAATATATAACGGTGAATATATATTTGTTTCATCAATGAAAGTTACATTTTTATTTTCATTTTCAATATCATATGATTACACGTCATTAAATAGTAAGTGGCATAATTCAAGTTTTGTATTATCATTTGTATAGGTCATGTTTGAATATGCATGTGAAATTTCTAATGTTGATTCATAAAGGTCTGATATTTGTGGAAGTTTTAGATCTTGATTCCATTGTTTAATCAAAGTTTGAAGTTTGATAATGAAATTCATGTTATGATTATTAACATTTTCATTTTGTGTTTTTATTTCAAATTTTTTAGATGTTTTATTATTTAGGTTTTAATACTTGTGTTACATAATAAATATTCAATTTTTATTTGTTCAAAATTGAGTTCTGTTTGTATATTGTTGTTTTGTTCTTTTATGTTATGGATGTTCATATTCAACATCATCTTCATAATGTGGATTCATTGTAGATTTTTCTTCTATGTCTTTTTTTATTAAATTCAAATTGTGTTGATTATATTTTTAATAATTTATTTGCATCTTTTGATTCTTTACATTCATGTAAGCTGCTGATATTTTTATTTCATTTTTTTTGCAAATCAATGAATGTTGGGTACACATTATTTTGTGTCATTTCCGAAAATATAGTGAGATTTGATTTGATGTTAAAAATTGTACACCATGATGTAAATAAAATACAAATTATTAAGGCATAATTTTCTAGGTCATTTTTTTTGTGAAGGTATGGTATAACTTTGTAAAACTATAATTTTTTGTTCTTTGAATTCATAAAGGCTATAGGTGTTGTATTGAAGGTGTTCATTATTAAATCTATGACAATGGATGTTGTTGATTTTATTTATATTACTAGAAAATTCATATGGACATAGATAATTAAAGTGGGTAGATCTATGTTGGTAATTGAACCTAAAATTGTGTATGATATATTGTTTATTTGATGAATTCTTATCAATTGTAAATGTTTCATAATTGGCATCAGCATGGTTATCATTTTCATTTTGAACATTTTGATTTTTTTCTTGTTCATTTGGCCATGTTGACAAACTATACCAAGGTATGTAAGTGAAATCATGATTGGTTATGTGATCTAGTAAGTTCAATAAGTAACTAATTGCTCTAGTGGTTAATGTTTCATGTTGATTTCCTATTGTATTTAAATAACTTATGAAAAAACATTGACTTTTGTTGATTGAATTGTAGTTATTATTTGAGTTTCATTTTTATAAACAAATTGTATTGCAAATTGCAAAAGAGAATACATATGCAAAGTGTAAATAAATGTTTTTGTGATGTAATCTATGATGCAATAAATTAATGATTTACTATCTTTGCCAAAAGCTACTATAAATTTCAAATCATGATTACATCTTGAAGTTAATAATATCCATGGATTTGCATTATTTAACCATTTATTGAAGTTCTTTTTATGTGTAAAAGTCACATTTCAATGTTAAAATGAATTTTGTTGATTAAAGGTTGAAGGAATCCATATGTGCTTCTTTTTTGACATATTAACATATGTTTTGTAGCATGTTGGATTACATACATGTCAAATTGCATATCTTCATTAGTTTATGAATGCCATTTTGGAATAAGTTTGTAAAGTTTTTTCTTCATGATTTGGTGGCCTTGTGTTGCAAGGATGCATGTCATCAAAATTGTCATCAATGTAGTCTATATCTATCTTTTTTGGACATGATTTATATTCATTGATGTCTCATATGATTATATCATTTAAATAATTAATCATATTTTGTGAAAAAATCTCATCATCGTGCAATGCTTGTATAAGTGTGTTGGGATCTAGAGAATCATTAAGCTATAGTAATGTGTGAATATGTAAGCTACCATTTTTTGCCATTTTGTAACATCCATAATGAGCTTTTATGTGACCAAAAACACCAACATTGTTGTTAAATAAATCATCTATGTTTTTCACTTGTAGCATATATTTGAAGATAACATTGACAATAGTGTGTACAAATATAGCTTGAACTTTTGGATTTATCTTTGCATATTTGCATTGTTCATTTTTGTTAACATATTTTTATTTAAAAATACATAAAGATTTATGTTTTGTCCACTTAAAAAAACTAACAAAAGATGATAGACAAATGCAAGATTTAGAGTGAAAAAAAACTTGGTGTTCCCATAAAATTTATCATATTAAAAATTTGGTCCCTTTGCATTGCATGACTACTTTTGGACACCATGACATATTTACTAGAAAATCTTAAATGTCATAATTAACTACATATATATATTTTAGAATGTATGTTGTGTGGGTTAATAATAATGTCATCAAAATCTATGGTCTGTATTTCATTAAGGAATCCTCTTTCATTCATGTTTAATGATTTTAATACTATGAACTTAGCTCCAAGGTAGATTTGTCTACATTGTATTATATTACATACAAAAAATGGAAATAAATGATGTTTTGAAAACTAATAACAAGTGTCGTCCAATTTCATTAAATGTTTTATATGAGTTTGTAGTGATAATTTGATGGGTCTATTATTCATTTTGGGGACACCAATTCCAAAAGAAAATAAGGTAGGAAACATGCATGCTATTCAATTTGGGTTATTGTATCAATTATCATTGTAGTGTGATGATTATATGAAAAATATTGATTACAACATAAAATTTTGGAATGCATTAATCATATGTTCATGTTGATTTATGTCCATGCCATCGAATTCTATTAGACTTAATGTTTCGATGACATGTTCAGTTTAGGGTAGGGTTGGGACAACCTCTTTTGTTGATGTAAGTCTGTGATATTTGTAGAATGTTCGGCATTTACAAGTTTAATATTTGTTGATTGGAACATTGATCTCATTATTGGCTCTAGTATGTAATTTTCAAGCATTGTATTTAATCCATGTGTATTCATACTTGCATTTTTGTAGCCTATATGATTAGATTTCAACCAATTTAACCATATGGTAATAGCATATTTACGTACATATTATAGTTTGCAACTTTTGACTAGTTCTATAGGTGGGTGTGAACTTTCTACAAAGTGTATTGCAATAGTATTAGTCAATGTTTATGATGATGATGGTAATATGTTTAAAAGTTCTATTGCACTTTCAAGATTTTGTGCAAAATTTACTATATTTCCTTTAAGTGCATGCTAGCTTGTTTTTCTTCCTTTGTTCGTATATCTTAATTTAATTAATATGGTACAACAACAATAATGTGCCATTAAGGTTTCTTCCACCATTGTCAATTTTGGTAACATTGGTGGTGTGATGCCAATCCATAAGCCATTGGCTAGCAAGTTTTGGTATATATATATATTTTTTTAAAACATAACAAATTTTACATACAAAAATTTGACATTTAGTTATTGAAATACCTTCCTTTGCTAATAAAAATCCATTCAAATTTTGTTGTACATGTTTGGTGTCACTTGTTAATTCTTTTGGGATAAATTCAATATTAGTTTCAAAATGATATTTAAGATTCATTTTAAGTTATTTTTTCATATGATTCAAATCAAAATGAAGATTTGAGGTATTACATATCATTAATTCATGTGAATTTCTTTTCATTGCAAACACAACAATAGCCAAATTTATAGTTAAATTTTTTTATGAAAATGTTGAATTGATTTTTTAAAAACATGTTATTCTCTTTTTTACTTGTGGTGGGAAAATATTTGGTTGTTTTATTAAATATTCATCAAGTATTTTATGTGTATTTCAATAAATTTTTCATCTTTTAGTATTGATTACATCTTTGTTTATTTTTATTTTTTAAAATTTTTTTTTTGTACATGCAAAAAATTGATGTTCAATAGATGAAATACCATTTTTTTTTTGTCAATAAAGCTTTTTTATATTCTTGATGTACATGTTATATCAAAGAGTTTTCAAATATTTTGTGTGTATTATAATTTTTTTCTTCTTTTAAAATTATTTTTTTTAAATTTTTATATTATTCTTCTCTTTTTTTCACAATTGTTTTGTCTTCATTCCTATCTTTGGGAAGTTTTTTTGTCTTTTGTTTCATTATATCTTTTTTTTTGTTGTGTTTTTTTCGATGATATTCTCCTTTGTCATTTGGAATGGGTAATTATAATTGTACATGTAACAAAGACTTAAAATTCTATCAATGGATGAAATTGATGTTTGATATATGATATTTTTATGTGTAAATGCTTGTAATTGAAAATTAATGATTATTTTATAATATAATTATTATAAATTGTTAATTATTCAAAGGGAATCTTGCAATTAAAAATTAAATCTTGAAGCTTTTTAAATTTGTGTTATGTGAAGATTAACAAAATAACATTGTATCAATTGTACTTCAAGAATTATATGGAACAAAAAGTATTTGATAGGGTTAAACTATTATATTTTCTTATTATGTTCAAATTCCAACACTTTCAATGACAATAATTTTTTTGTTCATTCTAAACTAACTTGAAAATATACAATTGAAAATAGGGGAAAATAAATGGAATATAAAATATTAAAATATTGCAAATTACATGATTATTACATGGGAGGAAATCAATTTGAAAAAATGATGATAAAAAAATATTCGAAATATTTTTATTAACTAGCGGGTGCCCGTGACCTTCAGCCACTGTGAAGTCCCCCGGTTTCTTTAAACTTGGTTCATGTCCCCCCCTCGCCCAGGTCCTTCGCATTTCTGGTTTTTTATCTCGTAAGACCCCCCGAAGAGTGAAGGCATATTCGTGAAGCCGAATAATGAAGCTTCCCTTAAATCCGTCCCATCACCCAGCCGGACGGACATTTCATCCATCCCCTTAATCGGGACGGACATTAGTTAAAAGAAAAAAAAGGTAGTCTTGGTCAATACAAAAAAATAAAAATAAATTATGGGTTGTCCAAGGCCTAAATATTTTTTTTCTGGTCTACCAAATCTTTTGCCTCAAAAAATTAGACTGCCCATGATTTCTTTTTTCTCTGGAGTCAGTTACATTTGGACGAACAATAGCTAAAAGAAAAAAAACTTCCCCTAAATCCGTCTTGTCATCCAGCTAGACGGACATTTCATCCATCCCCTTAATTGGGACGGACAGTAGCTAAAAGAAAAAAAACTTCCCCTAAATCCGTCCCGTCATCCAGCCAGACGGACATTTCATCCATCCCCTTAATCAGGACGGACAATAGCTAAAAGAAAAAAAATGTAGTCTTAGTCAATACAAAAAAAAAATGATTATGGGCTGTCCAAGGCCTAAATATTTTTTTTCTGGTCTACCAAATCTTTTGCCTCAAAAAATCAGACTGCCCCTGATTTCTTTTTTCTCTGGAGTCAGTTACATCTGGGGAAGCTCCACAGGGAACGGGCAGTGATTGGAAGAATCTTCCAGACACTGCCCACACAGACAGACAAACAAACAATGTTGCTTTAATTTTTATTAATTCACATGGATTCATATGATAAATCTATGAACATCATAATTATCTTTAATTGTTT
>Ga0116230_10001963_pt1 | contig 19791 bp, 19 predicted proteins | sample S1TSphfallax_3_FD_88678 | JGI IMG/M metagenome (GOLD analysis project Ga0116230, IMG submission 88678) | Host-associated microbial communities from peat moss isolated from Minnesota, USA - S1T2_Fd - Sphagnum fallax MG | ecosystem: Host-associated > Plants > Peat moss > Unclassified | place... | reverse complement strand
GTCTCGGTGAAGGCGCCGCAGCGCGGGCAGAACGCACCGCCGGCGGCCGCATGCGCGGCCCGCGCCCGCTCGACCGCCGCCCGGAACGATGCCAGCGCCGCCGCGGCCGTCGGCGGCGCCGCGGTCTCGGGCGCATGCCCGGCGCCCGGGCGCGGGGATCGCCGCCGCACGGCGGGTGCGCCGCGCCGCGGCGGCCGGATCGCACCGACCCGGAAGCGCAGCCGCTCGAGCCCGCGTGCCTCGGGGAGTTCGCGCAGCGCGCGCACGATCTGCGGCTCGAGAAAGGCCAACTGGTGGCTCCAGGCGCTCGAGGCGGTCACGATGACCAGCGCCGTCCCGGCGAAGGTGCTCGGCTGGGCCGAGCGTGCAACGTCGGCGCCGACGATCCCGGGCCATGCCGAGCGGATCGCGGCCAGCGGGTCGCCGTGCGGGGCGCCCCCGGCCGGCCGCCACTCGCCCAGCGCATCGCCGAGCCGCCCGAGGCTCACAGCGGCCGAACCACGGCGCCCCGGATCGCCCACGCGTGGACGCCGCTCGCGAACTGAACCGGCAGCGTGGTCGTGGTCAGAAACGCCTGCTCGTAGTCGCCGACCGCGCCGAGGAAACCGGCCGCGCGTTCGTCGTCGAGCTCCGAGAGCACGTCGTCGAGCAGCAGGATCGGGGCATCGCCGGCACGTCTGCGCATCACTTCGTATTCGGCAACCTTGAGGGCCAGTACCGCCGTCCGCTGCTGTCCCTGCGAACCGTACGCCGCAAGCGACCGCCCGTCGATCTCGAGCCGGACGTCGTCGCGGTGCGGACCGACCAGGGTCTGGCGCCGCCGGAGCTCGCCCTCGACCTCGGCATCGAGCGCCGCGGAGAAACCGCGCTCGCCGGAATTGGGAGCGTAGCGGACCGCGAGGCGTTCGTGGGCACCGCGCCAGCGCGTATAAATCGCCTCGGTCGCGACGGCGAGTTCGGCGACGAACGCCGCGCGCGCGCCGACGATCGCTTCGCCCGGCGCGCGCAGTTCGTCGTTGTAGGCGAGCAGCAGCTCGCGGTCGGGCGCGATCGCGCCGCGCAGCAGCGCCGCCTTCTGCGCGATCACTTTTTGATAACGCGCGAGCTGCCGGTAGTAGGTACCGGACTCTTGCGCCAGCGCGACGTTGAGAAACGAGCGCCGCAGCGCGGGCCCGCCGGCGACGAGTTGCAGATCGGCCGGCACGAACGTCACCACGCGCGCTTTGCCCAGGAACCGCGCGAAGCCGACGGTCGCGCCGTTGACGTCGAACGATTTGCGCGTCGCGGCCGCGCCGCGCACGATCGCACAGCGTAGCCGGATCGTTCCGGCGCGAATGCGCGCGTCGCCCGCGATCTCGGCGCGCTCGGCGCCCTCGCGAACCAGCTCGCCTTCGCGGTGGGCGCGAAACGATTTTCCCGTCGCGAGCATCGCGATCGCTTCGAGCAGATTCGATTTTCCCTGCGCGTTCGGACCGACGAAAACATTGAGCCCCGGCGCCGGCTCGACGTCGAGGCTCTCGTAGTTGCGGAAGTTCGCGAGCCGCAGGCGTTCGAGAAGCAAGAACCTACTGTCGCAGCGGCATCAACACGTAGAGTTGCTTGCCGAAGTCGCTGGCTTCGAGCGGTCGGATCGCGGCCGGCGAGAGCGCGCCCAAGAACTCCATCACGACTTGCGGCGAATCAACGTGGTTGAGGATCTCGACGAGATAGCGCGCGTTGAACGCGATCGTGATGTCGTCGCCGGCCTGCTCGACTTCGAGTTCTTCGTAGGCGTTGCCGGCCAAATCCGAGTTCGCCGTCACGATCAACTGCTGGTTCGCCATCGCGACCTTGACCATCGATGCGCGATCGCCGGCGACGAGTTCGGCGCGGCGCAGCGCGCCGATCAATGCGCTGGTATTGACCGTCACGTGGCGGTCGAATTTCGCCGGAATCACTTGCTGGTAGTTGGGATATTGTCCGTCGACGAGCCGCACGACGATCGACGTCGCGCCGGCCGCGAGTTGCAACTGATTGGCCTGCGCGCCGAGTGCGGTGATCTCGAGTATCTCGGCGGCGCCGAGGTTGCGCGCCGCCTCTTGCAGCGCACGCGAGGGAACGATATATTTCGCGCTGCCCTCACTGAGGCCGCGGGTGAGGGTCGAGGTCCACTTTGCAAGCCGGTACCCGTCGGTCGCGACCATCGTGATCGCATCGCCTTCGATCTCGAGCAACGTCCCCATCAGGACCGCGCCGCGCGCCTCTTCGCTCGAGGCGGCGAAGATCGTCGCAGCGACGCCTTCGCGAAACGTCTTCGCATCGATGGCAAACGACGCGCCTTTTTGTGCGGCCGGCAGCGGCGGATATTCATCCGGCGGCAGCGCGTGAAAATCGTAATTCGAGCGTTCGGCTTTGACCGACGCGCGCGTCGGCGACCCGCTGAGTTCGAGCAGCCCGGCCGGCAAATTTCCCAAATACCCCGAGAAGAGTTTCGCCGGAACCGTGACCGCGCCGGCCTCCGTGATCTCGGCCGGGAAGGCATGTTCGAGCGTCAGTTCGAGATCGGTCGCCCGCACCTTGATCGCGCCGTCATCGGCGGTCAGGAGCACGTTCGAGAGGATCGGTACCGTCGTATGGGCGTTGACGACCTTGCTCGCGGCACCAACCGCGGCGGCGATATCTTTCGTGCTGCAGGTAAACTTCACGGCGCTGTTCGCTTTATCCGGGATGCCCGCGCGGACCTCGTGCGCTTGGGCGAGTGGTGTTGTCCACCGATCGGCGTGGCGCGCCCGTCGTCCGGGTCGGGTAAAGAGGGAGTAGTCGTCATCGTAGTAAGGCGGTGAGGCGTGTGGAGAAGCGCGCGCGCCCTTGTTGCGATACCGGTTTGCGGCCGTTCGGGGCGGTGCAGCGATCCGCAGCCAATCCACCCTTTTCCAATCGGTTCGCGCAATGCGCACCTTTTCACACGGGTGTGCGAAGCGGTGGAGAGTGCCTCGCACGATCTGCACCGCGCTTGTGAACCGCCGGTGTGGATGCGAGAGGATGAACTTTTATGCGGCGGGTGGGGCACACAAAGAAGAAACCCGGGACGATTCATGCGGCCCGGGTTTGCGCGGTGCGAGGGTGCGAGCGGCGGTGACTATTCGCTTTGGCACAGCGCGATGAGCGAGCGGACTTTGTTGCGATAGGCTTCGTCGCGTTCCATCAGGTCTTTGACCTTGTCGCGAGCGTACATGACCGTCGTGTGATCTTTCTTGCCGAACTCGCGCGCGATCTGCGGGAGCGAACATTCGGTGAGTTCCGCGGCGATGTACATCGCAATGTGGCGCGGGGCGGCCAGCCGTTGGTCGCGGCGCGGGTTGTCCATTTCCTTGACCGTGAGGCCGTGGGCCTTGGAGACGCGGTCTTTGATAAGCGGGATCGTGATGCGATGGAGCGGTGCTTGCGCGACGGCGTTCTTGAGGACCTCAGCCGCCAGCTCGACGGTGATCTCGGATTTCGTCATCGACGCGAACGCGACGACGCGAATCAGCGAGCCTTCGAGCTCGCGGATGTTCGAGGGGATGACTTTCGCGATGAAGGCGGTGACTTCGTTTGGGACATTGACCTTCTCGGTGTCGGCCTTCTTGCGCAAGATCGCCTCGCGCGTCTCGAGATCCGGCGGTTGCATATCGGTGAGCAGTCCCCACTCGAAGCGCGAGCGCAGGCGGTTCTCCAGCGTTTGGATTTCTTTGGGCGGACGATCGCTGGAAATCACGAGTTGCTTTTGCGCCTCGTGCAGCGAGTTGAAGGTGTGAAAGAACTCTTCCTGAGTCTGTTCCTTGCCCTCGAGGAACTGAATGTCGTCGATCAGCAGCACGTCGACGTGGCGGTAGCGGTTGCGAAACTCGACCGTTTGGTTGTTCTTGATCGCGATGATGAATTCGTTGGTGAACTTCTCACTCGAGACATAGCAGATGTTCGCGTTCGGATTTACGCTGAGGACGCGCTGCCCGATCGCGTGCATGAGATGGGTCTTGCCGAGGCCCACGCCACCGTAGAGAAAGAGCGGGTTGTAGGCCTTGGCGGGCGCTTCAGCGACGGCTTGGGCGGCCGCGTGCGCGAAGCGATTGGATTGGCCGACCACGAACTCATCGAACGTGTAGCGCGGGTTGAGATTGCCGGGACGCAGATCTTCGGCCGGCACGAAACGGGTGGTCGTCGCGCTTGTCTCGGTGGGCTGACCGGCGTCGGTATCGCCGGCTTCCGCGACGACGAATCGCAGCCCGATCTCCGCGCCGAGGACGCCGGCCAGCACCGCGGTGATGTCCTTCTTGAGTCGATTTTCAACCCAGTCGCGAGCGAAGTTCGAGTGCACCGAAAGCACGATTTCCGAACTCGTCAAATCGACCAGCCGCATCGGCTTGAGCCACATCTCGAAGATCGGCTTGGAGTACTTGCGCTCGAGCTGCTCGAGCGCCGCCAACCACAACTCGCTGGTCCCAACCGTACCGTTCATCCGACAACCACTTTTGCGAAGACGAGCCCGCCGGGATAAGCCGGGCGGGGGAAAAGATGAGCCTCTCGGATTGGCCCGTCCGCCCCCGCTTCCTGCGCAAAGTGAGCGCGATTTTCTCCACTTATCCACAGGCGTCCGAGGCCTGATTCCGGTTGGATTTAGCGACCTTTTCGGGTCTTTTTCGCAGCCCGAAAAGAGGCAGAAATTTCGGCAGGAATCGGTACTGCGCAAGCCTTTGCGGGGACACCTCGCCGCCGGTTATCCACAACCTTGTCCACAACGTGTGGATATGCTAAGAACGGTTCGCATCGCGGGTCTCGCGACGGATGCTCAGGCGGGCTCGTCGCCGATCAGGAGATACCCTTCGAGAACCAAGTTCTTGACGAAGAGGGCGCGGTTGGACGGGGTCAGATAGAGTCCCAGTTCGCCGAAGGTGACCGGCCCCTCGGCCAGCCGGGCGAATGCCGGCGCGCAGAGTTTGGGGAAGCCCAGCGACTTGCCGGCGATCAAGAGGTCGACCGTCGCGCCGCGATCGCGGACCTGCGCCGGGAGCGCGGGGTTGACCCGCAGCCGGGTCGCGTCCTCGAGGGCGCCGAGCCGCGCGAGGTTGTCGAATTGCCCCCCGGCCTGTCCGCGCACGAGCCGATACTGCTCGTTGACCGCGTACTCTTTGGCGAAGGCGATCCGGTCGGGCGTCATCGCGGCGAGCAGATGCGGGAGCACGTCGGCGGCGAAGGTCTCGGCGAAGGCCGGATCGTCGAGCATCGCCGGCGTGAGCGCGCGGCGCAGGCCGACCTCGGCGTCGGCGGCGATCCGGAAGAGCACGTCGAGCACGTCGAGCGCGCGGATCGGGGTGAGCGCGAAGGTGACGTGCAGTGATCGCCCGCCGGGCGCCGAGACCGCTTCATGGGGATAGCCGCGCGGCAGATAGAGCGTGTCGCCGGCCAGCAGCGTGACCTCGCGGTTGACGCGCAAACCCGGCACCTGCGCGCCGCTGGGGAACGGCTGCGATTCGATCGGCAACTCGACGACGGGCTCGTAGATGCGCCAGGTCTTCTCGCCCTCGAGCTGGATCGTGAGCGTGTCGTGGGTGTCGTGGTGGACCGAGAACCCCTGCGCGCCCGGCGGGGTGAAGTAGGTGTTGGCCTGGAGGTAGCAGCCGAGATCCCGCATGACCTCGTCGCAGAGCCGCTGCAGACGCGCGCTGAAGAGCGCCGCGTCCTTGAGGATCAGCGTGTAGCCCTGCTCGAAGAACGTCGCGACGGCGCGCGGATCGATCCGCCGCTGGGGTAGCTTCCCGGTTTGGCGGGCACGCACGGCCGGCGTGTCGATCCCGAATTCATCGGCCGTGAGTTCGTTTTTCCCGGCCCGTACGAGCGTCACGTGGGAGAAGTCACCGCCCGCGACCACCAGCGATGATTCGACCTCGCCGACATCGTAGGCGGACGCGAAATACCCCGGGTCGGCGCGCCGGACGTGCAGCGGTTGCGTTTCGTAGTAGGTCGCGAAGAAGTCGGTAAGGGTGACGGGTGCGAGGACCAGCGCCGCCCCGCCGGAGGTGCGCGTACCGGGGGCGATCATCCTCGTTCTTTCGCGGGCGGCCCGGGAAGTCACCTTGACCCCGGGGGCCGGACCAGAGTACAATCGAGTGCTGCCGCTCGACGGCATTTCTTTTGTACCGGAGTTTCCTCGTGAAGCGCACTTTTCAACCCCACAATCGGCGCCGCAAGCGCGTCCACGGGTTTCTCTCACGTATGGCCACCAAGAACGGCCGTCGCGTGATCGCCGCCCGCCGCAAAAAAGGCCGTAAGCGCCTCACCGTCTAGTGGCCGCGGGCCACGAGCTCATGCGTGCCTGGGAATCGCTCAAGCGCCGCGGGGATTTTGCCCGCGTTCAGCGCCGCGGCCGCCGCTCGGCGGCGGTGGCTTTTGTCGTTTTGGCGCTGCCCGGGCGCGAGCGGACGCGGGTCGGGATCACGGTCTCGACCGCGGTCGGTAACGCCGTCGTGCGGAACCGGCTGCGTCGCCAGGTCCGCACCGTCCTCGACCGGGCGGCCCTGGGCTCCGCACCCGCCCGCGACATCGTGATCATCGCCCGGCCGGCCGCGGCCGGCGTCCCGTTCCCCGACCTCGCGCGCGAACTCGACGCCGCTCTGGCGGCCGGGTGAGCGCCGTGCGGCTCCTGTTGCTCGGCCTCTTGCGGCTCTACAAGCTCGTCGTCTCGCCGTTCTTGCCGCCGGCCTGCCGGTTCACGCCGAGTTGTTCCGAATACGCCTACACGGCGGTAGCAACCCATGGTCCGGTGCGCGGCATCGTGCTGGCCGCGCGGCGTCTGGGCCGCTGTCACCCCTGGAATCCGGGCGGGCCTGACCCCGTCCCCAACCCCTTCGGAAAGTAAGGATCGCGTGGGCGGGATTATCAACTGGTTCGGTGGCCTCTTCCACCCCTTAGTCGTGCTGCTGAGCGGATTGCTCGATGGGCTGCACCATCTGGTCCCGATCTGGGGCCTCGACCTGATCTTGCTCGCGCTCGTCGTGCGCTTGGCCCTGTGGCCGCTCTCGCAGGCGCAGTTCAAGTCGATGGCCGAGATGCAGAAGATCCAGCCGCTCGTCAAGGCGCTGCAGACCAAGTACAAGGACAACCCGCAAGAGATGAACACGCGGGTGATGGCGCTCTACAAGGAGCACAAGGTCAACCCGTTCGCGAGCTGTCTGCCGCTGCTCTTGCAGTTGCCGCTCTTGCTGAGCCTGTACTACGCGGTGCGCGGCGATCTCGACGCCTTCAAGGGCGCGGGGTTCCTGTGGATCGGCTCGCCGCTCGCGGCGCACTTCCCGCACATCTTCGCTTCGAGCCTGGCGGGCGCCGATATCGCGCTGCTCGCGCTCTACGTCGTCTCGATGTACTTCAGCGTGCGCTTCGGCTCGCCGCCTTCGACGGATCCCGCGATGGCGCAACAGCAGAAGATCATGGCCTTCGTCTCGCCGCTGATGATCGCGTTCTTCGGCTTCAAGGCGCAGTGGCCGTCGGCGCTGATCCTGTATTGGTTTTCACTCAACGTCTTCACGATGGCGCAGCAGATGTTCTTGTACCGCCGCTACGGCGTGCTCGGCAATGCGGTGACCGCCGTGCCGTCGCCCGCCGCGGTCGACACGACGAAACCCGATCGCCTGGCGCTGCCCAAGAATGTGACGCCCGCGAAGAACGGCAAGGCAGCGAACCGGACCGGCGCGGCGAACGCGAAACGCACGAAGAAAGGCGCGAACCAAAACTAGCATGGACGGCAACGACGAATTCGATAACGCGGCGCAGGGGCGTGCCCACGGCCAACGCCGGCGCGGCGGACGTCCGCCCAGCGGCGGCCGCGGCCCCGCTCCCGCCGCCGGCGGCGGGTACGGTGATGGCCGCCGCGGGTCGAGCGCGCCGCCGGTACGCGAACGCGCGAAGCCCTCGGTCGAACCCGAAGCGGCGAAGCCCGCGCGCGAATTGCTCGAGAACATCCTCGCGCGCCTCGGCGTCGAGGGCGCCGAAATCGTGTTCATCTCGCGCTCCGAGGGCGACTACCTCGAAGTGCGCGGCGAGAATCTCGCCAGCCTCATCGGCAAGCACGGCAACACGCTCGAAGCGCTCAACCTGATCTTCAACAACATCCTCAACGTCGGCGTGCGCAACAACCGCAAGTACTACACGATCGACGCCGAGGGGTATCGCGCGCGCCGCGCCGATCAACTCAAGACGCTCGCGCTCGCGACGCTCGAACGCGTCGTGCGCGAACAGAAGCCCGTCGCGCTCGAACCGATGCTGCCCTCCGAACGCAAGATCGTCCACCTCGCGCTCTCGGAATCGCCGTTCGTGCGCACCGAATCCGAAGGCGTCGATCCCGATCGGCGTCTCGTGGTGTTCCCCAAGGACGCCTGAACCATGAGCACGATTGCCGCGCTTGCGACCCCGCCGGGGCGCGGCGCGATCGCGATCGTGCGGGTCAGCGGACCGGATGCGCGCGCGATCGTCGCGCGCGTTTTTTCTTCGCGCGAGCCGCTGCGCGACCGCGGCGTCGTGTACGGGACGATCCGCGCCGCCGACGGCGCGCCGATCGATCGGGCGCTGGCGCTCGCGATGGAAGCACCGCGCTCGGTTACGGGCGAGGACGTCATCGAATTGCAGCTGCACGGTTCGCCGCTCGCCGCGCGGGAAACGTTGCGCGCGCTCTTCGCGGCAGGCGCGACGCAGGCCGCTCCGGGCGAGTTCACGCAGCGCGCGTTTCTCAACGGCAAGCTCGATCTCTCGGCCGCCGAGGCGGTCGCGGACATCATCGATGCGGAGACGCGCGCGGCCGCACAGGCATCGCAGGCGAACCTCGCAGGCGCCCTGCGGCGCGCGATCGACGCCGAGCGCGCCACGCTCCAAACGGTGCTCGAAGAACTCGCGGGCGCGATCGATTATCCGGATGAAATCCCCGAGCCGGATCGTGCGAATCTCACGGCCCGCATCGACGCGGTCGATGCCGCGCTCGCGGATCTGGAACGCGACGGCGAACGCGGGCGGCTGGTGCGCGAAGGCTACGCGGTCGCGATCGCCGGCCCGCCGAACGCCGGCAAATCGTCGCTGATGAACGCGCTCTTGGCCGACGATCGCGCGATCGTCTCGGATATCGCGGGGACGACCCGCGACACGCTCGAGGAACGCGTTGCGATCGACGGGGTCCCCATCCGGCTCATCGATACGGCCGGCCTGCGCGAAACGACCGATACGATCGAGCGGCTCGGGATCGCGCGCGCCGAAGCCGCGATTGCAAACGCGGCGCTGGTGCTCGTCGTCATCGACGGCAGCGAGCCGCTCGGCGTCGAGGCGCGCACGCTGCTCGCCGGCACCCGCGCGCGGCCGCGCGTCGTGCTCTTCAACAAAGCCGATCGCGCGACCGTCGGCTACGCGGCGCGGGACGCGCACGAGGCCGATGCACTCGTCGGTTCGGCGTTCGCGCCGGCCACGCTCGCTGCGGTCCGCGCCGCGATCGCACAGCACGGCTGGGGCGGGGAGACGATCGATCTTTCGCGCGCGCACCTCGCGAACGTTCGCCATGCCGACGCCGTCGCGCGCGCGCGCCGCGCGCTCGCCGATGCGCGTGCCACGCTCGCCACCGGCGAACCGCTCGACTTGATCGCCGGCGATCTGGTCGCTGCGTCGGCTGCGCTCGGCGAGATCACCGGTGCGGCCGTTACGGAAGAAACGCTGGGCGGCATCTTCGCCCGCTTCTGCATCGGCAAATGACCGTTCTCGACGCGATCCCGGTGAGCGAGTCGATCGAGTTGCGCGCGCTGGCGCGCCCCGACATCGGACGCTTCTGGGAGATGATCGAAGGGAATCGCGCGCATCTGGAAACGTGGTTCACCTGGGCCGAGTCGGCGACGTTCGAGTCGACGCATGATTTTCTCGAAGAGCAGATCGTGCAACATGCTGAGGGTCGTATGGCGAACTATGGGATTTGGTGGAATGGCCGGCTTGCCGGCAAAATCGACTTGCGCAATCTCGAAGCGCCGGCGGAGACGAACGTCGGCTATTTTCTGGCCGCGTTTGCCCGCGGCAACGGAGTCATGACCGCATCGCTGCGCGCGCTCGCGCGCGCAGCTTTTACGAGCCTGAGCGTGTATCGCATCGAGCTCGTCGCCGCACTTGGCAACATGGAAAGCCGGCGCGTTGCAGAGCGCGCCGGCTTTGCCTTCGAGGGGATCGCCCGCGCGCGCGTCATCGTGCACGGGAAACTTCACGACGCAGCGGTCTACGCGCGCATCTCAACCGATCCGTAATGCCTGCCGTGTGCGCAACCAGGCGTGTCATGCCTAGCCGCAAGACCGTGCCGTGCTCGGCGGCCGCACCGCGGCATGATACGATAACGCGCTGATGGCGCAGGAGTATGGGGTCGTGGTCGTCGGCGGCGGGCACGCGGGGATCGAAGCGGCGCTGGCTTCCGCACGCCTTGGCGTGCCGACGGCGCTCGTCTCCGGCGACCCCGCGCGAATTGGCACGCTAGCATGTAACCCGTCCGTCGGTGGCAGCGCGAAGGGGCAGTTGGTTCGTGAGATCGACGCCCTTGGCGGCGCGATGGGGCGGATCACCGATCGCGTTTCGCTGCACGCTCGGTTCCTCAACGAGTCGAAGGGGCCGTCGGTCCGCGCGTTGCGCGTGCTCGCCGACAAGCCCGGCTACGTGCGGGCCGCGGCGGCGGAGCTGGCCGCCACGCCCAATCTCACGCTCGTCGCAGCGATGGTCGAGGGACTCGCGACGAGCGAAGGCGCGATCCGCGGCGTCGTGCTCGAAGGGGGAGAGGTGCTGCCCGCCGGCTCCGTCGTGCTCGCGACCGGGACGTTCTTGGGCGGGAAAACCTTTCAGGGCGAGGTCATGAAGGCCGAAGGCCGCTTCGGCGAACGGCCGGCGCTCGGACTCTCCGCGGCCCTTGCGGCGCTCGGCTTTCCGCTCGGCCGGCTCAAGACCGGGACCCCGCCGCGGATCGCAAAAACCAGCGTCGATTATGCGGCGATGACGGTCCAGGCACCGCATCCGGAGCCGCTGGTGTTCTCGTACGGCTCGCCGGTACGGTTCGCCGGGCCGCAACTTCCGTGCTGGGTGGTCGATACGAACGCTCGCACCCACGCGCTGGTCCGCGACAACCTGCACCGCTCGCCGCTCTACGGCCTCGACCTGATCCGGGGCATCGGTCCGCGCTACTGCCCCTCGATCGAGGACAAGGTCGTCAAGTTCGCCCACAATCCGAGCCACCAGGTCTTCATCGAGCCCGAAGGCTGGGAAGAGCCGACGCTCTACGTCGGCGGCTTCTCCTCATCACTCCCCGCCGACGTGCAGCTCGAGCTGCTGCGGACGCTGCCCGGACTCGGCGATGTCGAGATGCTCCGTGCGGGCTACGCGGTCGAATACGACTTCGTCGACCCGACCGAGCTCGATCACTCGCTCGAGACGCGCCGCATCGCGGGGCTCTTTCACGCGGGGCAGCTCAACGGCACCTCGGGGTATGAGGAAGCCGCCGCGCAGGGCCTCGTCGCCGGCCTCAACGCCGCCCGGCGCGTGCTCGGGCGCGCGCCGCTGCGCCTCGGCCGCGAGACGTCCTATATTGGAACGCTGATCGACGATCTGGTCAGCAAGGGGGTGGACGAACCGTACCGGATGCTCTCGTCGCGCGCGGAGCACCGCGTCCTCTTGCGGCACGACAACGCCGATCTGCGGTTGACCCCGATCGGTCGCGAAGCGGGCCTCGTCGATGACGACGCCTGGGCGGCGTTCGAGGCGCGCCGCGCAGCCCTGGGGCTCGCCGGGGATCTCGCGCGCCGGACCCGCATCGGCGGACGGAGCTTCGGCGCGGTCGCGCTGGCGGCGGGGGCGACGGCGGCCGATGCCCTCAAGCGGCCCGATCTGCACTTTTCCGATATCGCGGCCGCGCTGCCCGAACGGGTGGAACCGTCGATCGGCGAGCGGCTCGAGATCGAACTCAAAATGGCCGGCTACGTGCGGCGACAGCAAACCGCGATCGACGCCGCGGCGCGGGCCGAGGCGACCGAGATCCCGCCGGACTTCGATTATGCGGCCCAGCGCGCGCTCTCGCTGGAGGCGCGCGAGAAATTGGCGCGCCGCCGCCCGCGAACGCTGGGCGCGGCCGGCCGTATCCCCGGGATCGGCGCCGCCGACGTCGCCGTCCTCACCGTCGCCCTCGCGCGCCGGCGGTCCGCCGTCCCGGCGTGAGCGCAGACGAAGCGGCGATCGGCGCGGTCTTGCGCGCCGAATTCGGCGTCCCCGATGCGCTCGCCGCGCGGCTAGCCGCCTACGGCGCGCTCCTGCTCGAAGCGAACCGGCGCGTGAACCTGACCGCGGCGCGCGACCCCGCGGCCCTGGCCGGCCACCTGGCCGACGCCTTGACGCTCGCCGGCGACGTGGACGGGGAACTGATCGACCTGGGATCGGGCGGCGGATTGCCGGGGATCCCGCTGGCGCTCGCCACGAATGTGCCGGTGACGCTGGTCGATGCCGTCGGCAAGAAGGCCGCGTTCCTGGAACGCGCCCTCGAGACGCTGGGACTCGTAGGTACGGCCGTCGCGGAGCGCGCCGAGCGGCTCGGCCACGATCCGGCCTTGCGCGGCCGCTTCCGGGTCGCGACCGCACGGGCGGTCGGGAGCGCCCCGACGGTCGTCGAACTGACGCTTCCGTTCCTCGCGGTCGGCGGCCGGGCACTGCTTCAGCGTGGCACCCTCGAGACGGCGGAGCGGCAGGCGGTCGAGGACGCCGCGCCCATGCTGGGCGGCCGCCTCAGCGAAGAGCGCCCGCTCGGCGGCGAGCGCCGGTTGCTCGTCATCGAAAAGATGTCCGCGACGCCGGTTCGCTTTCCGCGCCGCGACGGCATTCCGGCGAAACGCCCACTCTGCTTCTGAGGGCTCTCCGCGACAGGCGTGACGGCGAAGACGTTCGTCGTGGAACGTTTTGCGAGTCATTCCTAAAACGTTCGCCGTGAAACATCCGGGCCACACTCGTGTCTGGGCTACGCAGGCTTCCCCGCGTGCGGTACACTAGGCGTCGTGCGTCACCCCCTCGACGATGCGCTCAGCGCCGCATTTCCGCCGCAGACCGTCTATGCGGTCGGCGGTCGCGTCCGTGACGAGCTGCGGGCCGCCGCCGCCGGCTCGGGCGCGCTCCCGAAGGATCTGGATTACGTCGTCGTCGGCCTGAGCCAGGCGGAGGTTGCCGACCGGCTTGGGCGGCTCGGCGTGGTGGACGTCGTCGGCGCGTCGTTCGCGGTGTTCAAGTTCCGCGGCCCGCTCGGCGAAGCCGACGTCGCGCTGCCGCGGCGCGAGCGCTCCACCGGGACCGGCCATCGCGAGTTCACGATCGAGAGCGGCCCCGAGATCTCGCTCGAGGACGATCTGCGCCGCCGCGATTTCCGGATGAACATGATCGCCCGGCGGATCGACGATGAGGCGATCGTCGACCCCTACGGCGGCGTCGCCGACATTCAGGCCGCCCGGATCGACATCGTCGATGAGGCGACGTTCCGGGAAGATCCGCTGCGCCTCTTACGCGCGGCCCAATTCGCCGCTCGATTCGCGTTTTCGCCTACCGACCGGACCGTCGCCGCGATGCAAGCCGCGGCGCCGCTGGTGGCAACGGTCTCGCCGGAGCGCATCGGCGATGAGATCGCGAAGTTGATGGGCGCACCGCAGCCGTCGGTGGGGGTCGAACTCTTGCGCACGACCGGCGTGCTCGCGCACCTGTGGCCCGAGATCCTCGAGGGCGTCGGCGTCGAGCAGAATGACTGGCACGCCTTCGACGTCTATCGCCATGCGCTCGCGACGATGGATGCCGCGCCCGCAGACGATCCCGTGCTGCGGCTGGCCGCGCTCTTGCACGACGTGGGCAAGCCGCGGACGGCCGCGCCGCGCCCCGACGGACGCGGCAATACCTTCTACTCCCACGAGATCGTCGGCGCCGAGATGGTGCCTAACATGTTAGCGCGGCTGCGCACCTCGAATGAGGCGGTCGAGACGATCGCCCGGCTCGTCCGCTACCATATGTACGCGGCCGATCCGGACCAGCCGCCGAAGACGGTGCGCCGGTTCGTGCGTCGCGTCGGCGCGGGTCATCTCGGCCGGCTCTTCGCCCTCCGTCACGCCGACGTCACGGGCTCGGGCTTGCCCGAACACAAGCAAAGCGCCAACGCCGCCTTCGAGGCGCATGTGGCAGCCGTGCTCGCCGAGCGCCCGCCGCTCGGCGTGACCGACCTCGCGATCGGCGGCAGCGAGGTGATCGCGATGCTGATCGAACGCGGTCTCGCCGGCCCCGATTTTCGCGGCGATTCGCGCGTCGGCGCGATCTTGCACGCGCTGCTCGAGGAGGTTCTCGACGATCCGGCTCGCAACGAAGCGGGCTTCCTCGTCGCGGCTGCGAATCGATACGCCGACGAACATTTCGTCACGTCATAAGACAGGTACGTTGTCCGCGCTCCTTCAGCACACGATCTCGCGCACGATCGCGATCGTCAACCAAAAAGGCGGCGTCGGTAAGAGTACGACCGCCGTCAACCTTGGCGCGTCGCTCGCGATGCTCGGCCGCCGCGTTCTGATCGTCGATATCGATCCGCAGGGCAATGCGACCACCGGCGTCGGCATCGATAAACGCACGGTCGACAAAGATATCTACTCGATCTTGCTCGAAGGCGCCGCAGTGCGCGAGGTCGCGCGCGATACGGACGTCCCGAATCTCTCGATCGTGCCCTCGACGCTGCAACTCGCCGGCGCCGAGATCGAACTGGTCAGCGTCTTGCAACGCGAAGGCAAACTCAAGGCCGCGCTCGCCGCGGTCGTCGATGATTACGAGTACGTGTTGATCGATTGTCCGCCGTCGCTCGGGCTTCTGACGATCAACGCGCTGACCGCCGCGAGCGAAGTGATCATCCCGGTGCAGGCTGAGTTCTACGCGCTCGAAGGACTCTCGCAACTCACGAGCATCGTGCGCCGCGTCAAAGACGTCCTCAACCCCGACCTCACGATCTTGGGCGTGCTCATCACGATGTTCGATGCGCGCCAGAAACTCGCAACCGAAGTGCTCGACGAAGTCAATCGCTATTTTCCCGATCGCGTGTTCGAGACGCAGATCCCGCGCAACGTGCGGCTCTCCGAGGCGCCGTCGTACGGGAAGCCGGCCGTTCTCTTCGATGTGAAGAGCCGCGGCGCGCAAGCGTATCTTTCGCTGGCCAAAGAAGTCGTCAAGTAGTGGCGACGCAGAAGCGCCTCGGGCGCGGTCTCGACGTGCTGCTCGGCGCCGCGCCGACGACCGACCTCACCACGCCGCCCGCCGCGCGCGGACTCCAGCAGATTGCGCTCTCCCGCATCGTCCCCAATCCCAATCAGCCGCGCACGACCTTCGATCCGACGGCACTCGACGAACTGCGATCGTCGATCGAGGAGTTCGGCGTGCTGGTCCCGATCATCGTGCGCAGCGCCGGCACCGGCTACGAACTCATCGCGGGCGAACGTCGCTTGCGCGCAGCGCAAATGGCGAAGCTCGAAACGATCCCCGCGATCGTGCGCAGCGCGGGCGATCGCGAATCGCTCGAAGTCGCGATCATCGAGAACCTGCAGCGCGAAAATCTCGATCCGCTCGAAGAGGCGATGGGCTTCCAGCATCTGATCGAGCAGTACCACTTCACGCAAGAGCAAGTCGCGCAACGCGTCGGCCGTTCGCGGCCGGCGATCGCAAACGCGCTGCGTTTGCTCGCGCTCTCCGACAGCATCAAAGCCCTCGTGCGCGCCGGAAAACTGAGCGCCGGTCATGCGCGGGCGCTGCTCGCGCTGCCGGCCGACCGGCGCGAGGATGCCGCGGCCCGCGCGGCGCGCGACGGTCTCTCGGTCCGCGCCGTGGAGCGCTTGGGCGCCGCTCCGGCGAAACGCAAGACGCGCCCCGCGTCCGCGGCCGCCGACGGTGGCGATTGGCTCGATCGCCTGCGCTACAAACTCGCGACTCACGTCGCGGTCGATCGCAGCGGCCGCGGCGGCACGATCGCGATCCGTTATGCCGATGACGACGACCTCGCGCGCATCGTCGACCTGCTCTTGGGAGAACCCACGCCGTGATTCGCCCCCTCGCCGCCGCGCTCGCCGCGGTCGTTCTGCTCGCCGTCGCGCCGGCCGGGTCCGTGCCCAAGGGCCTCGTACCGGTCAAGGCCGATGCCTCGACGGCGACGCTGCAGCGCTTTCTCAAAGATCAGGAAACCGGTCGCTGGGACGACGCCTACGGGCTGCTCAACGATGACGCCAAGCGCTACTACCGGAACGCGCGGAACTTCGCGAGCATCTACGCCGCCGATCGTTTCACGCTGCGCGGCTACCGGTTGCTCGGCATGCGCGGCGATCGCCACGGGCGGGTCTACTTCGTTCGCGAGACCGCGGATTATCTCGATCACGCGCACGACACGATGCTCAGCATCAGCGTCAACGTTCCGCTCGGCGTCTACGCGCAAGGCGGCGGGTTGCGCATCAAGGATCCCGGCCATCCGCAGCGGGCGGCGACGCCCGCGGCGAGCGTCGCGAGCGACGGCGTGCGCATCGCGATCAAGAAAGTCTCGTACTATCCGCGCCGGGTCGAGCTCGTCGTGACGATCGCCAACGTCGGTGATGACTTCCTCACCGCGCTGCCCTACGGCAAGAGCATCCTGCGCGACGATGCCGGCCATGTCTACCCGTTGATCGATACGCGCGACTGGACGCTCACGGATAAAGCGTTTTTCGAGGGCGTTCGGTTGCCCGAGAACGGCCAATACACCGGCTTCCTTTCCTTCGAGACACCGGCGCTCGGGGACGTGCGCCGGACCTTCACGTTGACGCTCGCACCGCTGCTCCGCGACGGCGCGGACGGACCCGTTTCGATCGACATTCCCTTCACCAGCAGCTAGCCTTCGGCATGAGAGGAACCCTAAGCAGGCGGGCGGAAAGCGCGGGCGTCCGGCGGCGGAACTTTCTAGAAAGGCCCCGGCGTTTTTCCGTGTCTCTACGGGAGTCGTTCATGCGTCGTCTTGTCCTTTCTCTGCTCTCTGCAAGCTCGCTCGCTCTGCTCACCGCATGCGGCCAGGGCGGCACCGCCTTCGGCGGCGGCTCGAACGGAAATGCCAGCACCGTCGTCCTGACCGCGGGTCAGGGCACGACCGGCGTTTTCACCGTCCGTGCGGGCTTTCCGATCATCGTCTCGGCCACGGCCACGGACGGGATCGAAAACGTCGTTGCCACGAACCAGACCTTCACGTTTGCTTGGACCTTCGCGCCGACGGGCACGCTCTACAACAATGGTTCGGTCAGCGGCGCGACCCAGGGCCAGTGCGCCGCGCCGCCCGCCGGCTACCCCAATCCGCCCAACACGATCCTCTCGAACGCCGGCGCCAATTTCGTGACGGTCACCCCGCCGGGCTCCGTCTTGGGCTACGGCACCGGGACGACCGGCAGCACACCCTACTGCATCAGCCTCATCGCCACGCACGACGTCGATAACGTCGTCGGGCGTGCGATCATCCTCGTTACGACCTAGCGCCATCGGTTCACCAGACGCGGGAACGGGAGGCGGCGACGCCTCCCGTTTGCTTTTGCGGGGGATCTACGCGATCGTCGAGCCGGCCCGGCATCCGGGCGCCCTCGCGGCGTACGTCGGCGCGCTGCTCGCGGGCGGAATCCGGCTCGTTCAGGTGCGCGCGAAGCCGCGTCCGGACCTCGCGGCGCTGCAAACCGTGTGCGCCGCCGTGCACGCCGCAGGCGGGATCGTGATCGTGAACGACGACCCGGCGGGGGCGCTCGCCGCGGACGGGATTCACCTGGGGCAGGAGGACCTCGCCGCAATCGACCCCGGCGCGCTGCGGTCCCGGCTCGGCGCGCGGATCATCGGGCTCTCGTGCGGCACGCCCGGCGAGGCGCGCGCGGTGCCGGCGGCGCTGCGCGCCGACTATCTCGGGGTCGGGCCGATCTTCGCCACGGCCTCGAAGGCCGATGCCGGCGGCCCGATCGGCGTTAGCGGCGTGCGCGCCGTGGCGCTCGCGACGGCGCTCCCCGTGGCGGCGATCGGCGGGATCGGGCGGGCGGATCTCGGCCGGGTGCGCGAATCGGGAGCGGTGATGGCTGCGATGATCTCGTCCCTCGCCTCGGCCGCCGACCCGGCGGCCGAAGCCCGCGCCTGCATCGCCGCGTGGAACGCGCGCTGACGCCCTGGATCGCGATCGCCGGCACGAGCCATCCGCTCGGGTTCGCCGGGCTGACCCTCTCGCTCGCGCTCGCGCCGAGCTTCGGCGTGCGCGCCGCCGCGGTCGTGACGGGGGTGAGCGCCCAGGGCCTGGATGCCGGGCCGCCCGATGTGCCGATCGCGAGCATCGCGATCGATGCGGCGCTCATCGGGGCGCAGTTCCGGGCGGTCGCCGAGTTGAGCCCGGCCGCGTTTCACATCGGCGCGCAAGTCGACGCCCGCGCCGTACGGGCGGTCGCGCAGGCGCTCGCCGGGTGCACGGTGCCGATCGTCGTCGATCCGGTGATCGCGGCGAGCGGCGGCCGGCGCCTCGCCGACGACGCTACGGTCGCCGCGCTTGGCGACCTCTTTGCGCGCGCGACGCTGGTCACGCCGAACCTCGATGAGGCCGAGATCTTGCTCGGCGAACCGGTCCGCGGCGAGGCCGCGATGCGCGCCGCCGGCCAGGCGCTGCGCGCGCGTTTCGGCGCGGGCGCGGTGCTCGTCAAAGGCGGCCATCTGCCGGATGCGGAGGCCAGCATCTTCGACGTGCTCGTCGATGCGGCCGGAACCCATGTCTTGCGCGGAATGCGGCAACCGGGCGCGATGCGCGGAACCGGCGATGCGCTCGCCACCGCGATCGCCGCACACCTCGCGCGCGGCGTGCCGCTCGCGGTCGCCGTTGCGAACGCGCGCGCGATCGTGGCCGATCTCATCGCGCATGCGCGCAACGTCGGAACGATGCGGATCGCGCCGCTCGGCGAGATCTGAAGGGCCGCCTCACCGCGCGCAGGAACGTGCTCGCGTTGTTCACTTCAGATCGCCCGCGCGTCATGTCCGGCATGCGTCCGACGGGACGTCTTCACATCGGTCACCTGGTCGGCGCCTTGACGGCGTGGGTCGAATTGACGCAGAGCGCGGATGCGTATTTCGAGATCGCCGACCTGCACGCGTACACGACGAGCTACGACGATCCGCAAGCGATCCGCGACGCGCGTGACGAGCTGCTTCTCGATTGGCTCGCCGCGGGGCTCGATCCCGAGCGCTGCACGATCTTCTTACAGTCCGCGCTGCCCGAGATCAGTGAATTGCACACGCTGCTCTCGATGATCACGCCCGTCGCCTGGTTGCAGCGCGTACCGACGTACAAAGATCAGATCGAAGCGCTCGGCGGCGAGATCGCGACGTACGGGTTTCTCGGCTATCCGCTCTTGCAGCTCTGCGACATCGCGGTGTTTCGCGGCCAACGCGTGCCGGTCGGCCGCGATCAGCTCTCGCACCTCGAGTTCGGCCGCGAAGTCGTGCGGCGCTTCAATTTTCTCTACGGCCCGACGCTGGTCGAACCCGAAGCGACGCTCACCGAATTCCCCGCCGTTCCCGGCACCGACAACCGGAAGATGTCGAAGTCGTACGGCAACACGATCGACATCGCCGACGACGCCGCGACGACGACGAAAAAAGTGCGCTCGATGATCACCGATCCGAACAAAGTCCGCAAGCACGATCCCGGCAATCCCGCGATCTGCCCCGTCTTCGCGCTGCACCATCTCGCGAACCGCGCGCGCG
>Ga0116230_10001962_pt1 | contig 19792 bp, 16 predicted proteins | sample S1TSphfallax_3_FD_88678 | JGI IMG/M metagenome (GOLD analysis project Ga0116230, IMG submission 88678) | Host-associated microbial communities from peat moss isolated from Minnesota, USA - S1T2_Fd - Sphagnum fallax MG | ecosystem: Host-associated > Plants > Peat moss > Unclassified | place... | reverse complement strand
CTGCGCGTCCCGGCAAAAGCCGAGGCGATCGGTCAGTCCGGATATCAGCTCGCCCTCCAGCACTACGATGCGGCAGTGCAGCGGCAGAAACTGGTCGCGCGGTTCGGCCAGCTGCTGAACGGAAAGGCAGCCGAATGAGGATCACGTTCGTGATGGCTGCCGCCGACTTGTCCGGCGGAAACCGCGTCATTTCCATCTACGCCCAGCGGCTCGCCGATCGCGGGCATCAGGTGACGGTCGTGTCGCGTCCCCGTCGGCATGTGAGTTTGAAGGACAAGTTTCAGGCCTGGCGTCGCGGGCATCCGGTTCCGCAGAATCGCCGGCATTGGCCGTCGCATTTTGACTCTCTAACCGGCGCGGTGCATCGGCAGATCGAATCCTGCCGGCCGATCGTTGCCAATGACCTCCCCGATGCGGATGTGGTGATCGCCACCTGGTGGGAGACCGCCGAATGGGTGATGGCTCTCCCCCCCGGGAAGGGCCGCAAGGCGTATTTCATCCAGCATTACGAAGCCCACCCCGGTCAGGACACCGCGCGAGTCGATGCCACCTGGCACTTGCCGATGCACAAGATCATCATCGCCCAATGGCTGGTCGACATCGCGCGCAATCGTTTCGGCGACACCCACTTTTCCTACGTGCCCAATGCCGTCGACCTCCGGCAATTCAACGCGCCGCCGCGCGGCAAACAGCCCGTCCCCACCGTCGGTGTGATGTACTCGATCGTCCCCTTCAAAGGCTGCGACATCAGCCTCAAAGCCTTCGGTCTGGCAAGGCAAAAACTGCCCGGCTTGAAACTGATCTCTTTCGGTAACCGCGCGGTCACCAACGACCTGCCGCTGCCCCCCGGCACCGATTACACCATGCAACCGCCGCAGGACCAGATCAAAACCATCTACGCCAGATGCGACGCCTGGCTCGTCGCCAGCCGCAGCGAAGGCTTCGGTCTCCCTATCCTCGAAGCCATGGCCTGCCGCACCCCCGTCATCGCCACCCCCACCGGCGCAGCCCCCGAACTGATCGCCCCCGGCGGTGGATTGATCGTCCCCATGGAAGATCCGCAAGCCATGGCTGCCGCAATTCAGCAGATTGCCGGATTGACCGAAGATCAATGGCAAGCCATGTCCCACACCGCCGCTCAAACCGCCACGCGGTACACATGGGATGACGCGACGAAACTGTTCGAGACAGCGCTGAGCAACGCCGAATAAAGGCGCCGATGGCATCGGCGGTTTGACTGCCGTTGCTGACATCACATCGATTTTCCTGTTTCCGATAAGTAGGTCGGGGCCTCTCGACGGATAAGGTTTTCGCCCAGATGGACGTTCAAAACAATTTTTCTCTTTACATCAAAACGCTAAGAAGTTACACATAAAACGGCCGAATGAAGGCGTATTAACCGGGCCGCGATGGTTAAAATAGGTATTTTGGTCCAAAGGCTGATCATAAGTAAAAATTTTTAACAGTGGAACCAGCTCAAAACGGAAAGGTCGAGATCAATGCGTTTACCGAATCAATGTGATCTTCTTTGGAACCGTCGGCAACGACGAATTCTGGCAACTGCGGTTGCCACAACGCTCGCGGCGACCGGCTTAAGCCGGGGTGCGTTGACCTCGCTGTCGGGTCAGGCTGTTTCACAACCAAAATCCATTGGTTACATTGGCCCCGTCCCAACGCAACCGCAGATTGTGACTCCCGCAAGCCCGTTCGACATAGCTGTCGTGGGCTATGATGTTACCAACACCGCCGGTGTCGCTGTCAATGATGCCGCGTATCTCGTCGGTCCCTATTCCCCGACATTCGGCTTGACCGACACTATCCCCAACGCAACCTCCGACGGTGAAACCGCAACCATCACCTCAAGCGAAACCATTGGCGCTACAACCACCACTGACAAGGTGACACTCAGCGTGCCGACCCATTTCGTTCCCGTCGGGTCAACCTTCAGTGATGGTGATCTGATTGATGAAGAAGATCTGGAGATCGGCTTCGATGCCGGGACTACGGGATTGCAGTTTCTGGTCCCCGTTGCCTCGCTTACTTCGGCGACAGGCACCGCGAAATATAAAACCACCCGCAGCGCAACCTATACGTTCGCCAACGGCGACGTCTACACCACGTTAGCCGATGGTGGCAGCGAACTGGACGCCGACGAGGGCATAGCAACCACGAGTGCGGGCGCGGCTGTTGACATTACAGCTTATAATTTCAGCAGCTTCTCGTTCACATTCACCTATCCCAATTCCGTCGTGCCGGAGCCGGCGACTGGCATGGTCGGATTGGCGATCGGCTGCCTTGGCCTGCTCCGCCGGCGAACGCGGCGGGACGCATCTCCGCTGGTCCCGCTCTCCAGCGGTGTGCTGCAACCCGGTCTTTCGACGGGATCGGCGCTTTCAGCTGCCTGCCATACCCACGGCAAAGTGGACGCTGGAAATGGCTCCACCTGGGGTGAGAGTCGATTGACCTGATGGCCTGCGTCGGGGCGCTGTTGTCTGAAGGACCGCACTGCCGGCTGTTTTCGGCATTGAGCAATGGTCGTGCAAGATTCACAACCTGCCGTGGAAGCCCCTCTCCAATGTCTCTATACCGAGGGGTTTCCACGGTTGATGGCAGAATTGCGAATCTCGATCCTGGTCAGCACTTATCAATGGGACCGGCTTGTCATTCTCAGTCACGACCAGGGCGAGCGTGTCATCAGCCAATGCCGGTTCTTCCACATGCCCATGGGGCTCGCGCTCCGCAAGGACCGGTTGGCGATCGGCACCTCGGGGGTGATCCAGGAATATCGAAACCTGCCCTCAGCAGTTTCCAGGGTCGATCCGACCAGCATGTGCGATGCGGCCTATCTGCCCCGCTCCATTCACGCCACCGGAAAGATCGACATTCATGAGATGGACTGGGGTGGACCGGCCGGCGATGAACTCTGGTTCGTCAACACGCTTTTCTCCTGCCTCTGCACCCGCAGCCGGGATTTCAGCTTCGTCCCGCGCTGGCGGCCCAAATTTGTCACCGCGCCCGAGCCCGAGGATCGCTGCCATCTCAACGGATTCTGCATGATCGACGGAGCGCCCGCCTACGTCACCGCGCTGGGTGAGACCGACACCGAAGGCGGCTGGCGTGCCAACAAAAAATCCGGCGGCATCCTGATCGACACCCGCACCAGCGAAATCATCTGCCGGGGGCTGTCCATGCCCCATTCCCCGCGATGGCATCAGGATAAACTGTTGCTGCTTGAGGCAGGCAATGGCGGGATCGGCGCGGTCGATCCAAGCTCCGGCCGGTACGAACCGATCGCAAATTTACCGGGATTTACGCGGGGGCTGGATTTCTTCGGGCACTATGCGTTCATCGGTTTGTCGCTTCCGCGCAAGCTGTCGATTTACAATGACCTGTCGGTGATGCAGCTGCCGCCGGAGAAGGCGGCCTGCGGTGTCTGGGTGGTCGATCTCCGCTCCGGTGAAACCGTGGCGTTTGCCAAGTTCCAGGGTACGGTTCGCGAGGTGTTTTCCGTTGCCGTGCTGCCGGAGTATCAGCATCCCGACGTGATCACTTCCGATGTAAAATTGCTGGCCGACAGCTTCGTCTTTCCGGGGCAGAAACCAGCTTCGGCCGCAAGTGGAGCAAACTGACTCAGATGCAGGCTGCCCGCAGACGGCGGATACCAGTAAAATTCGACCGGCTTCCGAATGAGTTGGCTCTCGCTTCAACCCCAACCCCTTTTGACCCCAACCCCTTCAACCACAACCCCTTGACCGCAATGACCCAGCCTGCCCAACCACCCAGCACTGATTCCTCCCCACCGATTCAGAGCGCCTACACGCGCACCTTCGCGCCGCTGCTGGCCCAGCAGCAGGTTTCGCTGCTGCTCACCACCTATCAGGCCGGAAAGCTGATCGCACTTCGGCATGATGGCAATGGAAAAGTCGAAACCGACTCCCGTTCCTTCCTGATGCCGATGGGCCTCGCGGTTCGGCAGGATCGATTTGCGATGGGCACCGCCGGGGTCATTCAGGAGTACCGCAATGCCGAGTCCATCACCCGATGGATCGAACCCGAAGGAAAGTACGACGCAGCATTCGTGCCCCGCACCATCCATGCCACCGGCGACGTTCAGGTCCACGAAATGGCCTGGCAGGAAGACGAACTCTGGTTCATCAACACCCGCTTCTCCTGCCTGTGTACCAGCTCCGCCGACTACAGCTTCATCCCCCAGTGGCAGCCAAAGTTTATCAGCGATCTGGTCCCCGAAGACCGCTGCCATCTCAACGGGCTGGCGATGGTCGATGGCCAGCCGCGCTATGTCACCGCCCTGGGTGAAACCGACAGCATCGGAGGCTGGCGCGCCAACAAGCGAAACGGCGGGATTCTGATCGATATCGACTCGAGTGAAATCATAAGCCCGGAATTGTCCATGCCGCATTCCCCGCGCTGGCACGATGGGAAGTTGTGGGTGCTGCAGTCGGGCACCGGCGGCGTTGGAACCATTGATCTGGCGACCGGGAAATATCATCCGATCATCGAGCTGCCCGGTTTTACGCGCGGGCTCGATTTTCATGGCCCCTACGCCTTTGTCGGACTCTCCCGGGTGCGCGAAAGCGCCACGTTCAGCGGCCTGAAAATCACCGAGCTGCCCGTCGAAAAACGCGCCTGCGGCGTGTGGGTGATCGACACCCGCACCGGGAAAGTTGCCGCGTTCCTGAAGTTCCCCCAGGCCGTCCACGAAATTTTCGCCGTCGCAGCGCTGGCATGCCGATCCCCCGTGGTCATCAACTCCGACGAAAAAATTCTGGGCAGTACCTATCTGCTCCCAAAACAAGACCTATGGCCAAGCCAGTGAACCCCATCTGATCGCTGCAATTCACCCGCAACAATTCGCTCTGTAAAGCCGCGAAAAGTGGTCGCAATGGCGAGCATCCGCGCAGCGGTGAACCGCGAATGCAGGGCCGGTGCGCTTCCACTTCGGGCAAATGCAGGACATCCGGTCGCACGGAAGCATCAGGAAACCGAAACCGAAAAATATGGAAAAATCCGGCGTCGGCAGGATCACCATAATTCGGAGTCGTCCCCCAAAAATTTCGTCCCCCAAAATTTGTCCCGCGAGGCCGATCTCACCGCACCTGTATCATCGGCGTCTCGCCGATGGTTTGCATCCGTCATCACCCGAAGTTGATCGCGGTCGCGCTGATTCCGGTGTTGTTGGCCAGGTTTGGATCGTTGAACACGTCGCTTGGATCGGCGGTGGCGACCAGAAAGAATGATCCCGATGCGGCACCGGCGGGGACCGGCACTTTCAATTTCAACCGCTGCGAGGTGCCGGGTTTGATGTTGATCCGGGTGTTGAGCGTCCCGAGCACCACGGCGTTTGCGCCGTCGCTGGTCGGGGATGCGGAGAAGGCGAACTCCAACTTGCCGGATGCAGCGATATTGCCAGCGTTGGACAGTTCCAGCGTGACGGCGATCGACTTGCCGGGAGTCGCCGTCGTCGGGACGGTGATGACTGTCGTGGCCAGATCGACCTCCGCGGCGGCGATGGTCACCTTCGCGGCGGAGACCGACGTCGTCACATCGCTCTGGGCGTCGGTCACCTGGGCAACGATCGAGTAACTCGCGTTGGCGACGCTGGGATACAGTTTCAGCGGCACCGTGATCTCCGCGGATTTGTTCGGCTTGATCGACAGCTTCTTTTGGATGCTGTTGATTGGGAAGCCGTCAGCGACGGTCCCATCGGTTGAAGCGTACAGCGCGAGGGTGGATACACCGGTGGAAGTCACATTGCCGGTGTTGGTGATTTTGAGCACCGCGGATGCAGACGTCTTCGAGCCTGCGACGACCGAGGCCGGCACATTCAGCTTCACAAACGAAGGGACAAACGACACGACCGGGGCGGCGACGTTCACGGATGGCCCGCTCGACGCATCGCTGACATGCCCGGAGGGATCGATGGTCTGGGTCAGCAGAGCGTAGGTGCCATCGGGCAGGTTCGCGGGCAGCGACGGGATCGATACTGAAACGGTGGTGCTCTTGCCGACTGCGATATTCACCTTCTTCTGGAGGGTCCTCACCGGGACGGAACTGGAATCGATCGCGCCGTCCGCGGAGGCGAAAACGTTCACGGTGACGGTTCCCTTCTCGGCGGTCGCGGTGTCATTGGTCAGCGTCAGCACGGTGGTCCCCTTCACGGGAAGGCCGGCAATGACTGAAACCGGCACCGTGTTTTTGGTAACCACCGGGGCCAGCGATGTGACGTTGACCGTCACTGCGTTGGACGTGCTTGCCAGGTGCGTGGTGTCCCCGGCGTAGACGGCGGTGATCACTTCGTTGCCTGCGGTTGAAAGGTCGGTTGCGAACGTTGAAACCCCGTTGGAGAGGGCGGCGGTCCCGATTGCGGTCGTGCCTTCCTCGAAGGTGATATCGCCCGCGGGAGCCGAGCTGGTTCCAGTCGAGCTCACGGTGGCGGTGAAGGTGTCCGGTCCGTTCAATGCCACGACCGGTGACGAGGCGGTCAATGTGGTGGTGGTTGCCGCCGGGCCTGTAACCACTGAGGCGGGATTGATGGTGCCGGTGGCGGATTCGGTCAGCGCGGAATTGGCGAATGTTGCATCGCTGCTCAGGCTCGACAGGGTGAGCGTGAAACTCTCTGCAACGCCGGTGCTGTCACCCACCAGCGTCACTGGGATGCTGGCCGTGGTTGCCCCGGCGGGGATGCTCAGCGTGCTGGCGGTGGCGGTGAAATCGGTCGACGGCGCGGTGCCGGCGGTCAGGGTGTAATCCAGCGTCGTCGCGACACTCGCGGCGGAGCTCAGCGTGACGGGGAAGACAATCTGGCTGTTGGTCCCGGCGGTGCCCGAAGCGTTGCTCACCGATAGGGTGGGAAGCACCACCGTCTGGGGCGCTACCGTGACGGCAAAGCTGCTGGACGCGGTGCCGCCGCCAAGGTCGGTCGCGGTGACGGTTACCATCGCGGTGCCCGTCGCCACGGGTGCGACAGACAGGGATGCTCCCGAAACCGAGGCGGAGACGACCGCTGAATTGGTGCTGGTGACGGTGTAGGTCAACCCCCCGGGCACAACGACGGGTGTCGTGGAAACCAGATCGTTGGCCGGAACGCTGCTCACGGTCGCACCGTTGGTCCCGCCTAAGACTGGGAGCGAAGGGGCTTCGCCGATGTTGGCCGCATCGAACGCGCCAACGCCGGTGTCGTCCTCCAGCGGCAGCGTGGTAAGATACTCCGCGGTGCTGAGCCCGTTATAAATCGTCTTACCGAATGCGGTGAACGGCCCGCCATCGCTGGTGTCGTCCAACTCCGTGTTGTTGGTCAGATTGATGAACCAGGCATCGGTTCCGCTGTTTGGCCCGGTGCTGAGCGCCATCGCGATGGTGCCGGTTGAGTTGTTGTAAGTTGCCGTTGAGCTCTCGCCCTGCAAGGTGCCCAGCACATTGATCGGGGTGCCGTCGGTTTTATACCCCCCGCCCTGGATGATGAAACCGGAGATTGCGCGATAAATGGCGTTGTCGGCGTATTCGCCGCTGTTGATGTAATCCAGGAAATTCGCGACCGTTTGCGGGGTGGTCGTGGTGGTCAGCTCCAGCGGAATGCTGTTGTACGGCGAGGGCAGATTCGTCTGCAGGTTCACAACCGTGTCACCGGTGGCAATGGTGGGATCGTTGAAATAATTTCCCAGCGAAAGGGACACCGCGGCCGAATTGGTTTGCAGAGTCTGAGCCGGGATCTGCGACGTGACGGTGGCTGAAAGCATGAACCGTTGTTCGAGGGTGTCGATGACCTGACGCTGCCGTTTGCTTCGCTGCATGTTCCGCTCTCCGAAAGGGTCGTTTGACTGAAATTATCCCGGTAACACTCGCCGGGTTGAAGCTTAGCTTAGCTCAGGGCGGCATTCCCGCAAATACGAATTTGCGCGCAGAGGCGATAAGGCGCGGACACGAGAAACGCATGGCAGAAAAGGACAGTACCTACGAATGTGGGACTGGGTTGCGGTTGCAATTCACACAAACGCCAGATCATCGCGTCAATTGTTACACTCCATTAGCCCCCGGCTCTGCCGGGGTTTTCACCCCGCAAAGCGGGGGGCTCATGGAAGAAAATGAATGCCCATGATCCAGCGCGCATCCAGTTTCGTCGTTCGCATAATGTTTGGTACAATCACCCCTCATGGCATTCTCGCTCCCGACAATTCATGGCCGAGGGTCGGCTCACAACCCGCCCAACCGCTTTGAGCGGATGCAGGTGGAGGATGACTTCGAGCACTTCGAGGGCGATGCCGAATTTCTCGAACAACTCGGCAAGACCAAAACCGACTATCTAATCGACACGTCCCGCAGCATCATTTCAACCAACGAAAGCCCGGATGTGGGGTTCACGCATTCGATCAACTGCTACCGCGGGTGTTCACACGGGTGCATTTACTGCTACGCACGGCCGGGGCACGAATACCTGGGGATGTCCGCGGGATTGGATTTTGAAACACGGATTATGGTCAAGCCCGATGCGCCGGCACTGTTGCGCGAGGCGTTGTCGTCGCCGAAGTGGAAGCCGACCACGGTGGCAATGAGCGGGGTTACCGATTGCTATCAACCGATCGAGCGCAAACTGGAACTGACCCGGCGATGTTTGGAGGTGCTGGCCGAGTTTCGCAATCCGGTGGGGATCATCACCAAGAATCATCTGGTGACCCGCGACATCGATCTGCTGAAGGAACTGGCGGCTGTGAATGCCGCCAGTGTGTTTATCTCGATCACAACGCTGGATCAGAATCTGACGCGCATCATGGAACCCCGAACCAGCGTGCCATCCCGCAGACTGGCGGCGGTGGAGATGCTGGCCAATGCCGGCATTCCGGTGGGCGTGATGATGGCACCGATTGTGCCGGGGCTGACGGATCACGAAATCCCCGGCGTGCTGAAAGCCGCCGCCGACGCGGGAGCATGCGCGGCAGGGTACATCCCGCTGCGGTTGCCCTGGGCGGTGGCGGGGTTGTTTGAAGACTGGCTCGCGCGGCATTTTCCGGATCGGAAGGAGAAAGTGCTGAACCGAATCCGCAGTCTGCGCGGCGGGAAGTTGAACGATCCGGATTTCAATTCCCGCATGCGCGGGCAGGGAATCTGGGCAGATCAATTAAAAATGATGTTCGAAACAGCGAAGCGAACGGCGGGACTCGACAAGCGGAAAATGATACCGATGTCGACCGCGGCGTTTCGCCATGTTGGAAAGAAGCAAATGACGTTGTGGTGATATTAACCGGCAACCCGGTTGCTGCCCACCGCTCACGCCGCGACCGTGGACACTCCCAATGCCTTTGCCATCGCTTCGCCGATCGTCGCCGGGCTGTCCGCCACCGCAACGCCCGCGGCCTTCAAATTGTTGATCTTCGACTCGGCCGTGTCCTCCCCGCCGCTGATGATCGCGCCGGCATGGCCCATTCTTCTGCCCGGTGGCGCGGTACGACCGGCGATGAATGCCGCCACGGGCTTCTTGATGTTGGCTTTGATGAACGCGGCCGCTTCGCTTTCGTCGCTGCCGCCGATCTCACCAATCAGAATGATGCCGGCTGTTTCCGGATCGTGGTTGAACATCTGCAGCAACTCGATGTAGTTCAGCCCCTTGACCGGATCACCCCCGATGCCGACACAGGTGGTCTGCCCGATCCCGCGGCTGCTGCACTGCCAGACCGCTTCATAGGTCAGCGTACCGCTTCGACTGATGATACCCACGGCTTTGCCGCTCTTGGAATCCTTCGCGGGTGTGTGAATGTAGCCCGGCATGATGCCGATCTTGCATTCGCCCGGCGTGATCACCCCCGGACAATTTGGGCCGATCAATTTCACCGTTGGTTTTTCTTTCAGGAACGCTTTCACCTTGACCATGTCCAGCACGGGAATGCCCTCGGTGATCGCGCAGACCACACTGATGCCCGCGTCGGCCGCTTCCATGATCGAATCGGCTGCAAACGGCGGGGGAACAAAAATCATGGTGGCGTTCGCGCCGGTGGCGTTGACGGCTTCTGCAACGGTGTTGAAGACCGGAAGGCCGTTGGCGTCCTTGGTCCCGCCCTTGCCGGGAGTGACGCCCCCGACCATTTTTGTGCCGTATTCCAGGCACTGCCTGGTATGAAACGCCCCGGCTGAACCGGTAATGCCCTGACAGATCACTTTGGTGCCGCTGTTCACAAGAATGCTCATGCGGCGGAGAATAGCGGAATCGCTTGATCTGGGAAATGGGACCGAAACCGCACATCACATTTGACGACCGAATCTGGAACACTCGAAATCCGGCAGCAAGGCAATATACCGATGAGCCTGCCTATCATCGCGAGCCCGGAACTTGCTCAAGGAGAATCGATTGCGATCCAAATTTGCCGTGGCTGTGTGCCTTTTCCTGATGCCAATTCACCTCGCCCGCGGGCAGAACGCGCAGGAGCCCGAGTCGCTCCCCCGGCCACCGGCCAGCGCGCCGACGGACGACATCTCGCCGTTCAACATCAATTTTGGCGGTGACTGGAGCCCGCGGGAAAATCTGGAAGGCGGCGGCGGGATTTCCCGCTCTTCGTGGACCGGCGACGCAAGCCTGAAGTTTCCAGTGATCCTGAATCCCGCCGGCACAAGCGTGTTTGGCGAAGTCGGCTTTTCCTATACCGGTGAGTCGTACCACTTCAGCGGCAGGGCCAACATCGCCGGCAGCGATGCGCCCTGGAATCAGGTCGACATCGGCACGGTTTCCACCGGCATCTTCACGAAACTGAACGACCGCTGGGGTGTGTTCAGCGGATTTTCGCTCACCTCGGCCGCCGCCAGCGGCGCGGACCTGGGGCAGAGCTTTACCTACGGCGGTGTCGCCGGCGCGGATTATAAAGTGTCGGATGATCTTTCCATTGGGCTGGCTCTTGTCGCTCAGTCACGGCTCGATCGCGACGTGCTGGTGCTGCCCTTCCCCACTTTCTCCTGGACCCTGCCAATCAACGACAAACGCTGGCGGCTGTTCAGCGGGGGCGGCCCGCGGGGCAGCGGGGCAAGCGGCAGCGCGCCCGGGGTCGCGATTGGCCTGTCCTATCAGCCCATCAAACCCCTCACGCTGGCAGCGGGGCTTTCCAGCCTGGGCGCGGTGAACGATTTTCGATTGAGCCCCGTCTCATCGGTGCCCAATGGCGTGGTGCGGGATGAATTCACCCAGTTGATTTTTGATCTGAATTATCAGCCCAATTCGCACTTATCCCTCAGCGGTTTCGTCGGCGTCGATCTGCCGGGCCGGCTCCGCGTCATCGCCAGCACCGGAGGCCAGGTGTACAACGAGAACACCGGCATTGCCCCAGTGGTTGGCGCTTCGGTCACATGGCGGTTTTGACGGACTCCATGGTAGGATCCAGACATGTCTTCGGTCGCATCAACACCATCGCTTTTGACTCGTCGGAAATCGAGGATGTCCGAGCAAGCGTTCGTCGAATGGGCCATGCAATCCAGCGAGGTCCGCGCTGAATGGGTCGATGGGAAGGTGATCACGATGCCACCCGTGGAATTGTCGCATTCGAGAATTGTTCATTTTACAACTCTATTGGTGGGTGTTTTTGTGCAGGAGCGGGAACTAGGCGAGGTTCATGGGGAACAGTATCAAGTACGCTTCACACAACTACGCCGCAGACGCATGCCGGATCTGATGTTCATCAGCAACACCAATTTGCGGCATCTTGAGCGGATGCAATTTGATGGTGCGCCCGATCTGATCGTGGAAGTGGTGTCGAACGACAGCCAGACGCGCGACCGCCGCGAGAAATTCCTGGAATATCAGCAGATGGGCGTCCGCGAATACTGGATCATCGATCCGCTGGTGAAGGGCGTTGAGTTTTATTCGCTGAAGCGGAAGGCGTATGTTGCGATGGAACCGGTTGATGCCCGGATCAATTCGGTGGTGCTGCCCGGCCTGTTCATCCGTCCCGAATGGTTCTGGCAGTTGCGCCCGCCGAAGGTGCTGGGGTTGCTGAAGCAGATGGGGTAGGCGGTTATAGAACAAGATAGTTTTCTACTCGCCACCGCCACCGCTTCGGCTATGTTCATCGGCCATGGGTATGATCGATGTTTCAAATGTAACGCATCATTACGGCGTAAAGCCCGTGCTGCGGGATGTCTCCTTGTCCGTTGAAAAAGGCGAGCTGATCGCACTGATGGGCCCCAACGGGATGGGCAAGAGCACGCTGATGGCCGTGATGGCGGGCATCATGTGGCCGGTGAAGGGATATGTGGAGATCGACGGCAAACGCCGGCGGTCCAGCGAAGCGGCTGAACTGGCGATCCGGCAGAAGGTGGTCTACCTGACGGCTGAGCCGTGGCTGCCACAGTTTCGCACGGGCCGGCAGTGGTTGCTGGCGTCGGGTCGGTTGTATGGGGTGGCCGATGACCGGTTGTTGCCCCATGCGGAGAGTTTGCTGGATGTTTTCGATCTGTCGGAGAAAGCCGACTCGCTTGTTTCCAGCTATTCCACCGGCCAGAAGAAAAAGATGGCGCTCTGCACGGCGCTGGTGACCGATGCGCCGGTGATGCTGCTGGATGAACCGTTTGCGGGGGGATTGGATCCATCGGCCATCTTCGCGCTGCGGCGGATTCTGCTGCACCATCGCGAGAAACGCGATCGCACCGTCGTCATCGCCACGCCAGTGCCGGAGTTGGTGACGGAACTGGCCGACCGTGTGGGCGTGATTGCCGATGGCAAGTTGGTGGCCTTCGACACCGTCGCCGCCTTCTGCAAACGAGACGGTGTCGAGCGCTCGTTGGAAGATGCATACCAAACGATCGTCAATCCGCACACGCTGGATAAATTCAATCGCTACCTTCAGGTGGTGGGGCTTCAAGTGGTGGGACAATGAAGCGCAGGCAATTTCTGAAATTTCCGATCACAGCCCTGGCGATTCTGCTGATGCTCTATGTCACATTCACGCTCGTTGCGATGCTCGATGTGCCAACGTGGAATTGGACGGCGGTTCGCGGATCATCGCAGTTCTTTCGTGGTGTCTTGCTGGTGGGCGGATGTGTTATTGCCGGCGCGTTGAGAATCTCGCTGCTGCATCCGCATTATGCTCAGAAATATGCGGGCTGGTTGATGTCAACGCCCTGGCATCCGGGTCTGCAATTGCCGCTTGGACCGGTTGACTTGGTTTGGGAAGATCTTCTGCTGGTTGTGCCGCTTGGCGCTTTGGCTCAGGTCGACGCGGGCATCTCTCTCTGGTTGCCGGTAACCGCCTATCTGCTGGGATACAGTTGGGCGGGGGTATTGGCATTGCGTGAAGGGCGCTCGCATTGGTTCTCGCTGGGGTTGGCGTTTCTATGGAGCATTCCACTGCTGCGGCTGGCATCACCTTGGATTTTGCTTCCAACACTGATTGCGATTGATTTGCTCACGAGGGGCGGGCTCTCAATCTCACTGCGCCATTTTCCGTGGGATCTTGGCGACCCGATGCGCGAAACACATCGGCGGCCGCGCTCGAGCCTCGCTTGGCCGCTCGATCGCGTCGGTCCCGTTGCAGTGCCCCAGCCGATTCCCCTCGCGCTGGGATTGGCGACCGCTGCGATGATCGCGTGGTGGGTGTTTGTTGTGGTCAATCTACTCGCTGGGGTATTCGACGGGATTTTGGTGCAAACCCTGGCAACCGAAATTCCGCCGGTTTGTGCGCTTATCTGTGTGGGTCGCCTGCTCCAGTATTGCCTGGGATATTCGCCGCCGATCAGTGTAATGGGCCGGGTGATGACCGGGCGGCTCCTTATCCCCGGTTACGATCATGTGTTCATTGCACCGGCGGTCTGCTGCCTGCTTGCCTGGCTGCTGCCGCGCGTGTTCGCCAACCACTTACCGTTGCAAGTCTCATCGGCTTTCACTGTTTTGTGCATGGCGGGCGTGGCAATCAATATGGGCCCCACCGTTCAAAGTTGGCGATTGACCGGCCATCATCGGTTGTTCCCGATGACCCGGCGCGAGCCCGTGGTACCGAAGGGGCGGAACACGCGTTGAAAAAAGGAAATCGTTTATTCCTTCGTATATTCCCCGCCGCCCTCGGGCACGGCGGCGATCAGTTTCTCGATCACCTGATCCGGTCCGATTCCCTCGGCATCGGCGTTGAAATTCGTGAAGATGCGGTGCCGAAGCACCGGTTTGGCGATCTTGCGAACGTCTTCGCAGCTGACGTTAAGCCGCCCTTCGAGGATGGCGTGGGCTTTGGCGCCCAGCACGAGATATTGAGCCGCGCGCGGGCCGGCACCCCAGGTGAGCCATTCGGTGATGAACGCGGGCGCATTCGGTTCTTTGGGCCGGGTCGCTCGCACCAGGCTCACGGCATAATCAATGACGTGGTCACTGACCGGCAATTTCCGCAGCACCTTTTGCACATTCAAAATGTCGGCGGCGGACAGCACCGGCTCGGGTGTCGCGTCCACCTCCATCGTGGTGGCACGAACGATCTGCCGCTCTTCTTTTTTGCTCGGGTAACCGATGTTCACCATGAACATGAACCGATCCAGCTGCGCCTCGGGCAGCGGATAGGTGCCTTCCTGCTCGACGGGGTTTTGCGTCGCCAGCACGAAGAACGGGAGGTCCAGTGCATAAGTGCGACCACCGGCGGTGACGTGATATTCCTGCATCGCCTGCAGCAGAGCCGCCTGTGTCTTCGGCGGGGTGCGGTTGATTTCGTCAGCCAACACGATGTTGGAAAACACCGGTCCCTGCACGAAGCGGAACGCACGTTTTCCAGTCGACTGGTCTTCTTCCAATATATCCGTACCGGTAATGTCGGCGGGCATCAGGTCGGGCGTGAACTGAATGCGGTTGAAGTTCAATTTCAGCACCTTGGCGAGGGTGCTGATCATCAGTGTCTTTGCCAATCCCGGCACACCCACCAGCAGGCAATGCCCGCGCGCGAACATCGCGGCTAGCAGCAATTCGATCACCTGATCCTGACCGATGATGACTTTGTGCAGTTCTTTCAGCAGGCTGGCCTTGACCATGCCGAATTTTTGCAGGAACTGGGCCGCCTGTTCGGCTTGCGAGCCATGTGCAGCGGCGGTCTGCGGGGCGATCGGGGCAGGGGGGGCTTGGGACAACGCGGACTCCTTGGTGATGGCTACGCTATCCGCTTCTACCACGGCTGAGCGGTGTCTGTTGAAACTCCACCTCAGCCAAGAAACGCCGAGACGGCCAGTCTCGCCTCCGGCTTGGCCAACGGGATGACCCGATCCTCAAGGCCGAACACCGATACGTCGCGGTAGCACCAGCCAAACTTCTGCGAAGGGTCTCGGATCGGCTCGCGGAACACTTCCACCTGCCTGCCGATCACGTCGGCAACCCAGTAATCGGGAATGCCGTACTTGGCGTACAGGCTGGCTTTGGGACGCCGGTCGTATTGGAGCGCGGTTTCGCTGACTTCGATGAATAAAAGCGGAGCAGGTTTTTCAATCGCTGGCGGGCTGGGTGGACCTGACATCAATGCCACATCCGGCTCGGGACCGGAGTAGTTGCTCAAACGACAGGTTGCTTGAATCTTGATCCAATAGGGGTCTGAAAACAGATCCATCATGAGCCGGACCAATCGGCTGATCGCCCATGCATGCGGATCTTTCTGAGAAGCCATGTCAATCAACTCTCCCTCGATCAGCTCAACCGCCTGCGAATCGAAAACGCCCGCTTCGGAGGCCAGCATGTATTCATCGAACGTCCACCGATGCGGAGTTGGAAGAGTCGAAAGCTCGTGGTCGGCCAGCGTCATACGAACCATTCTACCTTGGGCTCGAGGTGAAACAATTATTTTCCTGTTGATGGCATGGAGCCCGGTCTTCATCTCCTGCAAAGACAATCAGCCACAAATGGGGCACGGATGGGTACAGATCAGAAGTATCAGAAATCCAGGGTTCTGAAATACAGGTATCACGGGCGTCTCGCGCGACTCTCCCATGCTTTTCGCATATTAAGGCGGCCATGGGCGAGACGCCCATGGTACTTTTTCAAAGCGCTCAACATGGTGCCGCTTGCATTGATCCATGTGAATCGGTGCCCCATCTGGTTGATTTTCTTCCAAGGGTTTCAGCTCCGTTGCAAGACCGTCAAATCAGCAGAACTCGAAGCTGGCTGGGTTGTGATGGATGGCCGCGGATGAAACAATCCGCCGATGCCTCGAGTCGTGACAAAAAGTCTTCAGCTCTGGTGCGGTCTGGGCCTGTTGCTGGTCGGGTTTGCGGTGCGCTTGCCGCACCTGAATCAGAGCCTTTGGTATGACGAGATGACCACGCTGGCGCAGTATGTCATTCAGCCATGGCGGACCGTGCTCGCCGCCGGGGCTGGGGAGTATGTGCCGAACAATCATGTGCTGCATTCGATCCTGGCGAAGATCGTTTACTCGCTGGGGTCGGGTGGGCAGGCCGTTCCGCCGCGGGAAGCACTGCTGCGGTTGCCCGCGCTGCTGGCGGGCGTTCTGTTTCCGCTCGCGCTGGCGTGGCCGCTGCGGCGGAGCGATCCGCTGCTGGCGCTGGGGGTCGCGCTCGCAGCGGAGCTGAATCCATGGCTGCTGGCATTCAGCGTGGAAGCCCGCGGCTACTCGCTGCTGCTGCTGCTGGGGACTATTGCAACCAACACCCTGCCCATCGGCTCGGTGCGTCGACCGATCGTCTATGCCGCCAGTTTAACCCTCGCGGTCTACACCATTCCGCTGGCGATATTTCTCTTTCCCGCCCATGGACTGGCGGTGCTGATCCTCAACCGGCGGAATTTTTCGCGCTGGTTGGCGACGGCGAGCATCGGATTGTTTCTCGCGGTGATCCTGTATCTCCCAATGCTCCGCGGATTGATCAGCTACTACCGCCATCCGTATCTGGCGACGATGAGCTACCGGCAGTTTCTCAACGCGCTGCCGCGCTATGCCTTGAACGGCACCGATGCCTCGCCCGGCGCGATCTACTGGGCGCTGCCGGTGATCGCCATCACGATCGGATCAGTCATCGGCTGGTCGCGATCAGCTCTCCGCCCGATGCTGATCACGTTCGCGGGCATCACGCTGATGGGCGTTGTTCTTCCGCTGCTGATTCACAGCGCCACCGAAGTGCGGTTTGTGCCGTGGATTTTGCCGTGGTTTGTTCTCTCGGTGGCAGCGCTGTTTCTCTCGGGCGATCGCCGTTGGGGCCGGGGTGCGGGGATCGTCGGGCTTTGCCTGCTGATCGCATGGCAGACGATCGCCGACTTTTATCAGCCTCCCAATCAGCAGATCCGCGAGGGGATGGAGCTGGCGGACAAAATCGTCCCGCCGGGTCGGGACATCATGGTGCTCTATCTGGGAGCTCGGGAGGCCGTTGTGTTTTACGGCACAGGCGATCGCTTTCTGGCCGCGCCGGATACGCAGTCCATCCGTGCCGCTCAATCTCGGGCGCTGGCCGAGACGGGCCATCGGCCATGGGTGGTGATCTTTTACGAGAAGTTGGCTTTCGAGCGGAATGACGGTCCACCGGAGGCGCGCGGGCTTTGGGCTGGGCTGGTGAAGCACTATCATGTCGTGTGTCGATTGCCCGGCCGGGTGTCACCGGTTGCGATCTATGCTCCAGATCAGGATGATTGAAGAGGAATCGAGATGGATCTCTGCGTATTGGCCAGCGGATCAAGCGGAAATTGCTCGGTCATCCGAAGTGAGGATGCCGCGTTCCTGGTCGATTGCGGGATCGGTCCGCGCATCACCGCCGGGCGATTGACCGGCACCGGTGTGTCCCTGTCCCAGCTCCGCGCGATCTGCGTCACCCACCTGGATCGCGATCACTGCAATGTCGCGTGGATGGCCACCGTCGTATCACAACAGATGAAACTGTTCTGCCCGGCTGACCGCGTGGCGGAGCTTCTGCATTTTTTCAGCGACGCGCGGATGCGGCCCCTGGTGGTTCCCTTTCGACCCGACGAGCCGTTCGAACCGGTGCCGGGATTAACCGCAACCACCACCCGCCTGGCGCACGACCGCAGCGGTTCACATGCCTTTCATTTCACCAGCGACGCCGGCTCGATCGGTTACGCCACCGATCTGGGCCATGTCCCGCCGACGCTGATCGACCGATTCTGCGGCATCGACCTGCTCGCCATCGAAAGCAACTATGACCCGCAGATGCAACGCGCCAGCGGCCGGCCGGTTTTCCTGCAAAACCGCATCATGAACGGCGGCGGGCATCTCTCCAACGACCAGGCACTCACTGCCGTGAAAAACCTGTTCGATCGATGCGCGAAGCACGGCCACAGTCTGCCCAGCCAGGTGGTGCTGCTGCACCGCAGCCGGCAGTGCAACTGCCCGAAGCTGCTGAAGCAAACCTTCGAGCGCGACCGCCGGATCGGACCAAGACTGGTGCTGACAGAACAATATTCGCGGACCGAGTGGATCAGCGCCCGGCGCGGACCAAAAATTTCATGGATTGGCGAACAGCTGTCGCTGCAGTTCGGATAGAAATACACTCGCAGACGGAACCTTGGTTTCTGAAGCTCGGCTAGAGACAAAATCGAACCGCAGAGACGCAGAGAACAACGACAGTGTTAAATTACAACCGCAGATCGACACAGATTCACACAGATAAGAAAAGCGTCTCCGATCTGTGCCGATCTCTGGTTCATTTTCTTCTGATGAATTCTCTATGCGTCTGTGTGATTTGATATGACAACCACGCAATCACTTTCTCCCGCACCCGCTGTCACCGAGCACGCCGTGCGCACCATCGACGTGAAGCGCGAATACCGCGTCGGCGGGGAGGTTGTGCAGGCGCTCAAAGGCGTTACCGTTTCCATCAATCGCGGGGAATACATCTCCATCATGGGACCCAGCGGCAGCGGAAAGTCCACCTTCTTCAACATGATCGGCGGACTGGATAAGCCCTCCGAAGGCAAGGTCTACATCGACGAAGTCGATATCGCCCAGCTCGACAGCTACGAATTGGCGTGGATGCGATGTCACAAGATCGGCTACATCTTTCAGACGTTCAATCTGATGACGGTGCAGACCGCTCTGGAGAACGTGATGATGCCAATGATCTTCGCCGGCATGACCACCACCGACGCACAGGACAAGGCGGCGGCGATTCTCAAGCGCGTCGAGCTGGGCCATCGCATGATGAACAAACCCAGCGAAATGTCCGGCGGACAGCAGCAGCGCGTCGCCATCGCCCGGGCGTTCGCCAACGACCCGACCATCATCCTGGCCGACGAACCCACGGGAAACCTGGACCTCAACACCGGCAAACTGATCATCGAGCTGCTGCGGCAGCTGAACAAAGAACGCGGCGTGACCATCATCTCCGCCACCCACGATCACAAAATGCTGGCGGTGTCAGACCGCATCATCTGGATCAGAGATGGGAAGGTCGACAAGATCCAGAAGCGCGAGGATCTGAAGATCGCAGCGGGAAGCATCGAGGGGGCCGGCGAGGACGATGAACACTGATCGAAGCCCCGCGTAGCGGTCGCTCCGAAGGGGTCCTTTTTCATGGCCTGCCCAGAAGTGGTCCTTCGGGGCAACCTTTACGCAGAGATTTCCACGGACTCGTTCACTGTAGTCTTCGCCGCCGCAGCAGCGACATCACGCCGAACGCCAGAAATCCCATACTCGCCGGTTCCGGCACCGCGAAGACGTACGTCGCACCGATACCGCTGACACTTAACGTATCACCGGTGCCGTTCAGTCCTGTGAAATCGAAACCGAAATAGGGAATGTTCGGTGGGAGTGTGTAGTTGGTGATCGTGATGTAAAAATCGTAGCCGACATTCAAAAGACTCGTCGGATCGTTCGTGCTG
>Ga0116230_10001961_pt1 | contig 19793 bp, 13 predicted proteins | sample S1TSphfallax_3_FD_88678 | JGI IMG/M metagenome (GOLD analysis project Ga0116230, IMG submission 88678) | Host-associated microbial communities from peat moss isolated from Minnesota, USA - S1T2_Fd - Sphagnum fallax MG | ecosystem: Host-associated > Plants > Peat moss > Unclassified | place... | reverse complement strand
ACCGATCCGGATCTGCTGATGTTCTGCCACGAGGGGCCATGGGGGAGCGTCGAGCGGATCTGGATGATGCGGCTGAGCAAGGGCGAGCCGTATCTGCTGTACAAACGGACCGAGCCGCGCGAAATCGTGGGGCACGAATTCTGGGCACCAGACGGCAAAAGCGTCTGGTTTCAGCAGGATTTTCGCGACCGGAAGCGGGCGTTTCTCACGGGCCAGAATCTCGAAACCGGAAAACTCACGCAATACAGCGTGCCCGAAGGCGGGCGATCGATTCACTACGCCTGGACACCCGATGGGAGGTTTTTCATCGGCGACGGTCAGGGAAAAACTGCAACCGGCCCCGACAAATATCTCTCGCTGCTCACCCCCGAGGGCGATCACCTGAAGGTGACGCATCTGTGTTCGCTGCAGAAAAATGATTATGCGGTTGAACCCAATCCCCACATGTCACCCGACAACCACTGGGTGATTTTCACGGCAACCTTGTTCGGAACGCCGCAGGCGTATGGAGTGGAAGTGCCGGCTGGAATGACTGAGGTTTCGCATTGACGCGGGAGAACCGAAGACGGCCCGGCTGTCGAGTCGGACCGCATTGTCGGAGGCATCGGATGCCCAGACGCGCCTGGCTGTGCTGACCCGGCGGGAGCGGGAGATGGTGCCGTCGCTGATTGCGGGGAAGTCCAGCAAGAAGATTGCATCTGAGAACGGTCTTTCCGTCAGGACCGTCAGCAACCATCGAACCAACATCCTGGGGAAAACCGGCGCGCAAAACACGGCGGATCTGGTCCGCCTGGCCATGCTCGCGGCAAAAGCCGCGGCATAAGGCTCACAATCAGGCAGCAAGCACCCCATCGCCTTCGCCATGTGTCGGCGCGGGCGGACCGGCATGCTTCATGTGCTGATTGACGGTCTTCAACAACACCTCGGCGGAGATTGGCTTGGTGACGAACCCGCTGCAGCCGCAGTCCATGCATTTGCGGCGGTCATCCGCCATGGCGCTGGCGGTCAGCGCGATGATCGGCGTGGTCAATCCTCTGCGGCGAAGCTCGGTCGTGGCGGCGTAGCCATCCATCACGGGCATCTGCATGTCCATCAGGATCACGTCGAACTGCTGCGCCATCGCCAGTTCGACGCCGATCTGGCCGTTCTCGGCGATGATCACTTCCGCCCCTGCGTTACCGAGTTGCAGCCGCAGCAGCCGCTGATTCCAGATGGTGTCCTCGACGAGGAGGATTCGCCCCTGAAGGCGGACCTGCGCCTGCTCCTCGGCGTAGACTTTGGCCGGCAGGGTCGCCTCGGTCAGATCGTGCAGCAACTCGACGTTCGCCGAAGGTCCGCCATCAATTTTCAGTGTGAAGCTGCTTCCAACGGCGATGTCCGAATGGACGCTGATATCACCCTTCAACAGCAACGCAAGTTGCCGGCTGATCGTCAGACCCAATCCGGTGCCGCCAAACCGCCGCGTGATCGAGGTGTCGGCCTGCGTGAAAGGCCGAAAGAGATTTTGCACCTGCACCGGCGTCATACCGATGCCGGTGTCGACCACCTCGGCGCGCAGCAGAATGTTCGCAGTTCCCGCACCCAGATCCGAAATCCGGATGTCGATCGTTCCGGTTTCGGTGAATTTGATCGCATTGCCAATCAGATTGATCAGAATCTGCCGAAGCCGCATCGCATCGCTCTGAATGAGCTTGGGAATGGGCCCCCGAAAAGAGATTGCAAACCGCAGTCCTTTCGACTCTGCCCTGGGCCGCATCAGCGACGCGATATCGACCATCAGCGCCGGCAGGTCGCAGCTGACCCGCTCGACCGTCATCTGCTGCGCTTCCACCTTCGAGAGGTCGAGAATGTCGTTGATCAGCCCCAGCAGGTGTGAACCATTGGCATGAATGATGTTGGCGTATTCGATCCGCACCGCCTCCGGCGCGTCCTTCTTGCTCAGCAGGCTGGCAAACCCAAGGATCGCGTTCATGGGCGTGCGAATCTCGTGGCTCATGTTTGCCAGGAACTGCGACTTTGCCAGATCCGCCGACTCGGCACGCGCCTTGGCAATCGCAAGCTTGCGGGTCAGCTGAAAACGATCGACCGCATTGGCAACGGCGCGGCTCAGGCTCTGCGGCGTGATGCAGGACTTGCCCAGGAAATCCTGTGCTCCCAGCGTGATGGCGGCGCGGCCTTCGTCGGAACCGCGGTCCGAGCCGGTCAGGACGATCAGCGGAAACGGAATTTGCTCGCTGCTGTTTCCCTCGCTCCAATTGCCCGGGCTTCTACTTCCCGAACTGGTATTTCGCAGTGCCGCGATCACGTCCAACCCGTCCATGTCCGGCAGATGCAGATCGAGAATGACGCAATCGGGCAGCGAACCGTCGGCCTGACATAATGCAATTCCCTTCGCTCCGGTGTCGGCCTCGCGAAAGACGAACTTGTACTCGGCATCCTTGAGCAGATGATGGCGGATCATTTCCCGGTCGTCCGGATTGTCCTCGATGATGGTGAGGTTGAACAACACAAGACCGGAGCCGCCCCGGGGTACCGCAGCCGGTGCGGCTGGTGCCACTGACACTGGCGCTGATGCTGACGTCGCCGGTGTTTGAGTAGTCGGTGAACCGGGCACGCTCATGGCTGACCCTTGGCAACGGTGTAGAGAATCGCGTGGTTCAGCCAGTAGGTTGTGATATTCAGCACGGCTGATTCAAAATCCCGCAGATCCAGCGGTTTCAAATGATAACTGTTTGCGCCATTGCGATAGCAAGCCTCCAGATCGCTGAGATTGGCCGAGGTGGTGAAAACCACCACCGGCACCAGGGTCAGCGCGGGATCGGCCTTGATCTCGCGCAGCACTTCCCGACCGTCCGACCCCGGTGTGTTCAGGTCGAGCAGCACCATGACGGCGCGCCCCATCAGGTCGGCGCTTCGCAGCATCTCCAGACCGCGGTCACCGGAGGTGGCGCGGATCACCTCGGCGGTGCCGGAACGGCTGATGACGCGCTTGATGGCGTCGAAATCCTCGTCGCTGTCCTCGACGACCAGAAGCGGTTGTTTGCGTTCGGCCATTATGACTGACTCCCAGCGGCGAGTGTGAAAGAGAAAGTCGAACCCTCGCCGGGTGTTGACTCGATCCAGATTCTCCCGCCGTGGCGTTCGACAATTTTCTTGCAGATGGTCAGCCCCGCGCCGGTGCCACCACCGAATTCCTCGCGCCCGTGCAGCCGTTTGAATATCTTGAAGACCTGCCCGTGATGCTTGGCGGCAATGCCGATGCCGTTGTCCTTGATGAAGAACGCTCGGTTGCCGTCATCCCGGTATCCGATTTCGACCCATCGCTGCGGTTTGTCGTTGTATTTAATGGCGTTGACGATGAGATTGACAAACAATTCGCGAATCCGCACCACGTCGCAGTACATGACTGGCAAGGGCCGGGGGATACGGATCTCGGTGTTGCTTTCGCGGCGGTTCACCGCGACCAGATCGAGGGCTTCACTCAATATTTCGTTCAGATCCACATCCAGCATGACCAGTTCCATCCGACCGGCGCGGGAGTAGTTGAGGAGCGAGTCGATCAGTGTGTCCATGCGCTTGGTCAACCGCAGCAGACCTTTGAGTTTGCTTTGCGATTCGGGATCGAGCTTGTCGGAGCAAGTGTCGATCAGCTGCTGCCCGTGATGAAAAATACCGCGCAGGGGCTCCTTGAGATCATGACTGGCGACATAGGCAAAACTGTCGAGTTCATCATTGCTGATTTCAAGCGCATGATTGAGCCGGGTAAGCCGGTCGGCATGCTGCTGGATGACTTCCAGCACCGCAACGCGAAGTCGCTCGACCGCCTGCAGTTCGACGGGCAACCAGGGCTCTGACGTGCCGCGGACTGTTTCCTTCCAAAGCGCAAACGATGAACGGGGCATTAACAGCGGACCATGCGGGCCTTCGACGATGTGCTTGGCATTCGGGTCACCCGCCCAATTCACCGTCTGAATGATTTCCGGCCGGAACCACATCAACCAGTTTTGCCGGGCGCGATCCAATGGAACCGCCAGCAGCCCGGCCGCCACATGCTGCATTTCAGCCCCGGGTGGATAGACCGATGAGAGAGCCTGCGCGTGAAAGAGCAGATCCGTATTTGCCGGTTGAGCCGCAAGCCAGACCGCCAGCGCATCCAGTTGGGCGGGCGACGGCGCGTTCCCCTGGATTTTCCAGGAACCCAGATACCGGATGGCCGACCCGCCTGCACGGAGGTAATCCAGAAGATATGGCGTTTCGTAAAAGAACTGCGAAGCGTTGGCTGGCTCGGGTAGATCGGCAGACTGAATGTGATCCAGGCGTTTTTGAATTTCAGCGGCGTACTCGACGTCGTATCGCTCCACCGCCGACCTTAACTGCAGCGACACCACCTGTGCCAGAAATTCACACGCCGACCTGATGGCATGGGGAACGACCTTGGGCTCATGGTGATGCCCCGCGATCAGCCCCCACAAGCGCCCGCCATGATGCATCGCCATCGTGAACGACATGCGGACGCCCATGTTTTTGAGGTATTCCTTGTACATGCTGGACGCGCCGCGCAGGAAGCAATACGTCATGTCGAGCGGCTTGCCTGTGTCGGGATTGACCAGCGGGACAAGTTGAACGGCCTCCGCCTGCGCATCGGGAAGGGGCCGCAACCAGATTTTGTTGTAGATTTCCCGGGCCGGTTTCGGAACGTCTTCCGCGGGATAGTGGAGGTCCAGCAGGGGTTCCAGGCCATCCGACTTGGTTTCGGCGAAAACCCACCCGCTGTCATCTGCGGCAAAGCGGTACACCATCACGCGGTCAAGCCCGGTCAGTCGGGCAACCTCCTGGGTGACTGCCTGACAAAACGTGCGAAGCGAGTCCGCTGCCTGGAGCCGGGCCACCGCCCCTTTCACCAGGCCGAAAGTGTCGGCGGAACCCTGCTGCGAGCGGGCTGTTGCTTCCAACTCCAGCACCAGCGAGCCGTTTGAAAGATGGGCTGTAACATCCAGTTCATGGAGAGAATCGCCGGCAACCGCCTGGGGTGTGAACGAAAAGACATAACGTGGATCTTGTTCCAATGGCTCACGAGCCGTGCCGTTACGAAGTGAATCTGCGTTGGTCTTGCCGACGATGGTCTGAACCGGTTGGCCGAGCAAATCCTTGGGCGTGACGCCAAGCCACCGGGCGCTGTTCTGAGTGACTTGCACGATGACCAAATCACCTGGACGCAACACAATGAGTACGCCGTGAGGCTGGATAAATCCCGAAACATGAATGGGTTCGCGATCGCAATTGTCGGGAGCAGCGTGAGCGGTTTTCATTTCGGTGGGTTCGGTTTTCACGCAGCGTCCCGCTTTCCGATTGCGGGGACAACCGCCATGGCGGCGGCGGTAAACAGGGTGCAGCGGTTTCTTCCGGCGCGCTTGGATTCGTAGAGCGCTTGATCGGCTCGATCAATAACGCCGTCGGCACCATCATCCGAACCGGCAATTCCCAGACTGCACGTCACGGAGACGGAGATCAAACCTCGGCTGAACGTCGCCGACTCGACCCCGATGCGAATGCGTTCCGCGAATGCCATTGCGGTGCTGTCGTATGTTTCTCTCGCCAGGATGGCGAACTCTTCGCCACCGAACCTGCAGGCAACGTCTTCGGTTCGGCTGAGTTGCTGGAGGATGGAAGCGATACCTTTCAGAACCATGTCCCCAAATCCATGCCCGTGCGTGTCGTTGATTGATTTGAAGTGATCCACATCGAGCATGATGACCGACATGGGCCGTTTATGACGGGCAACATACGCCAGTTCTTCGTGAAGGCGCTGGTTCAGGTAACCGCGATTATAGAGGCCTGTCAGACCGTCGATCATGGCCTTTTTTGAAAGCAGGTCGAGCAGTTCCTTAATCCGGAGGCCCACCCTGACCCGGGCTTGAAGTTCCGCCGCGTCAAAGGGTTTGGTGATGTAATCCACTGCCCCCTGATTCAGACCGCGGATCTTCTCCTCCGTCGAACTGATTCCAGTGAGAAAGATGACGGGAATGTTGGAGAGTGCCGGGTCTGCCTTGAGCCGCCGACAGACTTCAAAGCCATCTGGCGATGGCATCTCCACATCGAGCAGGATGATGTCAGGCTGAAGTGCGAGCGCCAGCGCCAGCCCCTGGTCGCCATTAAAGGCGGAATGGAAATCCAACCCATCCGCAAGCAGCCGCGCCTTCACGATGCCATGCATCGATTTGGCATCATCGATCATGAGAACTTTGGGTTTAGCGTTCAATTTTGACCTCGGTGCCATGAAAACCCCGAATTCGTCGAATCAGGTCACATAATGAGTCCACCTGAGCCTTGATGGATTCGATCGCCCCGTCCGATTTCAGGCTCTGTTCCGCAACCGCGGCCGCCTGGGTCAGGCTTTGAAATCCGTAGCTGCCCCCCGCGCCCTTGAGTTGATGAACCGCAACACGCAGCTCAGCGAGTTTGTGGTTTTCAAGCAGTGATTGGAGCGAAGCCACTTCAGCGGGGAGCGCGGCGATGAATTCCGAAAGAACCTCGGCGATCACCGGATCGTTCTCACAGGTGCTCACAATTTCGTGATCCGTGCAGACCGCTGGCTCGGACGGTATCGGCGCGGCTTGCTGCATCGATCCGGATAATTTCATAAACCGTGCAACGGTTGCGATGAGCATCTTGCGATCAACAGGTTTGGTGAGATAGTCGGTGCATCCGGCGTGAATACATTTGGCCCGATCGTCCGCCATCGCATGGGCCGTCAGCGCAATGATCGGCCGAGTGAATCCGCGACCGCGAAGCAGAGCTGTCGCGGCATACCCGTCGAGTTCGGGCATTTGCATGTCCATCAAAATCAAATCGAATTCCTGCACACCCGCCTTCTCCACTGCGATGCGGCCGTTTTCAGCAACAACGACTTCCGCCCCCGCTTTTCTGAGCATCGCAGAAATGAACCGCTGATTGTCCCGCCCATCCTCGGCCAGAAGAATCCTTCCGGCGATCGGCTCCACAGAAAGGTCTGGCCCGGTATGCGGTATGACCAGCGCGTCTTCCGGTCGGCAGAGCTCTGCCAGGGCATCGCCCGCCCCGGCGATCGAAACGGTAAAGGTGCTGCCCGCGCCAGGGACGGATTGAATGCTGATGTCACCGCCCAGCATCTGGGCAAGGCGCCTGCTGATGGTGAGGCCCAGTCCCGTGCCCCCGAAGCGCCGAGTGGTCGACCCGTCCGCCTGTGAAAACGGCTGGAACAACTTGGGAATTTGCTCCGGCGTGATTCCTATTCCCGTGTCGCTCACTTCAAATTTCAGCAGATGAGCCTCTGGATCGGATGACACGACGATCTCGACTTTTCCATGCTCGGTAAATTTCAGCGCGTTGCCCACCAGGTTCATCAGGATCTGCCTGGCGCGAACCGGATCGGTCATGATCCTGCGGGGGACAGAGCCGGAAAAACGGAGATTCAACTCCAATCCCTTTTCGGTTGCGCGCGGTCGCATGATCGACATCACATCCGAAAGCAGCGGCGGGAGCTCGGTGCTGATGCTCTCCACCGCCATGCGGCCAGCCTCAATTTTAGAAAGGTCCAGAATTCCATTCACCACATCGAGCAAATGTTTTGCGTTGCGTCGAATCGTCTGCAAGCCATCCATTCGGTCCGACTGAGTCTGACCGGGATCGAGCATCAGATCGGCAAACCCGACCATGGCGGTGACCGGGGTGCGGATTTCGTGGCTCATGTTGGCGAGAAATTCGCTCTTGGACCGGCTGGCGGTTTCGGCCTGGGCTTTGAGCTTGCGGAGCTCGTCCTCAGCGTTTCTGGCTTCGGTGACGTCACGGTTGACGCCCACCACGCTCAACGGCCTTTGGTGCTCATCCAGAACCGCCACCTCGCTGGCCTGGATGACACGAATAGCGCCGTCGCCGCGGCGGATGCGGAACTCTCTTTCGCTCCGCCCCCCACTGCTGGCGGTGTTCCGCAGGATCGCCTCCTGCCGAGGCAGATCCTCGGGCAAGACGGCGTTCGACCAGGCGGAATATTCCACGCGACCGTCGCCAGTGGGTGGCAAGCCATACAACTCAAACATCACAGGATCCCAGGCGATGCTCTGCGTGACCAGATCCCAGTCCCAGACGCCGAGCTTTGCCGACTGCGTTGCCAGGCCCAGCCGTTGTGCGGACCTGATCAACAACTCCGACCGAGTGAGCCGCTCGGCATGCTGCTGGATGACGTCCAGCACCGACGCATGAAGGCGTTTGACCGCCTGTAATTCCACGGGCAACCACGGCTCGGATTTGCCGCGGACGGTTTGCTTCCAAATCGCGAACGACGCCCGGGGCGTCAGTCGCGGGCCGTGCGGACCCTCGACAATGCGCTTGGAGTTGGGGTCACCCGCCCAGTTCACTGTTTGCTCAATTTCCGGTCGGAACCACATCAGCCAGTTTTGCCTGCCGCGATCCAGCGGAACCGCCAGCAACCCCGCCGCCACATGCAGAAACTCGGCCGCAGGGGGGTAGAGCGATGACAGAGCCTGCGTGTGGAAGACCAGATCGGCGTTTGCCGGCTGACCCGCAAGCCAGATCGCCAGTGCATCAATCTGTGCTGGCGAAGGCGCGTTCCCCTGTACTTTCCAGAAACCGAGATACCGGATGGACGAGCCGCCCGCGGGGAGGTAATCTAGGAGACATCGCGTTTCATAAAAGAATTGCGGAATCAAGGCTGGCTCGGGCAGCTTGACTGATTGAATGCAATCCAGCCGCTTTTGAATCTTGGCGGCGTGCTCGGCATTGTCGCGGTCCTGGGCAGACCTCAATTGCAGCGACACCACCTGCGCCAGGATTTCGCAAGCCGCCCGGATGGGATGGGGAAGCACTTTCGGTTCATAGTTATTCCCGACGATCAGCCCCCACAACCGCCCATCATGCTGCATCGCCATCGTGAACGACGTGCGAACACCCATGTTTTTCAGGTATTCGGTGTACATTTTCGACGCCCCGCGAAGGAAGCAGTACGTCATGTCCAGCGGCTTGCCGGTGTCGGGATTCATCAGCGGGACAACTTCAACCGCCTCCGCCTGGGCATCGGGAAGGGGCCGCAACCAGATTTTCTTGTAGATTTCCCGTGACGGCTTGGGAACATCTTCCGCGGGATAGTGAAGGTCCAGAAATGATTCCACGCCCGGACGTATGGTTTCGGCGAACACCCACCCGCTGTCGTCTTCGGCGAAGCGGTACACCACCACTCGGTCAAGCCCGGTGAGCCTGGCAACCTCTTCCGTGATTCCCTGACAAAACGCACGAAGCGACTGCGCCGCGTGGAGCCGGGCAATCGACCCTTTCACCAACCCGAAAACATCAGAGGCCCGCTCCTGCGAGCGGGCTGTCGCTTCCATCTCGAGGACCAGTGCGCCCTCTGAAAGATGGGCCGTGACATCCAGTTCAGGCAGAGTTGCGCCGGAAAACGGGTGGGGTGTACACAGGGGTGTGAACGAGAAGATATAACGCGGATTGTTTTCTAATCGCCCCTCTGCCGCGTGGGAACCAAGCGAATCCGCGTTGGTCTTGCCGACGACGGTATGAACCGGTTGCCCGAGCAAATCCTTCGGCGTGCTGCCAAGCCACTGGGCGCTGTTCTGCGTGACCTGCACGATGACCAAATCGCTTGGCCGCAGCACCAGCAGAACGCCGTGCGGCTGGATGCACCCCGGAACGTGAATCGGTTCGCGGTCGCAATTGTCGGGGGTCACGGCGGTTTTCATTTGGAGCGGTCAGGTGTTGATGATCTGCGGTCTCCAGATCGCAATCCGGCAACTCCATATCGGCTGTTAAATCGGGGCACATCATCTATTCGGCGCATCCGAACCGCCGTCGACGTATTGGCAAAACCTACGTTTACTATCGCTGTGCGCGATACACGGCCGGGGACCATCCACGCACTCGTCTGTCGGAGCGCCCAGTTGGTCGCAGATTATTGAATTTGATTTGTTTGAACTTGGTGCTGAAAGGCACAAGTCTTCGTATAGCAACGAGAAAGCCCTTCAACGCGCTTGTTGAAGGGCTTCAAATAACGGAAAGCGGAGAGGGGGGGATTCGAACCCCCGAAACGCTTGCGCGTTTACAGCATTTCCAGTGCTGCTCCTTCAGCCGCTCGGACACCTCTCCAGGTGATTTCTGCTCTAACACTTCTGCTCATGGTTGATCCAGAAGTTCAGTTTTTTGTCACATCTGCTGGAATCCAGAAGATGGCCCTCGCGGTTGCCGATTCGAGCCAGCATCGGCGAGGGGCGGAAAGTGTACCTGCTGAATGCTTTGGCGTACAGATGGGCCGATGACGAAAATCATTTGGATGGAAAGCCGTTGGACGTGAGGGATCAACGACAGACTTCTGCAGCGCCGGCTTTGACGCTTTGTCTTTCGAGCCAGGCTGCGATTGCATGGGGATCGACGGGTTTGCTGAAGATCATGTCAGGCTGGAAGGTTCCGCATTTGTGGAACGGAAAATCCGGGAGGGATGCGGTGATGAAGGCGGCCAGGGTTTTGAGGTTTTTCCGGCGGATTTCGCGGAGGATGTCGATGCCGTCGCCATCGGGCAGTTGAACGTCGATCAGTGCGATGCGGGGCTGATGCAGGTGCAGCAGGCGGATGCCCGCGCTCACGTTCGATGCAGCAATCGACTCGAAGGCGGCGGACCGTATAACCGTTTCCATCATCATCAGAGACGTCGGATCATCATCGACGACAAGCACCAAGTTATTTGAGATTTCGATCGCTGCCATTCTTTATTCATCCTTCCCGTTCCACACTGAATATCGAACCGCGGCACCAGTATGAAGATAGGTAGTTGAAACTACGGAACCTCAAATTATTTTTATGGGACCTTGCGATGCCGAGCCGATGCGCGCTGGTGAAGCCAATCCGGACGCAGTGGAACGAATCTCATCCGACAGCCGATAACAAGGACATGAATGCGAAAACGAGCCCGCTTTCGTCGTCGCGGTTTTCTTACAAGGGACGGTCCGCTACGACGCGAAGCGACTTCCGATGACCCTCTTACCGGCTTGGGCAAATCCGAGGCAGAGCGGCTCTCGCGCGATCGGGTATAAGATTCCGGGCCGAGCCTCGAGTGGTCAGCGGAAAAGGAAAATGCATGTGCGGAATCTTTGCCTGGGTGGGAGACGGTTGTGATGAGGCAACCCTTATCCGCTGCACCGATCGGCTCACCCACCGCGGACCCGATGCCCGCGGGCATTGGTCGGATGGACGGGCGAGCCTGGGGCATCGCAGCCTGAAGATCATCGATCTGTCGGCCAACAGCGCTCAGCCGATGTTCAATGAGGACAACACCATCGCGGTGGTCTTCAACGGGGAGATCTATAACTTTCCAGAATTGCGAAACGAATTGGAAGCACTGGGGCACCATTTCAAATCGCGCAGCGACACCGAGGTGATTGTCCATGCCTACGAGGAGTACGGCGAAAAGTGTGTTGAAAAGCTGTGGGGGATGTTTGCCTTTGCGATCTGGGATCAGCGCCGCCGACGAATGCTGGTGGCGCGCGATCGCTTTGGGAAAAAGCCGCTGAACTATCTTCATCAAGGCGACACGCTGGTGCTGGCGTCGGAGATCCCGGCAATCCTTGAATCGGGGTTGTCGGCGAGAAAGATCGATCTGGAAGCACTCGCATTCTTCTGGCAGCTGGAATACATCCCCGCGCCGTTCTCAGGCTTCACCGATATTCGCAAGCTGCCGGCCGGTCATGCGATGGTCTTCGAGGACGGCAAACTGCGGCAATGGCGGTACTACCCGCCGAGTGAAATCGCTCGGTTTGCAGGGACCTATCAGGAGGCAAAGGATCAGCTGAATCAGCTGCTGGATGATGCGACCCGCCGGCGGTTGGTCAGCGATGTGCCGGTGGGATTGGCCCTGTCGGGCGGGATCGATTCGGCGGTCGTGCTGGCGGCGGCGCGCAAACAGACGACTGGCCGGCTGGTGACGGTGACGGTGCGCCCGCATTTGAAAAACAATATCCTCGATGAAGGCGTCTTCGCCCGAGCCACGGCCAAGGCGCTGGACACCGAACATTACGAGATCAGCCCGATTCCCGACTTTGGTTTGAGCTTTGAACAAATCATCCAGCATCTGGGTGAACCCTTCGCGATCTCGTCGGCGGTCCCGTGTTATTACCTGTTTGAAGAATTGCGGAAGATGGTCACCGTGGCGGTGACCGGCGACGGGGGAGATGAACTTTTCTGCGGTTACGGTCACTACCGACAAGACCGAAAATTCCGAGCCATCCGGAAATGGGTCCCCGATTTTGTAATGCAGGCATCGTATGCGGGGTTCAACCAGGCCTACGGCACGATGGCGGGGATGCGGCCGAAATTGAAGAATGTGCTGGCGGGCATCCAGTTGCTGCGCGGGCTGCCGACCAGTGATGCGCTGTGGGAGCAGCAGCGGGCGCTGCAGCCGCAGGTGCTTGCCCGATGGAGCGAGATGGCGGGCATTCGATCCATGCGAACAGACATCGCGGGATATTTCAGCGAGCGCGATCCGATGCGGTTGCAGATGCTCACCGAGCAGTTTGACCGGATGACCTATCACATTCTCACCAAGGTTGACATCACCAGCATGGCTCATTCGGTGGAAGCGCGGTCGCCGCTGCTGGATCATCGGGTTGCGGAGTTTGCGCGCAGTTTGCCCAACGAATATTTGATTCACGGCCACTTCGGCAAGCGGATTCTGCGTGATCTGGCGGCGGATGTGCTGCCGCCGGAAGTTACCACCAAGCCCAAGACGGGGTTTGGCGTGCCGATCCGCGAGTTGTTCGCCAATGAATTGAAGGGGTATCTGATGGAGCGGCTGACCGCGAGCCATCCGGTGTACGATGCGCTGGTGAACCGGAGCCGGGTGGGGGAGATTATCGAGTCGCATTGCCGGGGGAAACCGTATCAAACGCTGCTGCTGCTCAAGCTGCTGTCGCTGCGGTTGTGGATCGAGCAGACGGGGGCGCGCCTGTAGTCGAGCGGCGATTGGACAAGATGGGGATTGGACAAGACGGGGATTGGAAAAGCGTGAAGGCATTCGAAGTCGCTTGCGTCGTCGCGGAGCTTTCCTTCAATGCGATCCGCGACGACGAAAGCGACGACGAAAGCGACTTTGAATGCCAGTGTCGCGGGCAGGCGATTGTGTCGTTGGAGAGGCTCGCGCTCAGTCCGGATGATTCACCACCGAGTTTCGCAGTGTTTCACACAGATTTTTGAGATCGGCCCCGTAGGCGTGCAGATCGTAATTGAGAATATGCTGCCGCGCCGCTTCGCCCATTTGATGCAGCAGATCGCGGTTGGCATCGAGCTGCCGGATTGCGGATTCGAATTCGTCGATCTGATCATAGCGATAAACAAAACCGTCCATGCCGTGTCGGGCGCGTGAACCGCTGTTGGGGGTGGTGAGCACGGGAATTCCGCTGGCCATCGCTTCGACCACCGCGCCGGCGGAGCCTTCGCAGGTGGAGGGGAAAAAGAAAATGTCGAATTGGCTCATCCACTCTCGCACCTGCGACCGCGGGAGCCAGCCGGTGATTTCCACATGCTGATAAGGGCCCAGATGCTCGGGGTTCAGCAGCAGGTTACCGACCATGACGAAGCGGACTTGCCGGGGATCGAACCGCCGGGCCACTTCCAGAAACCAGGGAGCGCCTTTTCGCAATCCCACCGCGCCGGCGAATCCAACCGTGAGGGGGCTGGTGCGGCCGTCGCTTTTCACCGGGCGTGGCGGAGTTACATTGGGGTGATCCCACGCTTGCGGGATGACCGTGATGCGATCATCCGAAACTCCGCAGGAAAGCAGGCCCTGACGAACGTAATCCGACATGCAGACGATTTTGTCCAGCTGCTCCCAGGTCTCCTGCTCGAATTTCAAGTAGCCCTGATGCAGGAACGGCACCTCCGATTTGCTCCAGCCCGGCCAGCGGCGATGCTGCTCGATCAGTTCGTTCACCTCAACTTGGTAGGGCGCGATGATCTGGTCGCCGATGGTTCGCAATCCCCGGCGGCGGGCTTGGCGGAAAAGCTCGGGGGCGGCGTTTCGGATGAAGCCGTACAGAATATTCGCCTCGCCGAATCCTTCTCTGAGAATCCACCGGGCGGTTTCGCGGCTGCCGTGCATGTAGGATTCGTGTTCGACCCGAATCTTGCGCAGCTTCGCTTGCAGCCGCAGCGCGAAGAACCAGTTGGAGATGACCTTCTCCGGATCCAGGCCCGCCGCCGACCGTTCGCCCATGCGCCGGCCTAGTTGCGGTCTAAACCAGCTGATGCACCGCGCGAGCCTGGCCTCGAATGAACCGGGGCGGACAAACCAATCGCTGTAGACCCGGTCCAGAAGCCCCGCCTTCGCAAACGCGAGGGGGACAATGTAACGGCGGCGCGTTCCGTCCTGAACCACGGCCACACTCGGCCGCCCATAACGCTGCGCGTTTTCAGGAGCGGTGTGTTTGGGTAACTCCACCATTCAAACCGGTAAGAGTGACTCATTCAACGCCGCGCCCTTCCGGAAGACTGTGACGGCGGCTTCGATCATCGCGGTTTGCCGCGCGAGCGAAAACTGTAGACTTTTCTTAATTGCCTGGCTGGACATCTCCCGCAAGAGGTTTCGATCCGCATCCAGTTTGATGATTGCTTCTGCCAAGGCTGCTCCGTCGAACGGGGGCACAATCAGTCCATCGACGCCGGACGTGACTACTTCCCCGCAGTTTGGCGTGGTGATCACAGGCAGACCCTGGGCCATCGCCTCCACCTGCGTGATGGCAAAACCATCGCTGATGGTAGGCAGCACAAACAGATCCGCGCTGCGGTACATCTGTTCAGTTCGATCGCGGGTGACCTGGCCGAGGAATTCCATGTTTTTCGGCGCGCTGGCGACGATGGCCTCCGCGATGGAGATAGGCCCGGCTACGACAAATCGAATGCGCGGGTTGCCCCCCAAGTGTCTGGCGGCCTCGATCAGGTATTGAATCCCCTTTCGCAAGTTGACTGAGCCGAGCCACAACACGGTCAAGGGCTGGGTGAACGTATTGCGAACCGGTGGCTTGCCCGGACGAGCTTCGTAAGCCACCGGAACAACAAACAACTTTGCTGCGGGAACACCCTGCTGGAGCAGGGCATTCATCGACCACTTGGAATTCACCAGAATCAGGTCTGCGGCCGCCCACTCATCCCGCATCCGCTGCCAGTACACATCCGGAACTCGACCCGGCGATTTTTCCCAGCCGGGCCATTTCAAGGATTCTTGGTGAACCATCTGCTCTTCAACCGCAGCGGGATCAATCTGGTCGCAGATACTGGTAATACCCCGTTGCTTCATCAGCATCAGGGTTTCCAGGCAACCGGTGTTGAATCCAAAAAACAGATCGCGGTCTGGATCGAGGGTTTGGCGCGACAGATCAGCGGCCACCGCGGAGGCAAACCACCGACCGTCATGCAGATACTCGACGGCTTTCTGTTCAGTTCCCGCATTTCTCGATTGACGGAGGAGCTGGGTGAAAAGGAAATGGCGATTGAAAGATTTGACCCGGTCGCCAGGAATCGCAGGATGGTACCGACCCGCAAACGCCCGCATGTGGCGACTTCCCCGGGCAAGGAAAGATTGCCCGCGGCGGCACCAGGCTTCGGTGTAGAGCAGGCGCAGGTTCGATGTCTCGAGAAAGCCCCTCGGCACGCCGTAGTGCTGCCTGGCTCCGATTTGGGACACGATCCAGTTCAAACGTGGTTTACTCTCGATTGGTTTTGCATCGGGCGGATTTGGGATCTGTTCACCCGGTTGCAAAAGAAGCTGATTTGTTTCCCACCAGCGGTCTGAACAGAAAAACAAGGATCGCCAGAACGACCGCACCGATGATGGTTTCGTAAAGGTCAATGAAAATAAAATCGCGGAAAGTCCTGAACAACCAGCTAGCCAGCGACAGCGCCATCAGAATGCCGATGGGTTGACCCCCGCTGTTTTGCAGGGTTCGCTCTGAGAGACCCATCAACCAGCCCACCAGGAGCGCGCCTTCGATAACCCCCCCGATGCCGTATTTGAAATAAAATCCACCGACCAGACCGTGCGAGACAGTCGTGCCCACCGTGCCATCGGTGATGCCAAGATAAGCAGCATTGTAATAGGACCAGAGTTTGTCGATCGGTTTGTCATGCCAGAGGGCACGGGGAATCGGCCCGATGATAAACTCAAATAGAGTTTCGGGAATTGTAGTAATGAACCCTTCGCCCGGAAAATGCGGTGCATACAGAAATGGGACGCGATCGGGAATGAGCAAATAGCCCTTCAGCCCTTCGCTGAACATGGTATTGCCGGCGCTTTCAAAAACATTGACTTTGGAGAGGTCTGCGTTGCCCAGTCCAACAGCGCGGAATCGGCCTTGAATCTGCACGACGGTCCATAACCCGACGGTGAGAACGCCGCAGACGACATAGGCGCGCAGCGGAAACTTCTTGAATGCCGCCGCCGCCCGGGCCTGATATTTGATAAAAAGCAATGCGATCGGCGGAAGCAGCGTGAAGGAAATCGCCCCACGCCGACCGGTCTGGTATTCGATCAACGCATAATAGAGCCAGATGCAAGCTCCAACAAAGCGGCCGGTCCAAGTCCTGGCGACGATCACCGTGTAGAAAATCGCCACAAGACCGCTCACTTCACCAATCCCCAGGATCTGACCGACGTACGCGCCCCAGTTGTAGTTCAGATTTCCGTCTCGATAGACCTTCAAAGAAACCGGCTGCGTCCAGCAGGCGGTTGCAGCGTGCCAGACGGTGATCAGAAACGGCTCGTTGCTGAAAAACATGTATGGGCTCAACCCGATCGCCAGCAGGCAGAGCAGAATGAAAAGAAAAAACCTGGGATCTTCAGGGTCGGGGATGCACAGCATGATGCGCTCGGCCCATTTTCCAGCGGTGATGTTCAGCCCGACGCTCATCAGCAAAACAAAAAGAATATGCAGAAATGCGGCCTGTGCGATAACGCCCGGCGGTATGCCGGTATCCGCCGCATAGTTGCTGAAGTCGCGATGGAACCAACGGTTGAAATAATCCTGGCAGAACCAGCAGAGCACGCCTCCCCAGAGCAGCAGCCCCCCGATCCCGAAGCGGCGCGGGAACATCCAGAATTCCCAACTCAGATAGACAGCGCACAAAATCGTGAACAGGACAAACGCAACATCGGTTAAAGCAGGCAGACCGCCGCTGGCCCAGGAGGCTCCGCTCAAGAGCAGCGGAACCAGCATGGGAACCCACTGGTGCTTCGTCCGGGGCACGAAGACCAGATCCCGAGCGGCGGGCTCAATCGCGGTCGGCTGTTCGTAGTAGGATGGAATCGCGTAACTCATCTTTAAACACCAGGCCGGGGTACAAGGCACGAAAACTGCAGACACCAAAATCACCGCCGTGACCGCAGTTGGGAGTATCTCCTCCTACGCCGGCAACCATCCGGTCGTTCGCCGCCCCGGCAGATTGTACACTATCATCACATCGGTGCGTTTGCAGCCAATTTGTGGTCCGGAATAAGCGGCACTGCCGTCTGATAACACTCCGCTGGCACGGCGGCAACGGATTTGAGGGCCGCGAGGAGCCCGGCGACCGGATCGCCCCGCTCACGCCATTGCATTAAGACCGTTGCCGAACCGGCTCGCAGCTTATCAATCGCCTCGGGTCGGGTCACGTCCAGAATCGCCTGAACCAGCTCCGCCTCGCTGCCCGCTTTAAAGAGCTTGCCATTGATGCCGTCTTTCACCAACTCCGCAGCCGCGCCCACCACATTGCTGCTGACGATCGCCATCCCTGCCGCCGCCGCTTCATTGATCACCAGCGCCCACGGTTCAAAATCGCTGGGCAGCACCAGCACATCCGAAGCCCGATACACCGCGCTCACCACCGATTGATCGTCCACAAATCCAACCCAGATCACCCGCGATGAGAGTTCGGCTGGAACCATCGCCTTGAGCTTGTCCTCATCCACGCCACCGCCCACGACAACCAAATCCCATTCAGATCGCTGCGGGACAATGGTTAAAAATGCTTTAAGCAGCAGATCGACCCGCTTCACATCGATCAACCGCCCCGAATAAACCAGCCGACGACGGCTCGGATGCAGGCCCAGATTTTCCCGGACAGCTTCAATTTTTTCAGCCGGTAGATTTTGAATCAAGTCATAGTCCGGCTCATAAGGAAAATAGAAAATGCGATCCGGCTGGGCGCCGTATTTCAAAAAATACGACTTGCCCAGTGACCCGCAGGAAAAAATCCCCCGGCAGGATCGCACCACCCAGCCCACGACGATCTGCTTCAATAACGCCTTCCAGCCAGTGCGGGTGTCGCCGTAGATATTGCTGTCCCCGAACAGAAAGCACGGCACGGCATTGCGCCGGCACCAGCGGATGATCCGCACTCGCCCCGCATCGTTGTAACCCATCATCACGACAAACCGGATGTCGTTTTCCTTCAGCCATTCGATGATCTTCCCGCCCCGCCGCCATTCGCGCGGAACCTGGCTGAGCTTGTCCTGCCGCATGCACGACTCCCCCTGCCCGAACATCACCGGCCCAATCTCCGCCGGTGCGTGGAATTTCCAGTTCGAGTTGCTGATCTGATGCGTGTAAACGCTGAAGAGCCGGATGCAATTCAACTCCGCCGCGATGCGCCGATGCAGATGCAGGCGGTAGGGCGTCTGCGAGTTGCTGATGATGGCGACAGCTGGAACCATTCGAGCCGCTATGTTCCACAATGTTCCAAAATGTTCCACTTTTGGGGGTCGAACTCTTCCCATCTTCACATGTGTCGCGATGGCAGCAGCTCATTCCAAGGCCTATGTTAAGTGACAATCTCGCTGCTTCGGATATGATTGCACAGCATGCCGACGCTGCTACAAAGTCCTCCCAACTCGTTATCGCTTGATGATGTTGCCGGCATCTCGAGCCAGCTCGCACACGACCTTGGCCGGCTTGTGCTCAAGACCGAGGGGTTCAGCATCGACGATTACCTGTCGCTGGATGGCGCGTATTTCCTGGAATATGTCGATGGCTGCCTGCAGATTCTCCCCATGCCCGATTCAATTCATCAAGCAATCGCTTTAATAGTGGCTAATCTGTTGATCGCTTTCTCGAAACCCGATCCAGATGCGCGTACAAAGATTGCGCCATTTCCAGTGAGAGTGGAAGGCTCTCGCTTCCGCGAGCCGGACGTGTGCTTCATGCTCGGGAAGAATGCCGCCCGGCGAACGAGGAAATATTGGAACGGCGCGGATCTGGTCGTCGAGGTGATCAGCGAAAGTAACCGCAATCATGATGTGCAGACAAAGCGACTGGACTATGCCGCCGCCGCGGTGCCGGAGTATTGGATCATTGATCCCGAAGCACAGGTGCTGCACGTCCTCACACTGCGCGACGGGGCGTACGCCACGCACGGCGATTTCGGAATCGGGCAAATCGCGACCAGCCCGCTGCTGCCGGGATTGAACGTGGACATTTCGGAATTGTTCAAACAGGCTGCGGAGCAGGCGTAGGCGCACCTTTGCGGAGGCCGCAACCAATCGCTTCCCGACTTCGCGGACGTTTGAAACGATAATGGTCGTTCCTCGTCACGGGATGCTCTCGCCGTCCTCCCTGATAACAAATCCCTTCAGCATGGCGACACGCCCACGGCACTTTGTGTTGTAACGCAGTGAAAATGTCACCTGTTTGGACGCAGTGAAAATGTCACCTGCCCCGTTCGTGTAGATCACGCGGATGGAGCGGCCCCGGGCGGTTTGGTGCTGCTCCTGGGGT
>Ga0116230_10001958_pt1 | contig 19823 bp, 17 predicted proteins | sample S1TSphfallax_3_FD_88678 | JGI IMG/M metagenome (GOLD analysis project Ga0116230, IMG submission 88678) | Host-associated microbial communities from peat moss isolated from Minnesota, USA - S1T2_Fd - Sphagnum fallax MG | ecosystem: Host-associated > Plants > Peat moss > Unclassified | place... | reverse complement strand
CGTGTGAGTGAATAAGCTTGTCAATTCTTCCTAGTCCCATCCCGGAGCTCCAACACACCCCTCTACCCCTCCAAGTGTTGTGAGCTAGGGAGCGCTTCCCGACTCCTCCTTCTTCCGCTGTCTTTCACTTGGACTCACATTTGAGTCCTTCAAGGAATTGGGAGTGCGTCAAATTAGTTGAATAATAAAATTTTAAATTTTTGTGTAAGAATTCACTTCTAATAACAACTGTTAATTCATTACTTATAATTTTAACATAAATATTTTAAATAGTTAATTTTAAAATTATAGTCATTCAATTAGTTTTACATTAATTATATTATATATAATTCGATTAGATTCTAAAAAATAATAGAATTTTTAAAAATATTTTAGTTATAATTATTTATGAATTATGTATTAATAAGTTGTGAACAACTAAATAGCTAGTTTGTTAAATATTAAGAAGTTTGTTTATTTAAGTAATTGATAATGAATAATGAATATTTGTAATGTATGATTTATAATTTAAATATATGTAAATTTAATCATTATTAAATTAAATGATTATGTAATTATCTAGTACTTGAATTGTTTAAAAATCTAAAAATTAAGAAAGTAAGGCATGAAGAAAATTTTGGAATTACAACTTAGTTTGTGAGGAAGTTGCAATTTCAAAACTCATCCCATATTGTTTGTTTTTCATTTCTATTTTGAACACTATATAAATAATGGGGTGTGGTCATCCAATTTCACATTAAGAAATTTGTGCACATGGGATGAACAAATTAAAAGGCCCAACCCAAAACAAAAAAACAAATTATGCACATTTTAAAAGTATTTACCTTTGTAACCTATTTATCTACCTAGCTAAGTAAGTACCTAGTTTGACCTACCCACCTAGGTTGACCTATGTACCTACCTACTTAAATACCTACATATATGAGTAGGTATTTTACTTAGGAAGGTAAAACCTACCTACATTTTTTTTTACTTAAGTAGGTAGGTTGGTATGTAGCTTAGATTTGTAGGACCTTATTTATGTACCTACCTAGGTACTTACTAACTTAATTTATTTTTTAATGTCACGTGGCATACTTACATTAGGCCATGTGTCATAATATAAGGTCATCCAAGTATTTGAATTGAACGTCCTAGATTATTTCAAAATAATAATAATAATTCAAATAATCAAATATTAAAACACGTGGCAACACATCATTTACTCTCAATTGTGACCAAAATAGTTGCATCTTAGTCACATGTGACAATACGTATGCAATGTAGTCAAAGGATGAAATGTATTTGTTGATTTTTTCTTTCATATAATACCCTTTGTCATTTGCGACTAATTTATCACATGTAATTGACTTGTCTTAGGCAACTGAAGGGATTTTAGTTGCAAAATGTCTCTTGCAACTAAAATTTTGTTGCAAATATTAGTCAAAAGTACATGGTTTTCTTTTAGTGTAACTAGAAGGTTAGGGTTAGAAGCAAACAACAAAATTTATAATGTTCGACACAACGTTGGTCTTGTTCTAATATTTAATGGATAGTTGCGCAAGCAAGGATGATTTGAGATCCTTAAAATAATTAAGGGGTTTCAATGAAATGTCCAATAGAGATAGAGTAATCTTCAAACATTATAAACATGTAGGATTAACTTGAAACAACATAATAATTAAAATGAATAGGATGATAGGGTGGTAATTGCAACATGGATTTCAAAATGAACGAAATTTTTATTCAAATTATAGAAAAGTTCAAAGAGGAGTTACAAATACATGTTGAGTCCTAAGTTATGCCATAGTGGTACTTTGTAATTGCAAAAAATCTAGGATTTGTTAGATGGTGCAAATTAAGTAATCCACTTTGTTGTTAGGAGGTAGTTGACAAATTAGATTGTGTAACCAATGATAGTGTCCAACATCAAAATTGAAGACCATGCAAAAATTAAGGTGTTTTTAGTTTTGTAAAAACCTTCATAGACAATTTCATGTTCATTGCCAAAAATGCAATCAATTTGTAACAAAATCACTAAGGTACAATAGTTTGAAGAAATTCGATAATACCAAGTTTAAGGGCGCACCTCTTGTGGTTCAAGATTTTCATCACAAGGGTATTAGGTTAGTGTCAAATCTAAGGATGATTTCTAAGGACCCTTTTTCATTCATTTATGTGGCTTGAGGCCCATAAGACATAGTCATGCCCAACACCATGAATTCAAGGAAAGGAAAAAATCTTTGATCAAAATCAACTTGACAATGAGTATGTGGAAGACTTTGTACTTTGAAATGTGTGATTATAATTTATAGGTCAAGGGAAAGGAGGGAAAAATATGAAGTAATGGTCTAAAACCATGGTAAAATAAAACCTTAAAATCAATGGAAAAAATGTTTAAATAAAATCTTATGGGATGAAAAGTGGAAGGAGGTGAAAACGATGTTTTTCCTTCTCCTTCCAAAGGCAACCAAACATGGAACATTCCGAGAGTCACCAATTTTGAAACCTTCCAAGGGCCATTAAGCTTAAAACCTTCCATTGGCCACCAAGCAAGATGTTTCCCCATTGACCTTCAAACATTATATTCATTTCAAGGGCCATCAAACATGGAACATTCCAAGGGCCATCAAACTTGGAACCTTCCAAGGGCCATCAAACTTGGAACCTTCCATTGGCCACAAAGTTGGGGTCTTCCCTCACCTCCTTCCTTCCCCTACTCTTTAAAAACACAAATTTGAATCATTTGTCTATCTTTTTTTTAATGTGATTTTTGACTTGAATATTTGAATATTTGTTTTTATAACTTTTTTTGGGAGGAAAAAAATGATTAGTCTTAATAGATGGTGGAAAGAGGGAGAATAGATTGGATGATAATAATACTTTTAAAATAATGGAAATGAGTAATGGTAGATTTGGAGCTTGAAATCTTGGAGAAATTTCATAAGACCTCTTGGGTTTTGTAGGATAAATTTTCTTAGATTTAAATGTAGAGTTTGAAATTTGGCAAGTAGGTGCGTCATGAAGATTGTTTTCCAATGAACTAATGCAAGCTAGATTTGAATATATTATGTGATGGCAACAACGTTTTAAATGATAGGAGGTCTACTGTCAAGTTGAGCTTTTTTGCTTTCATAAAACCTTCTTGGGTTCTATGGCATATTTTTTTTATCACTTTAGGTACAAGGCTTGAGATTTGATAGGTAAATGTGCCTTGTAGTTAACTTTCCAATGAGTTAATGTAAGTTAAATTTGGATAACATATGTGATGGTAACAATATTTTGAGCGATTAGAGATTTGCTATCAAGTTGGACATTATGTTGATTACTTAGAAGTTGGTTTAGGTGATAGTTTAACATAAAATTCTAGGATTTAGAAAATTTGAACTTTGAAAAAATAAATATCAATTCCAAATCATAAATGATGCATAGGAGGTAAACTATTTAATTTCAATTACAAACGCAATCAATATCTATAAATGCATTTTGCATTTTTCTTTCAGTAATAACATATGTACCTTCGAATATAATCACTTCATAAAACCGAGGGTAGAGGGACTAAAGGTCACCTCACACTGCAACCAAACCAATAGCATGTGGAGTTAGAGTGTTAAGCACAAATTTAATGCACCTTCATTAACACCTTTACTTAGGTCCTTCCCCCTTACCCCCTTGGATGTGGTCAAAGGGGGGAACCACATTTTATCATTCAACTTCTTTTCCCCTTAATCTTTAGTTCTACCTTTATGGGTTCCCATTAATTCCAAGGGCACCCCCCACTTTTCTAGCAACTCTTTTCCCTTTCTCTTAGTTAAAGTTCCTTCTTTTGTTTGCTGCAAACAATAACTTTATTTCTTTTATCAATTCTTTTTCTTTAGGCCTTTTAATTATAATTTCCCTTCTCCTAGTTGTTGTGGATAACATACCTTTCTTTCTTTACTAGTTTTTCTCTCTAACTCACTTAACTAGTTGTAACCCTAATCTAGTCATACACCTTTCACCTTCAACATTGATATTCATACAATCCAACAAATTCCTACACACACAATCCTTACATATTCAAGAACAAGGTATAATACATTACGTAAAGTTCAAGTGCTCTAAGTCTTGTTCGTAATTATCTCCTAGTATTGGCCTCCTTACAATCTTCCATTGCCACATTTTTTAACTCTACAACTATCAACACCTCCAAAAGCTCCTACCTTACATAAAAATAGTCTCTTCACATACTCTCTTTCTTTCTACATGAAATAGCCCCCCTTAGTTTATGAGTCTCCCCCCTTTTCCAAAGGGTAGCCCCTATCTCCTTGCTCCTACACCAACCACAACCACCCCAAAAACATATCTTCTCTACTCTCCTTTGTTGGACACCTTAAGTTCTAGTTCTTCTTGCTCTTGCTACATAAGAGGGCAAACCCTTACCTTTGATCCTAAGTTTCACAACAACCCCGAACTTCCTCATCTTTTCTACTCCTAGTTTCTTATCCAATAACATGTTTAGGTACCTCTCTTCTTTCCCCTTCCATTCGCCTCTAGCCATCATACATAATGAGTGCCTCCTTTTAAGTAGCCGCCACCCCCACCACTTGAAGATCTTGCCTCCAATTCCCAGGATATATGATGACTGGACTACATCTTCAGAACTTGTTTCTTCATGATAACCCAGGCTCCTTCCTTTCCCACCTCTCTCAACTTCTCTGATGTCCATAGCACCGCCCCCCATCCTTATAAACATCATCATCATTCCTTCCTTTTCACATTTTTTCATGTCCCACACACTTAAGAAGAAGGAAGGGAGATCAACAACAATTTTCTCTCTCTTCACAACTCCATAAAGATGCCATCTTCACTTTCTCAACCTAACCCTAATTGCTATAAGTTTCTAGGAAACTCACACCTTGCCCTTATTTGGACCTTCTTATCCAGCAAGTTTGCCCTAACTGGACTAGGATAAAGCATCCACCTTTATTCTAATCTAGCCAACCTACCCCCTCCATTCACCTAACTAGGCCATCCACCCATCTAGTCTTACAAGGATAAGGTCAAGGTACTAACCTAACCCCTTAGACCTTTTGGTTAACCCCAAAACTTCCCTAGACGCCCTATAGTTCTTAATCAAAATTGGGTTAAGCTAACTTTGGCCCAACACCATCCTACCCTTCCTTAATCAAATTAAATTAGGCTAATTTGAGTCCAACATGGAGGAGATATCATTGGTGGGTGATGGCGATTACTCAAGGGCAATTTTGGTGGGTGTTCCATTCAAGGGCGAAGGTGGTAGAAGTGCATGTACCTTGTGCTTAGCTTGGTAGAAAAGGAGGACGAGGAGGTGGAGGAGGGGGCTAACTTGAGGAAAAAGTAGAGGTTTGTCCCCTTGAAATGAAGGTAGAGAAAGGAGTGTAAGAGAGGGTGAGGGAATAGACCCCCAAGGGACTTTGGGAATTGGAGTCCCGAATGTTCAAAGAGTGATTATAAGGGTCAAAACCCAATGGATTGAATATTTCTTTATACCATTAAAAATCTATTGAAATGTAAATGTCTAAAATGGGCTTGCATGACCCATTTGGACATTTGAAACACAAGTTATGGCCAAAAGAAAGGATGGGGGTGAAATTGGTAGTTTAACTCCCGACCACTAAAAATTAGGAATCGACCCAATTTCCTTACATGCAAGTGGCGTGCAGACATGTCATTGGAAAGCCCTCGACAAGGTCTACAACTTTTCTTTAGACCTCATCTCAATCTGAGGTCTGCACACGAAGTTATGGGCCCCCAAAGTTGGAGGAGTCCTAACTTTGGCAATTTCGGGATTCCCACTTGGGAGTCTCGGGACAAAATACCATTTGCATGTGGGCCTTGTGGAGAGGTGCAGAATATACTATAAAGGGGAAGGTTGTGGCTTCCCCCAAGTCTGGGTTGTGGTGAGTCTTGTGAGTCCCAGTTGCTCGTGGCTCGTCCTAGCACCAAAAGTGCTCCAATTATGCACTAATCACTTTGTGTTGGTTTTGTGCAGGTCCGTGTGAGTAGTTGAAGCTTGTCAATTCTTTGTAGTCCCATCCTGGAACTCTAGCATGCCCCTCTACCCCTCCAAAATGCTACGAACCAGGGAGCGTGCCCCGACTCCTTACACTTCCATTGTTTTCTGTTTATACTCACATTTGAAACCCTCAAGGAGTTAGGAGTGCCTCAATGAACCTCCATGTACTAGACACAATTGGAACACCCACATTACATATCATCCACCACTCAAATAAGTACCAAGTTTATAGTCCATGTTTTGAACCATAACATTCTGGTGCATATTAATTATGAGCCAATTCACCTAGATGTATGTTTGGATATCCCCCCCATGCCTTTTATTCCTATGCACTTCATGGATTATATTTGCCCCTATCCACACCTTTCAAGTCCATCGTAAACGAGGACATAAACAATTTATAGAATAATGGGTCTACACTCAATATAGCCACCACTTGCAAGCCCTCGTATGTTCCCATATCCCAACCTTCCCATGTCCACACATTGAGGTTTGTCTATTTTTTAAAACATTATTACAACATGCAATTATGTCTAATAACATCTATGTGCCATTTAAAAAAGACTTATACCTTGCAAAATGGCATGTAAGCATCCAGTCATTCAATGTAATTAAGCATTGTTATGCTTCCCAATGATGTTAGTTTGGCACACCAAACTCATCAACTCCCACAAAACACAATGTCATCCCACATGAAACATGGGTACATTGATATATACCATCCACCATACAATTTCATACTGCATTACATAATTCACACCCAGTCCCATATCCACTAAACAATGGACCAATCCTTGGATATAATGAATATATTTCATTATAATGGATTGTCCCCCTATTTGGTGGAGCTGATGTGTGCAAGGAATTGAAGTGACAAGCTATAACATGCAAAGCATATGCTAATGTGAAAACATCCCAAAGCTAGGTTATTTTCCAAACCTTCCCAACTCTAATCACCTTAGTTCACATCACATGTGTTCTTTTACCATTTACACCTGCATTAACAAATTAACCGTGTTATAATTTAGTTTCCAACCCAAATGTTAAACAATTTAGTATTTATACATAATGGAACTATATTTGTACCTATGATTTCATATCCAATAGGAATACAATTAATGAATTTTTATTATTTGTTCATAGGATTTCATATGCAATATGTTAAAGCTAATCATTAGTGTGATCTTGTTTAGTGCACTATTGTTAACAAATAGGAAATCTAATCAAGTACAAACATAAAACTTTATTGAAAGGAAACTAAAACATAATGTTCATAACATGGAACATAACATTAAGAACTTTTCAAGGTTCTTGTCACATGAAATACACAAATTTGTGTAATGAAGAAAAGAGAACCAAACCATCAACACCAAGGTATTTAACTAAAAGACTAAACCACAAATAACCAAACTAATATAAGTAAAGAAGGTGATTCAACCTTGTGAAAGTAACCTAATTACTTTCCTACTCCAGTAACTAATGAAACTAATTACTTGAGCTTGAATTCTCAACATTCACCTTCAAGCTCAAATCCACTTTTAGTACACTAAACATCTTTTGAGACTTCCTTAGCTTGTTAATACTTAAAGCCTTTATGAAAATGTCAACAACTTGATCTTCAATACTAACATGAATAAGGTTAATTTTTCTTGTTATAAATTTTTCTCTAATAAATTGGTAGTGCATCTCAATGTGCTTTGTCCTAGCATGATAGACTGGGTTGTTAGCAAATATTATGCTCAATTGTTATCACAATAAATGACAATAGGAACATCCATTGATTGTCCCAAATTTGAAAGTAGTTTTTGTAACCAAACTACTTCACATGCAACAATTATTATGCCTTTGTATTATGCCTTTATGCTTGATAGTGCAACTATTGGTTGTTTCTTATTGCTCCAATTAACAGCACCTTTTCCAAAAGGAAACATGAAACCATTGGTTGATCTTTTATCTAAAACATTGTTAGCCCAATCAACATTCGTTTATCCATGTACTTGTAACTAACTCTTGGCTTCATAAAAAATTTCACACTACAAAGTATGTTTTATGTACCTTAGTATGCGTTTCATTGCATCCAAATGTGGCTTTTGTGGTGTTTACATGAATTGACTCACCATTCCAACTGCATAACTCAAATTTGGCCTTGTGATAGTCATGTAAATCAAACTCCCCATTATGCATTTGTACATAGTGGTATCCCCCATAAGGTTTCCTTCATCTAGACTTAACTTCACATTTTGCTCCAATGGAACTGAAATGGGTTTGCAACTTGTCATCCCATATTCAAAAAATTTGTTCAAGGCATATTGCCTTTGTAGTAACCATATCCCTTTAGGGGACTAGATTACTTCAATTTCGAGAAAGTAACGTAACTCTCCCAAATCTTTCATCTCAAATTTTTACTTCAAAAGCTTTTTGAAATCAAAGATGTTTGCATCATTATCTCCTGTGATAATTAAGTCATCAACATAGATGACTATGACTACAATCCCACAATTTGTATTTTTCACATATAGTGAAAAATCTACATTGGATGTTTGGGATCCACTTGTGACAAGATACCGACCTATCTTGTCTAACCAAGCTCTAGGTGCTTGCTTCAAGCCGTATAAAGTTTTGTTCAACCTACAAACCAAATTAAGATGCGTTTGGTCAACATAACCTAATGGTTGTTCCATGTACAATTCTTCATGTAAATCTCCACGAAGAAAGCATTTTTTACATCCATTTGATGTAAAGACCATCCCTTTGTTAATGGCATAGCAATGATAGTTCTTATAGTTGTCATTTTTGCAACTAGACTATAGGTATCCTCATAGTCTATGCCATAAGTTTGGGCATAACCTTTGGCAACCAATCTTGTTTTGTATCTACTCACAAATCCATTTACATTGTGTTTGATTTTGTACACCCATTTGCACCCTAATTGTTTTCTTGTCCTTTGGTAAGGCTACCAATTCTTAAGTAGCATTAGCATCCAACACCACCATTTCTTATCCATGGCATTGTCCCACTTAGGGTTTCCAACCACCTGTTCAAAACAAGTGGGTTCAACCTCATGTATAACTTTCACCATGTATGCATAATGATGAGCTACAAAGCCATCATATGTGACTCTTTGTATAAGGTATTCGACTCATGTGGATCTTCGTACTCCACTGTTGTTGTTAGGTGTTTTCAAAGCTTTCTTGACCATCCGAACTTTGGAAGTAATAACTGAAGGGACTCTTGATTTTTCACCCACATTTTTCTTTGAAACATTTAACTCACCATCTACATGAGAATTTCTAGATGATGTTTGAGAACTGCCACGTACAATGTTTGAAGATCTTAATCTTCCTTTCCATGGAGTGTTATTAGGCCCACTAATTGAAAACTCCTATGGTCCATTAAATAATTGTGATTCTTATTCCACATTCGATGAAACATCACCATTTTTAACCTCTCCATCTTCTGCTATTTTCAATGGTGAATACCAATTAACCATCTCATCAAACACAACATCTCAACTCACTTGCAACTTTTGAATGGAAGGGTTGAAGCATCTATATCCTTTTTGTTCTAAGGAATATCTAATGAAGATACACTTCTTAGCTTTTGTGTCTAGTTTTGATCTTTTTTCATCAAGAACATTCACATATGCAATGCAACAAAACACTATGAGGTGTGAGACATCTGGTTTCTTGCCTACGAATTTTCTTCAGGTGTCATGCAATGAACTACAGTTATGGGTGTTTGATTCATGATATAAACTATAGTTGTTACCACTTCAACCCAAAAGTAATTTGGCAAATTCTTTTCATTCAACATGGCGCGTGTTATTTCTATAATGTGCATGTATTTCCTTTCAATAACTCCATTTTGTTGTGGGGAATGACTACATGAATATTTCTTTAAATTCCATGTTCCTTCAAGTATTCACTAAATTCATTTGAAAAATATTTTCCCCTTCCATCAGACCTTTAACATTTGATGTTCACACCCTTCTCCTTCTCCAACATTGTTTTGAAATTCAAAAAATGTTGAAACATTTCACCTTTGTGTTTCATGAAATAGACCCACACCTTTTTTGTGTGGTCATCAATGAAATTCATGTAGTACATGCATCCTCTAATGGATTTTGTCTTCGTGGACAACACATCTAAATGGATCATTTCCAAAGGTTTGGAACTTACATGAGTTGTTTGAGCTGGGAATGGATGCCTAGCTTGCTTCCCCAATTGCCATGTTTCATAAACTTTTGACATCACCTCTTCTGTTCCAAATTTTGGAAGACCTCCAACAAGATTTTGTTTCTCCATCAATTTAAGATGTTGGAGATTAACATGGCCAATTCGCTTGTGCCAAATTCCAATGTCTCTAGCTCCTTTTCCATGTGTGAATAACATGGAATTCACCTTAGGCATGTTCACATCCAAGGTGAACATTCGTCCATTATTTTTCCCTTTTGTAATCAATTTGCCTTGGTTCTTCATATCCTCCACAAAACATCCATTAGGGTTGAATGTCACTTGTAAACCTTGTTCCACCATTTGGCCTATTGAGACTAGATTTTTTGTTATGTTTGGAACATAAAGTATATCTTTCAAGTATTTTGTTTACCCATCTTGCATGGACAATGGCACCTTGCCAATTTGTGTGATGGGATGTGTAGTGTCATTAGTAGTTTCCACAAACCCCGATGTTTCCAAGTCCCTTGTGTCTCTAAACCATTCTCCATGACTAGTCATGTGGTTTGAAGCTCTAGAATCCACATACCAAACATTGTTATCTAATACACCTCCTATCATTGAATTTGTCATGTGCTACATCACAAACAATTGCTCATCACCTTGATTGTTACTTAACACATAATTCCCTTATTACAACTTTCCATTTCATGCATCATGCTCCCTTTGATAACAATTCTTTGCCATGTGCCCAGGTTTCTCGGAGTAGTAGCAATTTGAGTCATTATTTGGTTGTTGACCTCATTGATTTCCACCATGACCTCCATGACTTCCTCTTCCTTTAAAGCTTCTTTGTCCATCTCCATGAAGTTGACCTTCATGTTGATGATGTCCACCATGTCAACCGTAAAATGAAGTTTTACCATCTTAACTTCTACCTCTATTAGTATTTGAGTAGAAAGCATTTTCTTGTGATCCTCCATTGGATGAAGTACTAACAATTTTCATCTCTTCACTTATAAGTAAGATTATTTAGTCTTGGAAATCGATAAATGTTTCTCAAACTACAATTGAAGTATAGAACTAGCTATAGTATTTTCCAAGTCCATTCAAGGTCATGACCACTATATCTTCATCATCTACATGGGTTATAGATGCAAAAACATTTGCAAGTTTTTCACCTTTATAGAATAGTCATTGATGTTCATTTTGTTTTTATGTAGATTATGCAACTCTTGTTTAAACTGCATTTTGCGAGCTTGTGTTATACATCTTCACCAATGTATCCTAAGCTTACTTGAGGTGATTTTGCATCTTGAATATGCATAATCATGAAATCAGACACATTCATAGAAAGTTAATACAAAACTTTATTTGCTTTTTCATGCCAAGTTTTATTAGCTTGAATTTGTTGTTGTGTGGGGTTTTTTGGGAGAGGAGGTTCTTTCTCATCACTAATTATGAAATCCCAATAACCTTTCCCCATCAAAAAAATTATAATCCTAAATTTCCACACTTGGAAAAATATTCTTGTCTAATTTTTCAATTGTAATTTGAGAAAGACCATTTATCATCTTTCAAAGGAACATTCAATGTCTTCTTGGGGTTTCACAAATGATTTTATTTCCTTCTTTGGGTTTCTAGGGTTAAGATTACGGTTTTCTTGCCTTAGGTTTTTAAGATTAGGGTTAAGGTTAGGGTTGAACTAAATGGACCTTGCATATGTATATATGTCTTGAGCATTATATGAAATTCTATGATATACATAGGTTTTACGTATATGTATGTATCTCATATAATATTTTGTATAGTATTAAATACATGATTACATACCAAAATTTTGTATGAAGGTCTTGATAATGTGTTTGCGCTTCAAAATCTTCAAACTCCTTCCTTCAAGTTATCCCAAATTGTATTTGCTCCACTTCAAAATTTGTTTTGATGCATTTTTAATGTAAACTTCTGTCATCAACAACTTTACAAATCAACACCGCTCACATATGACCTTGGATTGAAATGAAATTTTGGGGAAACATGAAAAATTATGTCTAATACCATTTTCTCAATATTTCAGCTCATTTGACTTCATAAATTAAGAGATCTTACTACTTCCTTGAAATCACCTCAAATTGGGACCTTGACACATAATAACTTATAACTTGCTATCAATAACTCCAAATTATGTGAGATTTGGTAAAACATATTACATATATGTTTTTTATGTTTTTTCAAAATTTTAACTCTATTGATGATGATTACAAAAAGTTATCACTTTTTTAAAAAATTGACTTCAAAATTGAAGCTAAAATTTTAAATACTTGGATTTCTTTCAATACATATCCAAACAACATGAAATTTCTCACATATATAGTCCTTTATGATCTATAAGATACTAAAGTTGTAGATCCAAAAATGCTCAAATAAAGGAGATATAACTAAAAAACCATATCTACAACAGAATCTTCAAAAGTTCATAACTTTCACAAAACATATATTTTTCTTTTAAAAATTTGAGAATAGAAGTGTTTTATAGTCTTTTGTAATCTCTCCAAGTTACACTCCAAGTTTTATTCACAATAGATCTAGATCTAGAGATAAAGTTTTTGCTCCCACAACCTTTGATATGTTGATTCCTCTCACCTCTTTTCTTTTCTTTCTCTTCACATTCTTTCCTTTCCTCGTTTCTCTTTTACACTTGATAAACTCCTATGATATTACTAAAAACTCTCAAGTTTTAGTTCTTGAATGTTTTTAGCTCTAGATCTATTTCAACTTTTTCATCAAACAACCTAAGCTCTGATACCATGTTAACAAATAGGAGATTTACTCAAGTGCAAACATAAATCTTTATTGAAAGGAAACTAAAACATAATGCTCACAACATGAAACATAATATCAAGAACTTTTCAAGGTTCTTGTCAAATGAAATACACAAACTTGTGCAATGAAGAGAAGAGAACCAAACCATCAACACCAAGGTATTTAACTAAAAGACCAAACCACAAATAACCAAACTAATATAAGTAAAGAAAGTGATTCAACCTTTTGAAAGTAACCTAATTACTTTCCTACTCTAGTAATTAATGAAATTTAACTAGTTGAGATTGCATTCTTAATAATTATGGCATCATTGTCATAGTGCAAACAACTCATGTTAACAATTCAACATTCCACCTTGAATAAATAAACACACACATAGTGGGTTTGCTTGACAGTTAAAGGAAACATTTGATTATTGTCACTAGGGCCATTTCTACACTATACATACTAATATCATGATATGGCTCTAACCTTGTCTTATTAAGGGTTGACCAACTAACTTTGCTTATAACTAACTTTAATGATTACATTTTTTTTTAGCATTCATTTTCCCCTTTTCAATGTTCAAATTGTTGATAATTCAAATTCAATTATTTAGGTTTTCATTAGATACTAGAATACGAAAATACCTAGGTTAATTTCATAAGGTTGAACTATTTTCTTTACTCAAATTAGTTTGGTAAAGGCTTTGGTCTCTTAGTTAAATACCTTGGTGTTGATGGTTTAACTTTTTATTTGTCATTGCACAAGCATATGTTTTTAATGTGACAAAAACCTTGAGGAATTTTTGATGTTATGCTCCATGTTTTGAATATCATGTTTTCGTTTCCTTTCAATAATAATTTATATTTACACTTGAGTAGATCTCTTATTGGTTAATATGATATTAGAGCTTAGGTTGTTTGGTGAGAAAGTTGAAAGGGATCTAAAACTAAAAAGTTTTTAGAACTACAACTTGAGAGTCTTTAATAATATCATGAGAGCTTGTCAAGTGCATGAGAGAAGAGAGGAAAGGAAAAAATGTGAAGAAAAAAATAAAAAAATAAATGAGAGGAGATCAACACATTGAAGGTTATGAAAATTATATTTTTAAATCTAAATCTAGATTTATTGTGAAAAGATATTGGAGGGAAACTTGTAGCGATTATAAAAGAATATAAAGTGCTTTTATTTTCAAACTTTTAGAAGAAAAAATATGTTATGTGAAAGTTATGACCTTTTGAAGATTTTCGTATTTGATTTTTTGGTCATATCTCCATTGTTTAAGTTTTTTGGATCTATAGCTTTGGAATCTTATAGATCATAAAAGATTACATATGTGGGAGAAATTTAATGTTATTTGGATATGTATTGAGAAAAATCTAAGTATATAAAATTTCAATTTCAGTTTTGAGGTCAATTTATTTTGAAAGTGATAACTCCTTGTGATCATCATCAATAAGGTTGTTTTCTTTTAGCAAATGTGCAAAACATATATTTAATGTGTTTTCAAATTTTCAAGGGGTTTGGAATTGTTGAAAGGGAGTTGTAAGTCATTTTGTGTTCAGATCCCAATTTGAATTAGTTTTAAAAAAATAACAATAATTTTCATTTTATGAAGTCCAATGAGCTCAAATTTTGAAAAATGATAATAAACAAATTTTTTTTTATTGCATCAAAATTTCAAATCAATTTGAGTTCAAATGTGAGTGGTGTTGCTTTACAAAGTTTGCGGTGTTAAAAGTTTTGATTAAAAATATATCAAAACAAATTTTGGAAAATGAAGCAAATGCAATTTGGGAAAACTTGAGGGAAGGAGTTTATACTTTGAAGTTTGTGGATCACAAATATTTTATTAAGACCTTCATATAAAAAATTGGTATGTAATCATGTACCTAATACCATACAAAATATTATACAAAATATGTACATATACTTCAAACCTATATATAGTATAAAACATTGTATAATAATCAAGACATATATATGTATGCAAAGTCCATCTTGTTCAACCCTGACCTTAACCCTAGAAACCCAAGGAAATAAAAAAAATCATTTCTTGAAACAAATTGTTTGTAAAACCTCAAGAAGATATTGAGTGTTGCCTTGAGAGATGGCAAATAATCTTTCATAAATTCCAATTGAAAAATTAAACAAGAATAAATTTCAAGTGTGAAAATTTAGGATTTTGAATTTTTTGATGGGGAAAGGTTACTGAGAGTTCATAATTGGTTTTGAAAAAAAATCTCCTCTCCCAAAAAACCTCACACAATAACGAATTCAAATTAATAAAACTTGGCATGAAAAAACTAGGAAAATCTTGTATTAGCTTTTGATGAATGTGTTTAATTTGATGATTGTGCATATTGAAGATGAAAAATCACCCAAGCAAGCTTGGAATACATTGGTGAAGATGTCTAACACCAATATAAAAGCTTGCAAAATGTAGCTCAAGTGAGAATTGCATAATATGCAGAAAAACAAAATGAACATCAATGACTATTTTACAAAGGTGAAAAACCTTGTAGATGTTGTTACATCTATAGGAGCCCCTATAAATGATGAAGATCTAGTGGCTATGACCTTGAATGTTCTTGAAAAAACTATAATTAATTTCAAATTTCAATTGCAATTTGAAAAACATTTCCAATTTCCAAGAATTGATAACCTTACTTATAAGTGAAGAGACGATAATCATTAGTATTTCATCTAATGGAAGATCACAAGAAAGTGCCTTTTATTCAAATACTAATAGATGTAGAAATAGGGGTGGTGGAATCTCATCTCAAGGTTAACAAAAAAAGCTTGCATGGTGGACATCATCAACATGAAGGTCACGAAGAAATTTTAGATGAAGGGGAAGTCATAGAGGTTGTGGTGGAAGTCATTAATGTGAACAATCAAACAATGACTCAAATTGTTATTATTGTGAGAGACATGGGCTCATGGCAAAAAACTATTATCAAAAGGAAGCATGATGCATGGAATGGAAATTTGTAGCAAGGGAATTATGCATCAATTAACAATCAAGGTGATGAGTAAATGTTTATGATGCAACACATGATGGCAAATCCAATGATGACACACTCCCAAGTTCCTTGATAAACTCAAATGTGAGTCTAAAGTGAAAACAACAAAAGAGAGATGAGTTGGGGGACACGCTCCTTGGTTTGCAACACTTTGGGGGTAGAGGGGCATGTTGGAGCTCTAGGATGGGACTAGGAAGAATGACAAACACTTAATCACTCACATGGACATCCACAAATCCAAACAACAAGTTAGTTAGTGCATAGTTGGAGCACTTTTGGTGCTAGGATGAGCCACGCACAAACTCGGATTCACAACACTCATCATAGCCCGAACTTGGGGGAAGCCACCACCTTCCCCCTTATAATATATTATGTGGCTAACCACGAGACCAGCACCCAAATGTCATTTTGTCTCGAAACTCCCAAGTGGGAATCTGGAAATTCCCACAATTAGGACTCCTACAACTTTGGGGGCCCATAACTTTGCATGCAGACCTTTGATTGAGATGAGGTCTGAAGCAATGTTGTAGCCCTCATTGAGAGCTTTTCAATGATATGTCGCACACCACTTGAATAGGAGGAAATCAGGGCGATTCCCGACCTTTAGTTGTGATTTAAATGTCCAAATAAGTCATGCAAACCCATTTTAGACATCTAGGTTCCAAGAGCTTTCCAATGGTATAAGGAAATCCTCAACACATTGAATTTGGCCCTTAAAATCGCTCTTTAAAGATTTGGGAGTCCATCGAGACTCCAACTCCCAAAGTGGGAGCTCCTTTGGAAGTGCGTGGGTTCATTTCGTCACACTTTCTTACACTTTTAGGAGCATGAGGTGTGATTCCTTTGGCTTCCTTCTTGGCTTACAACCTTGCAAGCCCTTGCCTTGGTCGCGAACCCAAAATTAAAGTTGCGACAAATGATAGGAGGTGTATTAGGTAATAATGTTTAATATGTGGATTTTGAAGCTTCAAACCACATGACTAGTCATGGAAAATGGTTAAGAGACAAGGGATTTGAAAACATCAGGGTTTGTGCAAACTACTAATGACACTACACATCCCATCACACAAATTACCAAGGTGCCATTGTCTATGCAAGATGGGCGTACAAAGTACTTGAAAAATGTACTTCATGTTCAATACATAACAAAGAATTTAATCTTAATAGGCCAAATGGTGGAACAAGGTTTACAAGTCACATTCAACCTTAATTGATGTTTTGCGGAAGATATGAAAAACCAATGTAAATTGACTACAAAAGGGAAAAAAAATGGATGAATGTTCACCTTAGATGTGAATAGGCATGAAGTGAATTCCATGTTATTCACACATGGAAAAGGAATTAGAAACATAAAAAATTGGCACAAGTAGGTTGGTTGACGCACTCCCAACTCCTTGAAGGACTCAAAAGTGAGTCCAAGTACAAGACAGCAGAAGGGGGAGGAATCGGGGCATGCTCCCTAGCTCACAACACTTTGAGGGGTAGAGGGGCGTGTTGGAGTTCCGGGATGGGACTTGGAAGAGTTGACAAGCTTTACTCACTCACACAGGCCTGCACACAACCCACACAAAGTGGTTAGTCCATAGTTGCAGCACCTTTGGTGCTAGAATGAGCCACGGGCAACACGAACACACAAGACTCACCACAACCCATACTTGGGGGGAAGCCGCCACCTTCCCCCTTATAGTATACTTTGCACCTTTGTTAACAAATAGGAGATCTATTCAAGTGTAAACATAGAACTTCATTGAAAGGAAACTATAACACGATGCTCACAACATAAAACATAACATCAAGAACTCCTCAAGGTTCTTATCACATGAAATACACAAACTTGTGCAATGAAGAAAAGAAAAAAAAACCATCAACACCAAGGTATTTAACTACAAGACTAAACCACAAATAACCAAATTAAAATAAGTAAAGAAAGTAATTCAACCTTGTGAAAGTAACCTAGTTACTTTCCTATTCCAATAATTAATGAAACCTAACTAGTTGAGCTTGAATTCTCAACACTCCCCCTTAAGCTCAAATCCACTTCTAGTACACTAAACATTTGTCGAAACTTCTTTAACTTGTCTGTACCTAAAGCCTCTGCGAAAATGTCAACAACTTAATCTTAAGTACTGACATGAATAAGGTCAATTTCTTTTGCTAGAACTTTTTATTTAATAAAATGGTAGTGCACCTCAATGTGCTTTGTCCTAGCATGATAGACCGGGTTGTTAGCAAGTAGTATGCTACTGATGTTATCACAATAAATGACAACAACAGCATCCACTGATTGTCCCAAATCTGAGAATAATTTTTATAACCAAACTACTTCACATGCAATACTTGATGCACTTCTGTATTCTACCTCCGTGCTTGATAATGCAACTGTTGGTTGTTTCTTACTACTCCAACTAACAACACCACTTCCAAAAGAAAACATGAAACCACTGGTTGATCTTTGATCTGAAACATTGTCAACCCAATCAGCATCTGTGTATCCATGTACTTATAATTGACTTTTGGTTTCATAAAAAATTCCACATTGCAAAGTATGTTTTATGTACCTCAATATGCACCTCACTACATCCAAATGTGGCTTTCGTGGTGTTTGCATGAATTGACTCACCACTCTAACTGTATAACTCAAATCTGGCCTTGTGATGGTCATGTAAATCAAACTCCCCACTATGCGTTTGTACATAGTGGTATCCTCCACAAAATCTCCTTCATCTGCACTTAGCTTCACATTTTGCTCTAATGGAATTGAAATGGGTTTGCAACTCGTCATCCCATATTCAGATAATTTGTTCAAGGCATATTGCCTTTGTAGTAACCATATCCCTTTGGGGGATTGGATTACCTCAATGCCAAGGAAGTAACGCAATTCTCCCAAATCCTTCATTTTAAACTTTTGCTTCAAAAGCTTCTTCAAATCAAAGATGTTTGCATCGCTATCTCCTATGATAATCAAGTCATCAACATAGATGACTATGACAACGATCCCATGATTTGTCTTTTTCACATATAATGAAAAAATTACATTAGATGTTTAAAATCCACTTGTGACAAGATATTGACCTATCTTGTGTGACCAAATTCTAGGTGTTTGTTTCAAGCCATACAAAGCTTTCTTCAACCTACAAACTAAATTAGGATGTGTTTAGTCCACATAACCCGGTGGTTGTTCCATGTACACTTTTTCCCATAAATCTCCATGAAGAAAAACATTTTTTACATCCATTTGATGTAAAAACCATCCTTTTGTTGTTGCCATAGCAATGATTACTCTTATAGTTGTCATTTTGACAACTGGACTATATGTCTCCTCATAGTTTATGCCATAAGTTTGGGCATAACCTTTGGCAACCAATCTTGGTTTATATCTGCTCACAGATCAATCTACATTGTGCTTAACTTTGTACACCCATTTGCAACCAATTGCTTTCTTATTCTTTGGTAAAGCTACCAACTCCCAAGTAACATTAGCATCCAATGCCACCATCTCTTCATCCATGGCATTATCCCATTTAAGATTTCCAACCGCCTATTCAAAACAAGTGGGTTCAACCTCTTGTATGACTCTCACCATGTATGCATAATGATGAGCTACAAAGCCATCACATGTGAGTCTTTATACATGGTACTTGATTCGTGTGGATCTTCGTACTCCATTGTTATTGTCGGGTGTTTTCAAATTTTTTTTGGCCATCTGAGCTCCAAGAGTAGTAACTAAAGGGATTCTTGATTCTTCACCCACACTTTATCTGAATCACTTAACTCATCATCTACATGAAGATTTCTAGATGATGTTTG
>Ga0116230_10001955_pt1 | contig 19844 bp, 15 predicted proteins | sample S1TSphfallax_3_FD_88678 | JGI IMG/M metagenome (GOLD analysis project Ga0116230, IMG submission 88678) | Host-associated microbial communities from peat moss isolated from Minnesota, USA - S1T2_Fd - Sphagnum fallax MG | ecosystem: Host-associated > Plants > Peat moss > Unclassified | place... | reverse complement strand
TTTATTAGAAAATCAGGAAATAACTGATTTCCTAGCTTTCTTTCGTCATCTTAAATAGTCTAAGATGACAGTGATAACCGACCTAGCTTCTCTCCCTGCAGATACCGAAACATTAGATCTTTCTCGTAAAAATTTAACGTCAAAAGATTTAGAAGATGTTATCGCTTATATTATCGAGAAAGGTTGGTCGTTACGACATTTTGACTTTTCTGATAACCAAGTAACGGAGATTCCTGATTCGTTAGGTAATCTGACTCTTTTACAAACGCTTTGTTTTTATCACAACCAAGTAACAGAGATTCCTGATTCGTTAGGTAATCTGACTCGCTTACAAGAGTTTTACTTTTTTAATAACCAAGTAGCGAAAATTCCTGAAACATTAGGTAATCTGACTAGTTTACAATATCTTTCCTTTTTTTTTAATCGAGTAACGGAGCTCCCTGCCTCGTTAGGTAATTTGACTAGTTTACAACACCTTTCTTTTAGCGGTAATCGAGTAACGGAGATCCCTAAAAGTTTAGGTAATCTAACTCGCTTACAAGAGCTTTACTTTTCTCATAACCAAGTAACAGAGATTCCTGATTTGTTAGGTAATCTGATTCATTTACAACGACTTTCCTTTAGCGGTAACCAAGTAACGGAGCTTCCTGCCACGTTAGGTAATCTGACTTGCTTACAAAAGTTTTACTTTTCTGGTAACCAAGTTACGGAGATCCCTGATTCTTTAGGTAATCTAACTAGTTTACAATGGCTTGGCTTTTTTGATAACCAAGTTACGGAGATCCCTGACTTGTTAGGTAATCTAACTAGTTTAGAATGGCTTGACTTTTCTCAAAACCAAGTAACGGAGATCCCTGCCTCGTTAGGTAATCTGACTCTTTTACAAACGCTTTGTTTTTATCACAACCAAGTAACGGAGATTCCTGAAACATTAGGTAATCTGACTCGCTTACAAAAGTTTTACTTTTCTGATAACCAAGTTACGAAAATCCCTAAAAGTTTAGGTAATCTAACTAGTTTACAAGAGCTTGACTTTTCTGATAACCAAGTTACGGAGATCCCTGATTCTTTAGGTAATCTAACTAGTTTACAAAAGTTTTACTTTTCTGATAACCAAGTAACGGAGATCCCTGATTCTTTAGGTAATCTGACTCTTTTACAATGGCTTACCTTTAACGGTAACCAAGTAACAGCGATCCCCAAAAGTTTAGATAATCTGACTAGTTTACAACACCTTTCTTTTAGCGGTAATCGAGTAACGGAGATCCCTAAAAGTTTAGGTAATCTGACTAGTTTACAATGGCTTACCTTTAGCGGTAACCAAGTAACGAAGATCCCCAAAAGTTTAGGTAACCTGACTCGCTTACAAGAGCTTTCCTTTAGCGGTAATCGAGTAACAGCGATCCCTAAAAGTTTAGGTAACCTGACTAGTTTACAATATCTTTCCTTTTCTCATAACCAAGTAACAGCGATCCCCAAAAGTTTAGGTAACCTGAATCGCTTACAAGAGCTTCATTTTCTTCGCAATCGAGTAGAAAAATTACCAAGTAGTTTACGAAATCTAAAGAATCTAAAACACTTAGGAATCGAAGCTAATCCTCTAGATCTGGATCCGATCATGCTCCGTTGGGTCTCTCAGTTCGAAAAGGAAAAACGAGATACGATCTTAGAAGATGATGATAACATCTATGATTCTTACATTATTTCAATGGTGATGGAAAATATTAGTAACTTGATCGACCTGGAGATTTACGATCATGGAGTGATGGAAAAGATTATTAACGACCCGGATTTGAGTTCAGAGTGTATCCAGAAACTTATTGCCTACGCCGAAGACCCGACTGTCCATAAAGCCTTAGGTGTCACGTTTCTCGACGTTTTGAGTATGATCTACCCTCTCATCCTTCAGTTACCGGATCCTTTAGAGGCTAAGAAGATCTTGGATTTTGCGATGAAAAATGACAAATGTAATAACTGTTCGAGGGATAAGATCGTTTGTTTTCTCTATATCTTAAATGGTCTCTATTCAGCTATCTCTATTCATATTTCAGATACTTTACTTCTGAATAACATCTTTGTCCACTTAAAAGCCAAACACCAAGATTTTTCGGAGAACGAAGTGAAAAATCTGTTTATAAAGAAATTTTTAGAAGGAGGCTATTCTGTAGAAAAGATGTCCGAATGGATAGACCGCTTATAGTCTCCGATTTCTGATCTTACGTTAAGTAAGCTCACGTAATTTACCAAAGCTGGTAAATTTTACTTAAAAATTTATGATTTGGAACGTCTGGAGAGGGATCTCTTCCGAATCTCGGATGATCTCCACCAGGTCGTTAAACTTGAAGTCGGGGGACCTGAGGTTCTGGTATAAGTAGGCCAAGAACAGCTTATTTCGACAGTTACAGAACGAATGGTACCACGGGTAGGTCATTTCCAGGTCAGCTTTGGTAGCATTCTGATTCAAGTATCGGGAGTTCTCATCGATCAGATCTTCGATATACTCAAACTTTTCAACGATATCTTGGATAAACTCCTCATCGTTACTGATCTTAACCCCGAACTGGTTGTATTCCGCCTTAAATTCCATCAGATACGTTGAGATTCGCTCTTGATCTTCTGAGCTGATCTGGTCGTTTTGGTCTTGATCCGAGTCTGAATCGTTGGCCATCTCATCATCGATTTCATCGTCAGACTCTTCTCGGGTCATTTCCCTTTTAAAATCAAGTTTTTAAGTCCTTCTGGTTGCCTCCCTTTTAGAAGAGAAAGGGAGGAGGAAGCCCTTTAACGGATGTTGTTTAAGATCGTAAAGATGAGACTCCTCTTCTACGGTGGTTATGGTTGGATTGGGGGTATGTTGGTCGAACTGGCAAAGGAAGGGGGTCACGAAATCCGTTTTGGACAAGCTCGCTTGGAAGACTTTCACCTGGTAGTCAGGGAGATCGGAGCAGTTAACCCCGATCGGGTCATCTGTACAGCCGGCGTTACCGGAACCCCCAACGTCGACTGGTGTGAAGATCACCGGAATATAACGATCTTAGGCAATGTGACCGGACCTCTCAATCTGGCCGCTATCTGTCACTTTAAACAGGTTCATCTGACCGTCTTCGGCTCGGGGTGTGTCTACTCTAACTATAAGGATGGGAAACTAGTAGAGAAGAAAACCTTTACGGAGACCGATCCAAGCAACTTTACGAAGAGCTTCTATTCCAAGACGAAAGCTTACGCCCAAGACCTGTTGACCTCATACGATAACGTCCTCCTCTTCCGGTTACGGATGCCCGTATCAGCCGATCTCCACCCTAAGTCTCTCTTGACCAAACTGATCGGGTACAAGGAAGTGGTTAACGTCGCCAATTCGATCAGTATCCTGCCTGATCTCCTTCCAATCGCTCTCGACTTGACGGTGAAGGGGAAGACGGGCGTCTTTAATCTGGTCAATCCAGGCCCTGTCACCCACTCTCAGATCTTACATCTGTACCAACACAGCTTAGATCCGACCCACACGTTCACGACCGTAGATCTGGCTGACCACGACGCCCGTCTCGTTCGGGTTGAACGGTCCGCCTGTATCTTGTCGTGTCAGAAGTTGACTCAGTTGTATCCGGTACCCCGGACCCTCCAGTCCCTCTGTCAGATTTTAAATCAGATTCGAGCGTCTCGTCAACCCGTTCCCCTTATTATTGAATCAAAAGAACCTGTTCTACCTGTTGTTGAATCAAAAGAAGCCGAATAGTTTTCATATCTATCCATCAAACCTTACCTATAAGGCATCTTTAATTGACAGTTAGCCAATGTTACTCCGAACCGAAAGGTTCATAATGGCCAGGCAGGGTCTGAAAGATTACCTTGAAAGAAAAACAGTGGGATACTTACAAGCTCAGCAGATATAAGTTGTCATATCTGATCAGATATGATCCAGTTTTTATAAAAAGATTTTTTTCTGTAGTTTCTTCACCCAACTGACGTCAGTTGGAGAGACGGACGATATGACCTGTCTCACTTCCGAAGGACAGAACGGACTGAAACCGCTGTCTTCCTTCCCTTCTTCCCTCTGTTGCCACTCTTCCAGTTCTGCCCGGTTGGTCTCCTGATCCTTCTTCTTCCGACTTAATCGGGGTTTCGGTTCGATGATCCGGAAGAACCACCGTTCCAAGGCTGTCAAGTCTCTAATCAGATCGGCTCCGTCTGAGTTATCTATCGCCTGGTACTTCTGATACAAGTAGAACTGGTTCGTCTCGTAGATCTGGAGAGCCTGGTTGAACTCGTCTTGACTGACCAGACCTTCTAGATTAGGCAGGGGATCAATGTATATCGGATCCACGCCGTCGGTCGCTTCTTGAACCGTTTTGGCCAGTTTTTTGGCTCGGATAGAGACGTCCCGATTTCCGGTCAGTTGGATGGTAACCGGTTCTTCTTCTTTCTCCTCGGTTTCCTCCTCCTGTTCCATCAGTTGATCAGCATGCCGATGCCGCCGGCGCTGATACGGAGTGGCCTGGCGGAGGTTAACCTTCCCTTTCGTTGACGGTTGGAGATTCAACCCTGTAGGGGTAACGCCGACCTCAATACAGTTGTCGGGACCGGAAGACGGAACCTGTTCGTTCACCGTTCCGGTCAACTGATCGAACGGAAGGGAGAACCGACGGACCGGTTGAAGAAGGGAATCTAAGAGACAACCAGAAAAGTCTGGGGTTTTCTGGTACGTATCAACAACGATCTTCTTCGCCTTAGACGGATCGGCTGTCGATTTCCGCGTATCGAGAAAGATAACGTTCTTCCTCACCTTCTCCTTCACGGCCTTCTTCCGAAGGAGGAAAGGGGGGAGGAAAACCTCTTCTTCCTGTCTTAAAGCCCCTTTCATCATTACGTAAAAGGTTTTTAAAAGACGTCTTAATAGCCGGAAGAGATCTCCGATTGATCAGATAAATCCTTCCCTTCTCCAGCTAAGAAACGTGCCAGATGGATAAACCCGATCGGATCATCGGAAAGAGGAAGAGACGCCCGATAATAATCCTCCCTTCGTCTGATCCCCTGTCAGCTCAGTTCTCCCTCTTTCCAAAAGATGATCCGAATACCGTTAACCAGGACGTTCTCTTAGGAGAAACTCCTGGACCGACGATAGGAGGACCGACGATAGGAGGACCGACGATAGGAGGACCGACGATAGGAGGACCGACGATAGGAGGACCCTCTTCTGGGTTGTCTGTCAGTTTTGATGCTACCCCCGGCCCGGCCATCACCATGCCCGGGGGCTACTTCGACCACATCAATAAACGAGGTAAATACTACTTTATTAAGAAGCCTTTATCTTTAGGTGAAGATGCTATGTCAACCCATTCGACGAGGAAGATGGCCGAAGACTTATATGAAGACAGTAAACGGTTATCGAACCAAGCGGGAAGGAAAGCCTGGTGTTTAAAGATGGTCGCCAATCTGAGTTTAACCTTTATCATCGTGGCCAGTCTGGTCATCGGCATCATCAGTCTCTGGAACACGTCGAAACTGACAGGAACGCAGATCGCTACGTCGATCATCGGCTTCGTTGTCTCCGCCGTCGGTATGTTCAACAAGACGTTCAACTGGGAGAAACACAGCATCAGTAAGAAGAAGATCAGTTTACGAGCTCGAGCCATGTCGAGGGAACTCGACTACATCATCGGCAAAGACTACGTTTCCGACAAACTCTACAAGAAGATTCAACCGTACTTCCACGAACTGGACGATCTGGTTTTAGGCAATTTTAACGATTCGGCTGTCAAGATCAGTCACCATAAACCCAAACTCTCCCTCAATAATGACCGGTCTAATGACCGGTCTAATGACCGGTCTAATGACCGGTCGTCCGACAACACAATGGGTAAGAAGTCCCTCTTCCAGCGGATCTTCCGGCGGGGGAGTCGATCTAACGGGCTAGATGAATCAGGCGGACCGTCAGGACCGTCAGGGCCGTCAGGGCCGTCAAGACGGTCGGAAGATCCAGCCGAAAAAGTATAAGTCTGACGGTTATTTGGCTCCTTTCCCCGATCGTAAGACCCAGACTTAACAACAGACGGGACAACGGTTAATAACGTAGTTTTCTACGCTGTATAAGTGGTCGGGGATCCGCACCCCGTTCAGATTAAAGGCTTTTAATGCCGGGAGGGAAGAGAAGAAGGTGGCATCTAACGGTTCCGTTAACCTATTTCCGTCTAGATTAAGGGACTTTAGGTTAAAAGAAAAGAGTGGAACTCTGGTTAACTGATTCCAACTCAGATCGAGATCTTCCAGTTCGGGAAGAGCTGAGCCGTTTGAAAAAGCAGAGACGTCGGTAAGACAATTCTGATGAAGATGGAGACTTTTTAACTGGGGGAAACAAAGGGTATCGAGTTTAGTAATCTGATTACCGTTTAAATTAATCTTTTCGAGACGAACAGAGGCTGAAAAAGTGGGGACTTGGGTTAACCGGTTCATGTAGAGGTCGATCGACTTGAGACGATTCAGGTGCGTAAAATCTGAAATTTCCGTAATCTGATTGTGCCCCAGATCCAGATACTCTAAATGAGGTAAGGAAGAAAAGTCAGGAATTTCCGTAATCTGGTTATACGACAGGTTTAATCGGGTCACTTCAGGAAGGAATGAGAAGTCCGGGACTTTGGTTAACCGGTTCCCCCTTAAGGATAAACTCTCTATCATCCAGTTTTTAATCCGAAGATAGGCTTCCAGAACAATCAGATCACGATCTTGGAGTTCAAGGTTATCTAAAAGGAGGTGCGGAGGTTTTAAGGGAGACAGAGAGAGTAAGATGGGGAGGAAAGACATCAGTTTCTCTTCATTTTTGAAATATTTAAGTATGATTAACATCATACTTTTACGTTCCATCTTTATTACCGTCTTTGATCAACGGGGGTTTTAGATCAAAATGTCTGAGGTAAAAATATAATAGTACTTGAATTCAGGGACTATAAAGATCTCTTCGAGCTGTCCGATCTCCCGATCGAACGATAAGTTCGAATCAGAAAAGACTTTCATCACCGGGTGTAGGTCCGTCGGAATAAAAGCTTCGGACCCAGCACTGACGGCTAAGATCCGAAGCTTAGGGAAACAAACGTTAGGACAACTTATTTCAAGTTGATTTTCCAGGAGATTCAACTCTTTTAAGTTACCGAGGGAAAGGATGGGGACCGACGTTAACTGGTTAGCCGATAAGGTCAACTGTTTCAACTTCGGAACGTGAAGCGCGGTCGGTACAGTCTTAAGCTCGTTCCCATTCAGACTCAGGACTTCCAGATTAGGCAGGGAAAAAGGGGGAATCTTCTTTAATCCGTTCCAATCTAAGTATAACCGTTCTAACTTAGGCAGACAGAAACTGGGTACCCGGGTCAACTGATTTCCGTATAAGTAGAGGTTTCTCAAGTTAGGTAGAGTAATAAAAGTCGGAGAAACGATCATCCGGTTCCAACTCAAGTTCAGATCTTGAAGGGCGGAGAGGTTACAGAAGGAGAAGAAACCTTTCAGATTATTCCCTTTTAAGGATAATCCGGTTAACGTCCAGCCTCGCTTCCCAATATAAGCGTCCAGGTAAACCAGATCGACATCCTGTAAGTCTTTAAACGGAAGGTTTAAGACCTTCAGATCGTCGGGTAACCGGTCTAAGTCGAGGCGCTGGATCAGCGTTAAGTAAACAGGATCGGTTTTACTAACCATAGTTATTAAGTCCGGTAATGAAGGGGAAAATAATCAGTTTTCTCATAATCTTAATATTTTTTAAAAAATATTAAGATTATGAGAAGAAGAGGAGAATAACTAATTATTTTCCTGTTTATTATGTCAGGTAGACATACTCTCATGGATCAGAAACTCCTTTCTGTTGCTATTTTAGCTTTAATTAAAGGCCTCAACCTCGATATATCTACCATCTTATCTCAAGATCTACTTCATTCTATTCAAAGAACGGAAAATTCTGTTCTTGAAGAGCCGGGAACTCCTATCCCGTCTAGTCTAGATCAACTAGAAGATGTTGTTACGGCTATCATGGAACGGACTGACCACTGGTCAGATGAGAGGATAAGTTCGGTTCCCGAACCAAAAAATTCTGACGAGGAAAATAAGATTCCTAATCAGTCGGATAACCTACTTCCAACCCCCGAAGCTATCTTCCTCAATCTGACAGAAACGCCTCATACTTTATCTAAAGGACAGGAGAAAACAGATTTAACGGTGATTATCTGCCCGGATAACGGAGATTTTTTCCGAACCTTACCAGACTACTTTCCTCAGTTATGTCAGTTGATCGTCATTTTTCAGCTTAAACCGGAAGATACGGGGAAACTCTACCCGATCCCTCTCAGCTACTTGAACAAGATCAAGACGTTAAAAAGTCTAACTTTACAGAACGTTCGACAGAAGGCCATCAGTTTTACCGGTTACAAGACAGAGCAGACTGCAAATGAACCCTTTATCTACGAGAAAGACGATTATTTAGAAGAGATTCGGACGTTAAAGATCGTAGATTTCGATGAAACTCTTACTCCAGAAGAAGAAGGGTTCCTCTTCGGATCTTACAAAATCAAGACTCTTCATCTGGAAAAAGGAAATCTACGCCATAATTTCTTTCCTGGATACAAATTCCTATACAAAATCAAAGAGTTAACGCTGATCGATTTCCCTATTAAAAATAAGTTGAATTCCATAATGTTTCAACAGTTCTCAACATTACAGGTTTTGATAGTTAACGGGTGTAACTTCAAGTACATCGATATCAGTCGCATCTACCGATTACGGTTCCTGAAAAAACTGGATTTGAAGAGGAATCTCCTCGAACGCCTGCCTAAAGAAATCTTTCATAACCTCCATAATCTCCAGTATCTGGACGTCTCAGAAAATAAGTTGAACCGATTAGCCAATCTCCAAGATCATTTAAAGATCCAGAAGTTGGAGATCCTGATCTGTCGGTCAAACCAGATCGATCTGATTGGGAAACGTATCTTTAATCTTCCTAATCTGAAACATATCGATGCGAGAGACAACCCGTTATCCGACTTGACCAAAAACGGTTAGCCCGGTTATTCCGTCGGATCGGGCAGACGTCCTCTCAGGTTGAATAAGAAATTTTTCAACTGATGTTAGAGATTCTGAGTTGATTTCACCATATGGTGAAATCAGGATGAATCTATTTTCATGATATCTTATGCTAAGATATCAGGTGTCGATAATGTTATCTTAAGATCCTAAATCCCTTTAGTCTTCGTCAGTATCACTGTCGGACAGACGGCTTGTTTTGGAGGAAGCTTGACCGTAACTGTGAGTAAGGGAAGAGAGGAGGCTTTTAACCTCCTTTTTGACCGATTTCTGGATCTTCTCTTCCGTTACTTTCTGGATTTTTGTCTGCACGGCGGAGATCAACTTGTTCTTGATCCAGACTTTTCCGTCTCCCGGTAACCAGGCTTTAATTTCCTCCTTAATCTGAGGTGCCAATTCTGTCTGCACAGCCGTCCGAATCTCTTCTCTAACCCAGGCTTTCACCTCGTCGGTAAACCAGCTTTTAATCTCTCCTCTCGTCCAGGCTTTCACGTCAGTCTGAACCCAAGGTTCCAAGATCTGGTCCGTGATGGTCCTGTTTGAACAGGAGACGGAAGAACTGCTAGAAGAAACATCAGGATTCATCTTTTGATTTGTAAGGGTTATCTGAAGATCTTTCATTTTCCAGAAAGACGCGGGTAGCGAAGTTAATCTGTTCTCACTCAGGTTAAGCATCCTTAAAAAGAGGAGATGGGATAAATCCGGGACTTCCGTTAACTGATTTTTGCTAAGATCAAGACTTTTAAGACTAAGAAGGTAAGAGAACCGAGGGATTCGGGTCAACTGGTTATTAGTTAGAGAAAGGTAAACTAAGTTAGGTAAACCAGTGAAATCAGGGATATCGGTAATCTGATTCTCTGATAAGAAAAGTTCCGTTATCTTAGATGCGAAAGTAAAATCGGGAATGTTTTTCAACAGCTGCTTTTCCAAGCTAAAAGACGTAACAGAAGATACTTTTCGAAGAAGGAGGTCGATATTTTTGATGTCGTCATCCGTTACAGTTTTTTCTTTACATTTAAGAGTACCAGAACTCATACTCGGTTGACAACGGGCTTTAAACGCCTCGTATTCCGGGGAATCTAGTTGAACAGAAACCATTTTGGAACGGAAACGGGAATACGATCGATCAGTTTTTAAGATGTTACAAGGATTTATAACGTCTGATGGAAGGTCTTATTCGGTATCGACGATCTTCAGAATCTCTTCTACCAGTTTCTTCCCTTTCTCTGTCTTTTCCAAAGAACTCTTCATTGAAATCATGAAACTACGGAGGAAAGCCTTCATCATTTCGAGACTCTGTTCGTCCGGAACAGAAGGGATTTCTCTTCTAACCGGAATCCCTTCCGATAAGACCTCTTTATCAAGAGGAAGATCTACGTAAAATTCTCTAAAATTATAGAGGTTTTTCGGGACCTCTCTGATCGGATTTCTCCTCAGATCCAGACATACTAAGTTAAGATGACTTAGATCAGGAATCGCCGTTAACTGGTTCTCACGCAAATCTAAATAGGTAAGTTTCGGTGTCGTAGAAAAATCGGGAACTTGAATCAACTCGTTATTATCGATACGAAGACAAAGTAGATGAGAGAAAGATTTTAAGTTCGGGAAAATCTTCAATCTATTATTAGATAAGTTGAGTTGATGAATCGACCAAGCCTTCGTTCCGATAAAATGATCGATAAACAGTAAATCTTCGTCCGTTAACTCTTTTTTTACCAAAACTAACTTTCCGTCCAGCTCGTTTACCTGATCCAACTCAAGGCGTCGGATTAGCTGGTGGTACCGTTCAGACACTTCGATCGCTTTCTGCAACTCTTCCATATCGAAGTCTTTTAATATCTTCTCTAAGAGATTAAAAAGAAGCGAAACTAGATCAATTTTTTTACGTTACAGCCGGCTGTAACGTAAAGTTAAGTTATTTCTGGTCAAAGAATTCTCTGAGTTTCTGGCAGGATTCGAACGCTCTCTGCCCGGTTTCTGAATCGTCGAAGAGGGCTTTCTTTACCTGTTCTTTATCGATAAACGACGATAAAAGAGTCTTAACGATATCGATCACGGTTCCAACCATCGGTTCTCTTATCAGAGATTTAGGCAGATCAGAACGGACTTCCTCGATCTCTTCATCGCCAATAATTTCAGTGATCTTATTTCTACTAAGATCAATCTTTTTCAAACACCAACCAGAGAGATCGATCTTCCCAGTTAAGAGATTATCTGCTAACCATAAAGTTTTCAGCTTAGGTGTAGAAGAAATGTCTCCGAGCTTGCTGATATCATTGTATGAGAGGCAAAAAGTTTCAAGGTCAGGAAATGATCTTAAAACAGGGAACTCGGTGAGATTATTTTCACAGAGACACAACTCCTTAATTTTCCAACCTTTTGTTTTAACAAAATGGTCGATAAAAACCAGATCTTCATCGCCTAAGTCGTAATCTGATAAGATAAGACTTTCGTTGTCATTGGCTAAAAACTTCTTTTCCAGCTTAATATCTTTGATCAGACGGTGGTATCTTTCACTAAGCTTAATCGTTTCGTCGATCTTTTCTATCGTGACGACCTTCTCTTCGATGTGAAGAGCTTCGTCTAAATGAAGAGATTCGCAATTAACTTTCTGGTTTTCCAGATAAATTGTTAGATTTGGATTTTTTAAACCGAATAGAGGAAATACGGTCATCATATTTTTCCGCAAATTTAACGACGTTAAATTTCGAAGGTGTGAAAGATCAGGGACTTCTCTTAACAGGTTATCACCCAGATCGAGGACAGATAGACTGATAAGGTGACAAAAGCGAGGAATTTTCGTTAATTGGTTTCCATCCAGATGAAGCTCGACTAAATCAGGCAAAAAAAGATCACCGAAGTTAGTAAGCTGATTTCTCGATAAGTAAAGTTCTTTAATGTTCCACCAAGCAGATATAGTCTCCACGCTCGTTAAATACTGATCGATTAGATTCAGTTTTGTAATAAAAGGTTTGTCTGATAGATAAAGAGAAACAAATACGAGATCCGTATCCGTCACGGTTTTACTTTTAAACCCTAACCAACCATTTAAAAAGGGTTGGCATCGGCGTTTAAATTCTTCGTACGCTTCGGGTTGACAAGAGGCCATTTATCAGCCATATTATCCTTCCAAAAGATCAGTTTTTTGATAAGAAAGATATCTGTATCCTATCTACATCTCTGTAGAAAGCAACTTTTGAGACGCTTTATGGTCATTTTAAACCGGGAGAGTCGGAGTAACAGGGCTATCTGCTAACAAGGTAAGATAATTTTATAACGTTAAAGCATGCTGTAACGTGAAATCCGTTCTCCCATTCCCTTCCTAAAAAGGTCGAATCTGATCGATCTTAGTAGAAATTACTCCTTTTCGAAGACTTTTCTGAGTTTCTGGAAGGATTCGGAATCTTTTTGTCCGGTTTCCGAATCGTCGAAGAGGGCTTTCTTTACCCGTTCTTTATCGACGACCGTCTCAAGAAGAGTCTTAATGATCCCGATAATCGTCTCTTCTTTCATCAGTTCGTCTATTTTTGGTCGTTGGATCGGAGGCAGATCAGAAAGGATTTCCTGAATCTTCTCAGCTCCGGTGATTCGAGTGATCTTATTTCCGATAAGATAAAGGATTTGCAAACAGAGACCAGAGAAGTCGACCTCCCCGATCAACTGATTATGTTTCAAGTCTAAGACTTTCAGTTTAGGTGCAGGCGAAATGTTTCCGATTTCAGTAATCTGATTTCCTTCTAAGAAAAGACTGTCAAGACAAGGAAATGACGTAAAAATGGGGACCTTGGTAAGCTTATTTTCGCAGAGCCATAATTTAACAATCTTCCAATCTTTTGATTTAAAAAAATGGTCGATAAAAACTAGATCTTCGTCGACCAGGTTGCAGTTCGATAAGTCGAGATAGTTGTTTGGAGCCATTTCGTCTAATTTGAGACGTTTGATCAGACTCTGATATCTTTCGCTAATTCTGATCGCTTCTTCGATCTTCTTCATTATAGGTTCTTCTCTAGCGACAGGGGCTTTTTCAATCGGTTTTTCGATAACAGGGGCTTCAGCAGCGTCTCTAATAAAAGTCATCTTCTCTGATTTAGGTTCTCTAGTAGAGAAAACGAGACAGTAAGAGATCAGTTTTTCTCCTAAAGAACCTCCAACATAGCGGCATAGGCCCCTTTCTCCTTGGCCAAGAGACGACCCCGATCCCCGTAGTAGATGATCTTCACGAACGTTTCCCCCTTATCCGCCCGACTGTCAAAGGAAGGGACTAGTAACCCCGTCTCGGTTAACGTGTACGTGACCCAGTTGGGCAGGATCTGGACGGGATCGGTCTGGTAACCCGTATTGATCCGGTATTCGAACCAGTTGACCGTCACGGCTAACGCTCGGTTGAACTTACCTTCTTTGACATTCTGGATCAGGTAGAGCTTATTTGTGTCCGGATCCTGATAGATGTAGGGGGAGATCAGGTCGGCCATACTGATCTCGATCCGACTGTGGATCTCATAGAAGTCGGTGATATCCCGATCGGCCATCTTTAGCGAGGTCAACCAGATCTGTAACTCCTGTTCTGTTAAAAAGATCTTGGAATCGTTGTACTGGATAAAATCTTCTTCCGACGAATAGTAGTTGTTGATATATTTGGCAGGCTGAGACGGTAGACCGTAGGTAAAACTGTGGTAGTCCCGGAGCATCTTGACGATCCGATCGTTGAAGTATTCGTCGTACATCTTGAGCCGGAGGGGTGAGCCTGCCCTCGACCCGCTTCTAGACGAACTAGTCTTCTCTGAAACCTTGACGAGGAGGGTCGGCATGAAACCGCTAATTTCGGCTAAACCCTGACTGACCGTGTTGACGAGAGGAAGTTTCCTTGGCACCCGGGAAATATCATAGACGGTCGCCGTGTCGTAGACGGTCGTTCTGCTAACATAGAAGTAGGTCCGAACGAAGAGACTCGGATCGACCGGACCTTCTAAACGAGCCAGATCGTAGAGCCACCGGACCAATTGGATGATGAAGGAGGACGTCTTGTGTAACAGGGTCAATCTTCGCGTAACAGAGGTGTTTCCTGTCCGGTACGGACTGGTCGGTCCGGTCGTCAAGTCAAAGACGTAAGCCAGATCCTTGCTGACGTCGTCCGGATAGACCGGGTAGATCTGAACGTACTCCCCGTACTTGATGTCCAAGACTTGGAACCAGAGGCCGTTGATCTGGTCGGTCGCCGTCCGACTGACCCCTGTGGGACGGCCGAAGATCGTTAAAGCTGTTGCTAGATCGACCGGATACATCTGGTCGTCGATCGGCAGATTCTCCGGTTGACTCGGAATGGTCGCTACCGTCACTCTATTCGGGGCACTAGTTCCTAGAGAGTAGACGAAGGTCAGTAAGCGCATCTTTCCGTTCTGATCGATGTACTGGGAGACGGCGGCTTTCCCAACCAGATTGAGGTGATCCAGGTAAGAATAGATGTTCTGGTGGATGGTAAAGGGACCCTCACTAGGGATTACCTCACTAGGGATAAAGGGACCCTCACTAGGATTCACCTCATCAGAGGTCAATTCATCTGAATTGCTCACCGTCAACGTCTTCAGACAGGTCGTCAAGATCTGGTGACAGAGGTTGGTCATATCCGGACCAAAGAGTTTAGACAACCGCTTGTTCTCCCCGTCGTAGTCGATGATCAGCTCGATATGGGGGTGACGGAGGACGTCGGTGACGGCCCCTTTTGTCCGGAGGAGGACAACGGTCGGTCGGTCCAACCGTTTCGTGTAAGCGTGGAAGACGCGAAACCGGGGCACGATCACCTTCCCCTCTCCCGTATCGTTCTTGTTCGGATTAGGAGAACCGAAGAGGTAGATATTAATGTTATAGACCTCTTCCACGGCCCGCTTAAATAATTTCGGGTCGAAGAAGACGTCCGGATCTTGCAGGGCGGCTAAGATCTCCTCATCCGTGTAGTCGTAGAGTTCTTGACGCAAGAGACTCGGTTCAATCACCGTGGCGATGTAGGCTCGGAGGGCCGTAACGTAGGCTTCCCGATCCAGATCCGTCTTCATCGATAAGTAGATCGGATCGTCTAGGGCCGTAGACACGGCGTGTAAGAAAGCGTTTCGCGTGTTGTTCTGAACCCCGTACCGGTACATCTGAACAGCGTCGGGACTGTACTCCATCAGACTGGTCTCAACGGCCTTGGGGAGCTCCCCCAGGGTCCCGATGCCGATAATGATCTTCGTCTTGACAACACTGGCGGCTTTGGCGGCCGGTTTAATCAGAGAGTCGGGCCGCCCGCCCGCCAGATACGTGTTGTAGTTGATCCGATCCTTCTCCGACTCCCGCTGATCCCGGATGTAACAACAGGGGATGTAGGGGTGGGTAACGGCGTTGGACAACGTGTAGTTGACCTTTACACCCGGGAACCTCCGCGTCGGATGGTTACAGATGAAGAAGAAGCGGGGTTCTAAGGCCGGATACGGTAAGTAGGCCGTATCCGGTTGGGTCTCCAAGACTGCCCGGAGCTGTTCAGGTAAGAGGATAGAAGGTTGATAGGCTTTCTGACACTGTCGGGCATAGTCGGTCACGAAGAGTTCAGGAGCCATCTTCTGGAGTTTATTGATGTTTTCATTCTCCGGATCGAGCTTAGGCACGATGACCTTCTTCGTCAAGGATAAGATCCGAGATCGGGTCTTACTCTTCTTCCTCTTGACTTCCGTCTCCGCTTCCAAGACGGTCGGGATGATCTCCCGGTACTCGTTCGCTAGGCTAACGCTCTTCTCCTGGTAGTACATGAGGAGGAGAGTGAAGATAGGCATGAAGCTTTCGATCGTTTTCCGCGCGTTCGCCTCCTGGATGTTGATCTTGAGGTAGGGGGTCCCCCGACTCAACGTGAGACGTTTCCCCTGTTTGAGCCGGTAATCCATGACACTAACCGTCTCGTCCCGGTCCATCACCGTCTGTTTCAACGTCACGACGATCGAGCGGAGGTTACTGATGTAGACGTCGGCGGAAGATTTGATTGTGTTCTCTTCCGTCGAACCGATGGACCGGTACCGGATATCCAGCCGTTTCTTGTTTGCATAGGCCTTGTTACTCTCATCGATGTACAGGTAGGTGTTCAAGACCGTGTCGTTCAGGATCATGTCGAGGAGGACGGCTTCCAAGTACGTAAAGTCGTAGACGAAGAAGTCACCCCCGATACTCACGTCCTTGGACGGACCGAAATTAAGGGTCGGAAAGGCCGCTTCCGTCCGATTCACAGCAAACTGTTCCGACTTCAGATTCTCACTCAGCTTGTTTAAAGGGGATCTGACGGTTAAAAAGTTGTTTTCCAGGTCGTACGTCACCCGGTAGAACGTGTCTCGGTGGGCCTTCCCGATCGAGCGGTCCCGCCTCCCTGTAGTCTCTAAATTAGCCCCTTCTCGTCCATCCAGACTGTCCTCCAGATCGATCTGGCCCAGCCACAAGGTCAGGTAGATGAAGTTCGGACTGCTCGACTCTTCAAACGGGATGATCGTCACGTCGTACCTCGGTTCGTCCTCATGGCGACTGGACGTGTAGACCCGAGTATAAGCCCGACCAGCTGGATCGTTGTACCGGAGGTAGGGGATAAACGGGGAAACGAGAGCAGAATTGAAGATTTCTAGACCGTCTTCCGGCCTGATCGGATCAGTCGAGCCTCGGAACGTCGGATGGAAGGCGACAGTGGCCGACGTCAACTCGACGGGACTGATCAGGATCTTCTCTTTCCGCGTATCCAACTTCTTCAGTTTCTCCTGGATCTGTTCGATCAGACTGTACTTAGCTTCATCCTGGTCGAGTTCATTCCCGATGCCGGCAGAATAGATGTCAAACTGGATCAGTAAGGTCTGAAAATCCGTATATCGGAAGTAGAGGACGTCCTGCTCTTCGATCTCCTGGTAGAAAGCGTTGATCTCATTGAGGATCAGTTCCTCATCATCTTTCGTAAAGCCGGTGAAATCAGGCGTACTGTTCACGATGGCTCCGATGATCAGAGCCATGTAGGTGAAGACGAGATCGTCCGCCCGGATCTCATTTTTACTTAAGAGTTTGACCTTTTCGACGATCTGATTCCCGGTTTTCCGCCTCAGTTCAGGTTCAAAGGGGCGTTTTCTTAAGAGATAGTCCCGTAGGTTTTCAAAGACGAGACTGTCGTAGATGAAGATGGGTTCACCATTTGTAGCCAGGGTATAATCTTTCTTTTTGGCTGTCCGGATAACGATCAGGCGGACAGGGATCTCTTGACTGTGAGCATACTTGTGGAGGAGGGTATTGAAAGAATCGTATGGAGTGACAGGGATATCTAGGGTATAATCACCTTCCATACCAGTTTAAGTCTGTTGTAATTATACCCGACGCGTCAGGACGCAGAGCGAGCGAGCGAGTAGAAAGTGAGATCTGAAATATCCAGATTTTTATTTGACTTATTGGAAATAATGTCACGGCAGCCGAACCTAGTTTCTTCCAGTCTCTTCACAGGTCGGAGAATGACGTCAAGTGCTAGTGTCTTTACAACCAAAGGCCATGATAAGAAGGCAGACCGGAAGATGATCTCCTTTATCAGTCGAGACAAAGACATCAAGATCGATATGGCTAGTTTAGATGAGATCCTCGCTATCCTGAAAGACTACGGAAATACTCCTATCTCGTCTCTGCCGACGATGGCGGACAACCTCTTACGAACTTTGGAAACCATGATCGGGATGGCCAAAGACGATCCGGCAGCCTACGAAACGATCATCAACCGGATCAAAGAGTCGTTCGACGGAACAAAGACGAAGATCATCCCCAATACGGTCAACGCTTACCTCCTCGGCTGTATGTACGACCAGGACTTTACGGGACCCCTCGGCTGTAGTCCCAAGTGTATCAACGGGATCGTCCCTATGGACGGTTCCGTCGACGTCAGTCCCTGTAGTGACATGGTCATCATCTACGACGGTCACTTGCAGATCAAGAACGCTGAAAATTCAGGGCACGCCTGGATCTACGTCGGACCACAGTTTACCGGTTTTAACGAGAACGATCTGATGATCTTACGGACCCACGGTGTCAAGACCGCCTCCATGATCTACGGGATGGAAGATGGGAAGTACCGGGATATCCGAACGCCTGTTCCCATCAGTAATCTACCCACCGTTAGGGCCGTCCCTACAGACGTTCCCCTAACACCAAATACCATGGAAAATCCAGGCTCCTCAAACTGGTGGTGGATCGTCTTGATCATCGTTATCATCATCGTTCTCCTCATCATCGGATACTTCTGGATCGATCGGAGGAGACGGGCTGCCCTTCCCGTCGTCGCAACTTACGGTGGCGCCCCCACCTATTCCAGTCCTATAGATCGGAACGACAACTACATGTTAAAGACCCCCAACGGTAAGATCTACACTTTGACGGAAGATTTTCAGTAAGAGAAATGGGGATGGAGATACCCGTAGCCGAACCGGGTTTCCGGTATGATATCGAAACAGGGGAGTGGATCTACGATCCGAAGTTGGACGATAGACTCTTCCAACCTTCTGAACAGACGATCCAGTTTGAACCGGCTCAGACCGACGTCTACGTTAACTACCAGGCTTACGCATCTCAGCATCAGATCACTAAGTTCTTCTGTCTCTATGCCACCATCCTGATCTTCCTGATGGTCTTCACAATCATCGTCCTCTTCTCTTCTCGGAGGTAACCTTCTAAAAGTCTTTAAATTTAAAGACCTTTAAACAGACGTTTCTTTCCTTAAAATGAGGTTTATATTACAGTTTTTAACGGTTCTCTGCCTTTTCTCCCATCTTAGTTTAGGCTGCGTGGCCAACAACGATACGGTCCGGACAGGGATCAATACGCCGATCAGTTGTAACGTCTTGGCTAACGATGTCGGAACAGACCTGGTCATCAGTGCGATTGGCAAACCCGGCCACGGCATCGCCACATTCACTCCGACATCCATCCTCTATACACCTAATCCGACGTTTTCCGGCTTCGATTACTTCTCGTATACGATCAGTGAGGGGTCCGGGACGGCGTCCGCCTACGTCAACGTCCTGGTTGGACCAGCCTTGGTCGGCGTTAACGATTCTGTAACCGTCGACTGCTGCACGCCGATCACCGTAACGGTCAACCTCCTCACTAACGACTACTGTGGCTGGACCCCCTTCGGGTCGATCGTCCCCGCTCAGACCGTTGTGACGAAGGCCTGTCAGCACGGTACGGCAACGGTCAACAGTGCAGGAATCTGTGCTTATACGCCGGACGCTGGTTTCTTCGGCTCAGACTATCTGATCTACTCTTTCGCAGACAGTCTGGGCGATACGGCGTCCGCCTACCTCTTACTGGATGTCGTGTCGACCTGTCCCTCGTCTACCCCGACTCCGACGAGATCGAAGACACCGACCTCGTCAAGCAGTCCGTCCAAGTCGGTCAGTCCTTCCCATTCGATAACCGGAACGGTCAGTCCTTCCCATTCGATAACCGGAACGGTCAGTCCTTCCCATTCGATAACCGGAACGGTCAGTTCAACGAAGACTCACAGTTTACCCCCATCTAAGACCGGAAATCCTACTCTCTCCAGGACCGGGACACCATCGGTTCGTCCGACGGGAACCCCTAGTCTAACTCCAACAAGTACGTTAAGTCTTACCGGAACCCCTGTCTCAACCCCATCAAGTACGTTAAGTCTTACCGGAACCCCTGTCTCGACCCCGTCAAGTACGTTAAGTCTTACCGGAACCCCTGTCTCGACCCCGTCAAGTACGTTAAGTCTTACCGGAACCCCTGTCTCGACC
>Ga0116230_10001952_pt1 | contig 19856 bp, 20 predicted proteins | sample S1TSphfallax_3_FD_88678 | JGI IMG/M metagenome (GOLD analysis project Ga0116230, IMG submission 88678) | Host-associated microbial communities from peat moss isolated from Minnesota, USA - S1T2_Fd - Sphagnum fallax MG | ecosystem: Host-associated > Plants > Peat moss > Unclassified | place... | reverse complement strand
TACATATTATTATTTTAATAAAAAAAAAAACCACACAACAAAAAGTTGATCAGCAAGGTTTTCTAAAAAAATTATAAAATTCTTTCCCCCCCCCCCCCCCCCCCCCCCCCCCCCCCCCCCCGCGCAGGTGTTGGCTCCCATATCTTGTTAAAACTATGTATTTCATCCATATAACATATAATTTGTTATTGCGTTATTGAACATACAAATTTTCAAGTATGTAATGTCAATAGTTGCTAGATATAATTTATATTGAATCATTCAAGGAATGTGAAATCATGTATATTTTCAATATGTTTAATATGTATTACAAACATGCACTATGAGAAAACTATGTCCGTTATAACTTGTCCAATGCAATAAAAAGATGTCTGATGCAACTAGATCACAACTAGATAGACAAGTTGCAATGGACATGATTTTTTCATAGTGATGCCAAAAAGAAAAAAAAATCAGCCATAAATACTTAATACATTCATCCACGATTTTGATGAATGTACACATACTTCATCCCCATATTTACCTTTCAATGTATTTTATAATCATTCATTTTGTGTCCTTGTTTATAAGTTTTATTTGCACGAGTATAAGGGAAATGTTATGTCCAAGTTCCAAGTTGGAGCTCTGAGCACCATGTTTGGGCTCCAAGCTCATGTATAACTTGTCTCCTCTAGTGTTTTTAGTAATCGTAAGAACATTGTGAAAAATACTTCTAAGATGGGCACTAACCAAATTGGTGCCCATGGGTTTTTTTTCGAGAATGTTCACGCCAAGTTGGGGGAATTTTGAGCATGACCATAAAGTAATCATGATACATGAAGCTAGATATAAACCAGCCAATGTTGTGTGGGTATTTGATTTTTCCATTGACATGTTCACATTGAAAGGGGTGAGCATGGTTTGAATGTTTCAAAACTAGTGCTATAGGGCATAAGGGGCAAGTTTTTATCAAATATTTGGTTGAAAAAATCGAAGGAATTTTGCCAAATACTAGTTTCATAAACTAGTATTGGGCCAGTCCAAACATAATGCCCCAAGTTTTTAAAAAAAAATCCTACTTAATTTTTATTTAAATTTATATATATGAAGTCAAGGTGGAAGGGTTTAGAAAGAAAAAAATCCTTACATAAACACACGTTTTCATTGTATTAAAACAATGTTATTGACAATTTATAGATTTCACAATTCAAAACCATATAGGAAAACCATTGAAATTTAACAAACTTCAATAGTTGGAAAAATGAATAATTCATTAGTACTTTTTGTGGAACTACCCCATAACCATGTTACATCATATTGTTAAGTAGTTGAAGTCAAGAGGTTTTAATGAATTAAATGTAACATGTTTGACAAATGTGGTTCAATGTTCCAAAAGCCCAAATAACCTTAATTATTCTACAACATAAAGTTTGTGTAAGAACCATGCTCCCACAAGCCTTTTGGCTAAGAACCTTAACATTGACACAATCATCATTATCAAGGACCTCATGTAACCTACATGTAGATATGGTAGAATATGCACCTTATGCATAATGCACACCACTAACAAAAATGTGTTTGTCATATCTAATTGCATAAACACAAACATTAGACAAACATGTCTTCAATTGCACATCATCAGCATCCTTTTAATGATTAGACAGTTCTTGTGAATATTTCACAAACATGGCCTTATGTTCCACATCAAGGTGCTCTATCATTGCTATTATGTCATTTCCCTTGTGATAAGCACTTAGTCCCTTGTAACATCTAGTGCACAACACCGAAACCTCCATGCTATGAATCACATTGTTATGGCAAATGATACATCTCATAATTTGGTTCTAGTAAGGGTCTATGGGCTGATGATTGTTCACTTTATAGAAAGCTCATATAGATGAATTTTGATTGTAAGCTTTCCAAGCAACCTTTTGAAATTTGAGTTTACATCTCATTTATTTGCAAGCTCTTTTGAAATTTCTTTACGAAACACAAGGATTTGTGAAAACACCAAAACACAAAAGTCATGCAAAAACCAGAAACCTCAAGAATTTAGACTTAACTAGAAATTGAAAAGCAATGCATCTAGGAAACATATCTTCTTTATTTGCAAACATTTACAATCTTGCTCAATTGTTAGACATCTACAACATTGATGTGACACGCAACAACACTGTGCTCCATTTGTAGTTCTAAGGTTGCATTGAAAGCCAATTTCCATGTTGAAAATTTCACAATCTAAGAGAAAGGAGGCAGCGTTACGACATACTTCAAACCTTTTCAATTGCCATCAACAAAACAACTTTCAAAATTTTGTGACTTGTGATGCTTGAGAAAGAGAAATTCTAAACTTGGATACATAATGATTAAGCTCTAACCTAAAACCCAATACCAGTACCAGGCTAGTATGAAACTAAAAAAATTTATATATATCAGTACCAGGCTGATATAAATATTAAAAAAAACAAATCCAATAATGGTATCAGCTGGTATTTTCAAAAGTTGATTACCGTCAAACACTGGTAATTCCTACAAGTGGTCCTAGTCTTTGTAGCAGGCATCAATTTCCATTTACTTAACTCGAGGGGTCTCCGACCTTTTGGCCTTTTGTTAGTGGATGCCCTGAGCATGTGAAGAGTTTGTAGGTATGTAACTGGTTTTTGGATTGCATTGTCGAACATGTCACTTGCTCAATCGCTTCAGAGGAGCGGGGGGTTATAACCAGGCCTCTCAATCTATGGAACAATCCCTATGTTCCGTTTTTCAATAAAGTACGGCGCGCTACAGAAATAAAATACGGAATATATGGAATTTATTAAGAAATCTCTTCTATTATTGGCTTTCATTGCTAATTCTTCAACAAAGAGCGAATTTGACGGCAATGTAAGATCCCTTCAAGTGAAAAAGGAGTAATATTCGATCGGTGTAGATCCTTTTCCCATTTCAAAACTGAGAAATCGTTTTCAACGGTGGCCGTGTTGGGGAAAGGAGAAGCCAAGCCCCCACAGAACTCCATCAACTCAGGAAACCGGTCCTTAATGGATGGGGTCTTCCAAACGTTGCTGAAGTCTATCTGCTCACTGTGACGAACCAAGGCAGTTTGGAGCCTTGGCTCCTTGCTGACGACATTCAAAAGCTTCTTGTGCTGATCCACAATCAAATCAATGGAATTCCGAGTCAAGGAAACCGACAGTCGATCGTGGAATTTTAGGACTAACTGAACGACGTTGCGTGGTTTCAACGCTAGCAGTTCATGCGGCAAGCAAGGAGGCATGCCATCGGTACTGGCGTCGTTCACTTCGTCGCACAAAGCCTTGACTGAGCTCAACCCATTGACGATTGACAGAAGGATTTCACCAACGACATCCAGAACTTCAGTGCATTCTTTTGGCACTAGCGCATCAAGAATTTGGCTAGTGAAGATGCCCTGATCTTGAATGAATCCCCTTAGGTCAGCGTAACTGACCTGCCTCTCCCCAATAACAACAACGTCCTGCACAGCCGGTAAAATGTCATCATCAGGAGTGAGTTCCACGAAAGCCAAACATTGTAAAGAATCCAACAGTGATTGAACGGCAGCCGTTTGTTGTTGTAAAGTCACCCGCCGGCCTTGCAAGCTCTCGACGCACTCACTAACGTGCGTTGAGATCTTGATAATGACAGAGATCAAGATCCAGGAAGCAGGAGTTGAAAACTGGTCAAAACGATCGGATGGTTCCGTTTCAGCAAAGTATGTTACAATTTCCGATTGCTTTTCAACCAAAAATTGGACAACGCGCGACATAGAAACCCACCGAGTGGCTGAAAGGTTCGGACAAATGGCTTGCATTTCCTCAACGAGGTTCTTTTGGCGCCTCAAGAACGAAATAATGGAGGTAAGCGTCTTGTAAAAGTTACAACCTGCTCGCTTGTAAACCTTCTGCATAATGATGTTTATTTGATGCAACAGACACCACACTTGCATGAAGTTTGGCTTCACAACGTTTTGGATCCGTGTCACAACTCCAGAAAGACGCCCAGTCATATTTGCTGCCCCGTCCGTAGAGCAACCGATCAACTTGTCTTTCCATAAAGGACAAACAACATCAAACAATTTTTCAAACATTTCGAACGTGGCCAAGCCAGTGTGCCGACCAGCAAATGGGAGAGCAATCAGATGAAGGTTTTCCAGAGCAGAGTTCTAATAGTACCGAATGCGAACATCAACCCAAGAGGTTTGCTGAAGGTTGGTTGACGCGTCAAACGCCACTGAAAATGCCCATTTGCTGCATAAAACTTGCGAAATGTGTTCAATCAAAAAGGCACATGCAACTTTGGTGTAGGAAGCAACCAAGTAATCGCTGCAAGTGCTGAACTTTGGAATGTCGCAAACCTCTTTTGCATCATGAATTGCATCTACAGCCATGGCAAACGACATTCCACGTCCAACATAATGCGTCGCTAACAAGAATTGCTTTGACTTGGTGATCTCTACGAGATAGCTACCGTCTTCCTTCCGTTTAAAAAGAGACAATGCGTTTTCATGTGTTTGCCCTTCCATGTCGGTTGGATGCCAAAGCATGTCGCCAATCACAACATCAACGATGCTGCTGCTGACGGTCAATGTGATAGCTTCAGACCGGGGCTCGATGTAATGGCATATAGTTTCAGCGTGTTTGACAGCAATGTCGAAATATTTCAATTTCTCTTGATGTGCTAGCCCTTGGTATTCTTCCCATCGAGTTTTGTGATTTAGGCGAAGGTGCTGCATGTAATTATCGGTTCGAAATGGAGGTCCTTCGAATGTCCAAGTCGTCGACGATTTTTTAGAAGAGCCTTCACAACCAAAGCATATGCAAAATTGGCAGTGGATAGCAACAACTTCAGAAAAGACCGGGTCGCGGGTTGTAATGGAAAGTCCATATTGTATGGCGTGTTTCGTCTAGAAGGGCGTCTTGCGAGCTCCAGCTTTGCAGGGACGCTTCGAAGCAGGCTCAGAGGTCTCCATCGATCAAGCAAGAATGCAATAAATGGCAAGGGAACATTGTTTGGTGATCCGGAAATGCGCCACAAACTTTCAAAACTGAAATAAAGTTTTTATTTTATTTTATTAAAAAACGACACCCTACGAAAATGAAATACGGAACTTACGGATTCTATTAATAGATTTCCGTATATAGAGAGGCCTGGTTATAACACATGAGTTTCTCCCATCTCTCCTCTAGTTTTTAGTCCAGAAATGGATTACACTAGGTAACCAATGAGAGGAGCCGGATTACCAAAGCAGTCTCGGCACATTTGCGCAACTCTCTTTAACCAGAGTGTGGATTTGCAGCCCAAGTGCTTGGGATCACACTGCATCTTGCAACTATTTATCGGTTCAATTCACAACAGGCCATGTGTTTCAATTTTTGCAATCATTTTGATATTGAAAAACCAGGTGAGGTGGTTACTTAGGTACTTTTGTATAAGAGAAGGGTCTGAGTAATTTGAGATCTGTGCCCGAGGCCGGTAGGCTGACGGAACAGGTCGAAAATCACGGAAGGGCCTGTAAATCAGGTCCTTGTCTTTCCTAAAGCAGAGCTGGGATTTTTTCACTTTTTAGAAATAGTGACAGGCTGGCTGGTACTTTCCGCTGTTCAGAAGAACCCAGTACAGCCTGGCTAGTGCCTTCCACCGCAGAAGATCCCGCTTGCTGGAAACAGGTTTCTTCAGGCAGGTAAGAGAGCTGAAAATACAAAAGAAAAATCCAGGCAGTGCTTTACGGGGGCTAAATTGGAAGGACACAGTTGGTGATAAACACACTTCCAGGATCCAAATGGTCTTGCTGACTGTACATACATTAGAGTCAGTAAAAGTAGATTACAAAGTAATTAATTACATACACATTAGTGGCAAAGTCAGTCAGTAGATACAAAATTACATACAAGTTAGTGGCTTTTTGAGATTGCAGAGTGAGTGATGACTTCTTTCAGACCACAGTGCTCTTTGTTTGTGAACTGTTCTGCGTTCGTCGCTTTTCTTAGGGGTTTGCCATCGCTGGACTTTGCTTGCTGTGAACACAGCTCAAGAAGAAGAAGAAGAAGAAGAAGAAGAGGACGAGGAGATGGAGATGGAGGGAGGAGACGTATTTTTGGACAGTCAAGATCCTTGTGAATCCCTCCTACCCGCAATCGAGGAATTGTATTTGGTACGAGATACATTCTTCCCGCTGGACCCGACTATAAAGAAAGCACGGCTGGATAATTTGATGCGGGAGGCGTTGGTGGTTCTCGCTGAAATCGCAGCAGGTGGGCTCTCGCATTTTCTTTCTTTAAAGAGGGAGCAGTTTGCGGTGGTAATTAAAAAAAAAATTCCCCGTCTTGTGTGTGTGTGTGTGTGTGTGTGTATTTTGGGACGGTGTTGGTGAGTTTCTATTTGTTAAATGCGAGCATATGGTTTGTTGTAGCAAGAAGAAGAGAGCTGACATTATTTAGGATTGCTGTGGTTTTTCAGAATGCAGGAAGCAACCGGAGCAACGAACGCAGTGGGAGTATTTGCGAGGGAAAGTGCTTGATGCTGGTCCTGACTACTGCAAAGAAGCTGAAGATCATCTGGCGAAATCTGTACTCACATTTGGCCTTTTTCCATCAGACCTTTTTTGTAGAGAAGAACTACGTAGTTTTACTCACGCTTGGGTGGAAAGACTTTTGCTATAGATTCTGATAACATAATTGGATTGAGCAGGTGAAGCTTGACCCATCTAGAGTGGATGCATGGTGTTGCCTGGGCAACTGCTTTTGGAAGAAAGGAGACCTCACACAGGCAAAAAACTGCTTCAAATATGCTCTCAGCAAGGTCTTCATCCCTAACCTCCAGTGGTAAATTATGGATATACTATGGCATTGAAACTCCCTCTTCGCATTTTGTGGTCAAGTTTTGCAATCTGGATTTGCTCTCTTGATTAGGAGTTGACAAAGAGCAGATGCCTGGGGGTGTGAGGTGGGGGCACAGGGGCTGAACAAGAAAGCCCTTCAACAGCTATCTATGCTTGAGAGACGAATTGCCAAAGGTAATCTTTCTTCCATGAGACATTTCTCTAATTTTGGTGCAAGAGTTACATGCTGTGTCTATAAGGATGCTGTTGGTTAGTTCCAGTTGCTATGAACTGTAAGTGAGGATTGTGCTGCCTTTTTTGTCTCAGCTATGGCAGTGACAGATCAATGCCTCTGTTCTCCAGGCCCTATATTATTACACTTCTATTGGGGAATGTTCCTACTTGTGGTCACACCCACTTGTCCCTTCAGTCCCTTTACTCTTGAAGGTAGAAGTGGAAGCAGCAGATAGTGTGTGAGGCATGTACAGAAAAAAACAGTCTACTGTTGCTAAGAAGCACACATTATTAATTACTGTGGATGCAGGAAGTCCAGATGAGGCAGAGACAGTAGAAGAAAGCATCCGGCATGCTAAGCAAGCAGTCACTCTTGACATCAAGGATGGCCAGTCTTGGTGTAACCTTCTTATCTGAAGTCACCTTGTTTGAGTCTGGAGTCTGGACTAGATTAGCATAAAGGTAGTGCCATGACAAACATTAGCGCAGATGTTCACACCAGTGCCAGTGCCTGCCCAGAGAAAGAACCTGCAATGTGAAAAGACTCTTGTTTGTTATTGCCCACTTATATCTTGGGATTAGGTGCTCTATTGTGAGCTCAATTCTGAGCTCAATTGATCCAACTGATTCAGAATTTTGTAGCTCCTATGGATGGTTTGGGCTGCAGACACACTAGGAAATGCGTACTTCACAAGCTTCTTTGTGACGGGTGCTTGGGATCGAAGTAAGCTGCATCAGTCCCTCAGAGCTTACCAAAATGTGGTGAGCCCTTTATTTGTCATATTCTTTGAGGACAAACATTCTTTTATCAGTTTATTTGGGTCTAATGGGCTGCAATGTAACAAGAGCAAGGATGTCCTAGTGTTTTGTGAATTTGGTTGGGTTATGCGTTCCTCACTTGGAGCAGTGGTGTTGCATACCCAAACTCAACAGGAAATGATTGAACTAGATTGGATCTACTGGAAGCTTTCTAGAGCTCCTGTTTCCCCTGGTAGATATTAGTGCTTATGCATGTCTTTGTGGCATTTTAAGAGGATGGAATACTTTTGGGGTTGGTGGTTGCAAAACTATTCTGGTGTGGTAGAGTCTGGTCAGTATCCAGTGGGGCTGTCCATCCACGATGAAAGTTCTTAATGCACTGTATGACCTTAATTGAAAGTGCTTACAATTGGCCATTTGAGTACATCAATGTGGAGCATTTTGATCTTGAGGTGACCAAGTAGGTTTAGAGCAACTAGTGCCTTCCACTGTGTCAAGGTGGGCTTTATATATCCAGCCTAGAAGAAAATGTAGTCTTTGTATGGCTTGGTTTCAGGCTTTCAGGGAATTTCCAGTGCATCAAAATTCTAGCTGAATCCATCAGACCTTCTCTTCACCAGTTAAAGGTGGCCTTGTGTCTGACTCATGTGCTGATTATGTTATGTTATGGATGTGATTGTCATGCAGGAAAAAGATGAGATGGCAAGTGCTAATCCTGATCTCCATTTTAACAGTGCAACAGTAAGAACTTTCTTTCCATCAATTATACCCTTCAATTGAAATGCATGTCAATTTTGTGGCCGTTGCATCGTGCATTTGCATATCTATGAAAGAAAACTTCACAAAAACACGTTAAAAGTAACAGCTGTGCCAGTTACTAAAACAAAAGAAAAATGAACACAAGCATGCCAAGAATTGGTGCAGTCACAACCTTATCCAACATCATGACAAATATATAGCATCAACATTTTGAATCCCTCACCAAGGGGATAGAGGACTTGTTTTGGAGCAGGTTCATCAGTACTTGGAGGACTATGAAAGGGCTTTACAAAGGTTTGAGGCTGCTAGTATCTGCGATCCAGGGCTGCATGCACAACATGAAGTCAGTAAACTAGTGAACTTGCTCAGCAGACTTGAGGATCTCACAGTCAACAAGGTTGGTTGGCTCACTTCATGTCCATCCCCAATGCTAGAGTGAACCAGCACCCACCACCAGTGCACCAACGTGAATGGATGGTGCACTGATAGGATTCTCTTTTCTATCCTTGTGCCATCCCAGGTTGACTTTTTTCCTTTGCCCTTTCTCAGCCCTTTCTCAGCCCTGATCTCAGTTTTTTTTTTTTTGGAACTTTATTTTCTCCTTGCCCACAACCCAGTTGCTTTTTTTTGGCTTTTGAAACTTTTCCCACCCACCGACCTACTACCCCCAACTGTCCCCCACCGACCTACTCACCTATATATTTAATTTAGAAGTAGAGTCTTCCCCATCTACCTACTCACCTACAAATTTAAAATGTGCTACTCTCATCCCCACCCACCTACCCACCCCCCCCATCTATTTATCTACCTACCTGTGCTTCCATCAAGGAATCACCATGGAGGGAGTCACATAAGATTTAAGATGCATTAGAAGCTCAAAAATGGCCTGAATGGGGATGCCTAGATTTCTGAAACATCTGTGGTGTCTACATAGTTTGAATTGAATGGCAGTGGAAATGAAATATAAGATCTGTGTTGAGTAGTGGGCTGGCAAGAAATAATGTCAGTTGACAAGAGTATGAAGGTCTCTATTTGGAACTATAAACCAACATGGGGCAGAGCTTGACACTAGTTGGGTCTCCTCACAGATTATCGGTTGTGTGGACCATATGCTTATCTTTGATGAACTATTTAGTGGAGAAAAATCCACGTTTGTGTGAGGTCTGCAGATGTGGAGTGGGCTTTTGGTAACCAATGGTAAAGGAAATTGTGATTCAGAGTGAGCATCTGTCTCTGAGTTCTGCATTTGATGTTTGTGTCCATCTGTGTGCAGGGACGAATTAAACCAAAGAGACTAGCAACAATTTTATCTTGCCTTCCTCCGGATATTTGTAAGCTCCATCTGGATATTGTAAGATGGATTTTACATGCTCACAACAGTGACAAATCTAACTTGAGGTTGTTTAGATATTCAAATAACAGCACTGGGTATATCAGAATCTGTGCTACAAATCTGGTGACATTTTCAGGTTTGGGCTCTTGATGTCTTGCCACTTGTTTAGGACCCCTTTTTAGCACTTGTAAAGAAAGGCAATCAGTAGTTAAATTATTGTGTTCTTCAGAAGCTCTGAGGGGAAAGATGATATTGAGCAATAGAAGTATCAAAGAGGGGGATCTGAAAATAGATGAGAGCCTCCTAATGTCTTGTTGGGTGGTAAGGGAACAGCTGTTGGTGCTCACAAGCAAGTAAGAGTTGGAGCATTGCAGGAAGGGTTCAACAAGGGTGTGGCACTTCCAGGGAAAGTGCTACAGGCTGTCCCTCATGAAAACTCAGTGCCCCTGTATGGTCCTTGCTCCTATGTTGTGCCCTATGCATGATAATAATTATAAGAAGAACAGGTAGTCAACATTGTGCCTGAGTTTGCCCATGACTCCCGGTCTTGTGACAGAAAATCCCTTTGTTGGTCAATGCTTGACATTGAACTCCACCCACTAGTGGGAGCTGATGGGGGATGTTATAGTTGGTGGTCAATACGATACATGTTGCTCTTGAAGATCCCTGAACATACATATGAATGTTGCTGTTATTCAACTCACTCATTAGTTTTCATTAGTTTTTGTGTTCAGGTTGGCTTGAATCACAAGTGTGGAGAAATTCTCAGTACTTATGAAGATACTATTGTAAGAAGATTCCTCATACTTAGAGATGCTGGAAAAGATTACTTCAAACTTATGTCCAGAGAAAATGCCACACCTCATAAGAAACCTCCATCTTCATGTGCACTCTTGCAAACCATGCTCCTGGATATGCATAGTAGTTTGTGAGAACATCTTTAGCAGGTAAGGGATGCTCAAAAGAGTGTTTGGAGCTGACATCAAATGATAATGTGTTTGTTATAGCCAATATAGGAGTCAGCTTTTTGTCAGTTACGTGCTTCAATCTGTAGGCATTCTGTTGTTGGCTTCAGCAGGAGGGACTGAAGGGATGAATTATTGAAGTTTCTTAACTGAGTGGCATAGGTAGGTGTGTGAAGCAAAGCTATGTATGGAAGCAAGTATTCAGAAGGAGATGTAAGGACACATTACTGTGTTTGGGTCTCTTCATTTTGGCATTTCTACAGCAACTAATGGTCTGAAGCTATGTTGTGCAGATTCTATCTTGTGGCTGACCGAGAAGCAAACTGCTTTGCACTCTCTGTATATGCCCTTCGTGATGGTGCGGTAAATGTCTACTCTATTTCCAGCTTGGTTATTTGGAAAGTTTGATGGACATGCCCCTTTGCAACTATGTGAATTGACAATGGATACTGTGGTGCTTAATGGAGTCTTAAAAAGTCTTGGTGTCTGTGCAGATCAGGGAGGGAAACACTGTGACTTTGCTGGAACCTTTCTTCCACAATGTATGTGTTTCATGGCAGAACAAGGTGAAGATCTTGCTCCTTATGCAGAGTTTCCTGTTTTCTCCTCTCAAGATTGCACATGTTGAAATGCTGCAGTTACACAAAATCTCTGTCCTCCATATAGTATCCAGCCCTCACATATGACTTCGGGGTTCTCAGCACTTATCGGGATTATCAGTCAGACAGGGATCTTACAGTTGATTGGCGAGTTTCCAGTAATTTTATCTGATTATGTCTGCTTGAAAGCCTCTCTGGGCTGTTTGTTGTGCAGACATATCAATACAAGGCGATACGTGCGGATCTGCCTCAGCAGCTGCTGTTGAATGGACAACCTACTTTAGTACAGGATGCTGTTTGCTCAACTCTGCAAGCAGAAAATATTGCTCCTTGACTGCAGGAGTCCCATTCATCATGTGCAATAATCATAATCTTGTGAAGTCCATTTACACAATGTGGCCCTCTTGTTGGCTGCATGGTTTGTATTCTGCTAACTCTGCTGACATTTTGTGATGCTGCAGCTGACTGAGCTGCCACAATGTGAAACATTAGCACATGTATGAGGCTGAATTGTTTGTGACTGATGGTTTTGCAAACTGCAGCAAAACTTATCCAACTTCTTTCTCACCAGGAACATCAATGGCAATAGAAGAGGGAGGAAAGAGAGCATTGAGGTCCAGTGCCTTCATGCAAGCATGAGAGTGTGGATTGCCATCCACAGAATTGAAGTGTCCACACTTTGATGTGGCTGGAGATCACCTGCATGGTGGCATGTTTAGGCACTTGAATGCAAGAGATCATTAGTGTGCAGTGCCTTCATGCAAGCATGCAACATCCTTTACAAATCTCACTTTGTCCATCTCCTTGAATCAGTTTGGCGATGTCTTAATAATCTGTACAGATACCCCAATTATTGAGACAGCCAAGTGAAAGTGTGTTCTAGTTCTACTGCTGTCATGTTCAGTGGTTTCTGGCCCTTTTGTTTCATTTGAGGTTATGTCTTGTGTGATCCTGTTGCAACAAGAAGACCAGAGTACAGTACATGATCTATCAAGTGGTATGTGCACAGGATGGAGATTGTCAGTGCATGTTTAGGGGTAAGCAGACTTACTGTTTTTTGCTAAGTGCAGTGAACTTTTATGTTCCTGCCTTTGAATCTGAGGGGTCACAATGACATTTGTCTGATGGTGGACCTGGCAGAACCTTGAAGTGTCTACATTCATTCCTAGACAGAATCTCACATTGCATCAAGAGCCAGTTCGTATGAGATTTCTTCAGCTTCATATTGAAAAGCAGTCTGGACACAAGAATACAATATGAAATATTTGATTTATATCTCATACAAGTTTCCAGAGGGAAAAATGTTAGATCAGCTCTTCACATCTGCTACTTTCTATCATACATTAACATTTGCCATCCTATGATGCTGAGGGGTGGCTAAAAGAGTTCATCACATGCATCTACACAGCTACTTGGACACGAAATGCAGAAGACTAATGCACTGGTACTAATGGCCTGCAGAATCCAGCTGAAGTATATGATGAAGGGACCAGGCATTACAAACCAGTAGTTGGAAAATCCAGTTCTTCAACAATCAGTTACATAACTTACAAAAGAAAAGAAAAACCAGCCGGAATATGCAGAACACATCCTTAGATTGAACTTTTGTACAATGCCTATCAGAGCTGTCACAACCAATGGACACAATCAAGCACTCTTCAGCCTCTCCCAATATCTTAATTTTCATTGCCACAATAAAAGGAAGGTGTCCCAAGTTGCAGTTCCTTCCATGCTGCAGGGGAAAAATGGAGAACCAGCACACTTTTGAGGGTTGTTTTCCTTGAAGAAAAACCAATATTATCATCACTTTTGATGAGGATTTATATAGCACACACAAATTCCCCACTGCTGTCAGCATCAATATCCCCATCGCCTTCTAAATCCATATCATCAGCATCAAGTGCTGGGTCCTCAAAGTAGTGGTGGCCTAACATACCAGCACCCGGCAACCTTGCTTCTCTGATTATCCGCATAAGCTCTTCTGTGGTTTGTGGAGGATGGTTTGGGTCCTCAAAATCATAACTCCAATTGTCACAATCCACTAGGTCTGCTGGTAAGTTGTGCAAAAACCATTTATGGTTTTGAATCTCCTGCATGTTGATGCGCTGTCTCAGACCCAAAAAGTTGCTTTGTTAGGATTCCATTGAGATCTCTCAGTGCTTTTCCTATGAAGCAGCTTGACTCAACACTTTGGACAGTTCGCCCTGTGAGATCGTGCTGCTTCATCAAAACATGACATTTTGCAGTTTTGTATATAACAATTATGTTGAACTATGATCTTTGACCCCACTTGATGGCCATGCCACTCATACAATGATCACAACACATCATGACCAGGAAACACCTTTGAAGGACTGAGTTTACCTTGGAAGGATTGGGGACAAATATCTGAGAAAGAAGGTGAAGACATTCAGCAGAAACATGTACATAGTTGCGAATGGAGTATTGCGCTCTCAAAATTCGCTGCATGAACAAACCACCATCATAAGCAAAAGGAAACTGTCTTAGGACCCTCCATACTTAGATTCATCCAATCCTCTACAAAAACACCAAAAATACTTGTTCATATAGCTCTGAAGGTGAGACTCACCCCAATGGTCTTCCGAAAATTTCTGGGGTCAGCAGGATCCTCAAATGGATATGCTCCAACCAACATGACATAAAGAGTCACACCACATGACCACACATCGGCAATCTGCAGAACATATCCCCATTCCATTATTGTGCAGAATCCAACACATGCGCACATTGCTGACCCAGAAAAAGTGTGAATTATCTTGTAAAACCCAATCCACAGGATTTAATTTAATTCATCAGTTCCGGCAGCTAATTAATGTAGGGCTCTCTACAAGATGTACAAATATGCTCTCATTTTTCTTCATATTACACAACTAATAAGCAAAGAAGGAAAAAAACAAAGATGGCATAGAGGAAAGACACAGATTGATTCCGTTTAAGAAAATGTTGCTGATAATAGAACAGTTTCTTGGCTTACCTTGCCATCATACTCCTTCTTGGACAAGACTTCTGGAGCAATATACGCAAGAGTACCCACTGTGGATTTTGGTTGAGAATGTAACAGAGATGACTGCAACCAAAAATCGAATCAGAAGCTCAAGAAAAACAGTATCCAAACAGCAATTACAAAGCCCTACCTGTGACACAAACAGCAAGGGCTGGCTCTAACCTATAGAACTGAAACTCAACAAAGAAACTGCGCACCAGAGGTCTTCAACAAATTCATCAATGAGATTGCAAAGAAATTTCACAAAAAGACTTCAAAGATTATGTAGTGCCAGTTCTTGCCAATCCAAAACAAACATGGAAAGAGCACTGAGTGCAGTCATAACCTTGCCAGTGTCATTCACAAAAGTATCAGACCATCATGTCCATCATGAATGGCAGTGACTAGCTGCCAGTACTTCACACTGATGTCATCAAACCTGACAACAGTGGGTGCAGATTAGTACATAATAATCTGCTCAAAATTCAGGGCAAACAATTATGTAGAAATCTGTGTCCTGAGTTTCTGTCACATTTTCTGGAAGACAGCAACAGGAAGACTCACTTCATGATGTTGGCTAGCACTCAAGAGGGGCATAGAATACAGGTCTTCCAACAAAGAAGAAGCACAGCCACACTGTAAAAAACCTTTGAGTAGCCGAAGTCGCAAATTTTGAGAAGAGGTGCAGGGCTTCCATCAAGGAGTGTGTTTTCCAGCTTCAAGTCACGATGACAAATTTGCTGTCACATAATCAAACAAAACAGTAGCAAGTGAGGAGAAAAAACCCCTCCTAGGCATACATACTTGTGATGTGACCATTCTCCACAAACTGGCAGCCAACAATCCTGAAAAGATCCAGCATCTTGCAGAATGATCCCCAGTGCAAGGAGATATGGCATATGACTAAATGTCATGATTGCAACAATATTTGCAAGAAGAAAAAGGTTGCCAGGATGCATGGTGGAAGTTCGAAAAATTACCATTGAGTGACAGTAGCTGACTCCAGATATCAGCTGCTGGAAGAAGTATCTGGCCTGCAAGACAAGAGGATTAGACATTCAGCAAGCGAGAGCAAACAAGAATCTCCAACCTACATTCTCCACACAAGTCCAACTTTCTTCTTCAGAGGGGACTTGATGTATAAAGATACTGACCTCATCCTCACTGAAGCGGCCAGCATTGCAAATCCTTTCAAAAATCTCACCTCCAGCTGCGTACTCCATAACGATAGCCAGGTGAGTGGAGGTGAGCAAAACCTGCACGAGAGAGAGAGAGAGAGAGAGAGAGAGAGAGAGAGAGAGAGAGAGAGTCAAGGAAATTCTTCTTAGGTTGCAAAGAATGTGAAAGACGATTCACAGTTCTTATGATGTCCGAATCTACAACAAATCAAAGTGGGAGGATCCCAATTGAAGTTTCCGCTCTAAAAGTTTCTTCTTCGATTTCACCAAAATGCGCAAAAAAATTCTTCTGAGATGTGTAGAAAGTACCTCTTTGAAACGAACTATGTTTGGATGCCGCAGCGACCTGTGATTGATGATCTCTCTTTGCACATTTTCATCAATCTGGTGCAAAAGAAAAAGGCAAAAAAAAGAGCCAAAGACGAAAGTCACAAACCCACCAAAAGCCAACGAGTGAGTGCAAGCATGTTCCTAACACATTTTGAAAGCATGCGAGAGCAAACAAGAAAACAAAAGTTCGGCACGAGTCACAGTTCTCACCAGCTCTAATCCTTCTCACCCACAAGCGCAACGGTTCCGAAACACGAAAGAAGCAGCTCAAGCCACCAAAGAAAAAGGAAAGGAGACGAAAACGTGGATCCCTCGACAATATACGTGTATGATTAAATCTCTCACCTTCTCTCCACGCTCGATGTACTTGACAGCAACAAGCTCCCGCGTCTTCTTATCACGCATCAACTTGGCCACTGCAAAATTTCCCGATCCTATGTCGCGCACCATCTCATAGCGCTCCATATCTTGTATCCCAGAAAACAAATCCATCTCTCAAGTAGTCTCCCTTACATCCTCTCAAAGTACCCTCCAACCTTTCTTCTTCCTCGCGCCACCTCTCTTCCTCCTCCTCTTCCCCGTTCGAATCACAAAACCCAAAAACCAACCCACAATCACGGATCCTCACCTACACAAAAATCTTCCAAAAACAAACCCACGAAAACACACATCGATCGTCGTCTCAACACGCAAAAAAAGGACAAAACCGAGCTGAAAGAAATTATACCAAGACAAGCGACAAATGACAGTGCACGTCACAAACTACAGCCAAAACCCCAAAATTCCCAACAAATTCCCAACCTTTTTCTCCTTATATCTCTTCCAGCAAACAAGGAGAACAAATTCCACAACAATGCAAGGTACTTTGCACATGTGGAAGATCAAAAAATTGTTTGTATTTTGCACTTCCACATTTGTTTTCATACTCTTGGGTGGGTGCTTACTTCCGGAACTCCCCCATTCCAAGGGCTGAAAATTTGACACAATTTTCTTCTTTTTTTAATAATTTTTTTCCTGTGATGCCCAGCAGGTATCCGCTGGGTATGATGGGGAAAAACTATGCAAGATGCTCCTCTATAAGAGTATCTCCAAATACACTAAGAAAAATCTTGAAGGTTGTTAGGTGTGCTTTTATAGAATTTCCCAGTGTACTTGCCATTTTTTTAATTATTTGAATCAATTGTTGTCTGTACAATTATATTTGTTCAATTTTTTTATTTGTGTTGAGGGGCTGCTCTTGTTGTTGTTATTGTTGTGGTCTGAGAGATAAATTTATCTCAACATCAAAAGAGAACTTGTGAAGTACTATGGCTACTTGTGAATTACCTCACCCTGGATTTTTTTTACTTTAATCAGTTTTGGGGTCTTATTTCGATGCTTTTAGATGTCTTTTCCATTGTTAGGCAGTTCTTTCAGGCATCATCAATTCTTTGCTGGTTATCAGACCGGTCGTCTAGGTGTATGTATATGTATATATATATATAGGTATATAAGTGGCAATTCTCATTTCATGAAACCCCTGGCACTGACTCAGCAAATAATATTTTTGTGATACCTGCCCATGGAACTATAACCCCACAAAAAAAATTTAAAATCAAAGAACCTGGAAACCTCGGGAACAAATTGGTGGTTCTTTCATGAAAACCAATGGTTCTTTGAGAGTTTTGAAATACCCAGAACTGGTCGGTGGTTTGATTCTGCTTTTTTTTTTAAATACCTGGAATGGAATCGATGGTTATTTGAATTTGATTTTCTCAAAATGCCCAAAAGAAGAAAGTGGGTCTTTGAAAAATTAAAAAAACAACACAACACTCTCCTCTTTTCTTTGGTCTTTTTTTAGCTGGTGGATAGATGACAGTGGTTTTCTATGTTTGGGCCTTTCGGAAATGAAATGCTATTGCAAGGTAAAAGAAGCAAAATACAGCATGACTGCTGAGAATATGTTTTTATACATGGGATATCCTTCAATATCTATCTATGAAGGATGAAGGAAGGTTGTTTGTTTGTTTTGTTTGTACAGATGAAATCCACCCAACCAGGATGCTTCAGATGGCGTTCTTGGTCTCTTTGGAAAGTTCTCGAGGAGGAGAGGTGCATCGGCCTGGTTTCATGGCGTTTGGACTTCCTGAGCAAAAGTTCTTGAATATTGAATGATTTCTTCACTGAAAATTAAATTAAATTAATTTTTAGCTGAAAATTTCGGAGGAATTGAAATGTGCCTTTGGTGTTGTTGGAAAGATCTTGATGAGCAGGATTTAATGGAATTTATTTGGTAAGATTTGGATTCAGAATCTGGGAGATAATTGATTTTGAAGTGATTTCTGCTGCTGAAAGCCCAAAAAAATTCCAAAAAAACCAGGTTTTGGAAGGGAAAAATCAGTTGAAAAAGTGGTAACACTTGGAGCAACGGCACAGGCCAAACTAGTTGATGTGTATTGAAGGTGAAAGCGCCTCCATAAGTCCTTTGAACAAACTCACTGCAACTTTATGGAATGCTACTATTTGCAAATTGCCACATTCATTACGTGGAATGGGTTGGTAGGGCCTATTTCATAGTACCTTTAGAGCATTAAAGCAGAGTCTTGGATTAAAAAGTGTATATCCCAACAAGATTGACTATGGTGAGCATGCCCTAGAGAATTACTGAAGTGTCTTGGATCAATAAGCCGGCCACAGTGAACCAGCAGCACCCACCATTGCACCATCCACTGGATGCCTGTTATGACTCAGTTGTGGATGATCCTCAACTGAGTTACTACCCGGTTTCATCTTGGTAACCCATTCTATAAGAAGTAAGTTTAACATAGAGACAGGTAGGTAACAAAATAGGGGACTACTAGGTAGTTTATGTAGATAGTTTATACATAGTAGGTAGGGGCTGTTTTTACTACCTACCAATTGGTAGGTAGTAAATAATCCAACTGAGCTACCCACCATGGTTAGCTAGGGAACTGGAACCCGACAGAAAACTGTTTCCTGATCACATATCATCCATCCTTGATGGTGCACTGGTGGGTGCTGGTTCACTGTGGCCCAGTACGCCTATATCCCAATAGGGTAAAGCATGCCCATCACTGAACCCCAGAAAAATGCACAACAATCTTTTGTCTTTCAATTTTGTGATGTAGCTGATGTGGGGCTCATCTATAAGACCACTTAGCCAGATTTGGTTCTAATCAAATATGAAAGTGAAATTTTTTTAACATCCTTCTATCATTTTTGGCTATATATCAGAACAGATATCATATGATTTTAATTTTCCTAAAAGAAAAACTCCAAAAACACTAAAGTTTTTCCATTTTGGAAAAAAGATTCAGCAAAAAAAAAAAAAAAAACTTTATGGCACAAATGAGTTAGTCAGCAATCAAAGAAGCACCAATCACCATTCAAAGCACACCCTATGGATGAACACACAATTTTGTATACACATACAAGGTTTTAAAGAAAAGTTCAATAAGTTTATATATTATCATTGGGTTCAAATTTTTGCAATCCCACAAGTAGTAAAGAATGCAAGTAAAGTTGGCTTGCACAAATTTGAACATGTTCAAGTACATCACAACTTCAAATTCACATTCAGAACTTGCACAACAACAAACATGAATTTAGAATGGAAAGATTTTTCAGATTTTTTAGAATCTCATTTATCTATTAAACTTTTTAAAACATGTGCACTTCATTCATATCTTGACCTAACACATTTCTTAATTTCTTAATCTATGTGTAAGAAAAAGAAGGGCATACCTCTTTGTAAGGCTTGAGTACATTAACCCCCATTTGATAGAGGTTAAGGCTAAAAGGACTAGGGTTAATGTGATGTTCAATTTGCCTTGTAGGAGACAAAATGGAATGCTAGACTAGCCAATTATGGACAAGGAAAC
>Ga0116230_10001949_pt1 | contig 19863 bp, 15 predicted proteins | sample S1TSphfallax_3_FD_88678 | JGI IMG/M metagenome (GOLD analysis project Ga0116230, IMG submission 88678) | Host-associated microbial communities from peat moss isolated from Minnesota, USA - S1T2_Fd - Sphagnum fallax MG | ecosystem: Host-associated > Plants > Peat moss > Unclassified | place... | reverse complement strand
GGAAACACTCATCGCCAGCCGGTTGGCAGCCGACGAACACCCCAAATCAAGTAGCTCAGAAATCTCAAGAGGGCAACTCTGTCGAAAACAGCCCATGTCAACTGTATGGATTAGTAATCCGGGAAATCCACCTTTGTCTGGAGTCGATAACAATGGCGTTAGTGGACTGCCTGGTAGATATGCCGGTAATAATTTGATTCCACTGCCTGTCAATGGTTCGCTGTCTTTGGTCGATAATGCCACGCCGTACATGCAAGACCGTTCGGCCGCCGAGGGTTTGATACCAGCTGTCACCGGATTTACTGCACCCGCTGGTGAATAGCCCTACTTGATTTTCACATCGATGCCCGCGTGTATCAAACTGTCAAGAACGTCAGGGCTTAGTGATGTCGGTTTTATTGTCAGTGTTTTTAAATTTTGTTTGAGAAGCTTTTTCAGCGCCGGCTCCGAAGCACGAGTAATCTTATTTTGAGCCATATTGAGCTCCTGGAGAAGGGGAAGATCCGAGATAGCCATCACATCAGCATCATTGGCTCCACAATAGGGTACAGCCAGTGTTCTCATTTTCTTCAAAGTACCTATCATTTGATAATCGGAAAGAGTGAGAGCTGAACCACTTATCCAGAGATTTTCCATGGCTTCGGACCCTTTAAGTGCGGCCAGTAAGTCAGATACTTTTCCGCCTGGCTCCAATCTTAGATTGGTCAGTCTGCGCAAAAAAGATGTTTTAGCCAGACTCTCGGCTGTGATCGGGGTGTCTTCAATCGCCAGGGCGCGTAAATTGGGCAGTTTTTCCAGATAGGTCAGACTCTTATTAGTGATCGAATCGCAGGTGTTAAATTTTACGGTGGTCAACCCTGTCAAATGGGTGATATGCGCCACTGTGGCATCTGTCAGAGGTGTTGTTTCCTCTAAAGCTTCAAACGATATTGTATTGATATCGTCGGGGCGGAACCGATCAAAATATTCGGGCCGGGCCATAAATAACGATGACGGCAAAAAGCGTAAGTGCCGGCCGAGGGGCATGATTACTCGATTGCGACAATCAACACTTATATCGTGGGTGTTTTGCGAACTATTATTTGTGCCGGCTTCATATGATAACAAACCCATACTCTCAGTGGGGAAGTCAAAGATTATAGACTTTGGTGTTGTGGTAGAAAAAGGCGGCAGCTGGGTTTGAGCCGGTAAGCCTTGTGAACGCTGATTGGTTACCGTTGCTGCCACCTTTGCTGATTTGTTCGGCGATCTTTTTACAGTCTCACGCGACTCCATTTTTTTCTTGTCTATATGCAACGATTTGCTTGCCGTGAAAATCACTGTGACTAAAAGTATCGCGGCCAGAGCTCCAACTAGCCAGTTGTTTTTTGCTATTGACTTATCATCGATATTTGTTCCGAAGGTTTCTCGACCTTCTAAATTTGTCCGAGTCTCCGACGGGAGCGCCGGTCTACTTCGGCTTACATAAAATGGTTCGACAGATTCGCCTCTTGCGACTTTTTGAAGATCGTCACGTAGTTCTAAAAATGTCTGGTAACGTTCGACTGGATTTTTGCGCAGTAATTTGGCCATCACCACTTCCATCGACACTGGAAATTTTTGACTGCCTGCGATGCTTTCAAGAGCCGGCGGTTCGGCTGATAGATGCCTGTTAATTATTGCCGCCGCAATTTTGTCTGTAAAAGGTGGTTGTCCGGTGAGACATTCAAAAATAGTGCAGCCCACCGAATAAATATCTGAACGCCTATCCAGCTTGTCGCCGCTGCATTGTTCCGGACTCATATAAAAGGGGCTACCAAATACTTCACCGATAGACGTAAGACTCTGTTTAGTGCGATCGTGTTTTGTTAGTTTTGCCAGACCAAAATCCAGTATTTTTACTACCGGTTTTTCACTGTTTGTTTCAGTAAGCATTATGTTTGCCGGCTTGAGGTCTCTGTGCAGTATATCGTGTCGATGGGAGTAGTCGACTCCTTCACAAACTTGTATGAAAATATCCAGTACCGCAGGTAGTGGCAGGCGTCCACTGTCGGCAAGTATCTCGGCCAGATTTTTACCTTCGACATAATCCATGGCATAAAAAGGCAAACATCCTTCATGTAGACCCAGGTCAGTAACCCGCACCAGGTTAATGTGGTCAAATTTGGCTACAGCTTTTGCTTCTTGCTGAAACCGTAGCCAGCCTATTTGCGTGACCTGGTCTGGTGGTATGACTTTTAAGGCGCATTTTTTCCCCAGTGCCACATGTCTGGCCAGGTAAACCTCGCCCATGCCTCCGCGTCCGATCAGATCGATGATTCTATAAACGCCGCCGATAACGGCGTCCGGAGCCAGAGCGATTGTTTTAGTGTGTATGCTACTGGCTTGCTCTGGGGGCTCTCTAAATATAGTGGTGGCATTATCTTGCCTGAGTTTTTGCAGGCGGGCGCTCATATTGCCTGCGGCAAACGCTTTATTGGCCGGACATTTGCAGCGCGTGTAAAAAAATAAAAAGGCTGTTAATGAACCATCTTTTACATCGGTGACTATTTTTAAGCCGCAATCAGGACAAAAGTCAAAATTGTCGGCATCGCCTAGATTGATGGCTGTCTTGGAGATTGAACCAGTGGCAGGTTTTTCGGAGCAGGTACAATAAGATGAGCGGAACAGGAAAGAGGTGAGCGAGCCTACTCTTTTGCTGTCAGCTTTAGGTTTGCTGCAATTCTCACAAATGCTGGGTTGGGTTTGCTCTGGGTGCATAAAAGTTTTGGGAGAAAGCGACAGGCAATACTCTATATCATTTTCTCTTGCAATTGGCTTGCTTAAACGTATGGAGTTGACGCCCAAGTACTTAATAACTGTGAAAGATTTGCCGCCTAGTATGCAATAAGGTGCTGAATGTTTAAGGCAGTGGGCTCCAAAACAACTTTCTGGGGGATTTAATCATATGCGTAAAGCAGGAATAATAACATTGCGAAGAAAAGCCAATTTTGCCGCTAGTCTGAGAAAGCTTGACGTATTGGTGGACGGGAAGAGGATAGGCAATATTGCTAATGGTGCTGAGCGGCACTTTGAGGTTGGTACGGGCTGGCATCGGGTCGAGGTTAAGCTGTTGGCCGGTTCAGAACTCCTGGCCATAGACTTATCCCCCAACGATTCTGTAGAGTTGGAATGCGGAATTTCCAGGCAATTCTGGATAAGGTTGCTGTTAGTGGCAACCGGCATCCTTGTTCTTTCGAGTTTTAATGCGCCTGCTTTGATTCATCTATTAATGTTGGTGGTCTCTATTTTTCTGGCTGTTGGCAATTTTAGGAGAGGTGGTACCTATTACTTGAAAAGAGTCCATGAAGCTTAGAGTTCCCATGCTCTTGTCTCTTCAATCGCCGCCAGAAAGTAACAGCCTAATCCGGAGCTTTTGTTCTTAGGCGATAACCAACTCCATGAATGTTTTCGATCATAGAATTTTCCCCGTCTTCTCCAAGCTTTTCGCGCAGTCTTCGCATAGCGCTTCTCAAGGCGTTGCTGGAGGGCTCGCTGTCAGTATCCCAGATGCGTTGCAGCAATGCGTCCGTTGAAAATATACGGTTGGGATTACGCAAAAAGAATTCTAAAAGAGCAAACTCTTTAGTTAAAAGCGGTATTTCTACGCCGTTCTTGGTGACAAGAAAAGCAGTGGTATCCAGTTTGATATCTTTGTGGGTAAGAACGGTTTCTTGCGTAATTGCTGAACGGCGCAAATGGGCGCGGATGCGCGCCAATAGCTCTTTTATGCTAAAAGGTTTGGTCAAATAATCGTCTGCACCGGAATCTAACCCAGTCTCTTTTTCAGTATCACTCATTTTTGCCGTTAGCATAATTATTGGTGTTTTTCCACCGTATGCTCGATACTGCCGACAGATTTCCACACCACTCAAATTGGGCAGTTGCCAGTCCAAAAGAATCAAATCATACGACATGCACTTCAACTGCAATATGGCCTCGGCTCCATCATCAAGATGGTCGACCAGGTAGCGCTCCGATAGCAGCAAATCTTTGATTAACTCTGCTATGTCGTCCGCATCCTCAACGAGCAAAATTTTAGGCATCGATCAAATTATCCAGTGGTCCGGGGATTCTCTTAAGTAACAAGCATTGGTTTGACGGCACTCAAGACTCGTCCGTTTTGGGTGGTGTTTTTATTGTATCGTTTGGAAATGGGCTTTTTGGCGTCTCCAAAATCAATCAACGATAAACTTACAAAGTCTGCTTGTCCTGGCAGGCAATGATCATTTCTGGTTCAAAAAATTTGCCTTCTTTATTTGGCGTTGACCAAAATCTTCGGGGCCGCATTGCAGTAATGAAACAAACCTAGCTTCCGCGTTCATTCCGTAGGCGAATGTTATATATGCCAAATCGGTTGAGCGATAAAGTGCGTATAAGCAAAGCTTGGTATGGGCATCACTTGAAAGATCTGCTTGTTAGTATGCCGGCATGCCTTACAGGCTGGCAGTTCCGTCAGAGCCCCAGCCCTTACTCCGCTGCTTATCGACGGTCAATCTATTTAGGATGGAAGGTAAGAGAGCGTTTGGTATATAACCAAGTTCAAAAGTACAAACGCCATCGCCAGTAGTAGCAGACCTACCTTCTCGAGATTAGCGGAAGAGAGTGATAAACTACTAACAATGTCTTTGAGAGTCAGGCAATGGATAGAGAATTTATTGGCTTTGCTGTTAACAATCCGACCATTGCTTTGATTGGAGCTCTCGTGGCATTGTCGCTGCTTGCCTGTTGGCTATTATTTGAACATATTGTTTTAGGGGTCTGCGATTGTTCGTGCGGTCCAGGTAACTGTGCATGCGGTTGCGGTTGCAGACGTAGATGTCCTTGTTTCCATAGAGATAAAAGCGCTCCAGGCGACACCGCCCGTCGTAGATATTACTGAGAACTCCACAAGTAGAAGTTTTTAAAACTTCGGTGAGTTCGATAAATAACTCTATGCGTCGGATTATTTTTGTTCTAAAGGTCTTGATTTTGTTTGTCTTTCGTAGCCAAACTTCTTGGCGGCGATGAATGAGCTGCTATTCTTTCGGCCGACCTGATAAGGTAATAAAAGCTAGTCCCTGAATCCCAGAAGTGAGGTCAGAGATCTCTTTGTAGGCTTCTTTGTTCAGCGGCTCTTTCTCAGGCAACTACAGGTTTGACTTCTGTCCTAAAGCTGCTTTGGCTTGAAGGATAAGAAACTTAGCCAGCTTGTCGTCTGAGACTAAAGCAATCTCTTCCAGTTCGTTGCCGTTACAAATCATGCCGTCTTTGTTCAAATCGCATCAATGGTCACGACTTTGGCTCACCACTTAATTGATTGCAGCGATTGTTTGTATTCCTTTTGATGTATTGTGGCGTCGGTCAGATTGTCCGCTTGTAGGAAAAACTCTTTGACGCGCTCTCCATCTTTTCCGCCCGGGATAAAGATACCGTTGAATTCCTTTCCTTTTGCACCTGTTTCGCTGACAAAATTCCCCTGAACTTCAAGCACAGTTCTACCATTCAGTGGCATTAAATGCGCTGACAGAATATGAAAAACAGGAGATCTTGGATCTGGCGGCTTTACAGTATTTGTGTACTGATTGTCACCAATAGTGGTACCACCCATGACGTTTGCTAGATTTTTAATTTCGGTTGGCAATAATTCTTTGGGCTTTGTCAGATTGGCATTTTCAGACAATAATTTATTGAAAGCTTTAGCTGAGAGATCGCTGAGCGGTGCGCCTCGATCAAAGAGGACAAGATCCGCAGAGTCTTTAGGGGAAGAGAATATTGTCATTTTCATTGTTCCCCTGTCACCACTGGATGATTTCCAGGTTTCAGGCAGAGTAATTGCCGCGCCTATAAAATTGGTGGCCTGTTGATCAACCATTGTATTTTTTCCCAGTGGCGGCCGCTCCGCCAGAAGTTCGTGGCGAATCTGCGGCAAATTATTCGATTCAGAAATTTGATACCAGTCTCCTTCGCTCATTAGTCTCAGCTCCTATTTCTATTAGTCTTTCTGGCTTTTGTATAAGTTGAATCGTACAAATCCTCTGACGTCATATCTCTATCAGAATCTTTGCCCCATTGATTTGAGATGTGTACTTTTCCTGTCTTTTCATCATAGTCAGTTATAGAAACCACGTGCCATCCTGGTCCTCTTGATGGATCTCCGCCAAAAGCTGCTGAGTTAGCATCAACTTCTATGATAGCTGGCAATTTGTGCCTCGCTTTCATATCAGCGAGCGTTCTGCGCAAGTCTTCAGGGCTATTTATGTGCACAACGCCTGCTCCTCTGTCCTCTCTGCCGTTGGCAATGACGAATTTGCCTTCGCCATTAATTGATTGTCCTTCTCGGCTGATTTCAGAACAGTTAATGTCTGGTGCGTTGTAAGCTCTCTTGTTCCCATTGTGTAGGACGTCGTCGTATGAGACGTTGCTTCCATCGGCATATCTTAGTCTCTCACCAGTATCGCCAGGATTTTTTGGTCTTTCTTGGCTATAAAACTCTGGCGGGATTTTTCTTTGTTCAGTGTCGTTAATCAGCGCCAGATTCATTAATTGAGTGGCGTAGCTGCGTTTTCCGTCAGCGGGAGGGTTATTGCGCTCCTCGACTCCCGGTACCAAACTTCCTGGCGTAATCTTGATAACCTTGCCGTCAGGAGCTTTCCAGTGACCTGTTATGGCCATTGTTGCAATAATTTCTGCTGCCTTAGATGGATTTCTCGTGATCAGATGTTCTTCCAGGGAGGTCATATTGCAAGTATAGTGATATCCCTGGTCAATATTTGTGGGATCGCCCATGTGATGAGCAAAGGTTTCTGCTGCTAATACACGGTCGTGCTTAGGCACGGCACCATTTTTGGCTTCAAGCAATTTTGAGAGCTGGTCGTATGTCTCAGAAACTTCACGTGCACTTAGCGGCTGGCTTTTTGCCTGTTGTTCGAGGGCTTCCATGTCTTTAGTAAATTTTTCCCGGTCCTGCGGATTTTCAATGTTGGCAGCCGCATCTTTTTTAAGTCGTTCTCTTGAGGCATCAAGCTGCTTTAATTGGTCAGGAGTGCCGTGAAGTTTGTTTCTGTCGCCAGCTTCGTCAGGTTTGTCAGCGCTTTTTTCGTTGTGACGAGACGATGGGTTGGCTGAATCATGGTCTTTGCCTGTTGTTTGCCCAGCTCCAGATGAGTCAGTCCCGCCGCATGTAATGACCTGATTGCCATCTGGGCTTAGTTTGCCTATTACTTCAAGGAGGCGACCGATTGAGCTAGTGGATTTTAGAGTAACAACATTCTGGTCGTTGATATTGAATTTATAATTAGTACCGTCTGCGCCAGTTAATTCATTGATGCCGTTCGATGCAAGAATTCCTGCAGATTTTAATTTATCTTGCGGTGCGGTGTCGGGAGCGGTCAGATAGTCTTCGATATTTTTGATTGCAGTGGCGGATCTAGCCATGGTCTGATCAGTAACTACAATGTCGTTGGTGACGCGAGGACTATCAACGATTGATTCAGAGGCTTGTACGCGGTCGTTGTCTGGAATTTTCGCGCCTGAAATAGTAAAGTGATTCAATTCAAAATTGCTTACTGGCCTCATGGCCGTGGCGGTGTCGCGGAACTCGTGCAGGCTTAGGTTGACCAGAGTGGCGGATATAGGCGCCTGAGGTGCAGCATCTAACTGATGCGTGATCTTTTCGGCGATATTTGTACTATCTGCAAACATGAGGTCCCCCAAAACTTAATTGCAATTGATGGCTTTGCTGTCACAGTGCCAGAGCCTCTTGATTGCATACTAGACAGCAGATCTTTCACAGTTATTAACTGCCTCGGCATCCTATTTTCAGGCAATTATTAATTCGGAATTTCCCCAGATCTGGCTAAGTTCTCATCCGGTCACGCCAAAATGAGCTCTCCTCATATCCACCCATATTTTAAATAGCTGAGCCGGCCTGGACCATTGGCTGCCGGGCACCAAACAGTCCTAAAAACATATGGGGGACGGTAAGGGCGCTGAGAAGATAGAAAATAGTCCTAATTTGCTGAGCCAAGTGTTCACCTATGGCTTTTTCAGGCAATAGCAAATAGATAATTAGAGCCAGCAGCCAACTTCCGAGAGTAAGTGGGGCTGCGGCCTTAACAAATAGCTCTAAGCCGGATAGAAAATCATCTTTTTTAAAGCCGGCCACAAGTTTTATGCACTGTCTCAACGAATGCCACCAACAAAAATAAATAGTAAAAGAGAGGAGTGGCGGCAAGAAAATATACGCAATCAATAGCACAAGGGATGCAAGGACGTCAGCAAAAACTTTTAAGTCTCGTTTCTCTATCGCCGAAAAAGTTTCTACAATGATAGAAGCACTTGCTAGACCAATGAGTAAGAAACCGAGAATTTCGAGCACTGAGATCAGCTCAGCCGAAAATGCCGCTTGCGAACCAATCAGGAACGAAAATAAGGTCCCGACCTCCTTCATGTGAAGAAAGCAAGGCGCTAAGACGGGCAAAAATCCGCTGACAATCCGCTGCGCAAAGGCCAAATTTTTATCTTCGTCCATAGCAAAATGAAGACAGGAAACAGAAAGAAAACTAACCAACATCGGACCCGGATCATGCAGCCATGCGTAAAGTATGAGAGCAGACAGCGCTAGATAGATAGCGCCAAAAACCAAGAGCCTCAATAAGCCTACTCGACCATTTTTATCTGGCGGACATTGAAGATGGTCAAGGGCGCCATGACAAACACCAAACAACAAAATATTTGCTACAAAAAAAGAAGCCTGCGGGGTGATATCTTTGCTGATCAGAAAGAGCGGAAGTATCGACAGAGCTGTAGCAATGGTGGCGATACGACGGTGTACAGACAACCATTTCTGTTCATTAGTCATAGACGGGTCCTGGCCATGATCATACTCAAATCAAACTTCCTTGGCATAGCCGCAAATATAGCGGCATCATCGATTAGAGATGAGCGGTCGGCCAAAAAGCGGACAACGATATTTGGCTCCACTTTTTCAAAGAGTGAACTCAGGATAAACGGCCCGTCATTTGGACACTGACGAAAGTAAGATAATAGGACACGGTCTAAAAGCTTTGCCTTGTCCGATAACGTATCTGGGGGGGGTGGCGAATCTTCTTTCAAGAGAGCCGTTGCAAGCTGCTGCGAAAAATTATTTATAGCAGCAAAGGCGTAACCGGTCGAAGATCTGAGTAAGCCGGCCCTTGTGCCTATCATATAGTGTCGCCGGTCCGGTGCTGTAAGTGCTATGGGCTGCATCGGCAAGCAACCTCTCTCTGTATGGATATCTTCAAACGTCGCCAGGCCATATTCACTTTTTAAATAGCCAAGCAAAAGTGTCTTATGTTCGTCTTCAGTTGCCTGGGCAAGGCCTATATAGACCGACTCTAAAAGCGCCTCGCGCGGGGAGAAAGGCAAAACGTAGTAAAAGTGAAAGCCTTTGCTCATCTTTGCGTCGCTAAAATCCATCAGGGTGACGCAATCAGAGTCGAATACATCAGTTGAGGTTCGGATATGCAATCCAAAAAACGATTGCTTAAAATCATCCGCGTCAAAGGATGGCGGTCGACTATCGAACAAGAGGCGCGCACTGAGAGAATAATTCTTCGTATCAAGGGTGATCTTACGAGGATCGTATCTAACTTTTTCTAGAGTTGCGCCAAGTAATAGTGTTACGGCATCTGTCTCCCTTAACTCGCTAACAGCACTTGCGTAATAATCCTCAGCCATAACACAGCAATAGGGATACTTTGCACTGGCAGAGACACTAGTCTTGCCACCAAATTTTACTTTCCATTTGTGCCACTGTTTTTTTATCGGTACTGACTTGGATAAAGACACTTGAACATTATCCCAGAAGCACCATACGTGATCTTGCTCGTACTTTTTGCGGGGCTCAATCAAACAAACTCTTTTTTGCTTGCCTGCAGATTTTTTTTGCAGCCGACTTAAACTAACCGCCAGCGACAGACCAGACAGACCAGCACCGGCAATGGCATATTCAAAGTCTTCCCCGCTCTTTTCCATCCTCACCTGCACATCGAGCAGCTTTAGCAAACGCCGTCGAAGCTTGTTAGACCAATGAGAGCTCGATGCAATTCCGAACGATGCAGCGGAGCTTGAATTGCTCTGTGATATCGAGGGCTAATTAAACAAACAAGAGACCTGCCCAAGCAATGCAATTTTTGCAAGTTGGACGTGGTCACTCGCGATTGAAAATACATAGAGGGATTTTGCAAGATAACTTGACCAATTTTTTCGTATGAGCGACTGGCAACAAGTATACCCAGTCTGACAGATGGTGGCAGATAACAAATACCGCTGTCAGAGCTGCGGTAATAAGCGCCGGCCATCGTAATCAAACGACTAACAGCTTGAAGCAATTCTCTTTGAGCATCTTGGTCCTTGGCAAAAGCGGCCTCTATAACCTCTGCTTTAATCAAAGTCGCCGGTATATAGACGCGCCCCCGTTTAAGGTCCTCGTCAACATCTCTGGCGATATTAGTAAGCTGCATAGCAATTGCTAAATCAATGCCCGAGGCAATAGCATTCTTATCAGTGACCGCGAGCAGATGACAAATCATCACTCCGACGGTACCAGCAACCTGATATGCATAGCGTAACAATTCTTCCACCGAAGTGACACGCACTTCACCGAGATCGGCCTTCACCCCCCTGACCAGCTCCAGTGCAAACCCTATGGGTATATTGCGCCTTTGGGAGAGTTTAATAAATCTCTCCACTACCGCAATGTTTGAATGACTTTCAACCAGATCTTTGCTAACGCGGTCTAGACATTCCAAAGCCTCTGCTGCGCTGGTGCAATCGTCGGCACAGTCATCCACGTAACGGCAAAAAGAATAAAGCTCATTGAGATCATCCTTAATATCTTTTGGTAAAAATAAAGCCGACCAAGCAAATGTCTTGGCCCTTCTGGTCATCAGTAATGATTCAGCTTCCAACAGAAACTGCGATTGCTCGGCCTTCAATTTCACTAAATCCTTGTGGCAAATTGGGAACGATTCTATCCAGGACTTTGGCAGAGGTCAGCACACCTGGTAGACCTGCTCCCGGGTGGGTACCGGCTCCTACGAAGAAGAGATTTTCAACATCTTCAGATTTATTGTGAAAGCGAAAATAGGCAGACTGCATCAAGGTCGGCTGAATAGAAAATCCAGTGCCATGGTGAGTGAGCAAATTGTCTCTGAAATGTTCGGGCGTTACGTACGACTTGTCTACTATGTTTTCGCTGAGTTCAGGCAGAACAGTCGCTTCTAGAAATTTGAGTATTTTAGCGGCAAAGCGGTCTCCTTCTTCGGCCCAGTTAACCGAACCAAGCAAGTTGGGTACAGGTGCCAGAACATAAAAACATTCATGACCCGGGGGCGCCATAGAAGGGTCTGTGCGAGTTGGAGCATGTAGGTAAAGACTAAAATCCTCCGCCAATATTTTGCGATCAAATATATCGTGCAGAAGCTCTTTGTAACGCTTGCCCAAAAGTATAGTATGGTGAGCGAGTTCAGGATATGGCTTCTTGGTCCCAAAGTAAATAACAAAAAGACCCATCGAATATTTCAGCTTTTCTATCCTTCGGTCTGTCCACTTCTTTTTTGCGCCTGACTCTATCATGTTTTTATAAACATAGGGAGGATCGGCGTTAGCCACAACAATGTCAGCCTCTATAATTTCGCCGGTAGTGGTTTCTACTGCCTCAGCCCTGCCATTGCGTGTGATTATCCGTCTAACCTGACAGCTGAGCTTAGTTTCAATGCCCACTTCCGCCATCAGTCTGGCCAGCGCGTCGACGATAGCGCCAGTGCCGCCCATGGCATACCAGACGCCGTATTCTCTCTCCAAATAGTGAATGAGAGCATAAATGGAAGTAGTATCAAAAGGATTACCGCCGACGAGAAGGGGATGGAAGGTGAAGACCTGCCTCAACTTTTCGTTCTTTATATACCTAGATACTAACTGATGGACTGTGAGGAAGCTTTTAAGCGCCATCATTTCCGGCGCAACAGCGAGCATGCTGGATGGCGTCAAAAATGCTCTGTCACCGAGTTTGACAAAACCCACGTCAAATATTTTCCGGCATTTTTTTATTAACTTCTGATATCCAGCTACATCTTCTGGAGCAAAGCGCCTTATCTCATCGAGTGTCTGCTCTAGAGTACCACCATAGCGGAAGGAAGTCCCATCATCGAAGCGAATAAGATACCAGGGTTCAACCGGCACCATTTTTAAATAATCAGTCCAGTCTCTTTGGAAGAGCGTAAAAAGCTCCTCTATTAGGAAGGGCGCTGTAATAACAGTAGGTCCTGCGTCGTAAGTAAATCCGTTACGTCTGTAAACCGTACCTCTACCACCTAGCTGATCCTGGCGGTCCAGGACCAGCACTTCATATCCCTTACTCCGTAGCCTGAGAGCAGCGGCCAGACCGCCGAAACCCCCACCGATGACTATCGACCTGGACAATGAAGCCTCCTAACCTTATCTACTATCGCTGTCTAAAACAAAGAAAGTTGATATGGGACAAAATGTAACTAGGCGGTTTCTTTGGTTAGTGACGTAAAAGTGAACACAAGTCCTATGACTTAAGCCGCAGCTCCAGATTTTACCGGTGTTTCGTGGTACCCTTCCGCATCGGTTTTAGCCATGGCGATTATATAGATGTATATACCCAAACCGACTTTGGCAACGATATCGGCAATCGTATAACCAACCTGCAACCCGCACTCAGCAGTGGAGCCTGAAAGTCCAATCATTGGAGCCAAGAACGCTATGGGATAGAAGCTCCATGTGATTAGCAGAAGCGCACGAGCGGATCCAACCAATTTTTTAACTTCGTCCGATTGCCGACTGTATGCCTGGCTAAACTCTGTAAACAGGGTATACATGATGAATAACCAGGGAGTCATAGACAAACCCCAGAAGATCCAACGAGTGGAAACTTCGTGGGAAACTTCTCCTGGATAACCAAGAGCGATCATGAGTGCCGCGGCTGACGACAATTTTAATATGAGCTTGCGCGAGACATCAGGAGCTAGAGCGAGCACTGCTACCAACTCGATGACTAGAAGCGGCACGGTCAAGAGCCAGTCCGCATAACGGTATGCGTCATTAAAAGGCAAACCGCTGGCTACATAGTTACCAGCGGTCAGGGTGTAAGCATGGGAAAAGCTTTCGTAGATTCTGAAGTAGTGATAACAAGCGATAGTGGGAACAAGCGCACTGACAAGAAGGGCAGGTCTATATTTTGGTGCAACCTGACTGCGCGAATAGAAAAAGAAAAGAGCACCTGCGAGCATGGCTGCGCAGCAGAGTGACATAACGTTTGTTATGAGGCTGTACTCGTTGGGTGATAAGGTAGGCATATTGAAACTCCTTGAGTGAAGCTGATCTCGCGACTTCGTGAGTCTCTCCGTAATATCTACTATGAGGCGAGATAGTGAACTGTTCGTGAACAACGTGTTAGATGCTCGCCAGGCATCGGTATTAAATTGATTGCTCGAACGCATGGCGACAAATTTTGGTTTGGCAAAAAAGGCCCAGAGAAATAATGGCCAAAGCAAAAACTTTGCCATAATATGTAGAGGATCAAGATAAAGAAAGTCGAGAAAGAGAAAAAAGCTGATAAAACCGAAGCTGGTCGAATAGATGCAGGCATTGTATGCCCAGCGCTGACCGAGCCTCGCGCCAAAAAATGCCAGGGCGATGAAGAGCAGCCCACATGAAATCGATGAGCCTGCTTAAGTGACCCGATCATGAGGCATGAAGGGCAATAAATTGCTGTTTAAATGGGCCATTGTCTCGCGGGTCATGGCGAGAAATTTTTCGTCATAAGGCAAAATCACCGACGTCAGGCCGACTGTGATGGCACTGGAACAAGTTACAAGCATTCCCGCTCCAAGACAGGCAAAACCCAACCAGCCACCGGTCTTAAGAATGGCACCAACAGTGTCGGGAGACGAATAAGTTTTGGGCGGCGAGGATTGACCGGCGTCAGCCGATGGGCGTGAGCGCGCGTCCAAATCTGAAGCATAAGCGTGCAACTCATTTATACGCTTGGGCAAGCTGGGGCCGGAATAAATAGGACCGCTATACAACTGCACTATGTCAGCCCCGGCTTGGAAAAATTGGATAGCACCGGCAGGCTCTATGATGTCACCACTGGCGACTGCCGTTGGCCATATAGAGAAACAACGGCCGACCAAATGGTATCATTGCCACCGTGCGCATGCCTGCGAGAACCGCGCGTCGTGCAGCCGGTGCCGACATTTTGAAAAGGAGCGGCTTGAATATCGTGTTGTATGACCAGTCGGGCATGTTCAGTTAACTTTTGCACTCGCCGGACCAAACTAATTTGCGTAAGTTAGCCCTGTGGGTGACTCAGGTAATTTAGCTGGCAGTTACGTCAACTGCGAGGCATTCCAAAATAATTGAAAATCTCATCTGAGAAAGTCGTTATAGGGGTAATCGCTGGCACTCGGCAAGTCATCACCTGCGGAGTGAGCAGTTTGAGAACCGGATCCCAGTCGCTTCTTCTAAATAGCTGGCATTCACAAGGCCGTCAACCTCTTCTATGTCACCGTTTTCTCAATTCAGCAAGTCGACTACTTCCATGGGCCAGCGATTGGCATCTTTTTTTCGCAAAACGAAAAATACTATAAGTCCGCCTGCTGTGCAGCCAAGTAACAATGCAATGTCAGTGTAAGAAGGCATGTATTCATCCATATCCAAAACAAGCCAAGTGTTAGGATTTGACCCAGGGTATCTTGTTGCCATAATGTTTTGGACACCGATAACATTGTCCATATGATTGATTATAACGCCTGAAATAGTCGCTTGATTGACCAGATCGTGAAGTGCTTTCCTGGAGTCATAGTACTTTGTTGCCACCACCATACAAGACGAAACATCGTCAGACTGACCGGACGGAAAGAGTGGCAGATAGGCTCGATTTTTTGACTCTTTCTGCTCCACAAGAATATATTTGCTGCCGATACGAAAGTCTGATAGCTTCAGATTTGGCTTATTACGAACATCGCCCGCAGCCAGATCTGCAAGGCGAACATTTTGAAGGTCGGGGCTTCCAGTGAACAACTTGGGCGCATTTTGAAATATGCAAAAACCGGAGACAACTACAAAAGCCAATATGCCGGCATGCTCCATTGGCAAAGAAAAAGTGGTATGTCGAGGGGCTTTGACCAGCATGGCTTCGCCGTCATGCACCTCCAATAGCTCAAGAGGGTTTTTGTTGAGAAGTTTTCCCAAAAAGAAGGTGCTGATTGCTGCTGCCGCGGCCGAAGTCATGACGGTCAGGATCCAATCGTTATTTTTACAACCAATCAGTTCGGGGACATAATCAAATGACGTTATTGCCAGAAAGAAGAGCAGATAAGTTAAGCCACCCCAACCCGAGTAAATCATATATCTCCTTTTATAGCAGCTTGCTGCCTTTTTACGATGGATAGGAGAACGTCTCTATGTTCAACGTCCAAAAAATTAGTTCTAATTGTCAATGCGGACATTCCTACCGGGTTAAAAAGCAACATTTCATCCTTCAATCCACCGCGACGACCGAGATAAAAATCGTCACGAGTGGTCTCAATGCAAATAAATGTCTGTGCCTTGATTTTCCGTGCATAAACTCGCTCTATATCGGCCCAGAGAATTTTTCCGACTTTCATTCTCTTGTCTAGCAAGCCCTCGCTGTCCATTATAATAACGGGCGCATTGCTAGTATCGGAGCGGCTCTTGAGCTTTATGCTCAACAACCTGAGAAAAAAGACAGACCAGACTGCGCCACAGAAGCTCAAATACTGAGTTATTGAGTCGTGCAGATAATAGAGAGATAGGATTGATATAAGTAACATGTAGTAAAAGAGCATTTTCGTTTTCTTTGCGTCGTCTTGTCTAATCTCGATTATTTTTTTCATAATTGATGTGACCTTGCGGAGGTAACCGGCATTTACTTTTGTATTTTCAGTTTAAAGAGCAAATCTTTCATAGTTATTAAAATGCCCAAGCCTGTGGTCCGGCAGATTCGCTTGAGCCAGATCAATATCAATAGAGGTGGGAAATTGGCAGACTCAGTGAGTTGTGCGGCACGCTCCGGCAAAGGCCCTGCTCCCTCAAGTAAACCTGCTGTGCAACCGCTCTTAGGTAACGAGCTAAGCAGCCCTTGCTCTATGGACTTTAGCTCGTGCTGGTTTTAATTTGGCACTAAAAGGGAATGTTGCTGCGGGTCGTGAGGCTTTACTTATATCTCTGATGAAAAGTTTATTGCCAGTGGCTTTGGCCAATTTATCTCACGGCTCTAGCGGAGCTGTTTTTGATAGCCGCAGAAGATATCGCTATTTGCTCTGGCGCAATTGGGATGAAAGTCTTCCAGCAGCTTCTTTTGTTATGCTCAATCCCAGTGCTGCCGATGAACACACAAACGACCCAACGATTGCCAGATCCGTTGCACTGGCTTCATCCCAGGGCTTTGGCCGCATCTTTGTAGTCAATCTTTTTGCCTACATGACAAAAAGTCCGGTTCTCCTCAAAAAGGCCCGCTATCCGATTACTTGCCGCACTGATGCCAGGGACGGTGGCCACAACGATGACTACATTAAATGGGCTCTGGTTAACTCTGGTCACATAGTTTTAGCCTGGGGTAATCATGGTGCCTATCTTAATCGCCACCTGGAGGTCTTGAAACTTGTCCAATCATTGGAAGTGGAGGACAAATGTTTGATGTTTTCGCTAACCAAACAAGGGCAACCTCGCCATCCTCTCTACACGCCCAATTGCATAAAACTACAGCGGCTGCCTGAGATCTTTTGGAATTAACCGCAATGCCCGAGTGCAGGATTTATTGCAATTTATGCTTTCAAATTTTATTGCAATGTCGGGTATAACAAGTGAAGTCTCCGGTGGGTGGGGGTGATGCTGAAAATGATGCCCGAAAGTCCCGATAAACCCATAAAGAAGCTCTGTGATAAGTGCGGCAAACCTTTTGCCAGAGACACTCGAATCGGATCCCTAACCTCATTTTTATTTTCTTCGTTCAACTGTGCTTGTACCGGTGACTCTAAGTCTGGGCCTCAATCCCCATCTTCCGGTCGACTCGAGACTGACGGCGGATTTGGTTTTTGTCGTTCCTGTGGACTGCGCATGGTGCCAGAGTCAAGTTCGGGTTCTCTTACTGCTTTTCTTTTTTTTCATACAAGGTGTAAATGCGCTGAGAATCAGATGCCGGCGCAAGGTAAAATGAGCGCTCGGTTTAAGATGCTCAAGGCCAATGGCTCCGACACTTTTAGTGCAACGGGCCGTCGCAATCAATTAGATCAAATCAAGGGTATCGATCTTGCTAAGGGCGCCATCATCGGCGGTGCCTACGAAATTATCGAACTGATTGGTGTCGGTGGAATGGGTGAAGTTTATCTTGCCAGACATCGCTCCCTGGGCAAAAAATGCGCCTTGAAAATTATCCCGCCGGAGCAAGTGACCGATGTGGCCTGGCTGCGTTTCAGGCAAGAGGCAAAAGCAGTCGCCAATCTCGACCACGTCAATCTTGTCCGTGTCACCGACCTGGGGATCCATGATAGTTGTTTGCCTTTTTATGCTATGGACTATGTTAACGGCAAAAATCTAGCAGACATTTTGGCCGAGTCTGGCAAGATGCCACTAAGTCTCGTGCTTGAAGTTTTTATACAGGTTTGTGAAGGGATAGATTATGCCCATCGTCACGGTATATTGCATCGTGATTTAAAACCGGCCAATATTATGGTTATGACATTGCCTGGCCAGAAGATTGTCGCCAAGGTTCTGGATTTTGGTCTGGCCAAATTGACGAGCCACGATAGAGAAAAACAAAGTCTGACCGCGGTCGGAGAAGTCTTTGGCAGTCCGTTTTATATGAGCCCAGAACAGTGCAGTGGGGAGAGGCTCGACCGTCGATCAGATATTTATTCTCTCGGTTGCACCATCTTCGAATGTCTGACGGGACAGCCGCCTTTCGGAGGTAATCTTGCCGCGGCCATTATGTTCAGTCATATCGAAGGTCAGCCACCTTCGCTGGAGGATATTGTTGGACCTGGGTTTTATCCCGTTAATATAGAAGTCGTGCTGGCAAAACTTCTTCGTAAAAATCCAGTCGAAAGATACCAAACTTCTCTGGAGTTGAGAGATGATCTGCTTCGCGTTGCGAGTGGAAATGATGTCCAGCCCTATTACGTAAATAGAGCTAAAGTTTCTTCAGCCGACGAAAATCTTATTGGTAACACATCCGGTGATCTCCCGATGAGAGCCGATACATCTCAAGGCATGAGTAAATTTATTTTGGCCTTGAGCGTTTCGGTATTCGCTATTATCTCTCTGGGTCTAGTTTTCGTAGTTATCCGAGAAGATGGGATTCATAAGCAGTTTTTGGGGTCTCCAGCTACAAAGTCAGTCCATCCGATCACCCTTGTAAAACCGCAGCCGTTGGCCTCATTGGTTAAATCTATGAAGCCTTATTCATCCATTGTCAAAGATCGTGCGGGCAAAAAATATTTGCAATTTGATTTTCCAAGGGAAAGCATCGGAGAAATAGTTGCAGAGGTACCACTTGAAGACAGTATCATGCCGATATCGTATCATTACGTACCATGCGCTGGTATTCTCAGATTTCCTCTAGGGACGCCGCTGCGCTATCGCCCCAATCAGATTTGTTATAACCAGCCCGAGTATTTAGATAATTTCTCTCCGCTGGATCTTCATTCGATTGTGATTAGAGGAGCGTTGGGAACAAAACTTCCTGAGGCCATATTTAAGCACATTGTTCATCTTAGAGGCTTAAAGTGTGTGGTAGTTGATGGCGGTATCATAAGCGACAGCAAGATCTTTAAAATTCTGGCTGAGCTGCCTGATTTGACATGCCTGGACTTGCTTTATACCGAAACATCTCTTCCTGAATTGGCAGGGGCTTCCTTTCTTCAGAAACTTCATTTGCTGGCATTTTCATCTACCGATAAGCCAACCATTCTTCTCCAAAAGTTGAAACATTCCAATATCGTGGCGTTGGATCTTTCACGTGTTGGCTTATCTCATTTTGATTACCGTTTAATCAGCGAGATGCAAAATATTCGCACTTTAGTTTTATACGATTGCGGCACGACCAATGAAGATCTAAAGACTATCTCGAAGATGCCACATCTGGCTAATCTTAATCTGACAAACAATCTTCTCACTCTTGCTGCCCTGCCTGTCCTGACTGAAATGGCTGATGGACAGCTTCGTAAGGTGAATCTTCGTTCCACATATGCATCACAGAGAACGTTCGAAACTTTCCGGGCATCCCTCCCCCGTTTAGACTTTGTTCAGCTACCGGATCCTTTAGAAATGGAACTGAGAAAATCTCGGCAAACTCAAGAGCAACTTGATGAGTTTATGGGGAAATAAGTCCTAGTTGGATGGGACGCTGCCACAGAAGGTGTAGATCATGTCAATGCTGATATATATCATTGACGCTTTCAAAGCTTGCTGATTAGAACCCGCGCTGCCGGAGCGCTGGGCGCTATCGGTTCAAAAGCATCCATGGCGATAGCAGCATTGAAAGCCGCCAGTCAAGATTCTGATGTTTGAGTAAAAGAAAGAGCCACCAACGCATTATTAAAGATTGAATCCTCAATAATAACCTCTAGCTTGCCACCTGAGCGCCATGTCCAGAAGATTTGGCGGCCGCTCCACCTACTTGTGCAGATTTTCGCTCAGATTCATGGATCATAGCTTCGACAAATCCTACAAACAATGGATGGGCATTGTCAGGCCTGGACTTGAGCTCTGGGTGAAACTGACAGGCGATAAAGAAGGGGTGATCGGCCAGTTCGATTACTTCAACTAGGC
>Ga0116230_10001948_pt1 | contig 19864 bp, 19 predicted proteins | sample S1TSphfallax_3_FD_88678 | JGI IMG/M metagenome (GOLD analysis project Ga0116230, IMG submission 88678) | Host-associated microbial communities from peat moss isolated from Minnesota, USA - S1T2_Fd - Sphagnum fallax MG | ecosystem: Host-associated > Plants > Peat moss > Unclassified | place... | reverse complement strand
AATTAATAAAAATTCACATGTGAATATTGTACATGTGTATCAAATGTGTACTTTTACATCAATATGTGTCCAGATTCGTTTTGTGTTTCATTATATTTTGAATGAAGTTAGACAAATTTATCATAGCAAAAGTTGCCAATCATTCAATGAATGGGGACCGATTATTACAAATAAATGAATTCATTAATCAAATTCATTAAGATAAGCACCCAAGAACCCAAAATTAAGACATGTTAGACCTAGGGTACAATATTGTAAGGTATTTAAAATAATAGCACCAAAAGAAACTTATTTACTATAATGAATCATTTCATACAATAATAAATTATGTCTAGTAGTAGTGAAAGATGATAATTACATAGTGTTCCCATGGTGACATAATCTTAAACAAGATGAAATGACTAGGGTGAACTACACGCCACTTTTGAACTAGTTACTTTGGTCAAATAACCCTAATCCTTCTTCACCAATCATTCACTTGTTGTTGATCACATTTCCTATTACAAAATTTATTTACAAACCTAGTGAAATGTTTAGTGAATTGCACTCATATTTCCTTATAGTGCATGAAGGAAACACCTTCATTTATGCAAGTATGGTGATTCATCATGTTATTAATTGGGCTTGGTAGTCAAAATCCTTGAAATATTTTCCAAAGTTATGGATTTATATGTTGAATATTTGTGTTGAGGTTTTGTATAACTTGGTAAGATTTTATCTATATGGGAATCAATAAGGTGGATTCCTTAACCATGTTTTAGACAATGGAATAAGGGATGAGGAGGACAAGGGGAATTGGCACCTACATTGGCACCTTTTCCTTCTTGAGTGAGGCCTTCTAATGGCCATATTCCCCTTAATTAGGTAATGTTAAATTTGGATTTAAAAACCTTTATTGAATCTTAGGTCGAGATATTTGTCATGGATAAAAATAACCAAAAAAGAATGGCAAGTTCTATTGTTTAGACAATTTCAAAGCTAGGTCAAATTTTAAGGTCTTTTGACCAAAGATAAATAAAGTTTTCTTGAAACCACATTGGAATTTAATTTAACAAACAACTTCATTTTAAAACAAAAATTAAATTTCAATCAAGATGTTATTCTTTTTAAACATGTTCAAGTTCTTTAGGTACGTACATATAACTTTATTAAAAATGTATAAACATGATTTTATATTCTAGGCATTTTATCAATTATGCATAAGGAATATTACATAATCTTTATTTTGAATTGTGTATTAATTGAACAAACTAATATTACACAATGTTTTTGACTTTAGTTATGTGCAAGGTGAAAGCACACTAAGGGTGAACCACTTTTTTATTTAAAAACATGATGTATGACAAGTATCATAGTACAAAGTAAATTAAAATCTTGATGGCATCATTTCCCCTGTTCTAAACACAAAAAACTTTAAAATTTGCATGACAACATTTTGGAATTCAAAGTTCACTTTGAATTAAAATTAATCTTGATCCAATGATTAAATGAAAATGATTGGATAAAATAAATGTACATTGAATATATAACTTATAGTTTTTTAACGGCCATAAAGCCCCATGTTTGTGGTTCATGAAACATTACTAAACAAAAGAAAAATTAAAAATAATGTAATGCCCATCTATAAAATCTCCTTATATTTGATATGGTAGTGATGTTCTTCCTAAAAATAAGATATGATTATGCATTTATTATTCAAAAGACAAAAAAAACACACACACTTTTTTAAATGAAATTTCATCCAAAAACTTTAAATTAAATTCTAAATGGTCCTAGATTTAATTGATGTATGTCAATATCATACATCAAAAAAATTCTCCCAAAAATTCCCTTCACAACCTTAGATTTGAAATATGTATGCAATTTTTTCAAATTTTGTGATAGGTATTATTTTGTCACAAATATATTCCATACATTCAAGTTTTTCATTGTTTGTGAATTACATTTTTTTTATATTAGATTAAGTTTAAAGTTAATTGAATATACTTAAAACAAGCAAAAATAATCCAAGATGTGATGTCCATACATTACCAAAAAAATAAAATGCATAAAGATTATACTTGTGACTACAATTTTTGGGGGACTTAGTATGTTTTCACCTTGTAATGTAAATGGAACCAAACCTGATCGTAAATTGGACCAATTTTGAATTCTTTGTGAGAAATTTGTAACTAAAGGTTTTAAAAAGCCAAAGCACTAGTCCCAAGATTGAATAAAAGGTTCTCTAAATAAATTTTAAAAATAAAAAAATAAAAATTAGAACTAGGAGTAAATGTTATTTTTGAAATCAAGAACCAAACAACAATGGTTTTTATCATGGTACCATCATAGGTGCTTATTCACCTAAGGCCATAAGTACCGCATCTAACAATGGAATATTGGGGGAAATGATTAGAAACTTAAGGAAAAAATGTGGATTACATCTTCCTTTCATTTGCACCATTGTTTTGGAGTTTCATAAGATTATGGTTATGAATCAGTTGGAATCAACCACCCTCTAATTCCTTTTAACTGTCATGTTGCCTAACCCTTTTTCTAGCTCTACTAATCCAGTGGGTTACATCATCTTTCAATCTGCTCCTCTTTTTGCTTAATGAAGAAGAAGCCTAATAATAGATCTCTGAAACTTCCAAATTAGCATTACTGCCATTTACTTGCACACATGAAAACAGAGATCTGTTTGGTCTAATTTCGTCATTTTGAAAAGCAAACAACAAGCAATGTTCTTAGTTGAGAGAGAAGTTTTGAAGATCTAATCCTGTTTGAGGAAGAGTGCCAAGCTACTTAGAATTATTCTGTTTAATTGCCCACTTCAATCTTTTGGTGTGCCATCCAACAATCCAAAAACAGTAAAGAAATTTGAGAACGTGCAAACAAATATGAGTGAACATGGTGCAGCAAAAGGTGTAGTAGGGAGCAGACTAGGCAACACACCTTTGCCTCATGAGAACCAGCCGGGCACCTCGCCAGTTTCTCCAACCTCAGGGGAGTGGAAATCGCACATCCTGGGTGGTTGCACCCTGCAGGACTACAGCAGCTGTCGGATTTCCCCACAACCCAATTAACCAATCTTTAATTATGCGATTATATTCTTCCTGCAAGAGCAGTAAACTAAACAACAAATGAAGATCTTGTTACTTAATTACATGCAAGACTGAGATTTTTTGCTTCACAATTTGACCACAACAATGAGCATATCCTGGAGGTGTAATTCTAGCAATGGAATCTAAATGACTGTTTTTACAAAAGAAAGTGCATATGATTAGTTCTTCAGAATCTTAACATTAGTAAAACTTGCTACCAAAGTGTTGCAGCTGATACTCACTGGGAGGGCGCTAGCCTTTGCTGGGGCAGCAGGTTGCTGGACATTATGGTGTCCTCATGCAACATTTGGGACAATTGCAAATGCACTTGACAACACCCCAGGTAGAGAGTACTCTCAATTGGGAAATCTGACAACTCCACATACAGTTCCTGGCACAACTTCAACATCATTTGCATTGGATATTGCATTCTTTGCAAAAAAATAAACCCCAAAGAGAAGTTGAAGAAGATTAGAGCTGTAGCCAGTTCTGCACATTTTTGGAGAGGAACCAATATAGACTCTTCATGGCAACCATATCATTTTTCCAAAAGAGCTCCACTCACATCTACTACTATCACAAAACATGGGCAATCACCTTCTATGTCTGGAAATGTTGAATTTCACACACACCACCCCTGCAAGTATCAGAAATCAGAAAACTGACACAACTGGGTTTGCTGATTAATTACAGGAAGCATTGATAAGAGTGAGGAGTATGCGTGGAGACAAATGTGGTGTGGAAGTGCATGGTTTTCACATCCGTATAGAACCAAATTGAGGGCAAAATATCAGTTACCAGAGAAACCATGCTCTGACTTCCATGCTCACTGTTTGTTATCACCATGTGCACTTTGCCAGGAATACCGTGAGCTTGAACTGCGTGGCGTAGACATGGGTGAGTTCATAATCCCTCATCACACCATATTACACTCCCAAGGAATATACATTTTCTCCTGCTTTCTTTCAGGTCCCTCTCATAGAAAGATTCTAGTTCCAGGACAGGCAAAAATCAACACCATCAACTTGGGTTCCAGAATTTTGTTGTTGCAACTTACCAATGTCCTGGGGGTAAGGGATATTGCCTGCAGCATGCACACAAATGAATGCACCCATGCCACCAGCGATGAAGAAATGAAGTTGAAGACACCAGTTGTTGGTCAATAATATTGCTCAAGCGCTTGAGAATGCAAGAGTTGCAGAAGATGGATCCATCACGTGGACTGATGATGCATCCACTTCGAGCTCTAAATGACTCTCTGATACCTGTTATGTCAGTCACTGAAAAGATTGCAAAGCACAATGAGCACCCAACATTGAAAGCTTGTGATGGAATGTAATTTTCTAATGTTGCTATATGAAGCAGATGGCTGCCTGATGAAGAGACAACAAAACAGGACAAACATGGGAAATAGAATTTTGTAGATATTTTCACAGGTAAATTAAAACAATGCGCATGAGTGAGAATCAAAGAGATGGTCAACAACTGGCTTCTAGAATATTATTCCTCCTTGATTGTGTGGCAGAGATCATCTGGTGTTGGAGACAGGAATAGAGAAAGAGATAGTTGGCAAAGTAGAAAAGGACGAGAGATTTCTCCAACTTTATGCATTCTCAATTGGAATGAACAAAGACATTAGACAATCTGAAGGGCCGTAGGTCAATGGCTAACTAGTACTACCTTCTGAAGTATCACAACCTTCATGCATGCACCTACTTAGGCGAATGCAAGAAGCTAATCCAAATCCCTAAACAAAACAGCAGACAGCTTCTACAGTTGCAAACACACCTGCAAATTAAATGACCAATCCCCAATTCACTTTCCAGTGGAATCCAAGAAACTTTGCTTGGTAGCTATCTGATATTGCATATCAAGGTCTCAACCACTCACATGGAGATTTTGCCTCCAAGATTGCACACAAACATCAATCCTCCAAACTGCTGCTTTGAATTTGGCATATCTTGGGGCCTAGACTGCTGAAATAAGAGGCTCACCATTCCAAACAGAACACCTTGTATAACCTGCCTTTCAAGGAATACAAATGACTAATGGATGCTTTCTACAAGTGCACGGTATTGTGCTAGACAGCTGCACTTGATGGAATACAAGACTACACCATGCATTGGCACTGTAGCATTTACATAGTTCATCACATTTTCTAGAAATTGGTTTTTCCACACGTCGATGCCTTCACAGATCAAGCTTGAGCTGCAGGTGGCTGGGTTGTCGCCCTCTAGTGCTTGCTTCACTTCAGCCAGGTTGACTGGAATGAGTTTCATACTTGACCCTAGATTGAAAACAGCAATAAACCACTCCCCTGGAGCCAAAAAAAATTCCAAACATGAGTGATCTCCAATTCCAGCTGTACGCTTAAGCAACTCCAGATAAGAAATTTTAGTAGATGGTTTTTAGTTTCAGGGTCTAGGTTTGGGTTGATTGTCATTGCAAAATACATCTCTGAATTCTAGCTCCAAGACTGTAGGCTGAATAAGATACAGATGCAATCAGTGCTACCTGAGGTGCCAGCAGCAACCCATATCCGTGTGTCCTCTATGTCACGTGAGCTTGTATGAATTAGCTGCACAATATTCATCATTTCCCCTCTGCTTTCAGTGAGCCCAACTACAGCAGACACGATCACTACTGGAATATATTGGGTGGACCACCTGGGTCTCATAATATTCTGCTCAAATGAGAAATTATACATAAACCTGCATCCTGAGTTTGTTGCATTTCTGGAAGGAAGGGGAAAAAGACATTGACATGATAACAGGCTAGCACTCAAAAAGGCAATAGTAAATATATAAGCAAACTGAGAACTGATCAGTTCATTATACGATAGCCCATAGTAACTTCAACTCTCTTATATTTTGTTCCCTTACCTCTGCAGTGGTGAAGCTGAAGGGTGGGAGATTAGTACCTGTGTGTTACCAGTGGAGTGGGCATTCATTTGGAGAACAAGTACATTCGTGAGCAGAGCAAAAGTTGTATCATCCAAGTAGCGGAGGTCACCTCCAAACATAAGAGGTGACTTTGCAATCGCCCACAATGTCATCTGGAAAGATAGTTAAATTCCATCAATCCTTGACTCAAATATTGGAGTTGTGGCCAAGGGAATGAAAGAAATAGTTGGGTGCTCAAGAAGTCTACCTCAGTCTGCTGTTCATCTACAGTCAGATCACATGGTCGATCCACACTCCTACTGTCATCTGCAGACCCAGGTTTTAATTCAACAGAAAATCCAAGTCAGGATTGTTGTAAATTTTCCACTGAAATCAGTAGTATCACACTACTGAAGTGTTCAAATGCATATTGATGGATTCAGCTCCAAACCAGGATTTGTGAGGAAGCCAAATGGCAACATGTCGAGGTCTGGCCAAGACCGCCCTCCCTGTGCCTGATTCACACCCACCAAACCAGCGTATGCAAAATCCCTGTCATGAAACAATGATCCAGAAGTCAGAAGTTTCAGATTTCAAGGAACAAAATCTGAATTTTCCACTGTAAAAAGTGCACAAACACAAAACTACAGTATGAGAAGTAGGACAAATGCATGCAGACAAACGAAGCTCAGCATATAATCCTTGGAATTATTGGATTGAATCTATGTCAATCTATGGATCCTTTGATCTTTAGAAACTGAGATGAGAAAGGTTGTAGAGATAGGAACAAGCCTGGCAATGTCAAAATGCGGTTGTAGAGAGTTCCAGGAATCCCAATTATCACGTGAGACACGGTACATATTAGCTAGATGTGCTACTTGGAGTGCCATGGCAGGGGTGGCTCCAACTCCAGGAGAAAGTGAATACACAATGGGCCGCCCTGTGTTGGCAATCACCTACCCACAACCATTCAGTAGAATCTCAGCAACCTGATGCACTTCCCAATACAAGGTTGTATTCTAGACTGTTTTTCTGTTCCATCACTTCTGGGTGTGATCAATAGTTTCTAGAACAAGAACACAGAGAGAGAATCACAGCAAGGAAAGCGAAGCACAAGGAAGGGGGTGTTGACTGGAAGCTTTGCACCTCTCGAAGAGATTGACTGCTGCAAATAGAAGCACCTGGAACATGCTGTTGTTAGCAGCAACACATGGCTATTCAACAGTGAAGTGAAAGGTGAAAAGTCAGAGCAGAAACCAAACCTGCGAGACAGCTGTGACTTCATCAAGAACAAGATCACTTCCAAAGATACAGTCATGTTTCACTGCTTCCACCCAATCCTGTGTTCTGTCAGACACAGATTGTTCAAATCGAGCTTCATCCAGCATAGATAAGAAAATTCTAAACTTCTTTACTAAGGACAGGCAGAGACTGAAATTATTCATGTGCAGGCAATGTGCATGGCATACTTCAAATCCTATCTGAAAGTGCATAGAGGCAGGTTTCATCACCCAAATCTACACCCCAATCAGCATATTGCTGATAAAGTGACTCAATGAATGCTTGTCCTCCTGAGCAGCTGAGGTTGACACGGGTGAAGGAATTCCGCATCCATGCACATTCCTCTCCTTGTAAAGCTATATCTCTTGCAGTCCAACTTCTTCCTGAAGCATCTGGACTTCCCTGTCACACACACACCCAATGCCTCTTTCCTCTCTATCAGGTCCTCTTCTTCACAGAACTCTAGATTCATTTCAAGACAAAAAGAGATGAAGAATGATGTCATGCCTTTGCTGTACTTGGCATTCTGGCAATTGAGCCCCATAAACAATAGATGATTGCTTGTGAAGCTATGCAGAGCCATGATGATGAGCTTGGAATTCAGGAATGAAGCCAAGTATCATGAGCAGGGAAAGAAAATAGTGATGAGAGAGAAGATGGACCTTGGCATTGAGGATGAGAGTGTTCTTGTCCACGGCCGCAAGGCTTATTCCACGCATTACATGGATTCCAAACTTGAGTCCCATGTTATGCACCTTATCTGCCACATGCTTGAATCCTTGTCCATTCCTTGATGAAGGCCATCGCTGAGGATCTGGTTGTGGCCTCCCATACTTGTCTACAAAGTCTTTCCCCCTTGTTGTGGATGCAGTGCCATCGTTCTCCCGGTACCACAAGAAATCCACCACCACATACTGCAGCAGCTTGCAGCAATGCTGAGACATCAGGCTCAAGAATTCAAGCTCAAAGCTCATCTGATCTGATCTAGCTCCTCCAAACCTGAGCTCATTTTCCTGCTCAATTACTTGTTTTACAGATCAGCATATTTTCTGTTTGCAGATTGACACATACCTCATAGCCAAATGGGATCAGCTTCTCAGCCACAACTCGTGCATTCTTGAGAAACACCTCCTCTGATATGATCCAAGAGAAAGCATCATATGAGTTCCATCCTCGTGGTGGGGTTGTGGCTACATTAGAACTGCAGTGTACAACATGGTTGCCATGCATGCTGCACATGCCACCAAAAGGTCAGCAAAAGAGAAACCCCATGCAACAGCTGACAAAAAGATAAAATGATACATCACAGATACCAGAGCTTGCTGCACATGAAAACCCTAATGGCAGCAACAGCAGGGACTTGCTAAATTCTTCACAATTGTTGCATGAACACAGAGCCAGAGAGACAGAGATTTGTACATTGTAGTGAACAGCAAGACAGTCACAAGTGACACGACTCTGATCTCCAAGATGATATGCACACATGTGGCACCGCTCCGACCCATTCTTCCCTGCCTCTTCACCACTTGCTTGCTCACATATCTCATCAGCTCAAACATAATCTCCACCTCCTGTTGCAGCAGCAGCAGCTCCTTCTTGCGAACCTCAGCATGGACCTGGAGACAATGGACCCTTCTTCAACATGAGATTGGGGAATTGCTTGAAAATGGAGAATTGGAACTGAAACCGGTGATCAAATGCAGCACAAAACAGAATGGAAACGGGACATCAGAGCATTTTCGTGATGTTGGCGACAGGCACCTGAATCTCATCTGTTGTTCATCACGCGCATTGTATGATCAACTGCACATACCAGGAGCATGACAGTAGAAGAAAGGAGCGTCTGCAGATGAAATATCAGCAGCATGGAATCCCGCATCCATCCGGTCGCAGCGCATACAATTGCCCGTACGCGAAGTTTTCTAGACAGAATGCGAGATACCCATCGAGCACAATCGCAGAAACTGAAGAAATTCTAGAGCAAGATCTGCGAACCCTAAGCAGCAGCGGTTTCTTTCCGGGGTGGGTGCTGCTGCTGCTGTGGGTGGGAGAAGAAGAGAATTGAACCCCCCAACTCCTCATCTTCTTCTGCCGAATTCACTGGTGATGGCTAGTTTTGCAACTCTATGGTTTAAATTCCGACTGCCATTTTCTGCACCACCTAAGGAAGCAAGCTCGTTCTTGAGTTCCAGCAGCACAACCATCGCTCCTCCTCCTCGGCAAAAGTGGTGCCCAGGAGGCGGAGGAGGAGGAAGAAGAAGAAGAAGCGAGTGTAGACTATGGCAGTGTCTTGAGAGAAGTTTGCAGTCATACAAAAAGGTGGGATACCAAGAAGGTTTGCGAGCAGCGCAGGCAAAAAATTCCAATGCTGGAGCAAGGGAAGAAGAAGAAGAGTCTGGTGAGAATGAGTGCGAGAAGCGAGTGTTCATGTTTGGGATGGGTTACACATGCATCGCCCTAGCAAACACTCTTCAGAAACAGAATTGGTACGTATGCAAAATGCTAACTGAGAGAATCTCAAAAAAAATGCACATCAGCAATGCTGCTGCTGTTGTGATGGTGATGATGACTCCCTCTTGTGCTCCAGTTCTAGAACCCATTTCTTCCTTGGTCTTCTTCAAGCTTCAGAGTTCAGGTCCCTGGATCTGTGGTTGTGCTTGTGGCAGGCTTGAACAGATGGTCAATCTGAATGCAGCAGGCTTCCTTGCATACACAGATGATCAATCTGGTGTCTTGCTGCAGCAATATGCTTGCATTGCACAGATAATCATCTGTCTGCATTATGTGCGCATCTTATTATGTATGCATGGTGGTTTTGAGTTTTCCCATGTTGAAACTGTCCAGGATAGTTTCAGGGACTTGTCGCAGTGATGAGAAGGTTGCAGGTCTGCAATCCCGAGGATTCCAGGCATTTCACTTCAACCCAGACAATGATGGAGAAAATCTGAAGTCAGTACTTAGTTTTCTCTTCTTTTGCCCCCTCTCTTGTCTCTCTTTCTACCACAGTTTCTCAAAGAACAATTCACCAATAATATGGATTTTGTGTATCTGCTCTGTGCATCCATGACTAAGTTCACCAGATATGTGAAAGCAAGGCTACAAGCTTGGAGACATCTTGTGAAGCTCAGAGAAATCTTGATATAACATGTGCAGTTTGTATCTCACCTTTGTGAACATACATTCATGTGGCAGAGAGAATGCAGTACAAGAGCTCTATGCTGCCACACATGTCTTGAGCTCAATTCCACCTGTGGGAGACTTCAACGAAGACCCTGTATGTTAGCAGCACATGTGTGTGATCCTTCAAATTGAGTCTACACAATCATCTAGAACAGAATGGATTTTGTTGTGAGGTTGTGTGGAGGCATACCTGCTGAAGGCAAAAGAAACACTTATTTCGGTTATCTTGAGCAAGGCTTTTTACTCTTGGTACCAAAGGGTGAGAGACTGCAATGGCACCTCCTCCATTGGAAAGAATGGAAATCTCTGTCCACCACAAAATGGAGAGACATGAATTTCCTTCACATGGAGATCACTGGGATCATTAGTCCTTATGGCAGACAGAGTTGGAGTGTCAAAAGTTTTGTGGGTTTTGCTATTCTTGAAGTTGCACATTTGCAGAATGTTGATGTGGAGAAATCTTGCATCCTAAGAAAGGGGCTGTAAGAATGCACAGGTCCTGCAAATCCATAAGCAAGAAATGGTCCAAGCGGCAGCACAAGGAAAGCTTCGCTGGATTGGTTATCTTTCATCAACTGGTACTCTGAGAACTCATGCACTTTCAGATTTTGATAAGAGAGATGACTTTGATACGGTCCTTCTTGAACTGGAATCTGATTCTTTCTTAGAAGCTCTTTGGAAGCTACATGATTTTTCATGGGTGCTGATTCTCATATATCTGCATAGTTTATCACTCTGAAAGATTATTGCATGATTCCACATAAGGACAAAAAATTCCAATTGCGTGACAGATGTTGCCTTGCAGGCGTATATGGAGACTGGTCAGGCAACTGGGTGGATGAAGAGTAAGTTACAGCATAAATCCAAAATTTGCAAATTGTACACACAAATGACCATTTGTAGGCACAAAATGTCACCACTTACAACATCATGAAGCAGGGGAGGCAAGTCTTTTGGCTTACTGAAAATCTTGGCTGGTTTTTTTTTGCATATTTTCTGCAGCTCAGTGCCACAACCAACAGAAAACCGAGCAATTGCCAGGTTGAAAGCTGAGAATGCTTGGCTTCAGGTAGCACAACTGACTGGTGTTGCTGTGCACATATTTCGATTAGGAGGAATATATGGACCTGGACGCAGGTCTTTTGTTTGCTCTCACAGCTCCATTTCATGTAGTTTCCTGTAGTTTTGGGTTGATTCGTGAGGCTGATTTTCACCTGAAAGTTGACTCCTCTGATTTAGACAACTCCTTTAATCTGGCTGAAAATATTGAGAACAATTGGTAATATGGAGAGATCATGACAATGAGCTCTCATCATGACCTCTCTGTTGGGTGGGTACCAGTGCCTTGGATACTGTCCTCCGTCAACAGCATCCACGCTCAGGTCAACAGAAGCTGCGAGATGCACGCAGGTTCACATCAAGAGTGCATGTGGCTGACATTTGCCAAGTACTGACAAAAGCTATGGAAGTGCACCATTTCAAGCAAGATTTTGTGCGAAGGTAGGTAACTCATATCTACAAGTAAATCACAATGTGGGAGTTTCCCCTCTGCAACCCCATTGATCAACCTTTGGTATTATATATGAAAACCAAAGCAGACCTTTCACAGGCAAGAACCCTTTTTTACATCTTTATCTTGATAGCATCATTGTATATCTGTTTTCAGGAGAATATTCAATGTGGTAGATGATGATCCTATGCCACGCTCGACAGTTATGGCTTTTGCAAGAACCCTTCTTCACAAAACTGGTATTGAGGAAGCCAGTCTTGAATCCTCTGCTGAAGTAGGAGCTTCTGATGGTCTGAAGAGCAAAGAGGATTCAGGCAGGGAAGTACCTGAGAAGAGGGTGTCCAACAAACGCATCAAGGAAGAGCTCCAAGTTGAGCTGCTATATCCAAGCTTCACATCTGGATTGCAAGCAATTTTTGAAGGTGTGCACAACCCTTTTGATTGACTGGGCACACAATGTCATGTGTCATTAGGATTGGTAAGCATGGAAAGGCCACTTTAGATGAGGGCCCAAGGTGAAGGGTCCAATGAAACCCTATTGGCTGAGAGCCATGAATTGGACCCACAACCTTTAGATGTTGGTCAAAGACCAAAAAGTGGCAAATGAGGCTAAAATCTACAGGGCACCATTTGGAGGGAAACCAATTGGTTCAGACCAAAAAACAGCTCATGATTTGGAGAACCACAATGCAAGCCGGGGTCCAACACAGCATCTAACTCAAGGATTCTATTTGCTTCACATGAGTCCAAATTGGTTCCTAGGACTTTGGACCCTGGACTCCATCTAAAGTGGACCTTAGAATTTGCAGACAGACCTAGCTGTGTCAACAAAACTAGCATGGTTTATAGCTGGCCCTTGTGTACTGGCATCTTGCCATCAACAGGAGTTTCAGGAAGAGCAGCAGGCCTAGGTTTCTGCCTGGCTTCTTCAAGTCGAGAGTATCCACATATCTATCTGCACAAGCAGAACAATAACATCTTTTCCTTGGACAAGAAATTGCATCTTGAAATGAAAATTTCACAGCTGCTGCAGTAGGGATGCCTCTTTTATATTCCATGAACTCATATAACACAAATAGATGACAGTACTTTATACACAACATTTTGTTGCTAGAAACACTCCCCTTCCCCAATGCAACATAAGTTTTACAGTCTCCTCAAATGAGGAGGAATTGTTCACACAAACATGTTCTACAACTATACACCAACATAACCAACCATGCCGGATTTGTACAAGAATTCTGCTCGTAGCTACAAGAATAACTCCAGTTGAGCCAAAGTTCCATCTTCCAAGAGGAGAGATATATCTTCATCTACATAAGCAAAAGATCTAAACTTTCAAAAGTACTGCGCCTCAAAATGGGTTCACCATAATAAAATTAGGTTTTCACTGAGCAAAACATGAATCAACATATGCCTCCTCCAACCAGTAGTAACCTTCGTGTTTGGAAGTATATGTCTTTATCAGTACTGAGAACTTCTCCATACTTGAGATTTGACTCAACCTGTATAGACTTGAGAGAGGAGAGAACGTTTCCATGGTAATATATATGATATCAGTCAACCTGCACAGAAATGAGAGATGACCTGTAAGAATGTTATACAGATTTCACATCTGACTATGAATCGCAAACAGGAACAAAGAGAAGCTGAACCCTAAAGAACAGGGGAGAGAAAAAAAGGAATATCAGTCACCTGCATAGAAATGAGAGATGACCTATAAGAATGTTATACAGATTTCATATCTGACTACAAATTGGCAAACAGCAACAAAGAGAAACCAAACCCAAAAGAACAGAGGAGAGAAAAAAGCAAAACTGAGAAACAGTTTGAACAATAGAGACAGGTGCAGCACACATGTTCAAACACCTGGTTTGCAAAGCCCAATGCAGAGGACAGCAAGATGTTGAAGAGATAAGACAGCAGAAGAGCACAGTTTGATCCAGACCTCTCAAGGTTTGCAGGCTAACAGCTGAGAGATACCTGGACTTTCTCAACCAGCCAAGACCTTGGGGATTGCCATCCAGAGAACATTTAACCGGCAGCAACATCTGCTGGTGTTGCTCCTTTCTTCTGAGAGGCATGCTGGGATTCTGTGTCTTCTGGGCGGACTTCATGACTTGCTGGCCCAGAACCCTGCCATCGTCAGGTGCACAATCTCAGCTTGAAATCTACAGAAAAAAACATTAATGGGTAGCAAATCATGCAAATGAAGAAAAAACCTAGAGACAATCGAGAAGCACAAGCTGTCCTGTCTGTGGTTGCGAAGAAGCTTGGCAAATGGGAAAGGTTCCAACCTCAATTCCGTGCAGTCTTTCCTCGCGCTGCGTGTTGATGAAGTCGCGTGTCGACTTCTGCTTGCTCAGGTTAGGTGTATATTTCTGACCTTCAGCATCCGTGGACAACTCCGGACTACTACCACTATTTCCTTGCGGTTGTTGCGAATGTTCGCTCCCCGAGGCAATTCCGCGCTCAGTGTGCTTCTCATCGATCGGCGGCTCACCTACTCCCCAATGAGAGCTGGAGCTGTCCTCCGGTCTCTCTTGCGCAAATCCTCTCTGTACCTGCCAGGGACAGAAACAACGTCCTTACTGATTCTTGACCAGGCTATCGCAAGAAAAAAGCACGGTCCGTCTCTGTCTGTCTGTCTGTATGTTTACCTGTGTGTGTGTGTGTGTGTGTGTGTGTGTATGTGGTTGTGTCTCTCTCGCCAGTAGCAATGCGTCCAAAAAATACACTACATGGCCGACTTACTTACCATGCACTGAGTGATGCTTGCCGGATGTGATCGCGAGTAAGTCGACATCAGCAACTTCCGCACCTGAATCCCTAAGCTTCCTCCTCCGCCAACCCTAGCCATCGCTTCTTGTTATTATAACACAGCAACACCAACAAGCACCTTTGCGGTGAAAATCAGAGCACTAAAACGACAACAAAAAGTAGTCCTCCGGACTCCACCCCGCTCGCTCTCTCTCTCTCTCTCTCTCTCTCTCTCTCTCTCTGTCAAAAGCACAAAAGAACACGATACAGAAAACAAAGTAACGACTGAAAAAAAGCTCCCAAAAAAAAAACCACCGAGACACTCAAAACGCACAAATCCTAGTTCTATGAAACCTCCTAAGTCTTGGCAACAACCTTGTTTGGCCAACAAACACAGATGCAATCAAGCACAAAAGCTCCTCAGCATTTGTACACAAACGTGCACAAGGACTCGGATTTATCGCATGAGGCGGCGAAGAAGAAAGAGGGCGGAAGAGGAAGGAAGACGAAGAAGACGACGAAGACGACGACGAAGGACCATCCAAATGGACGTGGCAGACAGACATTCATCGATGAACTAAGGGATTGATGCCCATACATGGAGTGTCAAATACAGCCTCAAGTGCTTTTTTAAAAATTTATTTATTTATTTATTTACCAAAGTTGGCTACAGCACCGCCACACAAGGAAAATAGAAAAGTTTAGGAATTGTGCTATATTTTGCTGACACGCTAGAACCTGTTGTCCAAATATGGCAATTTAAAAAAAGTAAAAATCCAAAATAATAACATGGCAACTGTGGGTAATTTTTTTTTCCCCCCAAAAATGCCTTTGTATCTATGACACTTGGGTTTTTTTTTTTTTTTTTTTTTTGGGGTGTGTGTGGCCAGAAAATTAGCCAAAAACAAAAAACATTGAATTGAGCTAACTATCTAAAGGATTGATGCCCATGCATGGTGGGTCCAAATGCAGTTAACCAACTCAAGTATGATGCCAAGTAAGGATTTGGATTTTATGGTATGCTATTGTTGCTTCTATTAATTTAGTTCATGGATGTACCCACAATTTTCTTTCTTTCTTTATTTTTTTGGGGGGAGGAGCCACTTTGATTGGTCCCCCTCAACTCCCCCAAAATAGAAGCACCAATAAACAAAGTTGCTTCACAGAGTGTGAGTGAGTGCCTTTGGGAAAAGTAAAGTTTGTACATCATTGTTTGCTATAGCACAGACCCATATTGAATTGTGTCCCTTAAAGCTAACCCAATTCTTTCTTCAGCAAATATGTTAACTGTAGTTTTGCTGCAAGCACTGTATCAAAAGAGAAAGATTGTCTATTATTGGTTTAGTCTTAGAGCAGCTCCAGCGGTGCTGAGTATGCAACTGCTCAAAAAATATTTCTCACATCCAAGTCTAGTTATCTACTCCAACCTTTCCCATAAAACTAAAACTGGGACTGCAAAAATCAATGGAAGACTACTAAGAACAAACCACGTGAACCAATCATTATGGTCGGCCAATCAAAAACAGGGAGCAACGATCAGATCATGTTTATTACACTTTTCTCTGGCAGGTGCAGCACAGCTTTCTTTGCTTTTCTCTGCTGCGCCTTGAACTAACCTCTGCAAACTGTGCAAAAGATGGCAGGGCGCAAACCATGTCGATGAGCCAAACCAACATGTTTTGACTTTCCGTTCTGTACTTTTATGTACAAGGTGGTCACATGCTGGACAGCCTTGGGGGATGCTTTAAGTAATTACTAGTAATTGGGGGCTTTTGTTGCAGACTTGCACTGAAGAGGAAAGAAGATTGGTGCTGATTATAATAAGATCCAAGTGACTGTTAAAACATTGGGTATACTTTGGTGAGTTTTTGTTGTGATTTCTTTCATCTCATAAGTGCTGCCATGTAAACTTTATTTCGGGTTTAGAGTTTGTTTCTGGTTGCTTGTGGTCATGGTAGTTTTGCTTTCAAATTCAATCATTCTAATATTTCTAGCTTCGAATCTTAGGGTGTCTTTGACGATCTACGGTCTATTTCGTGCTTCAACCTAACATGGGTATTGGAATCACAAATTAATACATAGAAACTTGCACACATGTCGCCACACTCTTCAGAGTACCATAACACAACTACAGAGAGAGGAATCCAACAAAAAATCAAAAGCAAAAACATATCTTGCCACACTTTTAAACACCAATACACATTGTCAACAAACTGACAGTGCACAGGACCCAAAACAGCATCAATGTGGATAAGAACTTGAAAAAAAATTGAATGTTTTCAAACTTCAGGATTCCATAGATAGGCAAACCCAATTACTCAACAAGCTTTTCAACTCAGTTCCATAATATCAGCTTTCAAGTGGTCACCAAATCCACTTGTAAGCTGAAAGATTCATCAAATCCAATCACTTAGTCCCCAGACAAAGTGTCAATGGTTTTCACCATGGAGCTCACTTGAAGGGTCTCTGCATGACTGCCAGTGACAAAGTTGAGTCTGTGTGCTTACACACTAATCACTTCTCCGTTCACAGGACTTGTTTTAACAAGAACCAAAGATTGACCAACACACAAGGTTTAAAAATTCAATCTCACTTTTTGCAACAAAGAAAGCTTCCATGCAGAATAGGAGTTTAGAGCTTAAAATGAGTGTGTAGGACCTTAATGGAGCTCAGATGATCACAATGACACATCCAGCAACGATGGGTCCAAACAAAGATAGCATTGTTGAGGTATGATTAAAACAGCCAGACCATCTAAATGCTATCCTTGACATTTGTCTGCCAGGATTGTAACGGTCTTTGCCATATGTACAAGTCAAAAGTTTCTTTCAACAGCTTGCAGAGACATTGACCTGACTTAACCCTGGACATTCTTTCTAAACTCAAGAGCAGTTGCATGAAGAAATTATAACTAAAGAAAGAGAGGGCTCCACACAAACTTTTTATATTAGAACAAAATGCAAACAGCAATAACATAGGATCAAACTCTGATAGGAATGTCTCATCATTCAACTTCAATCAAACAACAGAAATATACAACCACAATGCAACATCCAGAGCACAGAAATAGTTCTTATGTGGTACTCTAAAGATAAGAGCATCAAAGTGTATGCCTCATTTGCACATCAGTGTAACTGGTAACCCAGTGAATGCAGGCAAACTGCAGGCAGCTACAACATGAAAAAGAATATTCCATGCAATAAATCCCCCTCCATCCACCTACTTCCTATCTACACTCAGTCTTGTCATGTGATGGCCATGACAGAGAAACCCTCCTCCTTATACAGAACATCTGGCCATGAAAGATCAACTGTAGCAAAAATACACTGCAGGAAACGTCCTTACCAAAAAGATCAACATGATCAAAATATGCACACCAAATTCCTGATATATTCCAGAGATAGAGAAAGTTCAAGATTGCAATCTTTGAACAGGAAGTTAAAGTTCAACTCACTACTGATAAGCCACGCTGTAGAGTGAGATGGAACAAGCAATCAAAACGTCCTCTAAATTTGGCATCCAAACCCATTCTCAGAAAACCTCATGGATTTATATGCATGGTGTCCTCATCTGAGCATTGGGACATCTGTGGCATAAGAATCACCAAAGGGTGGGGTACCAATAAAACAAACCCATCTGTAATCAGACACTATCTTTAACCTGTCAAACTCAACAGCCAATGTCTCCAAGTCGACTAAGCAACCAAGGTGCTGGCGGTTGCAGACTCACTGCAAAACAAAGCAAGCAGAGGAAAATAAGAAACACTGAAACCATAGAGTTGGACAATAACATTAGGATTAAACCAGATTCTTTAAAATTTATGCTGTGTCATGTAGCTGCTGTGACATGTGATACTGTAGTAGGAGAGCTTGTGTCACTTACTATTTCCAGTTAGGTGGGAGTTTCTTCGTGCGCTTGTAATAGCGGGCAAGACGGTGAACACGGCTCTCAATGAGAATAAGCCGGAACTTTGAATCCTTATCCTTGCGGTTTCTCTCCAAATGCTTGCGCACAGCCACAGCCTTCTTGATCAAATGATACAAATCCTCAGGGATCTCAGGTCCTAATCCTGCATGGCCAAAACTGTCAGTTATCTTCTACAGCATCAGAAGCCATTGGAAACCTTGCCAAAAACCCTGTGCAAAACTTACCTACTCAATGACAAAGTTCACGCATCAAACATTAAGCATAGCAAAGCAAAGGAGACAATCCTAGAGCAAGCTCAAACACTCCTGGAAATGACAAGGTTTTACCAGAATCAACCCCTGATAGCTCACTGTTTAAGCCCTAGGATAGGCCTGCCAGTGTGGCGTACAGAAGGCAAGAAAGTTAGGGTTTCAAGTGCTACCATGGCCCTTGAGAATACGGAGCACTTTGCTCCCTGTAACACTGTTGACTTGTGCGATACCGTGAGAGTCCCTCAGGATAACACCGATCTGCGAGGGAGTCAATCCCTTCTTCGCTAACTTGCAGATATGATCCTCCACTTCCGCAGTGGTAACCTTCAACCAGCTCGGGGGTGTCCTCTTGTACGGCAAAGCCGATGAGGACATACCTTTACTGCAGCAAGCCAAAAAAAAAAACCAAAAAATAAATTTTAAAAAATACAAACATCTTCAGACATAAATCCTAGAAAGCATGAAAACTATATAAATTCTTGAACCGAAAAACAACAATTCCTGAAACGCTGTCAAAACCCCTAATGAAACAGCTTGTCAAACGCCAGCATTTACTCACCCACTGCTGTGCATACGCCCCATGATGGCAAGCTTCGAAAGAAGAGGCAGACGCCGGAGTGGGAGTTACGTACAGATACAGGCTCGAGGACCTGATCACTCTCTCTCTCCCAGAAAACAAAACGCAAATGAAAGATGCTAGTGCACTACACCGCGGCGAACACATACAGAGCTTGCATTAGGGTTTAGCGCGCGTCCGTCCGATCTAAAAGTGATCCACGGCCTTTGAAGATCCACAAGGTCACCCGACATGACACCTGGTTCTTGGGACGTTGGAAACCATCCTCATTTGCTGTATTGATAACAACTGGTGACGACACCTCGTTTCGCAACCCTAAATTCCTGAGCCCTAAAACTGAGAGGGCATGTGATTGAATATGCAATTTCTTTTGTTTTCTTGTAGTTATCTTTCATTTTAATTAGTCTAATTTT
>Ga0116230_10001947_pt1 | contig 19875 bp, 17 predicted proteins | sample S1TSphfallax_3_FD_88678 | JGI IMG/M metagenome (GOLD analysis project Ga0116230, IMG submission 88678) | Host-associated microbial communities from peat moss isolated from Minnesota, USA - S1T2_Fd - Sphagnum fallax MG | ecosystem: Host-associated > Plants > Peat moss > Unclassified | place... | reverse complement strand
GTCGCCGCCGAACCTTAAGCCCACGGGCGTGGGGGTGCGGTCTACAGGACGCGCTAATGCGCTGGCGGCGGGGCGATCAGTCGTGAAGGCGTCCATCTGGGCGTCCAGGGTCTGCGCCACGGCACCGCGCGCCGCCCCCAGGGCGACAGCCACGACAAAAATTATCCCCCACAGCTTGGTCCAAGCAGACCCCATGGTCTCCACGCGCACTCCTGAAAGATCAACTTAGGTCTATGCGCGCCCAGGCGTAGCCAAAGGGTTAAGGCGTCAGCGCCCTCCCCGCCGCGGCCCGAAAAGCCTTAGGCGAAATTCCTTCCGTCTGTTTGAAGACGCGGGAGAAATAGGCGGGATCCTCGAAGCCCAGATAATAGGCCGTCTCGGCGATGGTCATGTTCGAATAGATGAGCTGGCGCTTGGCTTCGAGCATGAGGCGGTCCTGGAGGAGACGGACCGGCGGTTTGCGGGTGACTGATCGACAGGCGCGTCTGAGGCGTGTGGTGCTGACCCCGAGGCGCCGGGCATAGGCGCCCACATCCAGGCCCGACAGAAACCCCGCCTCCATCGCCTCGCGAAATCGCGCCACAAGACTCGCGGACGACACGTCAGCGGCCGGGGCCTCGGCCTGGGCCTGATAGTTCAGACGAAGGCACTCCACCAGAACCGCAGACAGATGCGATTCGACGGCCGCGGCGTGGCCGGGCGCCGCCCAGGCCAGTTCACGCTTGAGACACGATAAACTCTCGCTCACGGCCTCTGGGCGTGTGGAGATGAGCGCCACGGGCCGCGCGAAGAGCGCGCCAAAGCCGCTTTCGCGAAGGGCGAGATCGCGCAGATAACTATCGGCGAGGGTGAGAACCATGCCTGTTGTCTCAGGAGCGAACATAAAGCCATGGACCACACCCGCCGGCACGATCAGGAGCGCGCCTGGGCCGAAATCGAGGGCCTGGGCGTCGGCGTTCATGATCCCGCGGCCCTCGCGGATTAGAAAAACGTGATGGAGATCGGCATGTGCGTGCGCGCGAATATTCCAATGATTGGGCCGGCTGCGATCATCGAGAGCCTCCAGATGAAGGAACCGATCCGACACTGTGCGCGGCGCCTCGCCATAGAGAAAGAAGCTTGGAATAGTGGCGGGGTTGGCGGTCAAAGGTGAGGGTCCAAGGCGCTTCACATTGAGCTCTTAGCCGTGCCGATCACGCCTGAAAAGTGCAAGAGATGGTATGGAAACTCCATCGCCTTCCGCCGCCGCACTGGTAACGTCAGGTAGGAATTGACCGGTTGAACGCCGGATATTGGGGAGGAAGGCTTGCGCACGCAGGTCGCCATCATTGGGGCGGGGCCGGCCGGGCTTCTTCTATCGCAACTCCTGTATGTGGCGGGGGTAAGCTGCGTCGTTCTGGAGCAGCGTGACCGGGCCTATGTGGAAGCGCGCATCCGCGCCGGAGTGCTGGAAGCGGGCACGGTCGATCTTCTATCCCGCGCCGGCGTCGACGCGCGCTTGCGCCGCCAGGGCCTCGTGCATGACGGCTTCAAACTTGGCCTGGACGGCGAAACCTTCAGTATAGATATCAAAGCCTTGACCGGCGGGTCGCAGGTCGTGGTCTATGGCCAGACCGAGGTGACCAAGGATCTGATCCTGGCCTGTATCGCGCGCGAGACGCCGGTGATTTTCGAAGCCCTGGATGTGGCGTTGCACGACGTGGACGGCGACGCGCCCCACGTCACCTTCACGCAGAATGGCGAATCGCGGCGGCTCGACTGTGATTTCATTGCCGGGTGCGACGGCTTTCATGGCGTGAGCCGCGCGGCTATCCCCGAAGCCCTGCGAAAGACTTATGAGCGGGTCTACCCATTTGGCTGGCTGGGCATCCTTGCCGATGTGCCACCCTGCGATAACGAGTTGATCTATTCGAACCATGCCCGGGGATTCGCCCTGGCCAGCATGCGCTCCCACACCCGCAGCCGCTATTATATCCAATGCGGTATGGACGAGCGTCTTGAGGATTGGTCGGATGCGCGCCTATGGGACGAGTTGGCGCTGCGTCTGGGCCCCGACGCCGCCGCGGCCATGACAACTGGCCCCGCCATTGAAAAAAGTATCGCCCCCTTAAGGAGCTTCGTCTCAGAGCCTTTGCGCCATGGCCGTCTCTTTCTGGCCGGGGATGCGGCGCATATCGTCCCACCGACAGGCGCCAAAGGGCTCAATCTGGCGGCGGCGGATATCCGCGTTCTCGCTGAAGGCTTGATAAGCTTCTATCAAAAGGGCGATACGGACGGTCTGGACAGTTATTCTGCAAAGGCTTTGGCGCGGGTGTGGAAGGCCTCGCGCTTTTCATGGTGGTTTACCAGCCTGACGCACAGATTTCCCGACATGGACCCCATCGCCCGAAAGATGCAGCTCGCCGAACTCGACTATATCCGCGGCTCCAGAGCCGCTCAGACCACCATGGCCGAGAACTATGTCGGCCTCCCCTTTGGATAGACCCCGCACGCAACCATGACCGACAAGATCTTCAAGACCGCCGACGCCGCCCTGGAAGGCCTGCTGTTCGATGGCATGACCATCATGTCAGGCGGCTTTGGCCTATCGGGAAACCCCGAAAACCTCATCCCGGCCATCAAACGGTCGGGGGTGAAGAACCTGACCGTCATCTCCAATAATTGCGGCGCCGACGGCTTTGGCCTGTGGATGCTGCTCGACAATGGCCAGATCAAGAAGATGATCAGCTCCTATGTGGGAGAGAACAAACTCTTTGAGCAGCTCTATCTCTCCGGAGAGCTTGAACTGGAACTGAACCCCCAAGGCACTCTGGCCGAGCGCATCAGGGCGGGCGGCGCGGGAATTCCCGCATTCTACACCAAGACAGGGGTCGGGACCGTGGTGGCGGACGGAAAGCCGCTGGAGGACTTCGAGGGCGAGACCTATGTCCGCGAAACCTGGCTTCGGGCGGACGTCGCGATCATCAAGGCCTGGAAAGCTGACCCTGAGGGCAACCTCGTCTATCGAAAGACAGCCCGCAATTTCAATCCCGTCATGGCCACCGCGGGCAAGGTCACGGTGGTTGAGGTCGAGCAGATCGTCGCCCCCGGCGCACTGGAGCCGGATACAATCCACACGCCCGGCATCTATGTGGACCGGATCATTCGCGGCGAGGTCTATGAGAAGCGGATCGAGCGCCTCACCACCCGCAAGCGTGAGAAGGAGACCGTCTGATGGCCTGGACGCGGGATGACATCGCCGCGCGCGCGGCCAAGGAACTGCGGGACGGTTATTATGTAAACCTGGGTATTGGCATCCCGACCCTCGTGGCGAACCACATTCCGGCCGGTATGAACGTCACGCTGCAAAGCGAAAACGGCATGCTGGGCATGGGCCCCTTTCCCTATGAGGGTGAGGAAGATCCAGACCTGATCAATGCGGGCAAGCAGACCATCACCGAGCTTGCCACTTCCAGTTTCTTCTCCTCCGCCGATAGCTTCGCCATGATCCGGGGGGGCCATATTGACCTGACCATACTGGGCGCCATGGAAGTGGCGGCAAATGGCGATATCGCCAACTGGACCATCCCCGGAAAGATGCTGAAGGGCATGGGCGGCGCCATGGATCTGGTGGCGGGCGTGCGGCGCGTGGTCGTGGTCATGGAACACGCCAATAAGGCCGGTGGATCCAAGATCCTCCCCCGATGCACCCTGCCCCTCACCGGCGCCGCCTGCGTGGACCTGGTGATCACCGACCTGGCCGTTTTCGATGTGGATCGCGCGGGCGGCGGAATGACGCTTCTGGAGCTGGCCCCGGAAGTCACGCTCGCCGAGGTGGAAGCCAAGACGGCCGCGCCTTTCAGGACGGCGCTGAAGGCGGCTTGAGCTAAAGGGACGCCGGATGTCCGAGGCGATAACCTATAATCGTGAGGATGCCGGACAGCCCCCGTCTCTATCGCCAGCCTATGCCTCTACCGTGGCGCGGGCGCCGCGCCGGCCCCTGGTTCGGATTCCCCAGACGCTCACCGAGACAACCGGGCCGGCGGATTGGAGCCTGCTCATGGGCGGCAATCTGGCTGATCTTACCTCCTGCCACGCAGGAACGCCCATCGGCCAGAGGGTCATTGTCAGCGGACGGGTGCTCGACGAAGCCCATCGGCCGGTGGCCAACACGGTGGTGGAAATCTGGCAGGCCAACGCCGCCGGGCGTTACATCCATCACAAGGACCAATGGGACGCGCCGCTCGATCCCAATTTCACCGGAGCCGGCCGGGTGATCACCGATGCGGAGGGACGCTATCGCTATGTGACGGTGCGGCCCGGCGCCTATCCGTGGAAAAATCACCACAATGCGTGGCGGCCCTCGCATATTCATCTCTCGCTTCTGGGGCCCGCCTTCGCCACACGGCTGGTCACCCAGATGTACTTTCCCGACGACCCGCTCTTGGCCATCGACCCCATCGCCGGCGCGGTCCCCGAGCCCTATCGCCAGCGCATGGTCTCGCGGTTTGATCTGGCCACGACCGAGCCAAACTGGGCGCTGGGTTACTTGTTCGACATCGTGCTGCGGGGCCCGGGCGCCACGCCCATGGAGGGTTAGGCATGTCGCTCGACAATCAGAGCCCGGAGCTTTTCGGGCAGACCCCGTGGCAGACCTTGGGGCCATTCTTTCATTACGGCCTGCCGTGGAAAGGTGGCGCGGACCTCACCGGCGAGTCCGATCTGGGCGCGCGACCAGAGCTGGCGCCGGAAGCGCACTATGTCCTGGCGAGCCCACCCCATCGCGGCCCGATTTCCGGCGAGGCCATTACCATTGTCGGCCGGGTCTTTGACGCGGATGGCGCCCCCGTGCCCGACGCTTTGATCGAGATCTGGCAGGCAAATGCTGCGGGCCGGTACAACTGCGCCGCTGATGATAGGTCCGACCTTCCCCTCGATCCCACATTCACCGGCTTTGGCCGATCCGCCACCGCCGAGGATGGGACGTTCCGCTTTCTGACAGTGCTCCCTGGTCCCACGCCTGGACCCGGCAATAGCCAGCAGGCGCCGCACATCGCCGTGGGGATTTTGGGGCGCGGACTGCTCAAGCGTCTCGTGACCCGACTCTATTTCGCCGGCGAGCCTCTCAATGATCTCGATCCGATACTGGCCCTGGTGGACGCTGGCCGCCGCGATACGCTCGTGGCCAAGGAATCCACAGTCGGGCCTGGGGTCTGGCGCTTGGATATTCGCCTGGGGGGCGATGATGAGACCGTATTCTTCGACGTCTGACAGGGCGAGCGTCCTCATCCGCATGGCGCGGTCATGGCCTCGCTGATCCGGGATCGCGCCGTCACGTCCGCGGAGATGATCGCGGTTTTTGGCGACGAGACGCTCGTCGCGGCCGCCTTGCGTTTCGAGGCCGCCCTGGCGCGCGCCTCCGCCGCGGAGGGGATCATTCCCACCGCCGCGGCCGCCACGATCACCCAGACCTGCGCCGAGACGACGTTCGATCTCGCGGTGCTCGCCGAAGAAGCGGCTCATGCCGGAACCCTCGCCATTCCGCTGGTGCGGCGGCTTCGGGAACTTGTGGCGGCGCATGATCCAAGCGCCGCCGCGTTCGTCCACTACGGCGCCACCAGTCAAGATCTGGCTGATACGGCCCTCATGCTGCAGAGCGAGGCCGGCGCCGAGCTGATCCGGCGCGAGGGCGCGGCGCTTGCCGAAGCTCTTGCAAGCTTGGCTGAAGCCCATGCCGAGACTCCCATGCTGGGACGCACCCTGCTGCAAGGCGCCCTTCCCATCACTTTCGGTTTCAAGGCCGCCCAGTGGCTGCTCGGCGTGGATGCCGGGATGCGTCGGTTCAATCGGGAGGCGGACGGGGCTTTGGCCTGCCAGCTCGGCGGCCCCGTGGGCACGCTCGCCGGGCTTAATCCGGCCGTCGCCGTGCGACTGGCGGAGGATCTCGGTCTGGTCGCCCCTCCCCTATCCTGGCACGCGCGTCGCGATGCCGTGGCCGGACTATGCGCGTCCTTGGCCATCCTCGCTGGATCCGTGGGCAAGATCGCCCGTGATGTGTCGCTTCTGGCGCAGGGCGAAGTCGGGGAAGCCCGCGAGCCCATGATCGCTGGTCGCGGTGGCTCCTCGGCCATGGCGCACAAACGCAATCCCACTGGCTGCCAAGTGGCCCTATCGGCCGCGCTCCGCGCCCCCGCCCTGGCATCGGCGGTCTTTTCGGGTCTGCCCCAGGAGCATGAACGTGGGCTCGGGGGATGGCAGGCTGAAGGGCCGCAGCTTGCCACGCTGTTCGAACTTGCCCACGGGGCCCTCGCGGCCATGGCGCCGGTGATCGCGGCGCTTGAGATCGACGCGGAAGCGATGCGACGGAATCTCGCGACGGCTGAGGTGGGAGGGGATATCGGCCATGCCGTGGTCCTGACGCGGGCGGCGATCACGTTCACCCGAAGGGACACCTGATGCCTTTTGCCACCTCACAAGGCGTTCGGCTCTATTGGCGCATGGAGGACGTCCCTGATCGCCCGGTTCTGTTTCTTCTGAACTCTATCGGGACGGACATGAGCCTGTGGGATCCTGTCGCGCACCAGCTCGCGGGCCGGTTCCGGATTCTCCGCATGGACACCCGAGGCCACGGCGCCTCCGACGCGCCCGGCGGCGACTACGGCCTTGAAGACCTGGCGGCGGACGCTCTGGCGGTCATGGATGCCGCCGGCGTTGAGAGCGCTGCGGTCTGCGGCCTGTCGCTCGGTGGGATGGTGGCCATGACCATGGCGCTCACGGCTCCGGGGCGCCTTTGGGCCCTCGTCTGCGCCTGCACCTCGGGGCAGATGGATTCAGCGGCTTGGCGCGCGCGGGTTGAGACTGTACGCGCGGAGGGTATGGCGGGTGTGGCGGACCTCGCGCTCGGACGTTTCTTCGCTGAGGATTTTGCGAGAACCCATCCCGCGAGCATCGCCACCGTTCGCGCCGGCCTGGTCGCCATGAGTCCCGACGGCTATGCCGGCTGCGGCGCGGCAATCCGCGATATGAGGCTGTTACCCCGGCTCGGCGAGATCAAGGTCCCCGCCCTCGTGATCTCCGGCGCCAAGGACGTCTCGACGCCTTTTGAGGGGCATGGCGCTATCCTCGCCGAGGCTATTCCAGGAGCCCGCGTCCATATGCTGAAGACGGGGCACCTGGCCTGTCTAGAGGACCCGGGCGCCTTAGCCGACGCCGTGGCGCGCTTCCTGTCCGGCCTCCTTGACGGGGCCGATATAGCAGCGGCGGACGTGGCCCTGTTCGAGGCGGGCCTGATCAATCGCCGCAAGGTTCTCGGCGACGCCTGGGTTGATAAGTCCCTGGCCAATCGCACGCCGTTCAATGCCGAATTCCAGGCCATGATCACCCGCTATGCCTGGCATGAGATCTGGGGCAGGCCTGGCCTCGACCACCGCACCCGTCGCCTCCTTGTTATCGCCATCACCACCGCCCTGGGTCGTTGGGAGGAATTTCGCCTGCATGTCCGCGCCGGTCTGTCGCAGGGCGGATTTACCGAAGGCGAGCTCAAGGAAGTGCTCATGCAGGCGGCCATCTATGCTGGGGTTCCCGCTGCGAATACCGCCTTCGCTGAAGCGGCGCATGTTATCGCCGAGATGGAACAACAGGGCTGACGGCCGTCCCAGACGCTACGATAAGCCAGCGTAGCCCAAACAAAAAATTCGCCATGGCGACACTTGATGCGTGTCGGCGAACATGTATTTTGAACACGCGATTCATCTGAACGCGCCAAACCGCCGTCAAGCATGCGGATCAAATCAGGGAGGGAAACAGCATGTTTCCAAAACGAGTCTATCTTTCGACGCTTGTCAGCACGGCGGCGCCTTTAGCGCTTATCCTCGGCGGACTTGTGTCTACGGCCTGCGCGGCGGACGCTCCTGCCGCGCCCACCGCGGATACCGCCACCCTTCAGGAGATCGTCGTCACCGCTGAAAAGCGGTCCGAGAATGTTCAGAGGGTCCCGATCGCCATCACGGCTTTCACAGCCAGCGCCCTCCAGGAGAAGTCCATCACTGATGTCAGCGGCCTTTCCCGCCTGACCCCCAATGTCAATCTCGACACCGCCTCGCCCTTCGGCGGTGCGAATGAAGTTCTCTCGGCCTCGATCCGCGGGATCGGCCAGGACGACTTCGCTATCAATCTTGACCCCGGCGTCGGCGTCTATGTGGACGGCGTCTATTACGCGCGCACCGTTGGCGCCAACGTCAATTTGCCCGACGTGGACCGCGTGGAAATCCTCAAAGGGCCTCAGGGCACCCTGTTCGGACGTAACACCATTGGCGGCGCCATCAGCGTCGTGACCCGCACCCCCGGCGATGAATACAAGGCCGACGTTTCTGCCACCTTCGGCAGCTATAACCGCCGTGACTTCCAGGCCACGGTGGACATTCCGATCGATGAGAAGCTGCTGACCAGCTTCACCTTCTCTTCGCTGAACCGGGATGGTTATGAGAAGCGCATTCCCTATACGGCGCAGACCGGCTACGTCTCAGACCCGATCAATACCTTCCCGCAAGCGGGTTATGACACCTACAGCACCGAAGGCGGCCAGGGGCAGCAGGCGCTGAGGGCCAAGATTCTCTGGAAGGCGGCGCCGGACTTTACCGCGACGCTCACAGCCGACTGGACCCATGTTGACGAGTCTTCCTCGGCTGAAAGCCTACTCGAGGCGCCAGGCACAGGGCTTGGAGGACTTTATAATGGCTGCGTCGCGGGCGCGCCCATCGGGTTTGTCTGCAGCTCTCCGCGCGGCCCCGGAATCAATGCGGCCGGTGTCACCACAACCAATCCCGCCATCGGCGGAACGAACCGCCTTTTCTACGGCAATCAGTTCGTAACCAAAAATATCGACACCACCTATTCGACCGGCCCTGACTTTAACCACATGGATGTCTATGGCGTCGCCCTGACGCTTGACTGGGAGCTGGCGCCCCATCTCGATCTTAAGTCCATCACCGGATATCGCCGAATGAACTGGGACGTGGCGATCGATCCGGATGGCTCGCCCATAGACATCAACCAGGACTCCCAGAAGGAAGCACAGCATCAGATTTCCCAGGAATTCCAATTGAATGGCGACGCCTTAGACGGTCGCCTGAAATACACGGGCGGCCTCTATTTCTTCAACGAGGGTGGCTTCGAGGATGACTATGTCACGCTGGCCGGGGGCGAACTTGAGATCAACGGCAATGATCGGATCAACACTGACTCTTACGCCGCCTATGTGCATGCCAGCTATGACATCACGGATAAGTTGAGTCTCATCGTCGGCGGTCGTTACTCCTACGACAAGAAGTCGATTACGGTGACTCAGGCGGACACCAACGCCTTCTTCTACAAGCTTTCCGGCTGCTATCCCGTCACGGCGGCCTGCGCCACGGCGATCGGGTTCCCCGTTCCCACAGATCCCCTGCTGTTCGTGCCGAACACACCCTACTCACAGGACTTCTCGGTCTTCACGCCGACAGCTGGCCTGCAATACCAGATCACATCCCATATGATGACATACTTCACCTATTCGCAGGGCTATAAAGACGGCGGCTGGACCACGCGCCTAACCGCGGCGGTTCCAACCCTTCCCTCCTTCGGCCCCGAAAAGTCTCGGACCTATGAGGTGGGCCTGAAGTCGCAGTGGTTCGACCGCACGCTGCAGCTGGATCTGGCCGGCTTCTACACCGACTATGACGGCATCCAGCTGAACTTCCAGCAAGGCCTGTCGCCGACCATCCAGAACGCCGGCAACGCACGCATCATGGGGGTTGAGGCGGAAGGCAATTGGCTGCTCGGCCACGGCTTTTCGATCCAGGGCACGGCGGGTTACATGGACGCCAAGTACACCTATCTCGAACCTGGTGTGAACGGGACGGACACCTGCGTCCAGCCCCTGTCGCCCTGCATCACGCTTGGCAGCAAGTTGCCCAAGACGCCCAAGTGGAAGACGAGCCTCAGCCCGCAATATGTGATGGATCTGGGACCCTCGAAGCTGCGCTTCCAGCTCGATTGGACGCACACGGCGTCGATGTACAACGACTCCTTCGACACCTCTATCCTGCGGCGTCCAGATACTGACATCGTCGGCATATCGGCAACATTCATGTCTCCCCACGACCGCTATGAAGTCGTGGTCGGGGGCACGAACATCACCAATGATCGTTTCCTCGTCACGGGCAATGAGGACAGCGCGAGCGGGCTGCTATATGGCAGCTACAACGCGCCCTCAGAGTGGTACGTGACTCTGCGTGGGAAGTTCTAAGTCGCGAGACATTCAAGCGCGCCGCTCTTCAAGCCTGCCAAGCCTTTTTCAAAGGGCGCGCCAGGTCTTAAGGGGCGGCGCCGCCTTGACCGCCTTAGACGGGCTTGAAGCGAGGCGTGAATGTCAAAGATCGTCGAGCGAACCCTTGATTGCTTCGAGCTTTTCGCGGATCAGAAACGTCCTCTCTCCCTGACCGAAGTTTCGCGTCTGCTCGGCATTCCCCCGTCGAGCTGCCACGACGTTCTGCAAGCGCTTCAGGAGCGTGGCTACATTTATGAACTTGCCCCAAGGGGCGGCTTCTATCCGACGCTACGCATGATGGAGATTTCGCGGACGATCGCTGAGCACGATCCGGTCCTTCTACGCGCTGAAATCCTCATGCGCTCATTGCGTGATGTGCTTGATGAGTCGGTCAATCTGGCGAAGGTCAGCGGTCTGCAGGCCCGGTATCTGCTCACTTTCGAGCCGTCCCATCCTCTACGGATCATGGTGAATGTGGGCGACGGGCTGCGCAGCCTGCCCTCCACCTCCGCGGGTAAGGCGATCCTGGCCAGTCTCGATGAGCGGACGCTTGAGGCCTATATAAAATCGGCGGTTATCGCGCCACTCACGCCCAAGACGGTCATCGCCAAAGACAGGATTCTTGAACAAATACAAGAGGGTCGCCAGCGTGGCTGGTTCGTGAATGAGGGCGAAAGCCTTGAGGGCGTCACCACCGTATCGTCCACCTTTACCTGGAACAATTCCCTCTACATCATCACCGTGGCGGGGCCCTCCCCCAGGATGGAGTCCAAGCTGGAATGGGCGGCCAAGATGCTGGTCGATCTGTGTCGGCGGATTGAGATGCGTCCAGGCCCCAGCCCTGCTTGAGGGCGACGCCCTGATTGGGGATTAGCTCTTGCCGCGACGCTGGGAGGTTATTATTCGATAGAGCGATAAAGAATTCGCCAAGTCGAAGTCAAGCGACATTGCGCAAGGGAGAACGCTGGTGGGAACGGGATGCGTGAGGCGATGGGCGCTATAGTCGAGAACGCCGCAGGGTCCGTGGTCCTGGCCGACCCGAACCCCGATCTGGAGGCGCGCACTCTTCGCCGCGTGACGCTGCGCCTGATCCCGTTTCTGATGGTCTGTTACGTCATCGCCTGGCTGAACAGGATCAATCTCAGCTTCGCGGCGCTGCAGATGAACCGCGACCTGGGCCTCACGGCCTCCATGTATGGCCTTGGCGCCGGCCTCTTCTTCATCACCTATTGCCTCTGCGAAATCCCCTCAAACCTCCTGCTTCATCGCCTGGGCGCGCGGCGTTGGATTGCCCGCATCATGCTGAGTTGGGGCGTCATCGCCATGGCCTCCGCCTTCGTGCGGGGGCCCACCAGCTTCTATATCGTGAGATTGTTGTTGGGGGCGGCCGAGGCGGGGTTCTATCCCGGCGTCCTCTACTTCCTCACCCTGTGGTTTCCCAAGGCCCACCGGGGTCGCGTGCTGGGCCTTTTCCTCGCCTCCATCGCCATCACCGGCATTCTCGGGGGGCCGCTGTCGGGGGCGCTACTCAGCCTGTCCGGCGTCGCGGGCCTGAAGGGCTGGCAGTGGCTCTATCTCGTTGAAGGCGCCCCGGCCGTCATCCTGGCGCCCCTCGTCTTGCTGTGGGTCAAGGATGGGCCCGCCACGGCGACTTGGATGCCGGACGCGGAAAGGCGCTGGCTGCAGGATCGCCTGGAACAGGAAGCCCACGAGGTCACGCAGGTCAAGAAAATCACGCCCCTGCGCGCCATAGGCGATCCCCGCGTGCTGCTCCTCGCCTTTACCTATTTCTCCAATGTCTGCCTGATCAACGGCATCACCTTCTTCCTGCCCCAGATTGTCCACGGTCTGGGGGCGTCGGCCATGCAAACGGGGCTGATCGTCGCGATCCCCAATCTTCTCGCTCTCTTTGTCCTGATCTGGTGGGGTCGGCGTTCCGACGCGCGGGGCGAGCGGTACGGCCACGCGGCCTTCGCCAATCTCATCGGCGGACTTGGTCTGCTGGCAGCCATGCTCATACCCGATCCGGTCCTCAAGATCTCCGCCATCGCCGTCTCCTATGCCGCGACCCTCGCCTTCACCGCGCCGTTCTGGGCCATACCGGGGAGCTTCCTCACCGCCGGCGCGGCGGCCAGCGGCATCGCCGCGATCAGCGCCATTGGGGTCACCGGCGGGTTCATCGCACCCATCGTCATTGGGCGTCTGCATGACGTGACCGGTGATTTCCGCGCGGGCTTAAGCGTCGATGCGGGCTTGGCGATCCTCACCACCCTGATCTTCTTCCTGGCCGGACGTCGACGAAACGCCGTTCGCGCATGACCCTGTTCATGCAAACCGATGCGGATATTTCCCGGCTTCCCGTGATTCTGATCAGCGGGTTCCTCGGAAGCGGCAAGACAACCCTGGTCAATGGGTTGCTCGCCGACCCTCGCCTCGCCGACACCGCCGTCGCGGTGAATGAATATGGTCCCGCGCCCTTGGACCATCACCTGATCGAAAACGGCGATGACGGGACGGTGCTCCTGGCCAATGGGTGCCTCTGTTGCAATGTGAGCGGCGATCTCGATGAGGCGGTCATGCGTCTCTTCAGCCGTCGCGACGCCGGTAATCTGCCGCGCTTCAAACGGCTTATGATCGAGCCCTCGGGCCTTGCCGACCCGGCGCCCATCGCCCAGGCTATCCTGCGCAATCCGGTCATGTCACGCGCCCTCCGGCTTGAGGCCATCGTAACCACCGTCGATGGTCTGTTCGGCGAAGAGCAGATTCGGCGCCATCCAGAGACCCGCAAACAAGTCATGCTGGCCGATCACCTTATCCTCACCAAAACTGATCTCATCTCTGCTGAGGGCTTCTGCGCCCTGGAGGCCGGGCTGCGACGCTTAAACCCCCTCGCGCCCATCACGCGGGCCGATCACGGACGGGTGGACGCCGGGGCAATCCTTCCGGCGCGGTTCATCGATGTCGAGTCTGCCGCGGACGTTGCGACGCAAGCCGCGCCCCCCGCCGCCCCGCTCTCGAGCGCCTCCCATGCCCATCAAACTCATTCCGATCACGGCGAGACGGCCGTGGCCATCGTCCTGACCGCTGACGCTCCGCTTGGGTGGCGCAGGCTGGAAGCCTGGTTGCGAGATCTTCGCATTCGCCACGGTGAGCAGATCCTCAGGATCAAGGGCATGGCGAACCTCGCCGAGGCCAAGGGTCCACTCGTCCTTCACGGCGTCCACCATGTCCTCCACCCGCCCACGGAGCGCGCGGACTGGCCTGACGCCGACCACACAACCCGGCTTGTGGTGATCACCCAGGGCCTCGACGCCGAACTCATCGCCCGCGACTGGCGCCGCGCCCTGCCTGACCTCACGGCGGCGCCGACAGCCGCCCCGACTTTACGGAGCTTTGCCTGATGCGCGCGATTGATGTGCATGTTCATCCGATGAACGCGGCCTATGTGGAGGCCAGCCTGCCGTTTATTCCCGCGGCTCAGCGGATGTTCGCCGGCAAGTTCGACGCGCGCCCCGACTCTCAGATCGCGGAGGACTATCGGCGCGACGACGTTCTGGCCATGCCCATCGCCTGGGACGCGGAGCACGGGGCGGCGGGCGGCGTTTATGCGAACCAGCAGCTTGCCGACCTGTGCGCCGCTTATCCCGACGTGTTCCTACCCGGCTGGGCCATGGTGGATCCCTGGCGCGGGCGCAAAGGGCTGGAAGAGATCGAGCACGCCATCAAGACGCTTGGGCTTATCGGGGTGAAATATCAGCCACCCGTCCAAGGCTTCTCACCGGCGGACCTGCAATTCTATCCGATCTGGGACCTTCTCCAGTCCCTCGGCGCCCCGGTCCTGATTCACTGCGGCACGACAGCGATCGGGGCGGGAGAACCTGGCGGCCTGGGGTTCAAGCTCGGCTATGCGCGGCCTATCCCCAATATCGACAATGTGGCGGCGGATTTTCCCCGGCTCAATATCATCGCGGCCCATCCGGGCTGGCCCTGGACCGAGGAGCTCATCGCCGTGGCCCTGCACAAGAAGAATGTCTCCATCGACATCTCGGGCTGGGGTCCCAAATATATTCCAGCTCCTCTCAAGCATGACATGCAGCGTCGGCTGCAGGACAAGGTGCTATTTGGCTCGGACTATCCGGGCTGGAGCCCCGGCCAGTGCTGCGATGAGTGGCAGATGGAAGGTTTCAAGCCGGCGATTATCGACAAGCTCTTCCATCAAAACGCCATGCGTATTCTCAAACTAGAGTCTGCTGTCGCCGCTGCCGAGCGCGCAGCGGCCGCCCTGGCGACGGCCTGAAGAGCCGTTTCGGCGCCCCCTCTGAAAAGCAATGAAAGGCCAGTCTGCGTTATGACCGAGCAACTGATCGAAAAATCCCCCTACATCATCCGCGCCGGGGAGCAGAAAGCCTATAGCCCGTCCGGCCATACGGGAACCAAGAACTATCCACTCGTGGGTCCCAAGGTGAACGGCGCGAAATATATGGAGATCGCCCTGGGCGACATCCAACGCAGCGAGGGCTCACCCGCCCACGCCCACCCGGACCTGGAACAGGCGGTCTATATTCTCGAGGGCGAAGCGATCGCCGGCATAGATGGTGTGAAGCACCATGTGCGCCCGGGCGATATGATGTTCTTCCCGGCCAATGTTTTCCACGACATCAAGGTGCTCACCGAGCGCATCAAGATGCTGGTGATCTATTCGCCGCCCTATGGCGAAGACCCGGCCAAGCGGATCGATCTGCCGAAGACCTAGGCCGAATAGACCACCTCGGGGCTCTGGGTGTCGCTCAGCAATCCCGGCGGGACCTTCACCGTCATTTCCAGAGCCATCTGACCGAAGGCCTTGCCCTGTGGGTCAATCCGTAGGGAGGCCATGCCGCCGCCGCCCAGTGCGCCTTGAAGCAGGAAGTTCACCGCATCCAGACCGGGCGCGTCAAAGCGCTGCACCGGCCCTTCGACGAGGCCGCTGAAGTGGGCCGCGATGGCCGCCGGCGTGACTTGATCGCGGATGATGGGCAGAAAAGCCGGATCGCGGGCGATGATAGCGATATTGGCGCTGTCGCCCTTGTCCCCCGACCTCGCGAGAGCCAGACGGATCAGGGGAACCTCGACCCAGTCATTCGGCGGAGCGGGTGCGGATAAGGTGATCGGCGCACCAGAAGTGGCCGGGGCCTCGACCCCTTGAGGAACGGCGATAGGGAAGGTTTCTCCATCGAGCGTTACCGCGGGCGGCGCAAGGCGGGTCTTGTCGATGAAGAAGGTGAAGAGCCGGATCTGCGGCGTGGGCTTGGGCCGCCCATTATAGATGCCCGTCGTGCCAGGGGCGAAAGCGATCCCCACCGATCCCAGTTCGCGGGCGAACATATCGAGGGCCGCCGGGTCCCTGTGGGTCACCACCAGCCGCAACAGAACTTCCCGCGCCTCGCGGGCATGGGTGCGGGGTCCATAGGCCGCCTCGGCGCCCAGGGCTTCGATATGGGTCTCGATGAAGTCGGGGAGCCCCGCCTCGGAAAACGCTGTCCGGGCCCTCGCGATAAGAGCTTCACCGGTCCGTTCCGCCTTGGCGGCGGCGTCGATGCCGACGATGGAAACGGTGGCGACGGCGCGATAGCCATCCTGATAGGTCGCCGAGACCTTATAGCGCGGCGTCGGCGGGCGGCCCCGAGCTCCTGAGACCGCGACCCGGTCGGGACCAATCTGTGTGACCCGTACCTGGCTGAAGTCAGCGATGACGTCGGGGAGGATATAGGCCGCAGGATCACCGATCTCATAGAGCGTCTGCTCGGCGGTGGTCCCTGGCGTCACCAGGCCCCCTGTCCCAGCAGGTTTGGTGAGAACAAAGCGGCCATCAGCGCGGCATTCGGCGATGGGATAGCCAATATTGGCCCAGTCCGGGACCAGACGCCAATCGGTGTGAAGCCCGCCGACGCCCTGCGCCCCGCACTCCAATAGGTGCCCAACCAGACTGCCCGTAGCCAGGAGATCATAGGCGTCCTCCGCCCAGGCGAACTCATGCATCAGCGCGCCCAAGGCCAGGGCGCTGTCCGCGCAGCGACCTGTGATGACGATATCGGCTCCGTGATCAAAAGCGGCCTTGATGGGAAGCGCGCCAAGATAGGCGTTGGCGGTGAGCATGCGAACCGGCAAGGGGGCGCCGGAGACCGCCTCGGTGAGGCCCTCCGCGCGCAGGGCTTCGATCATCGGGATTAGATCATCGCCCTCCACCACGGCGATGCGGGGACTGAGGCCAAGGGCCGCGGACGCCTCCCGCAAGGCCTCCGCGCAGCCTTGCGGATTGACGCCGCCGGCATTGCTGACAACCTTCACGCCGCGACGCATGATCTCGGTCATGTGTGGCTTCAGATAGCCAATGAAATCCGGGGGATATCCCCCCGATGGGACCTTCATGCGCGCCCGCGCAAGAAGCGACATGGTCACCTCCGCGAGGTAGTCCATCATGAGATAATCCACGGGCTCACGCAGAAGCTGGCCAATGGCGCGCGGACTATCGCCCCAGGCCCCCGAGGCGCCTCCGATCCGAACGATTTTGTCAGACATCGTCGTCGGCCTTGCCGTCAGCCAGCCACTTGGGCGGCCGCTTGGCGTTGAAGGCCGCCAACCCCTCTTCGGCGTCGCTGGAGCGTGACGCCAGAGCGATTTGGGCCTCCGCAAACGCCAGGGCCTCAGGAAACGCCATCATCTCCATGGCGAAGATCGCCTGCTTGCCGCGCTTCGTGGCGCCCGGCGAGGCGGCGCTAAGCGTCTTGAGGAGGGACTCAATCGCCGCATCAAGCTCGCCTGGGGGAGCCACGCGGTTGATAAGACCGATCTCGGCGGCGCGGCCTGAGGTGATCAGCTCTCCGGTTAGACACAGCTCATTCAGATGACGCGACCCGATCATCGCGCGCAGGAAAACCAGGACCTGCATGGGGAAGACGCCGATCTTGACCTCGGGAAGTCCAAAGCGCGCATGCTCGGCCGCGATGGCGATATCGCAGAGCGCCATGAGACCCATGCCGCCGGCGACACAGGCGCCATTGACGCGGGCGATGATCGGCACGCCGCAGGTCCTCACGAGGCGGGCCAGGCGACCAAAATCCGTTGTCGGCTCATCGGGCGCCGCCTGGAATGTGGATGTGCCCACGCTGAGATCCGCCCCCGCGCAGAATGCCCGCTCGCCGACGCCCGTGAGAATAATAGCCCGAATGGCGGCGTCTGATTGCGCGAGACTCACCGCCTCGCCGATACCGGCGATCACCGCCGGATTAAGGGCGTTCCGACGCTCCTCGCGATCAATCCACACCCAAAGCGCCGCTCCGCGTCGCTCGAGGCGGATAGCCGGCGGCTCACCAGCCATGATCATGACTTAAGAGTCCTCCGGCGCGATCAATTCGTCGGTATGCTCCCCCAGTCGCGGCGCATGGCGACGTATGGAGGCGGCCGAGCGGCTGAAACGGACGGGAAAACGGGTTGTCCGCAACGTTCCCTCCGTGGGGTGTTCGAAATCCTCGAAAAAGTCCACGGCGGCCAGGTGCGGATCGGTCAGCAGATCTTCCAGCGAATTGACCTTGCAGGCGGCGATATCGAGCTTCCGAAGCGCCTCAAGCCAAACATCGGTCGTCTTGCCGCTCAGGTGACGCGCCAGATACGCGCCGGCGTCCTCGGCATGGCGGGTGCGGGCGTCCTGGGTGGAGAAACGCGGGTCGCTCGCCAGCAGGTTGGGCTCGCCCACATAGGCCGTGAAATCCCGCCACTGCCGGTCCGTGTATACCACCAGGGCCAGATGACCGTCCGCCGTGGGATAGGGACCGCGCGTGCGTGACATCAGCCGGCGGTAACCCATGGGACCTTCCGGCGGCTGAAAGACCTCACCGCCGATGTGATCGGCCAGAACGAACTGGGCCATGGTTTCGAACATCGGGACCTCGATGAACTGGCCCTCACCGGTCATGGCGCGATGATAGAGAGCCGCGGTGACCGCATTGACCACATAGAGGCCCACAACGCGGTCACAAATATTCACTGGCGCATAGCGCGGCGCCCCATCCACCAGGCGGAAGAGGCCGGAAATGCCGGAGGCCGCCTGCATCAGGTCATCATAGACTGCAGCGCCCGCATAAGGGCCATCCGACCCATAGCCGACAGCGGAGCAATAGATGAGCTTGGGGTTCTCTGCGCTGAGGCTCTCATAATCCAGGCCAAGCCGTTTGAGGCCCTGTGGCCGGACATTAGAGACCAGGACATCAGCCGCCGCGGCCAGCGCGACCGCCGCGGACTTTCCCTCCGGTGTCTTGAGATCAAGCACGATACCGCGCTTGTTGCGATTGGCCTGGAGAAAGAGAGGGCCCATTCCCGCGTTCCGCCACGGGCCGATTAGGCGGACAGTATCGCCGCCGCTGGTTTCAACCTTGACCACATCCGCGCCGAGATCACCCAGAATCTGAGTCGCCGAAGGGCCCATGACGACCGTGGTCAGATCAAGCACCTTGACGCCTCGAAGGGGCCCGGACGCCAGGACGGGCTCGTCCGGCCAAACGGCGGTTGTTCCCGCTCCCACGCCCTGGTTTCCTCGTTCTTTCAAGGCCCATTCAAGGCCACGATTCTTATGATAAAACGCCGCAACGAAATATATTTCGCAGTGGCGAATATGTGCCCCGCCGACCCGGATTCTGTCAAGCTGAAAGGGCGGAGCACAAGGGCCGCCTTTTCTTTCGCACGGCTTTCCCCTACTGTACGAGAGCGAAACGCCAATATCGTCCGTTAGGGACGGCGTCGTGCGCCCCATATGATCGGGGCGTGCAGCTAAAGCGTTGACGCGTCACCCCTTTCGCGCCCCTGACCTTTCGAGCGCGACCTGAGCAAGAACCATGGGCTGCGCAGCCATCATAACGTCGCCGAATCTCGAGAGCGCCAATCTATTCGGCGCCGGGATCGATGACGCCGTTCGCGCGCGCGCCCCCAGCCGGCGCCGGGCTTTCAAAGCCCCCGCGCGCCACGGAGTTTCCTTTTATGTCGAAGAAAATGCTGATCGACGCCGCCCACGCCGAGGAGACTCGGGTGGTGGTCCTCAATGGAAATCAGATCGAGGATTTTGATTTCGAAAGCCGCGGCAAGAAACAGCTCCGCGGCAATATCTATCTGGCCAAGGTCACCCGGGTCGAGCCCAGCCTGCAGGCGGCCTTCGTCGAATATGGCGGCAACCGCCATGGCTTCCTGGCCTTCAATGAAATCCATCCCGACTACTATCAGATCCCCCACGCTGATCGCGAAGCACTTATGCGCGAGGCGGACGAGGACGAGGATGAGGATGACCGCGCCCCCGAGCGCGCCTCCGGCGAAGAATCCACAGACTCCCTGGGCGGCGATGATGATGACGAAATGGACGAGGAGGTCGCCCGGCGCCGTCGGCGGCTGATGCGCCGCTACAAAATCCAGGAGGTCATCAAACGCCGCCAGATCATGCTCATCCAGGTGGTCAAGGAGGAGCGCGGCAATAAGGGCGCCGCCCTGACAACCTATCTCTCCCTGGCGGGCCGATATTGCGTGCTTATGCCCAACACAGACCGGGGCGGCGGCATCAGCCGGAAGAT
>Ga0116230_10001942_pt1 | contig 19900 bp, 20 predicted proteins | sample S1TSphfallax_3_FD_88678 | JGI IMG/M metagenome (GOLD analysis project Ga0116230, IMG submission 88678) | Host-associated microbial communities from peat moss isolated from Minnesota, USA - S1T2_Fd - Sphagnum fallax MG | ecosystem: Host-associated > Plants > Peat moss > Unclassified | place... | reverse complement strand
CTTAAGAAATTCTTCAAGAATTCACTCGACGCGTTTCAGCGGAAATTGCCGCACTGCAATAGCCTGGGCCGATTACGACCATGCCAATGATGATATGGCTGCACCGGGTTGGCCACGTCCCCTTCGGTCAAGCGGGAGCTGCACCCACCGCCACCCGCGTGTACCCCACGGCGCGCTGTTGATCTTCGACCACGGTTCTGATCGCCCGATGGGCATGCCACGCGGCCCAGAAACCGGTGGGTGCGAGGATCAGCAGGGCCAGGCGCAGCGACTCCGCGTCCGCGCCATGACCCCGCGCAAACCAGTCGCTCAGCAGGCCGATCATCTGCGGCGCCACGATGAGGTTGAAGACATTGCCCACCAGCAGCGACCAGGCGATGAACATCGAGCGCATGTTATTGGGTGCCAGATTCTGCAGCAGCCCCATGCACGGACCGATGTAGAAATAGATGGCCGGAATGAAGATCCAGAACATGCACTTCGCAAACCACAGGGAGTGGGTCCAGTAGGCGAGAAACGACGGCACGGTGGTGCAGCCGATGCCGACGACGAGCACCCAGAGGACGCGGCGCGGATCGACCATCTGCGGGCGGGATAACAGCCATGCGGTGCCAAGGGAGGCCAAGATGCCGCCGATCAAATGGATCGGGCCGGTGACTGCCCCGGCTGCGCCGACGTCGAGGCCATAGGTGCGTATCAAGAACGTCGGCGTCCACCAGATCAGACCCCATCCCCACAAAGTGCACACGCCGGTGGTCATGAGCACGTTGAACGCAGCACGCTGACTCCACAGAAAGCGCAGCGAGTCGAGCATGGAGGGCTTGTGCTCGTCAGTGATCGCGTCCAGCCGGCCGCGCGCCGGTTCGCGAATGGTGAGGTACACGAGGATGCCGACCACCAGGCCCGGAGCGCCGAGCACGATGAACGCCTGACGCCAACCATAGGCGTGCGCAACGGTGCCCGCCATGTCGGCGCCCAGCCACGCACCGATCGGTGCACCCAGTGCCAGCACCGTAAATGCCATGGGGCGCCGCGCGGCGGGAAAACAATCCGACACAATGGCGGACGAGGGCGGCAGTCCGCCGGCTTCGCCGGCGCCGACCCCGATGCGCCCCAGCAAAAATTCCAGATACGTGCGCGACACGCCACACAGCATGGTGAAACCCGACCAGATGATCAGCGACACCGCGAGGATGTTGCGCCGGTTGGAACGGTCCGCAAGCCACGAGATCGGCAGCCCGAAGGTGACATAGAAAAGCGCGAGCGGCACGCCGGTCAAAAAGGCGACGCCGGCATCCGTCAAATGCAACTCGAGCCGAATGGGTTCGAGGACCGTGGAGACCACATAGCGATCAGCAATGTTGATGGCATAGATCAGACAGGTCATGCCAAGGACGTACCAGCGTTCCAGGGAGGAGGGGGCGGCGGATCGCGCCAGGTGAACGGCGCTGCTGTTCAGGATGGCTTCTCGAACACCAGCAGGGTGGAAGTCGCCGAGGCGCACACGCGGCCGTCGCGGTCGAGCAGTCTGGCTTCGGCGAAAGCCACGCGCCGGCCGAACGACAGGACGGTGCCTTCCATCGCCTCGATCATGCGGCGGCTTGCAGCGCCGCGGCCGGTGCCGACCGTCTGGCCACGATGCGTTCCGAGACCTCCCAGAGGCGCAGCGCCAAGCCGTCGTCGGTCAACAGCGGATTGCCGGTCGCGATCTGGCAATCGGCCCAATACTCCCCGGTGATGCCGGCGACTCGCGGACTGGCCGCGAGCAGCGCCTGGGTCGCGGCGCCGCGCTGCGCATTGCGCATGAATAACTTTGCGACCGCGACGACCAACGTCAGCGGCCAGCGCAGGTACTTGTTCAAATGCGTACCCTTGGTCGCACCGGGATGCACGGAATTGACCGCGATGCCGCGGCCGAGCAAACGCCTCGAGAGTTCCTTCGCATACAGCGCCGCCGCGAGCTTCGATTGTCCGTAGAACTCGAATGGCTGGTACGACCGACTGCCGTCGAGATTGTCGAACATGATGCCCTCCGCGGGCGCGCGCTTGATGCTCGCGCTGCTGCTGACGATGACGATGCGCCCGGTGCCGTCGCGCACTAGGTCGACCAATTGGTTCACCAAGGCAAAGTGGCCTACATGGTTCACCAGAAATTGCATCTCCACGCCATGTCGGGTTTGCAGCGTCGGCAGCGCCGCGATCCCGGCATTGGCAACGATGGCATCGAGAGGAATCGCGAGCGCCCGGATCTCGGCCGCCGCCGCTGCCACCGAGTCGAGGTCTGCCAGATCGCAGGCCACCGGTTTGCACGTCGGCCCCGCACGCTTGCAGGCGGCCGCGGCAGCCGCCAGTGAGCGTGCCAGTCCCAAAACATGCGCGCCGTTTGCCGCCAAGGCATTCATGGTCTCGAAACCAATGCCGGAATTACACCCGGTGACCACGATGTGTTTTCCGGTCAAGTCCACTCCCGCCAGCACCTGGTCGGCGGTCGAGCGAGCGCCAAAAGGATTCGTCATCGGCATTTACAACTCCTGGTGTGTGGTCTGGCGGGCGAGGGGCGCGCAGAACATGTGCGCCGCCACCGTCATTCCCTGCACGAACTCTTGTCGGGATTTACTGGTGTATTTGAGACCGCGTGCCGTGGCATGCAGTGCACGCGCGACGTCACTCGGCGCGAACCCCGCGGCAACGCAAAAATCCGCGAGCGGCGAGATGCCGACGGCGTGTGCCACGGCCTTCTCGAACTGGGTTTCATAGTGGGACAAGGTAGCGCCCGCGAGCGAGGTGCTGGCGCACATGAGGTCGGCCGCATCGCCACCCAAGGAGCCCACATACCGACCCGCCCATTCATCGCACGCCGCCACCAGCCGCGCGGCCAACGGCGCGCGTTCATCGCCCAAAGCAATGGTGGCAGCGCGGAGTTGCCGCCCGAGTTTGAACGCCACCGCTTTGCGAAACAGCGCCTCCTTATCGATGAATTGCAGATACAGGCCTTGGCGCGAAACGCCGGCGGCGCGGGCGACTTCATCCATGGAAGTTTTGCGAAAGCCATAGCGAGCGAAGACGCTCACCGCGGCGTCGAGCAAGGCATCTTGCCGCGCGTCCGTGGTCTGCGACACCGAGGCGCGCGAAGCAGTGATATCGTCGACGACCATGCTGACATAATGGACAACTCATGCTCAGGTTGTCAATTATGTCATCGCGAGTCCCTACGCTTGCGCGCCAGCCTCCGATAGGCAGTTGACCGGCTTTCCTACACGCCGCCCGCGGGCCGAGTGCGATAGTAGCTTCCAGCATCATGTAGTTCAGGGCAATGAAAAGGAGATAGCTATGGGTATCAACAAAGATCAAGTTGAGGGCCGAGTCAAGGAAGCCGCCGGCAAGGTTCAGGAAGTTGCCGGCAAGTCGACAGGCAACAAGACACAGCAGGTGAAGGGCGTGGCTCATAAGGTCGCGGGCCAGGCACAGGCCGCGTACGGTGACGTGAAAGAAAATCTGAAAGACGCCACCCGCGACGGCCAACAAAAGCAAGGTTAACCCTACGGGGGGTGCGGACTCATGGGGCAGTGGGTCCGCACTTGACCGCCAATAGTCCGTCACCCTCGCGATCGACGGTGAATCCGGCACGACGGAGCCGATTGCTCACCTCGAGCGCGACATCACGGCCGCTGCTGATCTTGTTCGGCGAGCCGGTGTAATGAAACAGGCGCCCACGCTGCCGTAACACGCGCGCGAGCTGGTCGTAGAAGCATTGCGAGTAGAGTTCGCCGGCAATGCCGAAGCGCGGCGGGTCATGTAGTACCGCATCCACAGAGCTTGTCGGCAGTGCGGCAATCGCCTCACTGATATCGCCATGGGTCAGCGTCAAGCCGGCACCGACCGGCGGAGACCAGGGATTCAAACCGCGCAACCAAATGACATCAAGATTCTTTTCGTAGGACAGTATCCTGGCCGCCTCGCCCTGCAGGCACCACGCCGCGAAATAGCCCAGACCGCCACACGTATCCAATATCACTTTGCCGCGTGGCCTGATCAACTGCACTTTGGCCTCCGCGTCGGCATACGGGGAGACGCGCGCCGTCGGCAGCATTTTGATCCCGTCGATCTCGAAGGTCGGCGGCCCCCAATCGGTGGGCACGAGTTTGATCAATGACGACCTGTAACGGGCTATGGGTTCAAAGCCACCGTCACGCCAATGGTAGATGGTGCGCTCCTTACATCCTTGCAAATAGGGGTAGCGCTGACCGCTCCAAGTCCAGGCATCCGCCTCGATGCCCACCGACGTCACCGAGCGTTGCAAGTCCAACGAGCATACCAGCTCCGCATTGCCCGCAAGACGGGCAGCCTGCAACTGATTGCAGAGAACGGAAGTTAGAAGCGGGCTCAAGGCAGCTCGAGTACGTATATGATACAGGGTATTGTAATACTTTATTTACGTTAGACCTAACTTGCGAATCAGGTATTTGTCGCAGTGGCTGCGGCGGCGTCATTCACGCGCCGAGTGCGAGCGTACGTTGCGCGCCTTCGCCGACTGGCGCGAAGTGCAGCGGTATTTGCACGCGCCCAAACCGCGGGGCAACTCGCTCTTGCTGATACGACTTGACGACATCGGCGATTATCTGTTGTTTCGCAACCAACTGCCGGCGTACAAAGCCTCCACGCGCTGGGGTTCGCACTCGATCACGCTGCTCGGCAACGCGTCGTGGAAGGAACTGTTCATCGCATTCGATCGTGCCACCGTCGATGACACGATCTGGGTGAACAAGGCCGAGTATCTGCAGTCCGCGCCTTACCGCGTACAGATCTGGGCGCAAGTGCGCGCGCGCGGCTTCGCGACGGTCATCGCCCCGTCGCGGACCCGGCCATTGTTGCTCGACGATTTGTGCCGCCTGGCCGCCGCGCCGACCCTGAGCATCGCGGCCGTGAACACCTATGTGCATTCGAGCTGGAATGACGTGTCGGATGGTTTGTATGGCGAACTGTTCAGCGCGGCCGATCCCCGTCTGCATGAATTTCATTTCAACGGCCAATTCGCGCGCGGCGTCTGCGGCATGGAGTTCGCCGGCGGCCGGCCCGCCATCGATGCCCTAATCACCGGCACCGGCGCCGCCGGGGAGAGGAGTGTCGACATCGTGTGTTTCATCGGTGCAAACACCCGCAGCCGTCGCTGGCCCGCCGAGCGTTGGATCGAGTTCATCCGCCTCTATCGACGACGCCACGGCGGCGACGTGATTCTGGCGGGCAGCGGCAGCGCGGAGCAGGAACTCGCCTCCCGCATACTGGCGCAAACTGGCGCGCAGAGCATCGTCGGGAAGACGTCGCTGTTGCAATTGGCGCAGCGCATGATGACGGCGCGCGCGGTGGTGAGCAACGACACCATGGCAGTGCACCTGGCCGTGTCGTGCAGCCGGCCCACAGTCATCATTGCCAACGGTGTCAACTATGAACGTTTCACCGACTATGACCGCGCCGGCATCGGCGGCGTGGCAACGATCTATCCCGAGGTTTTCACGCGCCGGCGCGAACGCTATCCGTTGCTCGTGTATCGCTACACCGATGCGCTGACGGCCGATATCGCCTCCATCCGGGCGGAAGACGTGATGGCCGGACTCGACGATGTGCTCAGGACTCCAGCGGCGGCTGAGACGGCGTGAAGAAGCGGAAGCCCTGACGACCGGTGGCCTTGACTTCGTACATGGCGAGATCGGCATTTCTCATCAGCGTGACGGAATCGACCGCGCCGTGTGGGGAGCTGGCGATGCCGATGCTCGCACTGATCTCGAGCTGCTGGCCGCCGAGATCGAATGGCGCGCGCAGCAGGCCTAAGATCTCCTCCGCGCAGCGCGCCGCGTCATCCGGTACGCCGGTATCCGCAAGCATCACGATGAACTCGTCCCCACCGTAGCGGCTGACCGTATCCGACGAGCGCACGCAGCCTTGCAGGCGGGCGGCGACCTGTTGCAGCAGCTGGTCGCCCACCGCATGGCCCATCGAATCGTTGACCGGTTTGAACCCATCGAGATCGACGAACAGCAGCGATACGGTGCTGCCGTTGCGCCGTGCGCGTTCGAGTGCCTTCTCCAGCCGATCCGCCAGCAAGACCCGATTCGGCAGGCCGGTGAGGTTGTCGTGCAGCGCCAAGCGCGCGAGCCTGGCCGACAAATCCCGCGACTCGGTGACGTCGTGGGCGATGACCACGGCACCGACGACTCCTTTATGCTGGTCGTGGATCGGCGAGGCGGAGACCTCCACCGCGCTCTCCTGCCCGTCGCGGCGGATCAGCACGCAATCGGAATCCAACTTCACGGTTCTGTTCTCGATGATCGCGTGCATCGCCGGCGGATTCAGGCACTCCCGCGTCGTCGCATCCACCAGCAAGAAGGTCTTGTCGAGCGGGCGGCCCGAGGCTTCACTTTGCGACCAGCCGGTGATGCGTTCGGCGACGTTGTTGAGGAAGCTGATTCGGCCCCGAAAATCGGTGCTGATGACGCCATCACCGATCGAATCCAACGTCACTCGGGCACGCTCCTTTTCCTCGAACAGTGCCTCCGCATTGGCAAGCAGCGACTGTTCGGTCGTCTGCAACGCGAGTTCCGCAGAGCGCCGTGATGCAACGTCACGAAACACGGTGACCGTGCCGCAAAATGCGCCGCGTTCATCCCTGATCGCGGATACTGCGTACTCGATAATGATGGGTCGTTCCGCGGTGCCCAGGAGCACGGCATTGCGCACCGGCGGTTCGGCGACGTCCGCTGCCGTTGCCGCGTTCACGGCCGCCTCGATGGCCTCACCCGTCGCGGCATCGACGATCGGCAACACGGCCGGCAGCATTTTGCCGGTGGCGGACGTGAGTCGATGACCCGTGAGCACCTCGGCCGGCACATTCATGAAAGTCACACAACCCGATCGATCGGTGGTGATGACCGCGTCCGTCACGTGTCGCAGCGCCGCCTCCAGGTGCAGGGTCGGGGTGACCCGGGAATCCTGGGTGGCGGATCGCTGTGCTTTGCTCGAGTGCATTGAACCTCTCAATGCGTGGGCGTACCCGGCTTGGGCCCCTCAAGAATGGCACTTTGCCCGCCCGCGAACCGGTAACAGGTCACATTCCCGTCGCTATGTAAAATATACGACAGGCGCCTACGCCCTGGGGCGGGTGGCGATGAAGGGGCCCTTTTGTGCCGGTGGCACCGGCTTGCGGCGCGCTTTGCGCCACAGGTCGTACACGGTCAGTGCACCGGTCAGGGAGCCCAGGGTCGCGTAGTAGACATGCGGGCCGAAGGCGGCGATCAAACTTCCGGCAAAGGTGGGACCGATGGCCGCGGCGGTGCCATTCAAAAACAACAGGGCGCTACTCGCGGCGACCATCTGGGTGGGTTCGAGTTGGTCGTTGACGTGCGAAACCGCCAGCGAATACAGCGTCAGGACAAAGCCGCTGAACACGGCGGCCAGCGCATAAAACAGCAGCGGCGGCAGCGTGCGGAAGATGGCGAGCGCTGCCGCGACCACGGTCGTCAGCGCGCAAATAGCCGCAATCACAGTGCGTCGATCCATCCGATCGGACAGCCGGCCCACCGGGTACTGGGTGAGCACCGCCGCCAGAATGCTCACCGCCATGAAGGTCGCAACTCCGGAGGTCGACAATCCAGAGAGGCGCGCATACACCGGTCCTATCGAATAGATGGTGGAGGAGATCAGCCCGGACACCGAGACGGCGACGACGCCGAGCGGCGAGTTACGGTACAACTCACGCAGCCGGACGCCGCGGGGCGCCGCACGCTCCGGTATCTGGGTGGCGGACACCACGATCGGTACCATCGCCAACGAAATCAGTATCGACACCAGCATGAACGGCGTGGCCGTGTGCGGGTCCGCGAGAACCAAGAGGAATTGAGCCGAGCCCAAGCCGATATAGAGTACGACCATGTATACGGCCATCAGCCTGCCGCGGTTCGTGCTGGTTGCACGGTCGTTGAGCCAGCTCTCCGCCACGACGTAAATGCCGGCGAAGCATATGCCGGACAGCAGTCGGAACAGGGCCCACATCCAGGGATTGATGACGGCTCCTTGGACCAGAATCGCCGCCGAGGCGACCGCCGCAAGTGCGGCAAAAACTCGGATGTGGCCCACTTGGCGCAGCAGCCGCGGCGCAAGATTGGTGCCGGCGAGATACCCCAGGTAGTAGCACGACATGACCATGCCGATCACCGGAGCCGGAAATCCCTCCAAGGTGCCGCGCAAACTGAGCAGCGTGCTTTGCAGCCCCGCGCCGAGCATGAGAACACCCATGCCGAGTAACAGTGGCCAATTCGCGGCGATCAGATTAAGCGGCACAAACCATTGTAGATGATAGTCTAGGCCGTGCGCCACGGCACGATGAACACCGCAAGCCACGATGATCGCTCTCCGCGAGTTTGCCGACTCCGATGTCGACGGGCTGGTTCTTGCAGCGAATAACGCCAACGTCGCGCGCTATCTGCTGTACACCTTTCCGCATCCCTATACCTTGGCAGATGCAAAGTGGTGGATCCGCAAGGGGTCGAAACAAAATGGCGCCATCAATCGAGTGATCGAACACCAAGGGACGCTTGTCGGCACCATCGGTATCACCCCTCAGGCCGGTTGGCGTGACCACGTCGGAGAAATCGGTTATTGGCTTGCGGAGCCATACTGGGGCATGGGGATCGCAACGGAGGCGGTGCGTCAAATGACCGAGTACGGCTTCACGGTTCGACACGTTCGAAAACTGTACGCGACGGTTCTATCGCCGAATGTCGCTTCGATGCGCGTGCTGGAGAAGTGTGGTTACCGGTGCGAAGCGATTCTGCAGGCCGAGGTGCAAAAGCATGGCACCTATTTCGATCTTCACTACTACGCTGCGTTGAACAAGCATTCCTCGAGATAGCGATGGGTAAAATCTTCGCCGAACGCCCGGCTCATCAGCGGTTTGCCGGCGGAATTGACGGCGTGATGCCGCAGATACGCCCGGCACCGGTCGCGGTGCTTCGCAGCCATGGCGTCGGCCAGCAGTCCGCCCTCACCGGCATAGTCGGCAAGCAAGCTCCGTACCAGCCACAAGTGCGCGTCACGATAGCCGTCGAAACCTTCGCAGCTCTCCGGGCGGGAAAAGATTTCGTGCCCGGAACAACATTCCTGATACCAGTCCGGCATATCCTCGGAACGGGAAACTCGGAATCTCGACTTCGCTTCATCCAGCAGAGCGTCCGACCGCTTTCGTATCGCCGTGGGGTCGCACAGCGCATGGGCGTCGAGTACCGCCACGATCGGCCGGCCCCCCAGCGAAACGAGCTGCATCGCGTACAGCGGCAGCTCGCGATGGGTCTCCGGCAGCAACAACATGGTCACCACGTCGACCTTGCTGCTCGTTAAATTCATGGCGCGCAATTCGCCGACGCCTTTGGCGATGTGCGACTGGGTCGTCAAGGTGAGCGTACCCGAGGGGAGTTCGCTCACCGCGTGAGCAAACGGCATACCGAGTTCACGTGCCTCGAAGCCGTATTCTCGCGCTATTGCGATGGTCTTGGCCGTGAGCTCTGCAAACATGCCGTAACTCAGGCGAGTCCGGACTCGGCGCGGGCCAGCAACCAGTCGCCGGCCGATTCGGTGGTCTTGGAAATCATCGCCTGCGGGCGCAGGGCAATGACGGCGTTGCGGGCATCGTCATTGGATAGTCCAAAACCGGATCGAAGTGCCCCATAGACCACCGCCGGCGATCGGCCGACGCCGAGTTTGCACAACACCAGGCACGACTGCAGCCTGGCGAGCCCCTTCTCGAGCGCGCGACAGGCCTCGAAGTAAGCTTGACGCTCCTCCGGCGTTGCCGCCGTGGCGAACGGCTCGCTTTGCGGTACGGCGCCGTCGCTCGCTCCGTCGGTGAACAAATCGCGCATGCGAAATTCGTCGAGCGTCCAACACGCCAATTCCTCGCGGCTGTAAATATCCGCCAGCGAAGTACCGGAAACATTCACCAGTCGACTAAATCCCTGCGAGAAGGCGCGCGCCAGATCGGCACGCGAGGGCGTCCCGCTGATGCGAATCATACTGGCCAAGTGGGCGCTGAAGGTTCTGCTCAAGCGAATACCGCCTTCAGGCCCGGATAGTCGGCAACGACGGACTCATAGGACTTGCGGGCGGCGGCCATATCCAAGGCGGTGCGACGACGTTCGTCCCGATAAAAAAAGGTCCCCGCCCAATTGTCGCTGTCAATGCCGTCCCATTTTGCCAGTTGATCGCCGAGCTGACCCAGCGCAAAATTCGGCGGATCGGTGAGATCCCACAGCACCCTGAAGGTGTCCGCCTGACCAATCACCGGCCACACGGCGGCGATGTCGACCACGTTGGCTAGCAAGATCACGTCCTTGCCACCGAGGTCTTGTTGGCGCAGGTTGGCAACACCGTTACCGATGGCCGCCGCGGGTACGGGCGGATGCGAAGCGAGCATCACCGGCGCGATGATGTCGTCGAAGGTCTGCGCCAACTTGAGCGCGGTTGCCTTAGGCGAGAGCAGCCCGGCGACGCCGGGCCGTTTGACCCCCACCTGGCCGAACATCGAGGCGAAATTCGAATTGATGCTCAACTCGACGATCAGGCCGACGTTCTTGGCATCGATGGCTGCTCGATGCAGATGTTGGATGGCCCAACTGTGCGAACAGACGACGAGGTGGAATTGGGGTAAGGCAGACATCAGCTTAGCTCCAGATCGGCGGGCGCTGGCCCATGGATGAATAACGCATCGAATTGGTCGTCTCGCTGCACCACGACCGCCGCGGCCTTGCCGCAGGGCGAGAGGGCGAGCTTTCGGCAAGGATCATCGAACGACGCCCAGTGGCGCGGGACGAGGTCGGGGCCCACATGCCAGAGTTCGCGCTCCGCGCGTACGAACAACACCGACCCACCGCAACTGGCGCTCACCAGATCGACATCGTTCAAGGTGGCTGAGGCAGTCTCCTCACCGACCATCTCCATACGATAGCGGCCGCCGCCCGTGAGCTGCATGCTGACGACGAGGAGCGCGTCTTGGCATTGCCCCATGGTCAAGATCGGCCCATGACAGTTGATCGTCTGCTCCACACGCTCACCGCTCAGTTCGAAGACATCGATCTTGTCGTTGCCGAGTCCGCTGCTTACCGCCACCCGGTCGCCCCAGTGCGCGATCACCGGCAGCGCGCCGTAGGCCGGATGTCGGACCGAGGCCGCGGTGTTACCCGCGATGACGAAATTCAAGCTTCGGCTGCTGGCCCATACCGTGCTGTCACCGCGTACGGAGACCGCGCGTGCCTCGATTACGTTGCCGGCAACGACGTCACGACGGCGGGCGACGCCGTCGATACGGCAATACTCTTCGCCGAATAGGCCGACCAGCGTGCCGGTGTCATCGACACCGAACAGCCTCGCGGCCAGACAGGTCATGCGATCGGCGCTGGGGTTGACGATGTCAATGATCTCACTGAAACCGGGATATTCCGCGGCAAGCAGATACGGCTGGCGGCCAAGCGCGATGCGTGTCGGTCGATGCGTCAACGGCAAGCGTGCCGGCGCGGGTAGTGGACCCAAGGCCACGTTCTGCGTCGACACCGGTACCGGTTGTGACCTGGCGCGCAGCTGTACGCCGGGCGCCTCGAAATGACTGCGTACGGCGGCCAGTTCGGTGAGCGCCTGTGCGGCGGACTCGGGTCGCTGTGCGGGGTTTCTCTGCAGCATCCGACGTACCAGAGCAATCAACGCATCATGGGGCTCACCGTCGAATGAGATCGTTCCGCCCATGTGGCCGCGCAGAATTTCGGTTACGGTGCCCATGTAGGGTAGGCGGCCGTTCAACAATTGATACGCGATGATGCCGACGCTATAGATGTCCGCACGCTCGTCGAATGCGTCATAGATGCGTTCCGGCGCGGTGTACGCCGGCGTGCCCATGGCGTGTCGGCCAGCCCGGGCTTCCTTGATGGTCGAAACGGCGCCGAGATCGCCGATGATGAGGCGCTGCGAAGCTGTGCCGGGGGGTTCGGCGAAGAATAGATTGTCAGGTTTGAGGTCGCAATGCAGCATACCGGCCGCGTGAATGTGCGCGAGGCCGGTCAACAATTGTTCGATCAGATCGACGGTTTGCGCCCGCGGCGGAACCTCATCGTGGGCGATTAGATCCGCCAAGGTGCCGCCGCGCGCGAACGGATAGATCAGGCACGGCCGGCCGTCGGGCAACGAATAGGTGCTGGTCAGCTGCAGTACGTTCGGATGCCGAAATTGCACCGCCGCGGCGAGTTCGCGCCGATAGGCGGAGACGGCGGCTCGGGCAAATACCTTGCAAAAATGTATGGTGCCGGTGGCGCGCTCGAGAATCTCGATGCCGGTCGAGATCTGATTCGACTGCAGCACGCGCCGCACGTCGAACCGCTCCTCGATGCCGCTGTTCGCCTCCCAGACGGGCACGACGTCGCCGGCGTCGGGCAATGAAAGGACTTCGATCATGGAGCGTCGTGCTCTACACTTCTAGATTGAACAACGAGAACAGATCTTGGGTGGTCATGTCCGGCTGAACCGTCTCGCGCGCCTTCTCCAGTCGCGCACTGCCGGAAATGAAGAATTCGGAAAAGGCGTCCGGTGGGCCGCGCCTGACGACCTCCAGACAGGCCAGATCATGTTCGGATATGCCACCGATGAGCCCCGCGAGCAGCCCTTCGATCATCTGGTTGACGGAACCCTTTTGATCGGCGAGAACGGTTGCAAAAATACTGTTGTGCACCTCGGCGCGAACCACGCCACAGCGCTCCGCTTCGGCCAGATCCAGCTTGAGACGGCCCCAGCCGTGTCGCGCGAAGTACTGTTCCAACAGGCTGATGTATTCGCTGACGGTGAGCGATTCCATACGCCGCGAGGTGACCGCATGCAGTTCGCGATTCAGCGCCAGGCTGACGCGTTTGCCCCAGATGAGTCCGCACGACCTGAGGATGATGCCCCACGCCTCGCCGGCTTCGTAGCTCAAGGCCTCGTAGGTACCACGAATGATGTCGGCGGACAGATAAATGATCCGCGCATCGGAAACGGAATGGATCGTGCCTTCGTACAGATCGAAGCGTTGTTGCGAATCGCCGAACAATCGCTCGAAGGCGACTTCGGTGAGTCGTGCGGTTTGGTCTCTTTGAATTTCCACGGTGGCGTTCATATCGATTCCTTGGCGCTAGCCGGCGCTCAGCGTTTCGGTAACCTGTTGAAAATAAGGAGCCATCAATGCGGCGCCAGCCTCGTCCATTTCCTCGAGAAAGCGCGACTTGAGCTTGGTATAGGTGGCATAGATCGCGCGTTGCTCCGGCTTCAACTGCTTGACGGTCGAATCTTCCTGGCCGCCGAAAGCGACTTTGCGGGCCTGGGCTTCCTTGTCGGGAAAGCGGAAAGCCTGAAGGATGGTGCGCAACCATAAGAGGAGCTTGTCGCGCAGCCAGCGCGGATCGTCCATCAGCATGGCGAGCATGGTGTAAGCTGCCACCGTGCGGATGTCGCGAATCGCCTTGACTCGCGCCAGCGGATGAAATTTCTCGAACGGATAATCGCGGAAGATGTGATCGACGACCTGTTCGACCACCTCTTGTTCCCGGGTCCGCATGATCCGCGCGACGTCGGCGCGCAGTTTGGCATTCGGCAGCACGCGAATGTATTCGGCCAATTCCTCGTCGTTGAGAAATCGTCCTTCGACGGTCGTGAACAACGACATCAACTCTGGATGTTTGCGATGCGACTGGGTCAGGGGGACGTCGGGAATCTTGATCATGAGGGTGCCTTAAGGGTTGACCGACCGGGGGACGGCATCCCACGGTACGGATTGAAGAAAGCTTGAGGCGCTGGCCGCGAATACGCGGTTCGGCGCGAATTCAGCGGGCACGACGGGGCCGCCGCTCTGGTGCCCGGGCACAACACCGGGCGGCGCGGCGCCGGGTTCGATATGGATGGGCTTGTTACCCGCTGCGCCATGCCATGCGAGGGAACGAAACAAACTTCCCGCGCGCTGATCGGCGTCGAGCGAGCGGGGCGAGTCAGCCCGGGCCGCGGCAGCCGCTTTGACGGGCAGCGCGGCGACCGTAGCTCGGGTCCGGCGGGCACCCGAAAACGGTAAGCCGGTAAAGAAATGCACGGCACTCTCATCGCTGCTGATGGGACGGGGAAATGACAGCGCCGGCGGCAGCGCACGAGCCGCGGCGCTGCGCCTGCGGATCGGCGTGGGCTTCGGTGCCGCGACCGCCGCAGGCGATGCGACCGCCGCGGCCGAGCGGTCGATGGTGGCTGCCGACTCGCGGGCGGCCTCTGCCGCCCGAGCGCCTGACAAACTTCGCGTAATGCTGGCGAACAGCTCGGACCATGGATCCGTACCGCCGCTGCTACGCGCCGATGCGCGCACCAGCCCGACCGAGAGGCCGTTCGCGAAGCGGCGCAGATGTTGCAGACGGTAAGGATTGCTCATTCGATTCAGCGGTTCAGATTCGACATGATTTCGCCGGCAGTAGCGCCTTCCTGGCGCCAAAATTCGGCGGCATTGATCCGATCCTTGGGCCCGACCAGGAATTTGCAGGCCTCGTTGCCCATCGAATAGCACTGGATCTCGATCGAGTCGCGGGCATCCTTGTCGTAGAAGCTGAACACCCCGGCGAACATCCCTGCATAGAGATGGCACACCGGTTTGCCGAGCAGGCTCATGGACGTCGCCACCGCGGAATTGCGAATCTCGATCACCGCCAGATCCTGCTCCTCGTAGGATAAGTCGAATGACCACGCGCCGAAGCCGGTGACCGTCAGCGGCCACCACCACTGTTCCCAGACGAAATTCGGATGCATGGACCAGATTTCGCGTTTTCCACCACCGAATTCCTGACGCATGCGCGCGGCGAATCGCTTCATGTCTTGCAGGCCCCAGGCCTGGCCGCAGCGGTACATCATGAGTGCGCTGGCCGCGCCGACCTCCTCCTCGACCCCGAGGTGCAAGCCATTGATGAATCCCTCGGTGACCTTGGCCGCGCGCTGACCATCGCGCAGGAAGATCTCGCCCCGCTCGATCTCGTTGCGAAAGAAATCCTCCTGGTTGTAATACAGGTGATTGCCGCGGGGACCGCCGAGCACCGGATCGATGGCCGACGCGGTGAGTTTTTCTAGATCGACCATCGCAAATACCTCTCTTGATTCATTCTCTTAGGTCAGACGCTCAGCGCGCGGAAATGACGTTCGACACGTCGACGTCGATCGTCGACAGATCGGCGATCGCGGACCGGGTGATGATCTTGCCTGCCTGGATCAAGACCCGACCGTTGATCGGATGCAATATCGGCGTCGTCGTTCGCTTGCCGATGAGCTTCTCGATGTCGGAGAACGATTCTGCGTACAAGCCTTGCGGCAGACTGATTTCTACGCCTTCGCTCAGCACCTTCGCCTGACAGGCGAGGCGGCTGTTGCTGCGCGCCCCCGTCAGGATGGACAACGTCAATTTTTCCTGACGTGTGATGGGAGTCAGGCAATCCGCACCCGCATCGACGTGGACGTGGCAGGTGGCGCACAGCCCGCGACCACGGCACAACATTTTGACCGGCACCTGGCGCGCGAGCAGTGCGTCCAAGAGTCGTTGCTGCGTTTCGATCTGCGCGGATTTTCCCGAATCATTGAAGGCGACTGTTTTCATGCTGAGGCCGCAGACTGGTTTAATCGGGTTTTGCCGGCCATGGTGCGAAGCACGGCGAGCAGGTCGGCGGACGCTGAAGGCGCCGTGCCATCGATGCTCGCACAGGCGCGCTCGAGGAGCGGCAGTGCTTTCTCAGGATCCAAGCCGGTCTCCAGGTAATCGACCGCGATGCGCAACCCAGGCGTGCCGCAGATCCCCTGCAGACCCCCGACAATGTGGCGAAGCGCGAGCGTGACCGTATTCGACGCGGCGCGGGCTTGTTGTTCCGTAAGGCGGACAGCGGCCATCAATCCCAGCGCATGTTGCTGGAGCACATCGAGCACCGACATGAGCTCGCGTTGCTTCGCGAGCCGGTCACGGCAGTCGCTGATGAACCACGTCAGTGTGTTGAGCGCGGTCGCCGCAGCGGCCTTCGGAAAGCCGAGCGTCAATGTCTCGTGAAGGTGCCGACGGATTTCCGCGGTGGGCATGACGCGATGCATGGCGGCCAGCCGCAAACTGAGCGCAATCGCCGCTCGATCGGCATCGTCCAAGTTCTGGGTTTCCCGACGTAGCAGACCGAGCCTGCGCTTGAGGGTTGCCGGTACTTCCGTGGTGGAAGCCACGGTGAGCATGGCGGCAATCGCGACCGCATCGACCGGCGCCTCCGCCAGGCTCTGCGGCGCCGCCAGCAGCATTTCGTCCCGGACGACCTCCGGCACCGGCGACGGCGGGGCGGACAGCGAACTCAAGTTCCATGACGACTCGGCCTGTGGTAAGCCCGAAAGCAGCGCTCGGTAGCGACGCGCCCCGTCAAACTGGATTTGTTCAGAAACTTTGGTGCGGGCGTATAGAACATTGGCCATCGGGCCGTTCAGCGCTATCAAGAGAGCACGCAGGCGCGGAACCATGCGCTCGCTTAGCACCCCGTCGAGGGCCGCCCAGGTGTCCGACCAGCCATCCGGCGCCTGGTGTTCGAGCACTGGGCTCCACAGGATCAAGCGCTGCAACATGGCGGTCGCGGGCATGGGCGCCGCGCCTTGATTGATGGCGCAAACCACCAAACCCATCAACGTCGCGCGCCAGTCGCGTTCGACCGTTGCGTCCTCGGCGAACAAGGGCTCGGTCTCGGCGGCGAGCCAACGCGCAAAGGCGGCGGCGTCCTCCAAACCTTCCGCCATCCCCAGCATCTGCGCGCACAGGCCGGCCAATGCCATGCGAGCCGCGCCCGACTGCATCGGCAGCTCCGTTTCCAAGCATGCCCAGAAACGTTGCCATAGACGTGTCGAGAGCGCGGGTTCGGTCCGGCCGAACTCGATCGCGACACTGCCGGCGTTGAGCGCAGCAAGCGACGGGGGTGCGCCGCTGATGGCGTCCGCCATGCTCCGCAGCACGCTGCCGATTCGCTCCGCGGTAAGGATGCCCTTGTCGGCGGCGGAGGTCTCCAGCGCGAGCCAGGCCTGCACCCGCTGCAGCTTGGCCTCGGGCACGGTGCGCAGTTCGGCGCACAGGGCCACATCGCGAACATATTGCAGACCGCGCAGCAACAGCAACGTCCAGCGCGCCGCCTCGGTGGGTGGAAGATGCTGGTCGAGGGCGCCCACCCAACGGCGCCATTGAGTCTCCACCACGTCCGGCCCTGCGGCTTGGATGGCGGCCGTGATCGGGCGCGTGCGCGCAACCCAGAGCATTTCTTCGTCGGCATCCGTCAACACGGCAGAATGCAATCCGGCGGCGATCGTGGCCAGCGATTCCGGGGCGGCTGCGGCGAGTTCAGCGTCGCGATTAGCGCCGCTACCCGTGGCTGCCGACCCACCGCCCAGCAAGGTGCGGCGTTGCTTCGTGTCCGCGGGCATCGGCGCGACGAGAGTGGCGGCGCGACTGGCAGCTTTGGGCATGTCGAACAACCGACGATACAAGGCTTCGATGCGAGCGGAGGTACGCTCGGCGATCAGATCCGGCAGAATTTCGCGCAGGGCGCGATCCACCGCATCGACATGGTAATGCGCGAGCGCGGAGGGCAGGCGGACGATGTATTTCGCCACCGCGATGCTCCACCACCAATTCATGCGCTCATCGACGGCGCCTTCGGTCGTGAGGGCCAGCTGAGAAAGTCGTCGCAAGGTCCACAGAGTGTCGAGGCGACCGAATTGCACCGCAGCAGCCAGATCCCGACTCCCGAGGGCCGCCGTCCGCTCTGCCTGGCTCGCATTAAGGCGGGTCGACAGATGCGATGCGGCGAGTGCGGTAATATGCTCCGCCTGTACTGCGAGCAGCGCGCCTGCCGCCATATCCTCGAGGCTCGCCTCGAGGCCGTAAAGCAGTTCGCTTGCACTGGTTGCCGGCAGCGCATCGAATCTAAGTGCGTTGGTAACGCTCTTGAGTGCGATCGTCAGCGTTTCCAGATCGTCCGGGTTCTCCTTGAGAGTCAATGCCACGCGGCGCGTGAATTCTTTTCCCGCGCGGTTTCCATACACGCAGCGAAATAGCCCGACTTCGTCCAAGATCGAACGGATGGGATAGCAGTTTGGCAGCTTGGCTGCGGCGGAAGTAGGGTCGCCCACGCCGGCTTGCACCGCCCACCAGCGGCGAACGAAGGTGAACTGATCCGCCACCGCATCCGCTATCTCGCGAATACAGGGCAAGACGCGCGCCTCATTGTCGGCTCCAAAAGCCGCGAGCGACTCGGGCAGTTGCAGCATGGCAACGATTTGCCGGGCCTTGCGCCACAACACCGGCTGTTCTGCCACATCGATGAAGGTCGCCACGACTCTGCGCAGACGCTGGCGGCCATGGGCGACGTCGGCCGTGCAATGCAGCGTCACGGCAACTTCGCGCACCAGCATGCGCATGTGTTCGCCCGCGAGGCTGGCGCCGCGTTGATCGGTCAACCCTTCGGTCAATCGATCCGCGGTGCGATCGATGATCGAGGAAAATGAGGCAAGCGTGCGTGTGACGGCATCCGGCGCCATCGCGAGACGCTGCAAGTCCCTAAGTGCGCCATCAAACCAGTCGAGTTGCTGGCGCTCCAGGGAGGCGCGATACGAATCGAGCAACGCCTGGCGCATCTCGCCGATGCGCTGCGCCGATACGTCGAGCTTGGCAAATAGATCGGGTCGCAGGCGATAGGCGTATTCGCAGGCCAGCAAGTTGCCCGGCGCTGCCGCGAGCACGACATGGATTAACGTGATGCGCCAAAGGCTGTTCGCATTTTCAAACAGCCGTCCCGAATCGGTGCTGACGCGCCGCATCGTCGCGATCCGTGCGATCGCTTCAAGCAGTGCTTCCGTTGCGTGGCTGACGGCGCTGACCGCACGCCGAGGCGTGGCCGCGGAACCGATTTCCTGCTCCAGCTTGAGGAGCATCAGCTCTGTCCATTGCTCTGTGGCATCGGCCAGTATCGCGGTTTTATCGACGAACAAACGGATGTATTCCAGCTGCGAAGCGATCCAGCTTTGCGCCTTGCACCTCGACCAATGCGTAAGGAACGTGGTAAGACATTCGGTGAGTGCGTCCTCGGTGACATCAGGGGCGGGCACCGTGGGCTCGATCGCGAGCATCTCCTTCGCGATCTTGCGGGCGATGGTCGATTCCCGATCATACAAAGCGCGCCGTTCGCTGAGATCGAAACTCGTCCAATACGCATCCTGCAGCACCAGCACCGATACCCGCTGCGCGAGCGGCGATAAATGCTCACCAGACTCGGTGACGGCCCGCTGCAGGGCATGGATGAATCGTTCCGGCTCCCCCTGGGTGAGCCGCTCCCCAAACAGCGTGAACAGCGAGGGCATGTCCGCCCAGCTATCTGCGCTTTTTTTCATTTTCTCAAGCACAACATCGAGGGAGTCCGCGATTCGCTCAACCTCGCTGTCCTTCGCCACACCGCCGCGATTGAGCGACGCGGCGATGGACTCCGCGATGGAGGCACGTTGCGCAGCGATCGCGTCCCGGATCGACGCGGGACGATTGCGCACAGCGGTCAGGCGATCGCTCGGCGGCGCAAGCAGCGCCTCGAATAGTTTGGCGCTCATGCGCTCACCGCCATCTGCTCGGTCGTCTGGTCACGACATTTATGGCTCGTGATGCCGTTGGCCGCGCCGATGAAGTCGGCAAATCCCAGCGTTGCGCCGGCGACGAGCTCGCCCACCGCCGCCTCTGCCGACAAACGATCCAAGTGCGCCATGAGCCGGCCGAACCGGCTTGCATGCGACGCATTCAGCCGGAAGAATCGCAATTCGCGTACTGCCG
>Ga0116230_10001941_pt1 | contig 19901 bp, 13 predicted proteins | sample S1TSphfallax_3_FD_88678 | JGI IMG/M metagenome (GOLD analysis project Ga0116230, IMG submission 88678) | Host-associated microbial communities from peat moss isolated from Minnesota, USA - S1T2_Fd - Sphagnum fallax MG | ecosystem: Host-associated > Plants > Peat moss > Unclassified | place... | reverse complement strand
ATTCATCAATTTATTGTGGAGTGGCGCTTTGATCACTGTTCTAGGAGGTTTTATTGCTTTTGCCAAAAGATTTTCTTGGGTGAAAAATATACTTCCCCTCTTCATTCTTCTTTTATCTTCAGCGCTGGGTTTAAGTGCCCATGAACAATTAAGAGATCCTGTTTTAGAAGGTCGAGCTCGCCAGTTAAGTAAACGAGTCCTATGTCCCCTATGTCAGGGCCAAACACTCGATGAATCACCCATTGAATCGGCAGTCCTTCTCCGCGCAGAGATTCGTGATGCATTGGGTCAAGGCAAAACTGACCAACAAATTTTTGAAGAACTTAAAATGCGCTATGGAAACCAGGTGATGATAACGCCTGAGGTAAATAAGAGTACCTATTTCTTATGGTTTGCACCATGGGTTATATTTATTGTTGGTTTAATGGGGTGGTGTGTGAAAACGATAGGGAGGCGGCAAGATCCGCATGCTCGTTAGGGGAGGGATTCATGAAAAAAGGACTTTACTATTTAGCAGCTCCTTATCAAGGAAGTGAGGAACAACAGGTCTACCGAGTTGAGATGTGCCTTCAAATTACAGCAGAATTCTTACGTCACGAAATTCATCTCTTTGCTCCGCTTCTTTACACTGTTCAAATTATGGAAAAACTTCAGCTACCTTCTCTTGAAGAGCGCCGCGCGCTTGTTATGCCGTATCTTTTTGAATTTCTTAAAGTATCAAAAGGAATGATTGTTGTTACGCTAGATGGATGGCAAGATTCGTGGGGGGTACAGCAAGAGCTTCACTTTTGTCAAAATCATCAAATCCCTGTTTATAAAATCGATTTGAATCAGGTGGTTGGAGGGGGTTTAGCCGCGCTTCTTTCCACGCCTTTAAATCAGCAGCAAGCGAATGAACTTTTTACGCTCACGTGAGCTTAACGATTTCCTAACCATTCCTCATGCTAAATCAAGAGTATGAGGAGGGAAGGTGTGGTTAAAATTCGAAAGAGCAATGACCGAGGCTTGAGCGCAACCTCTGGCTTTGAGAGTAAGCACACCTTCAGCTTTGGTACATACTATGATCCAGCCCACATCAATTGTGCCTCTTTGCGTGTCATCAATGAAGATATTGTTGAGCCAGCAGCAGGTTTTACACCTCATTCTCATCAAGATATGGAAATTATCACATATGTGTTAGAGGGTGCTTTAGAACATAAGGATTCCCTTGGTAGTGGTTTCACTATTGTGCCTGGGGAAGTTCAATGCATGTGTGCAGGAACAGGCATCACCCATAGTGAATTGAATTCTTCAAACGATAAACGGGTTCATTTCCTACAAATTTGGATCCGTCCACCAGCGGTTGATTTACCCCCCTCTTACCAACAAAAGGATTTCCGTATGGTGCGTAAAAGTGGCCATCTCACGCTTTTAGCATCAAATAAAGGAGAAGAAAGCAGCCTGACTCTCCATCAAGACGTTAAATTTTATGTACTGGATTTGGATAAAGGCCAAGTTTTCTCCTATGATGTTAGACCAGAACGTATTATTTGGGTTCAAGTAGCTCGCGGCACGATAGTATTGAATAGGCACCTATTAGAGCAGGGAGATGGAGCTGCAATAACTTATGAAAAAGCTCTTACCTTTATTGGCCGCGAAAAATCGGAAATCTTAATTTTTGATTTGGTAAATGCTGATATTTAAGAATAATGAGTACTTGGCAGAAAATCTCTATAATCCAGTCTTTGTGATGATTTGTTGATCTTTCTCACATATTCTCACATAATATCACATATTAATTGGTGAGTATAAAATGAGCTGGCAAGATTTTCGTATCCACAAGCGACTTAATTTGACCTCTGATATCGTAGAAGAGGTCTACGCAACAATAGCAGAAATTGATGGGGTTAAAAACAGTTGGCAAATTACTGGTAGATTATTGCCTCATACTCTGGAGCGCTTAACCCGCAATGTTATCGTAACTTCCACGGGTTCTTCAAACCGCATTGAAGGCAACCGATTAACAGATAGCGAAGTGGAGAACCTTTATAAACATTAGAGAACCTATCTATTTTCCAAGGGTGTTCGTCGGTATCCTAGTGCTTCAGCAATATGAGGACGCTTAACAGCGTCTGAGCCATCCAAATCAGCGAGTGTACGCGCAACGCGTAATACACGATGGTAGCCACGTCCCGACAACTTTAATTTTTCCATAGCTCGTGTTAAAAGAGCCCGTCCCGCCTCATCTGGCGTTGTAACTTTATAAAGGATTTCTCCCTCGGCTATGGCATTAGTGAATGTAACCATTTTTGGGTCATTTTTAGCATATCGTTCCCGCTGAAGTGCGCGGGCACCTGCTACGCGCTTGGCCACATCAACACTTTTTTCCCGAGCAGAATCACCCATCAAATCTGAAGCCCTTATTTCAGGCACCTCAATAGTCAGGTCAAAACGGTCCATAAGAGGACCAGAAATTTTATTTTGATAATCTTGCCCACAACGGGGGACACGGGCACACGCACGGGCGTTGTCTGCAAAATAACCACATCGACACGGGTTCATGGCCGCTACCAGTTGGATCCGAGCTGGATAGGTCACATGGGCATTGGCGCGCGCTACAACCGCACGGCCTGTCTCAAGAGGCTGGCGTAAAGCTTCTAAGGTAGGACGGCTGAACTCAGGTAGCTCATCCAAGAATAAAACGCCAAGGTGGGCAAGTGAGATTTCCCCTGGCTTACAACGGGAACTGCCTCCCACCATGGCAGGTAAAGATGCTGAATGGTGAGGATCGCGAAAAGGGGGAGTACGAATCAGTCCTTCGTCAGGCAAGGTTCCACTAAGGCTATGAATCATAGTAACCTCTAAGGCTTGAGAGGCTTCTAGGGGAGGCAAAATACCAGGTAAGCGCGCAGCAAGCATCGATTTACCTGCTCCAGGTGGACCAATCATGAGAAGGTTATGCCCACCAGCGGCAGTAACTTCAAGCGCGCGTTTAGCCATTTCCTGACCTTTAATATCCCAAAGATCAAGGACAGGTTTTAGGGGTAAGTCAGAAATTTTTGGTTGCGGGGGTTTAAGCACTTGGGTTCCCTTGAAGTGGTTCACCAAAGCCAATAAATGAGGGGCAGCTAAAATAGAAAGATTACCTGCCCAGGTCGCTTCGCTGCCACATGCTGCGGGACAAATAAGTCCGCGACCAGAAGCAGCAATACCAATAGCTGCGGGTAAAATACCCGATACAGGAGTTAAGGAACCATCTAAGCTAAGTTCTCCTAATGCCACATATCCAGCAACATCTTCTGGACTCAGTACGCCCATAATGACCATGAGAGCTAAAGCTACCGGTAAATCATAGTGCGATCCTTCTTTTTGTACATCAGCGGGTGCTAAATTAACGGTAATATGTTTAGAAGGCAGTGCAAGCCCAAGGGTATGAAAACAAGCGCGGATACGTTCTCGCGATTCCGTCACGGCTTTGTCACCAAGACCTACGATGTGAAAAGAGGGAAGCCCTGCAGATGTTTGAGCTTGAACCTCAATTTCTAAAACTTCAACACCTTGAAAAGCAACGGAATAGGTGCGACCAATCATCCTCTTAAGCCTTAATTATTTTTTTAGGTAAAGCTTAAAGAGTAGAGACCCAAGTGGCAAGAGAAAATACACGTATAAGATGTATTCTTAAAATCATATGCTGATACACGCTTGCCAACAACCTTCAACGCTACAAACTTCTCAAGTTGTCCATATTGACTTTCAGCAGCTTGCGTCAGGTCTCTCATTGTTTTTTAAATTGTCAATAAAGATGGCTTCATAGGTTAAGGCAACAACATGTTTTCGCATCCTTCAAGGTACCCGAAATCTTTTGTCACATTTTTACCTATTACTTGGAAAATAAGCTATGCTAAGACTAAAAGCTATAATAGATGGTATGAAAATTAAGTAAAATGTATATATGATTACAATTCTCATTTTAGCTGGTGGACAAGGAACTCGTATGTGCTCTGACTTACCTAAGGTTTTACACCCCGTAGGGGGTAAACCGATGGTACACCATGTCATTGACGTAGCATTGGAAATTAAACCATCCCAAATTGTAACCGTACTTTCCCCCCTATTGAATGCTGAACTTGTTAAAGAAGGACGTGCTGTTATAACGACTGTTCAACCTAATCCTCTTGGTACAGGAAATGCAGTCAAAATTGGTTTAGAGGCTTTGTCAGATATTCCCAAAACTGTTGTTATTTTATGTGGGGATACCCCCTTGCTGGAGGCTAAAGATTTACAAGATGTGATTCGACGCCATCAAGCTCAACAACACCCTTCGATCACTGTGGTTGGCATGCGCCCAGATCAACCAAATTCCTATGGGCGAATTATTGCAGATCAAGAGGGGCAAATTGAACGCATTGTAGAGTATCGGGATGCCCTCTTAGAAGAGTGTGCTGTTCCTTTGTGCAACTCAGGTGTTATTGTAGCTGATGGGGACTTGTTAAAGCGCCTTGTTTGCCAACTGTCCCCTAGTAAAAATCAAGCGAATGAGTACTACTTAACCGATATCGTCGCCCTTGCGCGTCAGGCAGGTGTTCCCTCTTGGGTTACTGAACTACCAGCGGGAACATTACAGGGCATCAATACACGCGTGGACCTTGCAGCAGCTGAAACAGCATTACAGACACGTTGGCGCCAACGGTTTATGGAACAGGGCGTTACCTTGATTGACCCTCAAAGTGTGTTTTTTTCTTATGATACGCAAGTTGGCCGCGATGTTACGATTTGGCCGAATGTAACCTTTGGATTGGGTGTCAAAATTGGAAATAGAGTTTATATCTTGCCAGGCTGCCATGTGGAAAAATCTACACTAGGAGATGATATAACGATTGGGCCTTTTGCGCATTTACGGAAAGGAGCAATTCTAGGTGATCATGTTGCTATTGGCAATTTTGTGGAAGTCAAAAATACAACACTAGGCGCCCATACTAAGGCTAAACATTTATCTTACTTAGGCGATGCCACTATTGGCCAAAATGTCAACATTGGAGCAGGGACCATTACATGTAACCATAATGGTTTTGTTAAGTCTTCTACTTATATTAGGGATGGAGCGTATGTTGGTTCCAATAGTTGCCTTGTGGCACCTGTTTCAATTGGAACCGGTGCTATCGTAGCGGCTGGTAGTGTTGTTAGTGAAGATGTACCGGATGACGCGCTTGGAATTGCACGCCACCGCCAAGAAAATAAGCTTAAGTGGGCCGCACGCTTCCGTGCCCGATATCAGTGAGGGGTAAAATCTTATGTGTGGTATCGTTGGACTGATCAGCCAAACGAATGTCGTTCCTCGTTTATTGGAAGGACTCAAGCGCCTTGAATATCGTGGCTATGATTCGGCGGGGATTGCTACGTTAACACAAGGTCGTATTGAACGTCGTCGAGCACAAGGTAGACTCAAGCAGTTGCAAGAACTGGTTGACCATAGCCCCATTGCTGGCACAATAGGCATTGGGCATACCCGTTGGGCAACACACGGCGCGCCGACGCAACAAAATGCTCACCCCCACGCCAGTGACCAAGTCGCAATTGTCCATAATGGTATTATTGAAAACTACGCTGATCTTAAAACGATGCTGCTGGCAAAAGGCCACATTTTTCATAGCCAAACAGACACAGAAGTTGTTGTACATCTTTTAACCCACTATTTAGATGAAGGAAAAACACCTCTTCTGGCTGTTCGCCAAGTATTAAAAGAGCTTACTGGGGCTTTTGCTTTTGCCATATTATTTCGCGATTACGCAGACCTGATGATTGTTGCACGTCGTGGAAGCCCCTTGGTGATTGGTTATGGTGACCAAGAAATCTCGATTGGCTCTGATGCTCTTGCCATTGCACCTTGGACACAAGCATTATGTTATTTAGAAGAAGGGGACTATGCCCTTATCACCAAAGAATATGTAGAAATTTATGACCATACAGATGCGCGCGTGGACCGTTCTGTATGCCAATCAGAACTTTCTGGGGAAGCAGTTAGCAAGGGCACTTATCGCCATTACATGCTAAAAGAAATTTTCGAACAACCAACAGCTATTGGGGATACACTTCAATCGTTGACTGATCAATCTGCGAATACAGTTCATTTTTCTACTCTATCTTTTGATTGGAAAAATGTTCCACGTTTGACCATTGTGGCTTGTGGAACAGCGTACCTTGCAGGCTTAACAGCCAAGTATTGGTTTGAAAAAATTGCCCATTTGCCAGTGGATGTGGAAATCGCATCTGAGTTTCGATACCGTGATCCCTACTTAACACCAGGAGGTGTTGCTCTCTTTGTATCTCAATCCGGTGAAACCCTTGATACATTATGTGCTCTTCAGTTTACCACTGAAAAGCAACACCATACATTGGCACTTATCAATACGCCAAACAGCTCTATGGCGCGTCAGGCACAAAACATTATTTTAACTCAAGCATGGCCTGAAATAGGGGTTGCTTCAACTAAGGCATTTACATGTCAATTAGCGGCTTTGGCCTGTCTTGCCATAGCTGCGGGGCGTGCGCGAGAAGTTCTTGCCGCAGATCAAGAACATACCTTTGTGCAAAACTTATTTTCCATACCAGCGCACATAGTCAATATTTTGCACAAGGATGAAAAAATTCATGAGTTAGCGCACCATATTCGCGTCGCCCATAGTACGTTATTTTTGGGGCGTGGAACCAACTATCCAATTGCATTAGAGGGTGCCCTCAAGTTAAAGGAGCTTTCCTATATTCATGCTGAAGGGTTGCCAGCTGGAGAAATGAAGCATGGTCCCATAGCATTAATTGACGAAGATGTTCCTGTTATTGTTTTGGCCCCGCAAGATAGATGGTTTGAAAAAACCATTTCGAACATGCAAGAAGTTCTAGCACGTGGCGCCTCTGTCCTTTGCTTTACTGATGAAACAAAACAAGCCTATATCCAATCACTGGGAAGCCAAGTTAAAACATTTGCCCTTCCTGTAATAGATGAGTTCATTGCTCCGATCATCTACACTATTCCGTTGCAGCTTTTGGCCTATTATGCTGCCCTTTTGCGAGGAACAGATGTAGATCAGCCACGTAACCTGGCAAAGTCAGTTACAGTGGAGTAAAGGCGCAACACGCCATCGTTTCCTTAGTACAGCAGCCTTGTTTACTTCAATTTTTCTAAAGATCTCCGATAAAGGATCAACTTCTTATTAACAACTTGGAAAATCATTTTTGATGAATGGCCCGTTAACAACGTTAGGGCCTGTTCAAACTGAGAGACAAGCCAAATGTTAAAATCACCTCTTGCAATGGCCTCTACAATTTCATCTCGTAAAATAATGTTATCAGCATTGGTATGAGGAATAATGACACCTTGTGTGCCTGTAAAACCACGGTGTTTACAAGTGCGATAAAAACCTTCAACTTTGTGAATGATACCGCCTACTGGTTGCACGTCCCCAAACTGATTGATAGAGCCCGTAACGCCAATATATTGACGAATGGGTACCCCAGATAGGGAAGAAATAATGGCAGCCAGTTCTGCCAGTGAAGCACTATCACCTTCAACACCACCATAATTTTGTTCAAAAGTAATAGAACAACCGCATGACAAAGGGAAATCCTGGGCAAACATACCATTTAAGTATCCATCAAGAATGAAGGCTCCTTTTTGTTGAATTGGACCACTCATTTCAGTTAGGCGCTCAATATTAACAACCCCAAGTTCACCGGCATAGGTGCGGGCGCTGATGCGGTTGGGTAAACCGTACTGATGGTCTCCAATAGAAATGACTGATAAACCATTGACTTGACCGACAACCGAACCAACTGTGTCGATAAGGATTTTGCCTGACTCAATGTCTTCATGGGCACAATCTTCTAGCCGAGCACTGCGTTTGCGTCGTTCGTGAATAGCGGCTTTAATATCTTGGAGCATTATCATATTTGTAGGACGCTCAGGCGCCATAGCAGCAATAGTCCCAGCTTCACTTAAGACATCGGCAATGAGCTCAAACTTTGCATTAAGCTTTTTACGATGTCCAACCCACCTTGCACTGTACCCCATGAGATATTGAATTGCACCTTCATCAATTTCTTGTCCCGTATGCAAGATAGAAGATTGCTGAATTAATTCTTTATAAATACTCAAGTTATGGGGTGTAGCTGCTAAGTCCGGGTCGATTTCAGCCTTAATTTTAAAATAGGTTTTAAAATCTGGATCATGAAAAAAAACTGAGTAATACCACATGGGAGCCCCGATGAGGAACACTTGTACATCTAAAGGGATAGACATAGGTTCAGGAGCATCCAATAATGGTGTAGCTGATTCACGATGTCGTTCTTCAATTCGGATACGTTGGTCGCGCAAAGCTGCTTTTAAAGCTTCCCAAACCTCAGGAGATTGCGCTAAAGCCTCCGCACGCAAGACTAAAATTCCACTATTGGCGCGATGTAAAGCTCCAGGACGGATCATAGTAAAGTTTGTTTCTATACCACCACCTGGCATAGCACGGTATTTAATAGAGCCAAATAAGTTTTCATAAGTAGGAGTTGGTTCTAGAACAACTTCGGGAAAATCGAGTCCTTTATTATTAATGAGTAAATTAACACCATACCGTTCTTCAAGGAAAGAGGGGAGCTTTGAAGTCGTATCGGGATCTTCTGCCAGAAAATCATCCACATGGTTTAAAACATCTTTGATCAGTTCATCGATCCAGTCCTTAATATATGTGTCATATTCTTCACGAAAATGACTGAAAAGCGGTTCAAGGACTTGTGTAGCGATATTTTTTTTAGCCTCACGGATTTGAATGTTTAATTGACGACCTGCTAAGTGAGCAGAGGTTGTAATTCGATTAAGGCGTTCTTTAATTTCTTGAACATCCTTAGAAATATAGGAAGGTCCTTGCCCTTTTTCTTCTTCAACCTGATTGATCAGTTGAATGCTGAATCCTTCACTTGTTTCTTCAATAACCAGCCCTTTGCTTTTGGCAAATTCTTGAACGGCTTGTAATTCTTTTTGAACTTGGGATTCAAGTGACGCGGTCATAGATTCAATTTGGCTTATATAATGAGGATGAGAAAATGTTTTAGAAAGAACGGAATGGAAACTGGCAATTAAGTCAAACATCGATTGCTTCAGCTGGCAACCTTTGCCATTGGTTAAGCGAAAAGGTTTAGGCCGGTGCGGCGACTGAAAATTATTTAAGTAAACCCAGTCATACGGAGGAGACAGTTTTTGAATGTATTGTTTAAGATAAGCCAGTGTTGCTGTCATCCGTCCACTTCGATCCTCTCCGACTACAAACACATGAAAGCCCTTGTTGCGCATCTTTAGCCCAAAATCAATAGCTTCATTAGCCCTGGCATGGGAGGATAAATCAAACAAAGTTACAGCACGTTTTTTACGAGCTTTACGCTTGGTTGCTCGTATAGGAAATAACGGGATTCCAACATCCTTGGGTTTTAAGAGTTTTTTCATCATACTTTCAAGTATAAAAAGATAACTCTTAAAGGTGCGTTAAGAAGTAAAAAGATCGAATAGGGAAATTTATTTTTGTGGCAAAGCTTACTCGCCTACTGCCCCACCACTAAGAGTTTGAAGGAATTGCTCAATATTCCCACTATTGGATTGAATAAGGGCATTGTATTCGTCACGAATGGTAATGCTCATACTGACGCCTTCCACTTTAATATCGTGGATTTTTCCATTTTTTACCCTCCAATCAACGGGGGTTAAAGGTCCTCCCGTTTTTTGAATTGTGCTTTGCACAATAACAAAGTCTGCGTCCTGATGAGCATCCTTAATTTTAAAATCAACCCCTCGGTACTCCTGGAAACGATTTGCATAAGATTTTATCAGGCGATTTTCAAATATGGGAATAAAGCGGTTTTGTTGATGAGGAGTCATCCGATTCCAATACCGTCCCATCACAAATTGTGCGATCGATGATACATCAAACCCTTCTTCAAGCAGAGACTTAAAGCTTGATTCGAGTTGACTTTGCGGAACACTTACTTTGGTTAAAGAGGCAATGGCTCGTCGTCCTAAATCTTCAATAAATTGTCGTGCTTCATCAGTGGAGTCTGGAGAAACGCCGTCTGAAAAGGCGGCTTGGCTATAAAATAAGATGGCCATAATAGCACAGACAAGTCTCTTGATCATCATTTTTTCCATTCTTGGTGTAATAACCCATAAGATCAAGGCTACCAAAAAGAGATTAATAAACAGTTAGAGGTGAGTTCTTTTACCCTGTTTTTTTGGTCTTTTGTGGTTGGGTATTTTGTTGCATATTATTAGCAACCTTTAATTTTTCAGCTATATAAGCTTGTCGTTGGAAGTAAATACTCCTCATCGTGACGTAAAAGTCAGGTGAGCTATTCCGCAAGTTGTCAAGCGTTTCAATTAATTTCTCACGCTGGCTAATTGTATATAACCCATAACGAACTGTCAACCAATAATGATACTTGAAATGGTGGCGGTTATTCAGGTAAATATTTAAAGGATCTGCATAATAATCAGCTACATAACCAATTGTTCCCCGGAATGAGGATGGCCCAATGAGTGGTAAGATTAAATAAGGCCCCGTATCAACACCCCATGCCATCAGTGTTTGATTGAAGTCTGTATCATATCTTGGAAAACCGAGTTCTGTTGTCACATCGACCAGCCCGAAAAGACCAAAAGTTGAATTGGTTAAAAAACGGAACACAGTTACAGTTGCTCGCTCAGCTTCTCCTTGTAGCACATGATTAAAAAAGACAACGGGAGCAAATAGATTATCAAGCACATTCGTTATTCCGTGCTGAATGGTTTCTGGAAAAATAGCGCGGTATATCTCAGCAACAGGACGTATAACTACAAAATCAAGAAGTTCATTAACAGCAAACGTTAATCGGTTTAATGGCTCTAAGGGATCATTGGGACCTTCATCAACATCCAAACGATCAGCTGAACCAGTAGGATGGGTTGCCGTCAAGGCATCGACTTGAATGGGAAGTATAGCTAAAACTACGGTTGTAATAAAAGCGATAAATCGGCGACGAAAGATGAAAACTGATTGTATCATGTTTAAGGTCCATTTTAGTTTTGTACGTCTTTTTCTGACCTTATCTTTTTTACCCCTAGATTTCACGAGAAGAAACTCTCTTTCTTTGACTATCTTCCCCATATAATTCATACATACTTAAAAGGTTGCAATAATTTTTTTAAATATTTTTAGAAAAAAATGTAGAACTTATACAGATTACTTTTCTCATTGGTTTTCAGAAGCAGTTCAGGTAAAGATAAAGGAGGATATAGACAACCTCTCATAAGTGTATTTCAAGTTTGTATTTGTTGGTTCATTTACTATACAAGCATCAATTTGTTCTTTACGAGTTTTAAATTGCTCAACAGCACCATGTTAGGTTTTCTAATCCATTGAAAAGAATTGGCTATTTATAGTGGAGATAAAATATCCTTGTGACAGCAGTGACATTTATAGAAACCTTATCTTCTGGTCCGAGCGTCTTGCAATGGGAACAAGTATGCAGCCATTTGCGTGCGGAATTGGGAGAAGCTGTTTTTAAAAGCTGGCTTAAACCCTTGGTCGTTGAAAAAATGAGCGGCAGTACAGTTTATATTGCCGCTCCCACGCGTTTTATGCGGGATTGGGTTGTTTCCCATTATGTTAATCGTATACATACCCTTTGGCAACAGGTTAACCCTGCTATTTCTACGATAGAAGTTGTCGTTAAGTTAACAAGTTCTCCTGTAAAAGACACTCTTACCTCTCCGCCTACTCTCATGTCTGATGGATGTTCATCTGTAACAGAGAACACTCTTTTACCAGAAGAAGATGTAAGCATTGACCGTGATGTGCTAGGGGCAGCTCTTGATCCCCGTTTTACTTTTGATAATTTTGTTGTTGGCAAACCTAATGAGTTAGCATACGCTGCAGCTTTGCGTGTTGCTGAATCTCAAACCGCTCAATTTAACCCTTTATTTTTATATGGAGGCGTTGGGCTAGGTAAAACGCATTTGATGCATGCAATTGCCTGGCATATTAAAAAGCACCATCCTAAACGTCGGGTTATTTACCTATCGGCTGAAAAATTTATGTATCAATTTATTCGTGCGCTTCGCTATAAGGATACAGTTGCGTTCAAGGAGCAATTTCGCTCAGTTAATATATTGATGATTGACGATGTTCAATTTATTGGTGGCAAAGAAACAACTCAAGAAGAATTTTTTCACACCTTCAATGCTCTTGTTGATCAAAACCACCAAATTATTATTTCTGCTGACAAATCCCCTTCGGATTTAGAAGGAATGGAGGAACGGCTAAAGTCTCGCCTTGGATGGGGCTTAGTAGCTGATATCCATCCCACAACTTATGAGCTTCGGTTAGGAATTTTACATGCCAAAGCCGATACTTTAAATATCTCAATTCCCAAGGAAGTCATGGAATTTTTGGCTCATAAAATTGTCTCTAACACGCGTGAGCTTGAAGGTGCTTTGAATCGTATTATTGCCCATGCAACTCTTGTAGGGCGTGAAATTACCCTTGAAGCTACTCACGAGGTTTTAAGAGACCTTTTAAAGGCCAATGATCGACGCATCACTATTGAAGACATTCAAAAGCGCGTTGCAGAATATTATGGCGTTAAAATTTCTGATATGCAATCTGCTAGGCGCTCACAAAATGTTGCGCGTCCCCGTCAAGTTGCTATGTATTTGGCAAAAGTATTAACGTCTCGTTCCCTTCCAGAAATTGGTCGTAAATTTGGCGGACGTGATCATACAACAGTTTTGCATGCTGTGCGGAAGGTTAACGAAGTCATGAATCAAGACCGTGAGTTTTCAGAAGATTTAGATATTCTACGTCGAACATTGGAGGTATAAAAGTCATGAAGCTAACAATTGACAGGTCCGTTTTTTTAAAAGCCCTCTCCCATGGCCAAAGTGTTGTTGAACGCCGCACGACAGTTCCTATTTTAAGTCATGTCCTTTTAAGTGCAACGCCAATGGGGCTCTCTTTGATGACGACAGATATGGACCTTGCTCTTATCGAAACCATTCCAGCCGTCGTTGAACAACCAGGTTCTACAACCGTTTCTGTCCATATGCTGTCTGATATTGTCCGCAAGTTTCAGGAAGGAACAACAGTTGAGTTAACTTTGTTACCTGAAACAGGGCAATTAAATTTAAAAGGAGGACGCTCTCGATTTAACCTTTCTTGCCTTCCTGTAGAAGATTTTCCTCAATTGACACAAGGAGAGCTACCCCATCATTTTTCCCTACCTATTCCCACGCTTAAAAAACTTCTGGATCGGTCAAAAATTGCTATGTCAACAGAAGAAACGCGCTATTATTTAAATGGCATTCACCTTCATGTTATGGATCATCATGGACAAAAGACGCTGCGTGCGGTTGCAACAGATGCCCATCGTCTGGCGTATGTAGAGATTCCTTTGCCACAAGGCGCTGAAAATATGCCCGAAGTTATCATTGGGCGCAAAACAATAACAGGGGTACGTAGACTTGCTGATGATGCGAAGCAAGACGTTACAATTGCTTTATCGCCAACCCGCATTGAATTTGCTTTTGAAAAGGCAGTGTTAAGTTCGCGGCTGATTGATGCGACTTATCCTGAATATGCAAAAGCTATTCCTGTAGGAAATGACAAAACAGCTATTGTCAACGCCAAAGCTTTTGCTAATGCTGTTGATCGAGTGGCTACTGTTTCTAATGATAAAATTCGAGCCATTAAAGTTAGCTTAAGTAACAATACCCTTACTTTATCTGCTGCAAGCCATGACTTAGGAGATGCCACAGAAGAAATGACCGTTGATTTTCCTCATGATCAATTGGTAGAGATTGGTTTTAATGCGTATTACTTATTGGAAATCGCACAACAGATTGATGAGGATGAGGCTCAGGTTGTCTTGGGTAATGGGGAGGCACCAGCTATTATTAAAGGCATGACCGATCAAGAGGCAACCTATATCCTGATGCCCATGCGGGTTTAAGAAGGCCAAAGATGCGCAAATTCGAGAGAGCTTTTTCATCTCATGCCAGAACCGCTTATTGTTGATTCTTGGGAAATGGGCATAGGCTTAACAAAAGGTCTGTCGCATCTTATGTTACACAATTTTCGCAACTACCAAGAACTCGATCTGGTTCTTCAAGGTTGTCCAGTTGTTCTTACAGGTCCCAACGGTGCAGGGAAAACAAATATTTTAGAAGCCATTTCGTTCTTGTCGCCAGGAAGAGGGCTACGTAACGTTAAACTTTCTCAAATTACAAACTTAAAAAGAATAAACCAAGAAAATACCAGGCAGTCTTCGTGGACAGTCGTTGCTACAATAGAAAGTGAAAATGGATCGGTTCAATTAGGCACAAAGCTAGACTATACTGCAAGTGGGAATGAGCGTCGGCTGGTTAAAATTGACGGGCAAATTGCAAAAAGCCAAGCTTCTTTGACTGATTATGTGAGCGTCATTTGGGTCACTCCTCAAATGAATCAACTGTTTTTAGAAGCTGCTTCTTTGCGTCGTAAGTTTGTTGATCGACTCGTTTACGCCCTAGATTCATCCCATGCGACGCGCATTCACCGTTATGATCATCATATGCGTGAGCGGTCCCGACTCTTAAAAGATGAGCATTACGACCCCTTATGGATTTCGACGATAGAACGCTACTTAGCTGAAGATGGGGTTGCAATTGCTGTTGCGCGCCAAGAAGTCATTAAAAGTGTGCAAGAAGCGCAGCGCCAAGAAAAAACTTACCCTTTTCCCCAGTTTTATGCCAAAATGAAGGGTGATGTTGAAAGCTGGTTAGAGTATCTGCCGGCCCTTGCTGTGGAGGATATGTATACAGAAAAGCTAAAATTTTGTCGTCGTCAAGATGCAGATATGGGAGGAGCAAGTATTGGCCCCCATCGGAGTGATTTTCAAGTTCATCATTCTGCCAAACAACTGCCAGCCGAATTATGCTCTACGGGGGAGCAAAAGATATTATTGTTGGCTGTAGTTTTGGCATTTAGCCATGTTCAGGAAAATTACCATATTTGCCCAACCATCTTGCTATTAGACGATGTTGCAGCCCATCTTGATGATCAACATCGGCTGGTTTTGTTTGAGGAAATCTGCAGTCCCTCAAGTTTTTCACGGGATGTTCCAAAAGGATGTTTTCAAGCGTGGGTTACGGGCACAGATCAATCCACCTTTCAAGGATTGTACAATCGGGCTCAGTTTCTAACTGTACAAAATGCAACTTTAACAAGTGGTTTTTAGGGCATGTGATCAATTGAAGTATTTTTTGACGAACCGAAGGTCAGTGAAGCTAAAATAGTGAATTTCGAGAACCGTATCGCAGAATACAAGAGGGGTATTTTTAGAAACGGAAGCGTAAGAGTCTGCTATTTGCAGTCCAAAAATGATGATTGATCACATGCCCTAGTTGCTTGCTATAAAAGGAATGACAAATATGATGACTACAAATTCTGAAGTTCAAAAAGACAGGCGCGAAGATTATACCTCAGAATCTATTAAGGTTTTAAAAGGTCTCGATGCTGTTCGTAAACGACCTGGTATGTACATTGGTGACACCGATGATGGAACAGGTCTGCATCATATGGTCTACGAAGTTGTTGATAATGCTATTGACGAAGCTTTGGCTGGCTATTGTGACCGTATCGAAGTCATTTTGAATGGTGATCATTCTGTTACGATAAGGGATAACGGCCGAGGCATTCCAGTCGATATTCATGCTGAAATGGGTGTTTCTGCAGCTGAAGTTATTATGACGCAACTTCATGCGGGGGGTAAATTTGACCAAAATTCCTATAAAGTGTCTGGAGGGTTACACGGTGTTGGCGTCTCTGTTGTCAATGCTTTATCAAAAGTCCTTGAGTTACGCATTTGGCGAGATGATAAGGAACATGCAATCCGCTTTGTTCATGGTGTAGCTGAAGCTCCTTTAAAAATTGTTGGTCATGCCAATGGTCGCACAGGCACAGAAGTTCGCTTTTTCCCATCTGAGGAGACCTTTACCCATATCATTTTTGATCGGGTAACAGTTGAACACCGTTTACGTGAGCTTGCTTTCTTAAATTCAGGGGTGAATATCATTTTAAAGGATGAGCGTGAAGATACTCCTTATGAAGTTACGCTCCATTATGAAGGGGGAATTACAGAGTTTGTTCGCTATCTCGACAAAGCCAAAAATTACTTGCATCCTGTACCAATCAGTATTGCAAAAACCCAAGGTGATATTACCATTGAGCTGTCCATGGAATGGACAGATAGTTACCACGAAACAACATTATGTTTTACAAACAATATTCCCCAACGAGATGGAGGAACCCATTTAGCTGGTCTTCGTGCTGGTTTAACACGCATGGTTAGTACCTATGTTGCTGCTAGTTCCCAAGGTAAAAAGGAAAAATTTACGTTTACAGGTGAAGATGTGCGGGAAGGTCTGACATGCGTTTTATCTGTTAAAGTGCCTGACCCAAAATTTTCTTCTCAAACGAAGGATAAGCTGGTTTCTTCAGAAGTACGCCCCGTGGTGGAAAGTGTTGTCTCAGATGCATTAGGCCAATGGTTTGAAGAAAATCCCGGCCATGCCAAAATTATTGTGGGCAAAGTTATAGAAGCTGCTACAGCTAGGGAAGCTGCACGTCGCGCACGCGAACTGACCCGGCGCAAGGGCGCCCTTGACTTGGCATCTTTACCTGGAAAATTGGCGGATTGCCAAGAAAAAGACCCAACAAAAAGCGAAATCTTTATTGTTGAGGGAGATTCGGCTGGTGGATCAGCCAAACAGGGGCGAGAACGATCTTTCCAAGCCATTTTACCCTTAAAAGGCAAAATTCTTAATGTTGAGCGGGCACGGTTTGATAAAATGTTGAGCTCTGCTGAAATTGGGACTTTGATCACAGCTTTGGGCACAGGTATTGGACCAGAAGATTTTTCTGTTGATAAAGCTCGATATCATAAAATCATTATCATGACAGACGCTGACGTTGATGGAAGCCACATTCGCACGCTTTTGTTGACTTTTTTTTATCGTCAAATGCGCCCTTTGATTGAACGTGGTTATTTATATATTGCGCAACCCCCCCTCTACAAAGTCAAACGAGGCCAGTCCGAAGTATATCTGAAGGATGAAAGAGCGAGAGAAAATTATCTTTTGGATGCAGCTGTGAGTGAATCTCGCTTAATTTTAGCAAATGGGTCTGTCATTACGGGTCAAGATTTACGTCATGTAGCTGACCTAGCCTTGAAGTCCCGTCATGGTTTTGCTGCGCTTACCCGACGGGTTAATAATATTAGCTTAATGGAACAAGCGCTTCTTGTCGGTTATTTCCAAAACCCTCAAATGGATCTCGTACCTCTTGGACAAGCTCTCAATCGGAGCGATGAAGCAATACGCTTGCAAGGGGCAGAGGCCAAGAAGCCAGCTTGGTCTTTAGAGCGCGTAAGAAATAACGACCTTATGGCTACTTATACCTTAGCAGGGGTTTCGGAATCTTGGCACTTTGATGAAGCTTTTATAACATCTCCTGAAGTTAAGGCTCTTTTAAGCTTGTTGCCTTATTTAAAAGAATTTTTTACAGCACCAGCTTATTTCGAATCACGAGATAATAAGATAGTGGTTACAGGACCTTCTGGTTTGGCTGAAGCCTTGCTTGAGTTGGGAAATAAAGGAATTAGCATGAGCCGTTATAAAGGTCTTGGTGAAATGAATCCGGATCAGTTATGGCAAACAACCTTAGACCCAGAAGCGCGCACTCTTCTCCAAGTTAAGCTTACCCACATTGAAGAAGCAGAGGAAATTTTCTCAACCCTCATGGGTGATGTCGTAGAGCCTCGCCGAGACTTCATCCAAAGAAATGCCTTAAAAGTTGTGCATTTAGATGCTTGATGGTATACAAACTTTTATTATGACGTTTGTATGATACTGATATAAGCAAGTTTTATAGTTAAGGTAATTTGTGGCCAAAAATCCCCCTAAATTATTTGGTTTTGGACGCCCTACTTTGTCCTTTATGGGCAGAGAAAGACATTTATCTGCCAAAAAACCCGCCTCCAAACGTAAATTAGGCGGCAGTAAGAAAGGGAACAGCCCACCTTCCAAAAAACGGTGTCGTTTATCCATAAAATGGGTAATTTTTCGCTTGTTCTTGACCATGGCTATTTGGGCTGCTTGTTTTGTTGGGATTGCCGTTCTTTGGTTTAGTTATGACCTTCCCGATATTAACCGTCTTCAATCCACTGCTCGTCGGCCTAGTGTTACCATTATAACACAAGATGGTACCGTTATTGGCACCTATGGGGATTTACACGAAGATATGATCCGGGTGGAAGAACTTTCGCCGTATATTCCTCAAGCTCTTATGGCCATTGAAGATCGGCGGTTTTATAGTCATTTTGGCGTGGATGTTATTGGTCTTATTCGCGCTGCTTATACGAACTATAAGGCAGACCGTGTTGTCCAGGGAGGGTCAACGATAACTCAGCAGTTGGCAAAGAACTTTCTTATGACCCAAGGACTTTATACGCATCATGACAAATCTTTACGGCGTAAAATTCAAGAAGCCATTATGGCTGTATGGCTAGAATGGCACTTTACGAAAGACCAGATTATGACCATTTACTTGAACCGTGTCTATTTTGGTGCGGGAACTTATGGTGTAGATGCTGCTGCTCGTAAATATTTCAAAAAATCAGCACGTCAACTGACAGTCTATGAAGCAGCGGTTATTGCAGGTTTGCTTAAAGCACCTTCTCGCTACTCCCCAACGGCTCATCCCGAACGTTCAAGGGCACGCGCAAAAGTCGTGTTGGACCAAATGCAAGAAGCAGGATATATTCGTTCAGCCGATGAATATTGGCGCCAGGGCGCTACTCAACAGACAGGCGTCTTCACCACAGGCAATGGTTATCAATTCTTTGCTGATTGGGTTTATGATTCGATTTCCAACTATGTTACCATATCGGATAAAGATTTGATTGTTGCAACGACCCTTGATCTATCTATGCAAAAGAAAGCCGAAGATGCAGCGCTTCATCTCTTAGAAGATATGGGTAAAAAGCTTAAAACCAGTCAGATTGCTATGGTTGTCATGACGCCAAATGGCGCTATTCGCGCTATGGTTGGGGGAAAAAGTTACCAAAATAGCCAGTTTAACAGAGCCACTCAAGCCTTAAGGCAAGCTGGATCTGCATGGAAGGTGTTTGTATACTTAGCATCCCTAGAATATGGGATGACACCTGAAACCCATGTAAGTGATGAACCGATCACGATTGGAAATTGGTCTCCGAAAAACTTTCGTATGCATAAGCCGCGCTATCTCGAAGGGGATGACTGGAGTCTCACAGAAGCCTTGGCTAAGTCGGTTAACACAGTTACAGTTCGTCTTACCCATCAAATTGGGACAGCGCGCATTGCAGAGGTTGCCCGCCGCTTGGGGATTGGTGGGCGTATTGTCACAGATATGAGTATGGCTTTAGGAACAACAGAGGTTACGCTTCTTGAACTCACGGCTGCTATTGGAACCTTTGCGAATAATGGAATGAGTGTGTGGCCCTATGGAATTCTGACGATAAAAGATAAATCTGGCAACGTTCTTTACCAGCGCGCACAAGAAGTAGGCAGTCTTGTCGTAGATACAAAGTATGTACGGAAAATGAACCAGATGCTCACTCATGTGGTCAATAATGGGACGGGTCGGGCGGCTAAAATGTCGTTTCCTGTTGCTGGTAAAACAGGTAGCAACGGTGATTTCGATGCCTGGTTTGTTGGATACACCCCAGACCTTGTAGCTGGCGTATGGACAGGCAACGACAATTATAAACCTATGGCCAAAGAATCAACCGGAGGTCGCTTGCCAACAAAAGTTTGGGCAACATTTATGAAATCCCTTTATGGT
>Ga0116230_10001940_pt1 | contig 19901 bp, 16 predicted proteins | sample S1TSphfallax_3_FD_88678 | JGI IMG/M metagenome (GOLD analysis project Ga0116230, IMG submission 88678) | Host-associated microbial communities from peat moss isolated from Minnesota, USA - S1T2_Fd - Sphagnum fallax MG | ecosystem: Host-associated > Plants > Peat moss > Unclassified | place... | reverse complement strand
CGCCCGCTGCGTTCACCACTTCCCGTGATCGCGCTCCGCTCCCTCGTTGTCGAGGACGCGGCCTTTGTGATGCGTCATCCTTTGCTGGCACCAGCCTATTTGCTCAATTTTCCGCTTGCCGGTCCGCGCCAGCTCGCGGAGCGCATATTGCTCAGAAGCTGACGCGAATGAACATGCTCTTTCAAGCGGCCTTGACCCTGCCACGCGATGGCGAAGTTCTTCACGCTGAAAGCGCCTTGGCTGATTCATTTTCTCCGCCAGTGCCGAAGAGCTGCCACATCGAGATCGTCACGGCGAGGGCGCGCTTCGATGAGCTTGAAACGGAATGGAACAGCCTTTTCGAACGCGCCGCCCGCGCGGATCAGCTGTTTCAAAACTTCAACTGGCTTTGGCATTGGGCCAATCATTTTTTAAATGACAGGACGCGATTGCGCATTATCGCTGGCTGGTCTGAGGGCCGGCTGGTGATGGTCTGGCCGCTCGCCGAGGTCAAGACATTAGGCCTGCGCAAGCTTGTTTGGATGGGAGAGCCGGTCAGCCAATATGGAGACGCTTTGGTTGAGCCGGGCTCTCTCGCGCAGGATTTGCTGGCTCAAGGCTGGGCGCAGGTGCGGGCTCTTGGTGCGGATTTCGCCCTGCTGCGCAAAACGCGCGCGGCATCCTCCGCCGGAGCGGCGATCGCAGACGCGATATGCGTTAAGACGACAGGCGCACCGGTGCTTGAGTTCGGCAATGCGAAGAGCTTCGAAGACGTGCTCTTGCGTTTGTCTCCCAAAGCCAGATCGAGCAGGCGGAGACTTGCGCGGCGGTTGATGGAGAGCGGCGACGTCTGTTTCAGTAATCCCGCTCAAAAGGCAACGCCGGAAGTTTTAATCCGGCATGCCTTTAATTTAAAGCGGATATGGCTTGAACAGCGCGGACGCTATTCGCCTGCCATCGAGAGCGATTCCATGCTCTCCTTTTTTATCGATGCGGCTTCAAGCGAGGCGCGGCCTGTAGAGATGCCAATCGACGCCATTTATTGCGGCGCCCAGCCGATCGGTATCGCCATTTCGCTCTCCTGCAAAGGCGGGACGCTTGGCCATATCATTGCACATGACAGCGGGTTCGAAAAGCAGGGTGTGGGCATCGTATTGACGGAACATGTGTTGCGATCAAGTTTCGAAAGAGGCTGTTCGCGCTTCGATATGCTCGCGCCGCAAGATGCCTATAAGATGGAATGGACTGATCAAGCGCCGCTCGTGCATGATTGGATCATGCCATTCACACTGGCTGGCCGGCTTTACGTGAAGTTTTATGTCAGCGGATTGGGACAAGTAGCCATGAACCGTATGAAAAATTTGCCCCCTTCGATGGGCCGTGTGATTTGGCCGATGTTGCGCAGGTTTAAGAAACAAACAGCGCGCTAAAAATCCATATGAGGCGTGGTAATCATTTGGATCGATCAGACTGCTACAGTATCTTGCTGGAGCGTCATGCAGCCCCCAATCACGGCGTCGCGGACATGCTACGCTAGAGCCTTCCTTTCGACGTTTCAGGCCCCGCTGTGCGCATAGGTACCGATGGCGCATTTAGAGCCTTGCGCCCGATTCCTTAGAGTTGAGACAATGATTCAACGGGCAGTACAAACAAGAAGATTATAACTCTATCTGAAGATAAGGCTCCAAAACGCTTAATCTGATTTAGCCTTTCTCAACATCTCTTCTTTAGAAAGCTCTAGCGCTTTAAAATTTAAAATACATGTTGTTTCGAACATCAAAGGCTTCACGCCATGTTTGCGGTCTCAAGTTTGGCCTTTTTAGCCGGCAACGAACAGAGCTGCGCTTCTAAATCCGGAACTCTAACCATTCTTATTCCTTGCCTGAATGAGGCCGAAACAATTGGTGTTTGTGTCCGCAAAGCTGCGGCATTTCTATCTGATAACAAAGTCGCCGGGGAGGTTCTAGTCGCTGACAATGGCAGTACGGATGGATCGCAAGTTATAGCTGCGGGAGCTGGTGCGCGCGTAATTCATGCTGAAACGCGCGGTTACGGTGCAGCCCTAGCCGCGGGCATTGCCGCGGCGCAAAGTGATTATATCATCATGGGCGACGCTGATGATAGCTACGATTTTAGTAATATTGAACCCTTTCTCAAGGAGCTGCGCGCGGGAGCCGATCTCGTGATGGGCAATCGCTTTCGCGGCGGCATAGAAGAAGGGGCGATGCCATGGTTGCATCGCTATCTTGGGAATCCCATCCTAAGCATGCTTGGACGGCTCTTATTTGCAAGCCCTGTGAGGGATTTTCACTGCGGCTTACGCGGCTTCAGACGTGCCAGTATTCTTGCTCTGCAATTGCAGACCTCGGGCATGGAATACGCTAGTGAAATGGTTGTTCGTGCAAGCCTCGCAGATTTGCATATTGTCGAAGTGCCAACCACGCTAAAGAAAGATGGCCGGTCGCGCTCGCCGCATCTTCGGACTTGGCGTGACGGTTGGCGGCACTTGCGTTTTCTCTTGCTTCACAGCCCACGCTGGACTTTCGCTTATCCGGGTCTAGCTCTGATTGCGAGCGGAGCTTTGGGTACAGCACTCCTTGCGCGCGGGCCTATAACAATCGCCAAGGATATTTCGCTCGACATTCACACATTTCTTATCGCCTGCATTGCGTTGCTGATCGGTACCCAAAGCCTTACCTTCGGGTTTATCATGCGCCGCTATGCTGAACGGACAGGTCTTCTGCCGCCGAGTGAACACTACCATAAGCTGCTCGATGGCATGAGCCTCGAAATGCTTTTACAAGGCGCCTTAATTTTACTTCTTGCCGGTTTAGGCGGAATTAGCTGGTCCGCCTATGCGTGGGCAAGGACTGGCTTTGGAGCGCTTCCTAATGACGAGTTTTTGCGGCTCATGATTATATCGGCCACTGGTATAGCAGCTGCATTGCAGCTTGGGTTTTCAGCGTTTCTTGTCGGCATGCTCGATCTTCCAGGAGGTGATGCACGACGCCAACAAATGAGCTTGGCGAAAAGCATCCGCGAGGTGCGTTAGTGAGCTCTGGGCGTTATAGCCATTTCATTATCACAGGGGGAACTGGCTATTTAGGAGAGGCTGTGACTGGCTTGGCCTTAGCTGCCGGTCTCCGCGTGAGCCTTCTATCGCCCCATGCAAAATCAAGAATCGGCGTACGCCATATTGCTTGGCGATTAGGCGAAGCATTGCCGGAAGAGGCTCTTGATCCTGAAGTTCCTCCGGCTCAGCAGGTGCTCATCCATCTCGCCTATGATTGGCGTGATACCGATTGTGAAGCAGGTATCAATCTTGCCGGAGCGTACCTTCTACGTGACAGCGCCCGTGATATGCAAATAGGCCGCTGCATCTTTATTTCTTCGCAGTCGGCACGGCCCGATGCGCTCAACGCCTATGGGCGCCTGAAATCACATATTGAACAGCTTTTCGATGCACCCAACGAGATTTCGCTTCGTGTCGGCCTTGTTTATGGCGGTCCCTGGAAAGGCCAATACGGACTTTTGTGCAGGTTGGCCATGGCGACGAGTCTGATTCCCATGGTGCTGCCGCATCAGCTCGTGCAGCCGATCCATCGTAATGAAGTCGCAAAGGGTATCATGCTTGCCGCCGAAAGCTCCATTGCGGGGACGCTCGGATTGGCCAGCGCGCAACCCATTCCTTTTTCGCAGTTTCTCGATGGCCTAGCTTGGCGTTTACGTGGCGGCCGCTTGCGCCTGATTCCAATTCCGCTCAGCCTCGCCTTGAGGCTTTGCATATTAGTCAACAAGCTTCCTTTCTTGCCGCGCATTGACCGGGAAAGAATTCTGGGCCTTGCCGGCACGTGCGTGATCTCTACCAAAGATGATCTCGATCGCTTAGGTCTGCGAATTCATCCATTCACCGAGGGCATGCTAGGTGAACCAGCAGCGCGCCGGGCGCTTTTGCAAGAAGGGCGTAGTTTTTTTCGCTATGTGCTGGGTCAGGTTCCAGATCAGTCTTTGTTGTGCCATTACTGCCGGGCGATTATAATCAATGAGGCTGATGGTGCGATGCGACTGCCGCGTATTTTACATTTTGCACCTTGGCTGCTCCGGGTGGTTGAGCCTTTAGGTGCAAGTGGTGTCCTTGCGCGTCGATTGAAGCTTGCAACAGCGCTCGCCGCCGCCCATCCTCAAACTGCTCAGGTGCTTGACCATGGCGGGCGAGCAGGCCGGCTAGCGCGATTGGGGTCTGCGCTTTGGCTCGAGATGATAGCGCTGCCGATCCGTCTGCTCGCGACGAAAATGCGGCAATGAGAGGTGAGACGGGCAAGCCTCAGGTCATTATAGTTGGCAGCGGTCCGGCAGGGGTTAGTGTTGCATGGCCTATAGTACGCGCCGGGCTGCAAGTACTGATGATCGACGCGTCGCAAGATAGCCGATGCGACTTGCGTCCTGCCTCTTACACCCCGAAGGTAGCGCCATGGGCATCGCGCTTTTGTAATGATTTTGCCGGGCTAAAAGCACCGGTGGATGTGTCTCCCAAGTTCACAACCCCATTGGCCCGATCTGTTCTTGAAGGCTTTGCGTCGCGTAATGGACTTGTGAGCCGAAAATTTTTCGCGGCGGGATCACTTGCTCAAGGCGGACTTTCCAAGATTTGGGGTGCGCTGGCAGAGCCTTTCCTGGCGGAGGAATTCGCAGGCTTTCCCTTTGGCGCCGAGGCTATGACACGTTCCTATGCCGAAATCGCACATCGCATAGGGATCCCCTCTGCCAGCATGGAGCATTTTGAGCGTTTCGCTAATCCACCAGCGACTCAGCTCTACCGTCGCTATTTACGGCAACGCCGCGCCGGTCAATTCGAACTGCAGGCAGCGGTGAATGCTGTGAACGAGACGGCAATGGAAGGCCGCGAGCCGTGTTCGCGCTGCGGGGGCTGCCTTTATGGTTGTAAGGGGCACTCTATCTACGACAGCGCGTTTGAGCTTCCGGCTCTCCAGCGCTTTCCCAATTTCGATTATGCGTCCGATCACTTTGTACGGGCGATGGGAACCGACGGCGCGGCTCATGTCCTTGAGGTCGAGAAGCAAGGGCTAACAAAGCAGTTGCGGGCTGAAACCATCGTCATGGCGGCTGGGACGATTGCGACAAGTCATTTGGTCTTACGGCACTTGAATTGGCTTGAGCGGCCTGTCCCTCTGCTCACAAATCCCGCCGCGGCTGCGGCTTTTCTCGTGCCTGGTTTTATCGGTTCAACGCGGCCATCGGAGTCTTTTAGTCTCGGGCAGCTTTTTTATCGGTTTCGAACTGATAGCACTCTGGCTGCTGGCGTTATTTATGGTGCTGATACTTTGCCGCTCGATATTTTCGCCGCACGTCTACCATTCAGCCGGCCGGCTGCGTTGCGGACGGCCCATGCTTTGGCGCCTGCACTACTGGTCAGTACTTGCTATCTTCCGGGTCATTTCAGCAAAAATGTTTTGTACGTCCATACGAAGAATTCTGAACAACATATCAGCATCGAGGGATGCGACAATCCAGAAGCCGAAATCGAGTTGCGTTTGGTTCTGAAAGGCCTCAGCAAGCAAATGCGGCAGCTTGGTGCCGTTCCAGTTCCTTTCTCGAAATCAATTCTCACTGCCGGCGCGGATGCGCATTACGGAGGGGTGTTTCCGATGGGCGGGGAGGGAACGCTCTCGACTACTGAATGGGGAGAGCTCAAGAGCTATCCGAATATATTTCTAGCTGATGGATCTGTCCTCTCGCGCTTGCCTGCCACACATCCAACACTCACGATCATGGCCAACGCCGATCGCATCGGACATGAAATTGTTCGCCGTTTAACAAAATCTGAGAGATAAAGCTGCTTCAGCAATACGTACTATTGTTACGCTTCCATTACCGCGTGCCGACGTCCATTTTCGATAGAATCATCTTATAATTAAATCCGAATATACCGGTGACATATCCTTGCTTGATCATCCATACCCCTAATCCGTCGGTTGGTGAACTTGGACGTGAGAGGCACGCGAACGTGTGATTTTGAGCCATAAATGATAAGGCTGCCTGTGAAACAAAATCTGGACGCATCGAATCGGTGACCCGCTTGACAAGCCGTTCCGATGTACTGTCATCGTCTGTGACTCCTTCAGGTCGCGTTAGGTAAATGAGCCGGGATCGTGTCGCGGGATCAGCGCTCTCCATGAGTTCCATATAGAGATTGCCTTCTGTCACAGCGATGGGCCCTGGCCATTGCAAATTATCGATAAGCCTCAGCGCTTCCTGCGACATATCCTCGGGCGCTTCATGGAGCAACGGTAAAACGCACAGGGGAATTAACAGGAAACCACCCACAGCATTGCGGTAGGGTATGTTGCGAAGCGCGATCATAAAAAGAAGGATGCAGCCAATCGATGTCATCAAAGCGTAACGTGGGCTAAAGACGTGTGTTACAACGAGTGCCAGAGCGAAGCCTATGGGGAGCGCTGTTGTCAAAGCGATGCCAATGATGAGGATATCTTGCTGGATCGGGTTTGGTGCCCGTGATGTCTCCGGCTTTCCCAGATCTCTCGGCTGAAAGATAGCGGCCGCCGAGTAAGCGCTCCCAATGAGTATGACAGCTGACAATATAAAAAGTGAGAAGGCTTTTGATTGGTAGAATAGAACCTGGATGTGCTCGGTAAGATGTGTCAATGTTGGAGCACCATAAAACTCCGGTGCTTTTATATCTTCATTATTAAAGCCAGCGAGATGCTGCATCAGAGGCAGCCAGACCGTGCTCGCAGCGGCGGCGGCAATAAAAGCAAGCCAAATTTCGGGCCGCAAATGACGATGGGTAAAAGACCAAATGGCCTCGATCACAGCAAAGATGGCAAAAGCGATGATTCCATAAAAATGCAGGCTGACGGAGGAAAAGAGAAGAAGAGAGATGCTTGCGGCCTGCCACCAATTTCGGCTTTCCGCTTTGCACAGGCTCCATAGCAGAAGGGCCGTTGATAAGACCATCATCAACAGCCCGTAGTTTCTTGCTTGGAAGGCATAATTGAACAAGGACGAATTGAGAATAAGACCGAGCGTGAGTACCGCTGACAGTATACCAAGCGACCGCCAAACGATGCTGGCGATGAGGATGGCTGTTAAAAGGACTCCGATAATAGATGGCAGGCGCGCAACGAGGGGGCTGAAGCCAAAGGCCTCGAATAGGAAGTGAAGGAAAAGATTATATGTCGGCGGCGAATATTCTGAGCCTTGCCAAATTGCCGAGATGACATCGCTCGAAGTTGGCAAGCGCGCTGCCCATACAGCGAGTAGCTCGTCGATCCAAAAGTGACGCGTTTCGGCTATGGAGACGGTTCGTAAGATGTAGGAAGATACCAAAACATAACTGACAACAGCTAATCCGATATATGCCGTAAATTTCTTTTTGAAGTCACCAGCTAAGATTTGATCTTTCATTGCGTGCTTCTATCGGTTCTGATTTCTGACGTAACAATATCGGCTTGGAGTTGAAGAAACTCTAACGTTTCGTTTGAGCGCGATACGTAGATCTTCAAACCCGCGCCGGGCAGCGCACAGAGCGGCACCATGACGCTCCGCACTGGCACCTCCAAGCACTGGCACCTCCAAGCACTGGCACCTCCAAGAGCAGGAACGATGCAGACAAAGTCGCCCGGTTCAGTTTGCTCATGCGAGAGAATATGAGGGAACGGCGAGATCGCTTTACGCAAAGCCTATCTACGATCACTGATCGAAGCTGTGGAAGTCGATGATCACGTCGTCCGTATCCATGGCTCGAAAACGGTCTTGGAGCGCGCTGTCCTCGCCGACCGGCCTACGCATTCAGGTGTTCGCAGTTTTGTTCGTAGTAAGTGGCGCGCCCGAAGAGATTCGAACTCCTGACCCCTAGATTCGTAGTAAGAAATGGGCACTTTGCGCCGCTTTTCCAGGCTGCGAATTGATGCCATTTATATTGACATATCCTATTGTTATTACTATGATTTATAGTAGCCAAGGGTAGTTAAGCGTAGTTTGCTTGTCCAGACTTTCGCGCTTCAATTCCCCAGCATAAACCCAGCATAATTTTTTGGTGACGCATGACGGATCGAACCTTGCTGCTCACTGACAAGGTGATTGCAGGATTGCCTTTGGCACAAAGTGGCCAGTACCGGGTTCGCGACACCGAAATCAAGGGCTTCTTGATTTTGGTCGGGAAGCGGAAAAAGACCTTCATGGCCGAAGGCGAGTTTTGGCGCGAAGGAGTCCGCGAATTTAGAGCTAGCAAAAAAATCGAAGACTTCGGAAAGATTCCAACGCGGGAGGCACGAAGCAAGGCGAAGGATATCTTAGTCAGCATAGCAAAAGGAATAAAGCCTGGCGAAACGCCGAAAGCCGACGGCAGCTCCATCACGCTTCGCCAAGCCTGGGAACGCTACCGCGACGCCCATATGCTTAGAAAGGGCCGAAGTTCAACGACGGTCGAGAGTTATCGAGACCACGTCGACCGCCTATTCAAAGATTGGCTCGACAAGCCGTTAGCTCGTCTTGGCCGCCAGCCGCAACTCGTTGTTGAGCGGCACGAGAACATGACCAAAGAAAATGGTCCCTATATCGCCAACGGAGCGATGAGGAGCCTGCGGGCTATTTATAATCACGCGCGCAAAGCAAATCCGCAGCTTCCACCGGTCAATCCGGTCACCGCGATCGATTGGAACCAAGAGCGGCGACGTCATACTGGCCTGGGCACCGACGATATTGGGGGCTGGCTGAAGGAACTTTATTTCCTCGATAATGCCATCCGGCGCGAATTCCATTTGCTGACGTTGCTGACCGGATCTCGTCCGACGGCTCTCAAGAATATTCGCTTGGAGCATGTCGATCTGCGCGGCCGGCTGCTTCACGTCCCGAAGCCCAAAGGGGGTGACAAAAAGGCCTTCGACATTCCGCTCTCTCACGCCATGACCCGGTGTATTATTCGTGTGATGAGATTGGGACGGATGTTCTTTCCTGAACAAGCAGAGTTTTGGTTGTTCCCAGCGGACAGCGCATCTGGGCATTTAGTGGAACATAAGGAAGAGCGCAGTGTTCTTTCGAAGTGGGGTAACGATCTTCGTCAAAGCTACCGCACCCTAGCCCAGGCTGCCGGCGTGTCGGAGCTCGACGTCCATCTTCTGATGAACCATTCACTGCCAGGTGTGAATGCGGGATACATCACTCGCGACAAATTGCTTCGCGACCATCTCCGGAAACAGCAAGAACGCATTTCTGCGATCGTTCTCGATAGAGCAGGCAAGACATTCGACGGCTTGCCGTTGATCTGGCTGAATTCTAAGTGGGTGGATATCAAATCTAAAATTGAATTGAAGAAAGCTGCTTAGCAATTTCGCGAGAGAATTAATTTAATGTTTTTACCGAAGCTGTGACCAAAGTTCGGAGCGCGTGAGATAGGTCAGCTTCTCAGTCTTAAGATTGGGGTCGAGGTTCAAATCCTTTCACCTAGAGCGACATCGGCATGATAGCCGCGCACCTATTAATCAAGGGGCCGGTTGCAGTATTTGCCAATCCGATGTAAGAAATTCAATTAGCTAGTGGGGATGGAGTCCCCCCAAACCGCCGCAAGGCTAATGACTCCTACCGCGCGAGCAATCGTGGTAGGAAGATCGTGACTTCTTTCTTTCTCCCCACGCTTGGTATGTCCATCAGCCTTTCAAGCTGATGCATTCGTTTGTTCCGCGGCATGCGTTTGGAACAAGGAAGGCGTTGGGCATGGCGGCCAAAGTCGTAGACATCAGTGGAGACGAGATCCTCGATTCGCGTGGCCATCCCACGCTCCGCGTTCACGTTCATTTAGATGGTGGGCAGAGGGTATCGGCCTCGGTGCCCGCGGGTGCTTCAACCGGTGAAGGGGAGGCGCATGAGCTTCGCGATGGAGACATTCGCCGTTATGGGGGCCGAGGCGTTCAGAAAGCATTGGCAAACTTATACGAAATAAAATCTTTGCTTAAAGGCAAAGACCCTACCCTTCAGGCGGAGATTGATCAGCTTCTGATCGAATGCGATGGAACTGATTCGAAGGCTCGATTAGGGGCGAATACTATTCTTGGCGTGTCCATGGCTGTTGCGAGAGCCGGAGCTGTGGCGACCGGTCAGCATCTTTATTCCTACCTCAATAAAGCTTCGACCTATAAGCTGCCGGTCCCGATGATGAATGTCATCAATGGCGGCCAACATGCTTCGAATGCGCTGGACTTTCAGGAGTTCATGATTGTTCCGCACGGAGCGCCGTCGTTTCATGAAGGACTGCGATGGGGCGCTGAAACATATCATGTTTTGCGCAAACTTCTTGCTGAACGCGGCCTCGCGACCGGTGTCGGCGATGAAGGCGGTTTTGCGCCTGATCTTGAAAGCAACGAGGCACCTTGCGCGCTCATCGTCGAAGCTATCGAGCGGGCAGGATATATCCCTGGTGAAGAAATTGCCTTGGCCCTCGATCCAGCCGCCTCATCTTTCTGGTCGGATGGTTATTATGATCTATGCAAATCCGCAGGAGGGCGTATCGGCCATAACGAACTAGAATCCATGTATGCGCGGTGGACCAAAACATATCCAATTGTATCGATAGAGGATGGCTTTGCCGAGCATGATTGGGCCGCCTTCCGCGAGCAAACCGCCGAGCTTGGTGCGCAGGTTCAAATTGTCGGCGACGACCTCTATGTTACCAACCGTAAGCTTATACAGCGAGGGATCGCTGAAAAGGCGACGAATGCCGTTCTCATCAAGCTCAATCAAATAGGCACGGTAACGGAGACTATTCAAGCGATCGAGGCGTGCCAATCGGCTGGATGGAATTATATCGTCTCGCACCGATCCGGCGAGACGGATGATACTTTTATTTCTGACTTCGCCGTTGCGATGGCGAGCGGTCAGATTAAAGCGGGCGCGCCTTGCCGCGGCGAGCGTATCGCTAAATACAACCGTCTTATTGAGATCGAGAGGCAAGCCGGAGCGCTAGCATCTTATACGAGCCCATTTTCAAGACAAGAAGTCCGTTAGAACCGAGTCAAATCCCGAAACGAGGATCCTTCAATGATACGAGAGCAGGAAGTTATTGCCGTGATCGAAGAGGCTGCCACAGCGCGGCGATGTCTGACTATTGCTGAACGTGCGGTAAGGGTGAATGCGGGGTTCTCGTTGACGGCCCTTCACATATGTGCGGATCCCGAGAAACTTTCGTTGGCGGCGGAAGAATTCGATATTCAAAAAATGCGCGAGCTTAACGAAGGCACGGCAGAGGAGCGTCTCGCGCGAGCACGTCATGTATTCGAAGATTGGTCGGTGGATTGTGGCGCGCAGGTAAAATGGCTGGAACCCGTAGGAAATATCAGCGCCTCCCTAATCGAGGCGGTTAAGTCTGCCGCGTTAATCGTGATCGCGCAGCCCAATAATCTTGATTCGTCCGATGCGTTGCATGCGGCGATTTTTGATACTGAGCGACCTGTCCTTTTCATTCCAAAGGCAGTTTCAATATCCGCGACGCTCGGAAATCACATGCTGATCGCATGGAAGTCTAGGCCCCAAGTGCGAAAAGTAATCCAGAACACGCTTCCCTGGTTGCGGGCGGCTGAGCGCGTCACGCTAGTTACCGTCGATGAATCAGGGGGTTCGCATGACATTGATGAAGCGCTTCATCTTTTGAACGAGAACGGAATTCATGCAGAGGTGCGACAGCTGTCCGCACTTCCGGGGGAGCATGTGGCCGACCGACTTTTGCGTGAGGCTGAAGCGTTAGGAGCGGATTCCATTGTCATAGGCGCTTATCGCTTTTTTCAAATTGTTGAATGGATCATCGGCGGGGTCACGCGCGAGCTTCTCGATCGTGCAAATATGCCCGTGTTCATGATGCATTGAGCCCTCCGGTTAATACGGTGACGTCATGCTTGTCGGATTGAGGGTATAGCGGTGCAAAAAATGGAGGAAGGCGGCAAGCATCGTCAAGTGCCTAGCGCTGATGCTACCGGCGGAAGCCGTACCGCTTTTCGCTTCGTTTTGTTGATTGGTGTCGTCAGCTTCTTTGCGGATCTTACCTATGAAGGTGCCCGCAGTGAGCTTGGGCCTTTCCTTGCGATGCTTGGAGCGAGCGGAGCTGCGGTCGGCATCGTGTCGGGATTTGGCGAACTGCTCGGTTATGGATTGCGTCTCGTGTCGGGCCGGACGGCGGATCGCACTGGCCTTTTTTGGCCTATCACGATCGGCGGTTATATTTTACAGATGGCTGCGGTACCTCTTCTTGCGTTTACGCAAACTTGGCAACAAGCTGCGGTTCTCATCATCTTGGAGCGAGTTGGCAAAGCCACCCGCAATCCGCCACGTGATGCCATGCTGGCTCATGCAGGGCGACAAGTTGGAGGGTATGGATGGGTATTCGGTGTCCATGAAGCAATGGACCAGTCCGGCGCACTCGTCGGACCATTGCTAGTCGCCGCAGTTCTCGCTTGGCGGCAAAGCTACGCGCTTGCATTTGGCGTCCTAATTGTACCTGCTCTTCTGACGCTTTTGTCCGTTGCTGTTGCGCATTGGCTCTATCCGCATCCAGAAGATCTGGAAGCGCGCAGCTTCGATCGAGCAGAAATTAAACCTCTACCCAAAGTGGCTTGGATATATCTCTTTGGCGCTTGTCTAGTGGCTGCGGGCTTCGCAGATTATCCGCTTATTTCTTATCACTTGTCGAAAGCAGGTGTCGTAAGCGGGACTTACATTGCTATTTTTTACTCCGTCGCAATGGCCGTCAGCGGTAGTGGTTCGCTTTTGTTCGGGCACCTCTTCGATCGTTATGGATTCAAGATTCTGGTGATTCTCACGTTGGTGTCAGCGGTGTTTGCTCCTCTGGTTTTCCTCGGCGGATTTTGGATGGCCCTACTAGGAGCAGCGATCTGGGGTCTTGGGATGGGGATTCATGAGAGTATTATTCCAGCTGCGTCGGCACCATGGATTCCGGCCGATCGGAGGGCCTCTATCTTCGGGCTTTTCACGGCGGCTTACGGTACTGCATGGTTCGTGGGCAGCGCTGCGATGGGACTGCTTTATGATTAGTCGATGACGGCGTTGGTCGCGTTCTGCGTCATCTGTCAGATCGCGGCACTGCCGCTCCTTATCTTTGTCGCGAAAAACCAACCACCACATAACGAATGATCCACTTACGACTTAAAGCGACTCTTCGTGTCGAAGTGGATGAATGGGTCGTATGTGTGAGACCGTAATCGATGCTTATGAAGCCTCCCATGATGAAATTCACTGTAGTCGAGAATCTCTGAGAAGGTCTGGGATGAGATTTACAATTCTCACCTACAATACGCTTTTTGCGGGCCGTGATGGCGTGGATGACCGCCGTGCTCAAGCGCAAATCGAGCTCATTTCCTGCCTAAAGCCCGATGTTTTTTTGATGCAAGAAGCAAAAGGGTTCGAGGCCGGCGGCAATGCACTGATGTATGCGCTTGAAGAGCGCATCGGCATGCGCGGCTTTCTGGCGAACGCTCCGCGCACGGGCCAAAATATCGCGATCTTCATCCGCGATCCGCTCAAAGCTCTTTCATTCGAAGCCGATGGCACTAATTTCCATCACACTCTGGCAACCCTCAAAGTGAAGCTGCCCGATTCAGATCGCCCGCTTACCCTGATCAGCGCTCATCTTTGCCCAAATGGTCCTGCCGTTCGGAGGCGCGAAGCAGCCTATCTCGCCGTTCAAGCCGCTCCGGAGGCTTACGCGCTTATAACGGGCGATTTCAATTCGGCATCGCCGCACGATCCTGAACCGGAAGGGTTCGACGGACTGCCTTCTCATCATCGGGCTCGTTATCTTGCCGAGGATTTGCGGTCTGCCGACCGCAGCGTCCTCGCGCATCTCGAAGCCGCCGGCTGGGTCGATGTCGGCCATGCACTCGACAAAGAGATCACGCCAACGGTACCGACAGCGGCGTTTGTTGGCACTGAGTTCGCTGTCATGCGCTGCGATTATGTTCTGGCAACTCCGGCCCTGGCCGCGGGTGCATGCCATTATGAAGTCATTCGCACGCCGCTGACAGATATGGCCTCGGATCATTATCCAGTGGTCGCAAGCTTCGAGGTTACGGCATGACATCAGATACACAAACCGTTTCGAGCACGCTGGATAAAAAAGCGCGGGGCTGGCTCAATCGCACAGTCGCAGGTGCAGGTCTCACCAGTGCGCTTGGCGATTTCTGCTATGAGACGACGACCGTTATCTTGCCGGGCTTTCTCGCCGTGCTAGGCGTCCCGGCGGCTGCGTTGGGTGTCATAGAGGGGATTGCGGATGCCGTCGCCAGCTTCACAAAGATGGTGTCTGGCTATATCGCGGATAAGTTCGGTCATCGTAAGGCTTTGGTGCTTATCGGCTATGGACTTACGCCCGCTGGACAGGCTTTGATAGCCCTATCATTTGGCTGGCCACTCATTTTGCTAGGGCGGATTGTGTCCTGGTTTGGCAAAGGCTTACGAGGACCGTTGCGCGATGCGATCGTGGTTCAGTCGATCACACCTCAGACACGCGGCAGAGCCTTTGGATTCCACCGCGCTATGGATACGATCGGCGCGGTGCTGGGGCCACTGCTGGGCGTCGCACTGCTTGGCTGGGCTCAAGGCTTAACTTGGGAAAATGCGGCCGGGCCATTCCGCATGGTGCTGTGGCTGACCCTAATCCCAGGTGCTCTTGCTGTGCTGGCCTTTTTAACGCTCGTGAAGGATCCGGAACATTCACCCAATCCGGCTCTCAAATTCTTTTCGACATTGCGCGGGCTGCCGAGTCGCTTCAAACGCTATCTCAAAGCGGTCGGCATTTTTGGGACTGGCGATTTCTCGCACAGCCTGCTCATTCTTGCAGCTACCCAATTGCTCACACCAGACATGGGTGTAATCCAGGCGGCGCAGATCGCAGGTCTGCTCTATGTCGGGCGCAATATCGTTCAGGTGATTGCATCCTATCCGATCGGCGTGCTGGCTGATCGCTACGGCCATCAAAAGATTCTTATCTTTGGCTACGCATTGGGTGCGATAACCGCGGCGCTGACCGGTCTTGCTTTCGCAATAAGCGCCGGAAACGTGACCTTCCTCGCCTTGATCTTTATCATCGCCGGGCTTTATGTCGCCGTTCAAGAGGCGATGGAATCCACAGTGACTGCGGAAATGGTCAGTCAGGATACCCTAGCGACCAGCTATGGCGCGCTTGGCACCGTCAATGGGACGGCGAAGTTTATTTCAAGCGCGGCCGTCGGGTTATTATGGACGATCCTATCCCCTGTTTTCAGTTTCGCTATCGCGGCATTTATGATGGCTTTAGGAACCATCGCTCTCATTCGCACGCGTTGACATGAGTCAGAGTGTGTATCGCAGGCATGCTATTATGCAGGCTCTTCCTTGGCGCACAGTGTTTCGTTTTAACCCCGTTCAAAGGTCAATTCATGCCTCCCTACCGCTCTCGAACCACCACCCATGGCCGCAATATGGCTGGCGCACGCGGACTTTGGCGGGCAACCGGCATGAAGGATTCGGACTTCGATAAGCCGATCATCGCCGTGGTCAATTCGTTCACCCAATTTGTGCCGGGCCATGTGCATCTCAAAGACCTCGGCCAGCTCGTCGCGCGCGAGATCGAACAGGCAGGCGGCGTCGCCAAAGAGTTTAACACGATCGCCATCGATGACGGCATCGCGATGGGTCATGATGGCATGCTCTATTCATTGCCGTCGCGCGAGCTGATCGCCGACAGTGTTGAATATATGGTCAACGGGCATTGCGCTGATGCGATGGTCTGTATTTCCAATTGCGACAAGATCACGCCCGGCATGCTGATGGCAGCCTTACGCTTGAACATCCCAACGGTCTTCGTTTCTGGCGGCCCGATGGAAGCAGGCAAAGTCGTGCTTCAAGGCAAAACCCATGCGATGGATCTCGTCGATGCCATGGTCGCCGCCGCCGATGACAAGGTAAGCGATGAGGATTTGAAGGTGATCGAGCGATCCGCCTGTCCCACCTGTGGCTCGTGCTCGGGCATGTTTACCGCCAATTCGATGAATTGCCTGACCGAGGCACTGGGCCTCTCACTGCCGGGCAACGGCTCGACGCTCGCGACCCATGCCGATCGGGAACGCCTTTTCGTCGAAGCGGGTCATCTGATCGTCGATCTTGCGCGCCGTTACTATGAGCAGGACGATGTCTCGGCGCTGCCGCGCTCCATCGCGACGTTCTCCGCATTTGAAAACGCGATGACACTCGATATTGCCATGGGCGGCTCAACCAATACGGTGCTGCATCTTCTGGCGGCTGCGCATGAGGCGGAGGTCGATTTCACAATGGCCGATATTGACCGGCTGTCGCGGTCCGTGCCGGTGCTCTGCAAGGTGGCACCCGCGGTCGCCGACGTCCATATGGAAGATGTGCATCACGCTGGCGGCATTATGGGCATCCTTGGCGAACTTGACCGCGCGGGACTGATCAAAGCTTCCAGCGGCTGCGTCCATGCCAGCACCATGGCGCAGGCGCTGGAACGCTGGGACGTGATGCGCACCAAAAGCACAGCCGTTCATGACTTCTTCAAAGCCGCGCCGGGCGGCGTGCCGACGCAAGTCGCATTCAGCCAAAACCGGCGCTTCGACAAGGTGGATCTTGATCGCGAAAAAGGCGTGATCCGCGACGCAGCGCACGCTTATTCGAAGGACGGCGGTCTCGCGGTGCTCTTCGGCAATCTTGCCTTGGACGGCTGTATCGTAAAGACTGCGGGCGTCGATGAGAAGATCCTGCGCTTTTCCGGTCCAGCGCGTGTTTTTGAAAGCCAGGATTCAGCCGTCAATGCGATCCTCGGCGACACTATCAAAGCAGGTGAGGTCGTGCTCATCCGCTACGAGGGACCGCGCGGCGGACCGGGAATGCAGGAAATGCTCTATCCGACAAGCTATCTCAAATCCAAGGGGCTTGGAAAACTCTGCGCGCTCGTAACAGATGGCCGCTTTTCGGGCGGTTCGACAGGTTTGTCGATTGGCCACGTCTCACCAGAGGCGGCCGAGGGCGGGGCGATTGGCCTGGTTCGCGATGGCGATGTGATCGAGTTCGATATCCCCAATCGCCGGATTCATCTCGCGGTCGATGAGGCCGAGCTCGCAGCCCGCCGTTTGGCCCAAGACGCCGCCGGATGGCAGCCAGCCGAACATCGTGAGAGAAAAGTATCGAGCGCCCTCAAAGCCTATGCGGCGATGACGACCAGCGCTGCTTATGGTGCTGTACGCAAAATCTGACGAGCTATCCTCATTCCGGCACGCGATGATATCAGCACGCGTGCCTTCGCACGGGTGTTTTCTTATTTGCCTATGAAAGGAGCACGCATGTCCTTTACCACTTGTCTCATTGTAATGATCGGCGGCGCTATAGGCACCTTAGCTCGCTACACCATATCGACGCTGACATTGCCTATCAGCCGCGAACTGCCCTGGGGCACGATCATGATCAATATAACCGGTTCCTTTGTGATCGGCTTTTTCGGGACACTGACTTTGGCACACGGCCGCTTTCCGGTTTCAGAAAATACCCGTTTGTTTGTTATGGCGGGATTATGCGGCGGCTACACCACTTTTTCTGCGTTCAGCTTGCAGACGCTAGACTTAATGCGGTCTGGCGCGACTTTGAGGGCAGGCATTAACATCGTTGCTTCAGTCGCTTTGTGCATTGGCGCGGTTGCAGCGGGTCATCTGATCGCCGCGCATTTCAATGGAGATGCAAGACAGATTGCTCAGATCAGCATTGAGGAGGAATCCTGACCGCCTGAACTCCAGGTCTAATCACGCCAAAGTGAAAGTATGGCCCTTGCAAGCAATGTCTGAGAAAATTGGATTGCATTTACTTTACCTTCGTATCCACGGGTTCGTTTGCAATCCTCTTCTCTTCAATCAAAAACCAATCCCGAATTCGAGCATGGCTTCCCATAATTGGTTTCGCCCATTGCGTGGATCGTAAAATCTTCTCTTCAGGGCTGCTCCACCAATGCTCCTTCACGACAAGTAAAGACCAACCATTCGGATTTGGTTTTGAGATGATATATTGATCAAGGCCGAAACTAAATTGTGCTCCATTGAAACTATGACGCTCGTGAACCCAATTGACGCCTCGATGTTTCCAATTCGTGCGGCGTAGATCTTGACCTGCTTCTCCTAGAAGCATGTAGACGAGGCGGAAGAACGCGGGATCCGCGAAAGTTCTCACTTTATTCGGCGCGGGCTTGGATTTTCATCATCCATTATGATGCAGGAAGCGGGTATGCGCTGCATCAACGAGACTTCGCGCCTCATCGGCACAACCCCATCGCACGATTTTCACCCATTTTCCTTCTTCGAGATCTTTGTAATGTTCGAAAAAGTGCTGGATCTGTTGCAACGTAATCTCTGGCAATTGATTAACGTCATCGATATTGTCGTAGCGGCGTGTGAGCTTTTTGGCGGGCACGCAAATGATCTTCTCATCCGCACCGGCTTCATCTTGCATGAGGAGAACTCCTATCGGCCGGACCTGAATAACCGCTCCTGATATCAGCGGACGGCTATTTGCGATGAGTGCGTCACAAGGGTCGCCATCTTCCGACAGTGTCTTTGGAATGAAGCCATAATTGCCGGGATATCGCATCGGCGTATGTAAAAATCGATCGACAAAAAGCGCGCCAGAGACTTTGTCGAATTCGTATTTGATGGGTTCACCCCCGATAGGAATCTCGATGACCACATTGACTTCATGTGGATGATTGCTGCCGATAGAGAGTGCATCGAAATTCATTGTCCAGCCCCATTGCAACAGGCGAGACAGAAGGGAAATCAATGACAGACTCCTCCGATCTCGACCTTGAAAGATCGACCGTAGGAGTCATTAGCCAAGCGGCGGTTCTTGGGGGCACTCCATCCCCATCGTGAGCGATTTACGTAGGTCCCAACTCCGAGTCAATTGTGAAATTGCTGCCTACTTTAACGCGGGCAAAGCTCAAATTGGGTAATTGATTATTGAAGTGGAGAGCTGAGAGATATCAAGAAATACTCTTTCTTTTTTGAAGCTCTCTTCTGAAACAGCGTACCAATTGAACTTGTGCAGACCGCGAAAGTTTTCGGCGGTCTTCCTCAAACTCTGAGATCGTCCGATTAGAGAACCCGGATTTTGCTGCCAGCTCTTCAGAAGACCAACTAAGAAGCTCTCGAAGGGAAAGACATTCCGAAGGTCGCAGCACACCGTCATTCAGCTTCGCTGCCACGGAAGCAAAATCGTCTTCAGGCTTATTAGGATTGAGTGCTTGCATCAACGAGAACCAAGCCTCGCAATAAAATAAGCCGATGCAGACATCACCATCACCGCAAGAAGGCCTTTCACAAACGAAAACCATTCAGGAAGTTGATGTTGGCTCGCGCCCCGTCGTTCGGCGTGCGCTTCTCTCCTGTTCAGGCCTTCCATGAATTCCTGGTACAGCAAGAGGCCTGTTATGATCATGAGAGCGGCTGAAAGCGCATCAATCAGAAACAAAACAGGTTTCGATAAATTCAATAGGAATGCGAAAATGCCGATTCCGACGAGAGTCGGGAGAACCTTGGTCCATCCGTAGCGTAGGTACGATAATAGGATCAAAGCCATCGATATAATGATCTCTGGCGCCGAAATATCATCAATGAGTGTCGAGGTGTTTGGCCCATTTAAAGACTCCATGACGAGCCTCGCGCTTGACAGTTTCGCATTATCGTCGTTTTGTTTGAGTTGGTGATGAAGTCCACCATGTAACCGCCCATAGGGATGATGACTTCTCCTTTGCTTGCATTTTCGCGGGCGGGAGAAGTGCGTCTTGGGCGGTTTTTTTATTGTCACTTTCGGTGGCATGCGTGCGGTTTGGCCTTGTCCGCCATGCG
>Ga0116230_10001939_pt1 | contig 19902 bp, 13 predicted proteins | sample S1TSphfallax_3_FD_88678 | JGI IMG/M metagenome (GOLD analysis project Ga0116230, IMG submission 88678) | Host-associated microbial communities from peat moss isolated from Minnesota, USA - S1T2_Fd - Sphagnum fallax MG | ecosystem: Host-associated > Plants > Peat moss > Unclassified | place... | reverse complement strand
GCGGCGGCACCCGGTCCGCGCGATACAGAACGCGCCGCAAAGGCAGGAGACCGGCCGGCGTCGCCCCGTCGCCCTCGATTTTATGGCTGGAGATGCCGCCACGGCCGAAGCAGGCGGGGAAGCGATCCGTGCCGAGCCGCAGGAAGCCGTCCGGCGTGAGAATAGCTTGCACCATGGCGCCACCCTAGAACGCCCGGGCTTCGGGCTAAAGGATCTCCTGCCGCGAACTTATTAAAACCGGCGATTTGCCTTATGATAAATCGTTGCAGGTGCCGCACGTACCGCGCCGCGGCTCCTGCCGGATCATTGCGTCGCAGTGCGACTCGGCGCCGCGACGGCTGGCCTTACCCCGGGAGCCCGATGGATCAGTTGGACCGCAGCAGCGTGACCGTGACCGCCGCAGGATGGCGGCTCACCCGTGCCATCGTGCTTGGCACCGGGTCGGAGGCCGTGCTGACCGCCGGACCGGAGGATGGCGACACGGCCAAAGTCAATCCTCGCGGCCTGCTCGGCGCCGTTGCCAATACGGAGGAAGACGCCGCCGAGCCGGGCACCGGCAGCCCGGCGCTCATTGCGGTGCATGGCCTCATCGACGGCCTCTACAACGCACGGCCCACACTCGGGCGCGCACAGGCGCTGACCCATGCGCTGGACGCCATTAACCGCTGGATGTTCGCGCGCCGTGGCACGGATGGTCTGGGACCCGGACCAGCGGCCTCCCTGTCCGCCATCATCTTCAGCGGCACCCGCGCCGGGCTGGTCCAAGTCGGCGGCGGCATGGTCCTGCGCCTTCGCGACGGCGACCTCACGCCCCTGACCGAGCCGCAGTTGCGTCGCCTGCCCGGCAGCGGGCTCGGCGCGCGGCGGTCCCTCGGCAGCGACAGCCGCCTGCTGCTCGACTACCTGGAGGACGCCGTCCTGGCCGGAGACCGGTACATCCTCCTCAGCGACGCCCGCCGCAGCGCCGAAACGGAGACCGTGATCGACGCGCGCGCCCTTGTCGGCCTCTGTGCCCAGGGGCAGCCGGCCGCGATGCTGGCCCAGGCGCTCGCGGCCTTCCCAGAGCCCGAGCCCGACTCGGACACGACGGCAGCACGGCGGCCAGCTCGGGCGGTGCTCGTGATCGACGTGCTGGGTGTGCCGGATGCGACGTCAAGCTCGGCCGAGGCGAGCCTGGCTGGGCTGCCATTGGCTCCGGTGCCGCAGGAGGGCGAGAACCGCGACGGCTACCTGATCGGCCGCACCCTGCATCGCGGGGCCTACACGCTGCTGAAGCATGCGATCGACACCCGGACGCGCCATGCGGTGGTGCTGAAGTTTCCGCTGCCCGCGATGCTGAACGACCGCGTCTTCCAGGCCGGCTTCGCGCGGGAGACCTGGATCGGCCACACCATCCGCAGCCCCGTCATCGCCCGCATCATCGAGCCCGAACCCGGCCGGCGATCCAGCCTCTACATCGTCATGCCCTACTACCACGGCGAGACGCTCGAAGAGCGAATCGGCCGCGAACCCCGCTTCTCGGTCGCCGAGATCGTCGCGATCGCGCTCCCACTCTGCCAGGCGGTCGAGGATCTGCGTGCTGTCCAGGTTCTGCACCGGGACCTCAAGCCCGAAAACGTGATGCTCGTCACCGGCGGGGGGTTCCGCCTGCTCGATCTCGGGCTCGCCTATCTGGCCGGCGTCGAGGATAAGGCCGGCCAGGGCCTCGCCGGGACGATCCGCTACATGGCGCCCGAGTTGCTGCGCGGCGCGGGGCCCGACGATCGGACGGAGGTCTACGCGCTCGGGATCATCCTCTACCGCCTGGCGGCGTTCGGACGCTTTCCGCGACCGGGCTCCGACGTGGCGAGCGCGTTGCGGCGGATCCGGCCGGATTTGCCGCCCGGGCTTGCGGCGATCATCGCCGCGGCCCTCGACCAAGCTCCCGCCAGGCGTCCCGAAAATGCCGGGCTGCTGGCCGACGCCGTGGCCGAGGCGCTGCACCACGGTGCCGGCAACCGCCTGTCGCCCCGCCGGCTCGCGAGCCCGCTGGCACTCTGGCGCGGCCTCGCCCTGGCTTTGGGGCTGGCCCTGCTGCTCGCGCTGGCGCTTCGCTAGGGCGGCCGGTTCGTGCGTCGCGTTGGGGCCGGAACGAACCGCGCGACATTTTCAGCATCGCTACGACGGTATGGGAGTGATAAGAGCCAACGCACGGACGTGAGCCGATGACGAAAGACCGCCCTGTGCCAAAACCTGCTGCCAATCTCGCGATATTGCCTGACGCCACCCTCGACGGCTCGGTGGTGGCCGAACGCGCGACGCCTGCGGCCCGCGCCTCCCTGCGCGCGCTCGCGATGGAGCAGATCGAGACGCATCGGCCGTTGGCGACGCAATTCGTCAAGTTCGGCGTGGTCGGGACGGCGGGCTTCATCGTCGACAACGCATTCGTGTACACCGCGCACTTCGTCCTCGGCGTGGGGCTGATCCTGGCCGGCATCCTGTCCTTTTTCGTGGCGGGCAGCTCCAACTGGTTCCTCAACCGGATGTGGACCTTCCGGGGCGCCAGCAAGGGCCGCATCCACTACGAGTGGTTGAAATACCTCTCGACCAACGCAGCCGGCTTCGTCCTGAACCGTGGCGTCTATATCGCGCTCATCGCCACCTCAACGCTCTGCACCCTCCATCCGGTGCTGGCGCTCGCGGCGGGCTCCATTGCCGGCCTCGGGATCAATTTCGTCATGTCCCGCCGGGTCGTCTTTCGGTGAGCGAGCCAGCCTTGCTGATGACCGGCGCCTCCCCGTCGGGCGCGGCCTTCGATGAAATGGGCGGCCGGAGGGGAAGTCTATCCGGCCTGCGGATCGCCGTGCTCATCCCGTGCCGGGACGAAGCCGTCACCATCGGGCAGGTCGTCGCCGACTTCCGGCGTGCCCTGCCCGAGGCGCGCATCTACGTCTATGACAACAATTCGACCGACGGCACCGCCAGCCTCGCCGCGCAAGCCGGTGCCACCGTCCGGCAGGAGAGGCGCCAGGGGAAGGGCAACGTCGTGCGCCGGATGTTCGCCGATATCGAGGCCGACGCCTATGTCCTGGTCGATGGCGACGGCACCTACGATCCGGCCGATGCGCCGACAATGATCCGCATTCTGGCCAATCAGCAACTCGACATGGTCACCGGCGTGCGCGTTGATACATCCAGGGAGAGCTACCGGCGCGGCCACCGCCTCGGCAACCAGGTGCTGACCGGCATCGTGCGCAGCATCTTCGGTGACCTCATCAGCGACATGCTCTCCGGCTACCGGGTGTTCAGCCGCCGCTTCGTCAAATCCTTCCCGGCGCTTTCGGTGGGCTTCGAGACGGAAACGGAATTCACCGTCCATGCCTTGGAACTTGGCATGCCTGTTGCGGAAATCCGCACGCGGTATCAGGAGCGCAGGGAGGGTTCCGCCTCCAAGCTGCATACCTACCGGGACGGCATCCGCATTCTGCGCACCATCCTCAATCTGGTGAAGGAAGAACGGCCGCTGCTGTTCTTCTCGATCATCGGCGGCCTGCTGGCGCTCACCGGCATTGGCCTCGGCCTGCCGCTCATATCCTATTACTTCAGGACCGGCCTGGTCCCCAGGCTGCCGACGGCCCTCGTCTCCGTCACCTTCGTCATCCTCGCCTGGCTGTCGATCTTCTGCGGCCTGATCCTCGATTCCGTGGCCCGTGGCCGGAAGGAGACCAAACGCATCGCCTACCTCTCGCTGCGGGCGATCTCACCGATCATATGACCGGCCGCCCCGCCGGCAGCGGGCCGCCCGCCGGTGATTACGACGCCGATATCCTGATCCTCAGCCTCGACCGCGTCGCGGAAACCGAGGCGGCCATCCGTTCGGCCCTGGGGCAGGAGGGCCTGAGCCGGTATGTGATCGTCTTCGACCAAGGCTCCTCGGAGGCGACGCTGACCCGGCTCCAGGCTTTGATCGGCCCGCGCGCCGACGCGCTGCTGGCCCTGGCGGGCGGCAATCTCGGGGTCGCGGAGGGGCGCAACCGGGCGGCGGCCCTGGGCCATGGGCGCGCGCTGATCGCCCTCGACAACGACGCGATCTTTGCCGACAGCACGACCGCCGCCCGTGCGGTGGCCTTGCTGGATGAGCAGCCGCAGCTGGCGGCGCTCGGCTTCCGGATCATGAATGGCGACGGCAGCGACGAGGATCATGCCTCCTGGGGCTACCCGGCTGCCCTGCGTCCGCATGCGGCCGACCGGTTTGCTTGCGCCACCTTTGTCGGCGCCGGCCACGCCATCCGGCGGGCCACCTGGGATGCCATCGGCGGCTACGATCCGGCCCTCTTCTTCACCTGGGAGGAGTACGACTTCGCCCTGCGCGCGATCGACCAGGGCTGGCAGCTGCTTCATGCCGGCGACATCGCCGTCCATCACAAGCTCGCGAGTGAAGGCCGCGTCGAGTGGTCCGCGCGGCGATGGTTCCTGTTCGTGCGCAATCGCCTCTATATCGCGCGCAAATGGCATACGTCGCCGGGTGCCATACTCGTCCGGGCCTCGGCCTACGGTCTCAAAAGCATGAGGCTGGGGCTCACTCGGCAGGCAAGGGATGCGGTCTGGACCGCGTTCCGAATGCCGCTGGCGGTGCCCGCACGGCGCATGAGCGCCGAAGGACTTGCCTATCTGCAAACGGCCGATACGGCGTGGCGCGGAGGATTCTGGGCGCGATGGCGCGGCGAAGTGACGGCGGGACTGCCATCATCCCGCCAAAGACAGGCTCGCAATAGCGGCGTTACAAACCGGCGCTAGAGGCGCCGCAACTGCTTTGACAAGGGGTTTGAGTGGTCCGTCGCCTTCTAATTGGCTTCCTGCCGATCCTACCCCTGATGGGCTGCGATGTCGGACCCGACTATCATCGCCCGCAAGTCGTCACGCCGCTTGCCTTCACCTCACCCGGTGCCGCCAACCCGGGCGAAGGCGGCCCGGCACCGATCTGGCCAAGCAGCACATGGTGGCAGGGCTTCGGATCCCCCGAACTCGATACCCTCATCGCCGAGGCCGAAGCCCATAACTACACGATCCAGAGCGCGATCGCCGCGGTCTCGGCGGCGAACGCCGCCGTGCGCGTGGCGGGTGGCGCGCTGCTGCCGACGCTCTCCGCTTCCCCGAGCGCCAGTTTCGACCAGGTCAATGAGAGCAACGGCAGCCGGAGCGGCTTCGGCGCGGTCGCAGGGCCCAACGGCACCATCACCGAGATCGGCCATGGGGTGGTCGATACCCGCACCTACAGCGCCGAACTGTCGGCCTCCTACGAGGTGGATTTCTGGGGCAAGAACCTCGCCACCTTCAGGGCGGCGGAGGCGAGCGCCGTCTCCGCCCGCTTCGCGGCCCAGGTCACCGCGCTCACCATCGTCAGCGAGGTCGCCGACACCTGGTTCTCGGCACTGGCGTATCAGGATGAGCTGGAGGTGGCCCAGCGCAACCTGGCCGCCGCCTCCAGTCTTCTGACGGTGGAGCAGGCGAGGCTATCCGCCGGCACCGCCTCGGTTCTCGATGTCGCTCAGCAGGCCGCCCTGGTCGCCGGGCAGCGCGCCAACATCCCGGACCTCGTCTCCCTGGAGAAGCAGGAGGTCATCGCGCTCGGCATCCTCGTCGGCCGCCCGCCGGAGGAGATCGCCATCAACCCCGGCACGCTGGAGACGATCCCCTCGCCCGCGGTCGTGCCCGGACTGCCCACCGACCTCTTGCAGAGACGCCCCGATGTGGCCGAGGCCGAGGCGACCCTGGTCTCCGCCGTTGCCAGCACGCGCGCCGCCCGCGCGGCGCTGTTTCCGTCGCTGACGCTGACGGGCTCGATGGGCTGGCAGAATGACGCGCTCAACGGGCTCCTCGCCCCGCAGGCCCTCGTTCTGGACGCCGCCGCCAGCGCGGTGCAGACGCTGTTCGACAATGGCGCGCTGGAAGGCCAGGTGGCCGAGAACCGCGCGATCGCGCAGGAGGATGCCGACGCCTACCAGGAGGCCGTGCTGCAAGCCTATACCGATGTCGAGACGGCGCTGACCCAGCTGCATTATGCCATCGAGCAGGAGGCCCTAGAGCGCGACGCCGTGCAGCAGGCGGAATTGGCGACGACGGTATCGCGCGCGCAGCTGGAGGCCGGCACGGTCGATATCACATCCCTGCTGGCCGCCCAGCAGACGCAGCTCGACGACGAAAATTCGCTTGTCACCGTGCGTCTCGCGCGCTTCCAGGCTCTCGTCGCCCTGTTCAAAGCCTTGGGGGGCGGCTGGCAGCAAACGGTGCCGGAGACCGCCCAGCCGGTGCCGGTCCTCAACCCCTCCATCATCCCATGAGTTCGCCCCAATGACGCCGCTCCCCACGGACACCCCCGAACCCGAGCCACCCCAGCGCCGGCGGTCCAGGGTCCGGTGGCTGGTCGCCTTCGTGTTCGTCGCCATCGTCGGCGGCGCGGTCGGCATACTGACGGGCCGCACCGAAGCCCAGTCGACGACGGCGCATAGAGGCAAAAACGGCGCCGACGGGCCTATTCCGGTCACGATCGCGCCCGTCATGGCGCAGGACGTGCCGGTTGTTCTCACCGGTCTCGGCACGGTCCAGGCTTCCAACACCGTCACCATCATCCCTATGGTCACCGGCCCGATCGTGTCCATCGACTTCACCGAGGGACAGGACGTGAAGGCCGGTGACGTGCTGGCCCAAATCGACCCCCGCACGTACCAGGCGACACTCGACCAGGATCGCGGCAAGCTCGCCCAGGATCAGGCGACCCTGGCGGGAGCGGAGAGCGACCTCGCCCGCTACGAGCAGCTCACGAAGTCCAACTACGAATCGGCGCAGACGGCCAGCGACGAGCGGGCGACGGTGCAGGAGACGAAGGCGCTCATCGAGCAGGACCGCGCGGCCATCGAGCTGGCCCAGACCAATCTCAGCTACTGCACCATCACGGCGCCGGTGAGTGGGCGGCTCGGGATCCGTAACGTCGATCTCGGCAATATCGTTCAGGCCGGCACGACGACGGGGATCGTCACGCTGACCACGCTGCAGCCGATCGGCGTCATCTTCACCTTGCCGCAGCAGGACCTGCCGGAGATCGTCGACGCCGCGGCCGGCGGCAAGCTTCCGGTATCCGTCGATCCGGAAGGCGATACCGGCGGCCCGAAAGAGACGGCGGCGCTCGACGTGATCGACAACGAGGTCGACAGCAGCACCGGCACGATCCGGTTCAAGGCCTATTTCCCGAACACCGATCTGCACCTCTGGCCCGGCGGCTTCGTCACCGCCCACCTCACGGTCAAGGTGCTCAAGGGCGTGCTGACGGTACCGCCCTCTGCGATCCAGACCGGCCCGACCGCCAGCTTCGTCTATGTGCTCAATGACGACCGCAAGACGGTCAAGCAGACCAATGTGACCGTCGGGCAGCAGAGCGACACGGTGGCGGTTGTGGAGAGCGGGCTTTCGGCGGGCGAACAGGTGGTGCTGCAAGGCGCATCCCGCCTCAGCGACGGCTCGAAAGTGTCGATCGTGCCGCCGACGGCCACGGCCAGCGCGGACACGACCGAACCCGGCCATCACCATCACCATCACCGGGGTGCCACGGACAACGCGGCTCAGCCGACGTGAGCGTTTCGGCGCCCTTCATTTCGCGGCCGATCGCGACGGCCCTGCTCGCCGTCGCGGTGCTGATCTCCGGCATCCTCGGCTATATGGAGCTGCCGGTCTCCTCCCTGCCCGAGGTGGAGTTCCCGACCATCCTGGTCACCACGCAGCTGCCGGGCGCCGGGCCGGACACGGTCGCCAATCTCATCACGGCGCCGCTGGAGCGGCAGCTCGGCGAGATCCAGGGCGTCGTCGGCATGACGTCCACCAGCGCGCAGGGCCTCAGCCAGATCGTCATGCAGTTTTCGCTGGATCGCGACATCGATGACGCGGCGCAGGATGTGCAGGCGGCCATCAACGCCTCCGCCGGCACGCTGCCCACGTCTCTGCCCTACCCGCCGGTCTATGCGAAGGTGAACCCGGCCGACACGCCCATCGTGACGCTCGCGATGACCTCGAAATCGGTCCCGCTCTATACGATGGCCGATGAAGCCGTCACGCTGCTGCAGCCGAAACTGAGCCAGATCAGCGGCATCGGCCAGGTGACGGTGCTCGGCGGACTGCGGCAGGCCTTTCGCATTCAGGCCGATCCGGCGCGGCTGGCGGCCTACAGCCTCTCGCTGGAAGACATTCGCAACGCGGTCTCCGACGGCAACCAGAACGGATCGAAGGGCGGCTTCGACGGGCCGACCCAATCCTTCACCGTCGGCGCCAACGACCAGCTGGAGACCGCCCAGTCCTACGCCGACCTGGTCGTGACCTGGCGGAACAACGCGCCGGTGCGCGTGCGCGACGTGGCCCGCGTCATCACCGGCATGGAAAACAACGCGACAGACGTCCGCTTCAACGGCAAGCCCGCCGTCGTTCTCAGTATCCAGCGGGAACCCGGCGCCAATATCGTCGCGACCGCCGACCTCGTGAAAAAGGCGCTGCCCAAGCTTGAGAAGACGCTGCCGGGCGCGGTGAAGCTCACCCTCGTCAGCGACCGGACCACGACGATCCGCGCCTCGGTGAACGACGTGCAGTTCACGCTGCTCCTCAGCATCCTGCTGGTCGTGCTGGTGATCTACCTGTTCCTGGGCTCCATCCGCGCCACCATCATCCCGGGCCTGGCGCTGCCGCTGTCCCTCATCGGCACTTTCGGCATCATGTATTTCCTCGGCTACGGGCTGGACAACCTGTCGCTGATGGCGCTGACGGTGGCCGCCGGCTTCGTCGTCGACGACGCCATCGTCATGATCGAGAACGTGGTGCGCTTCATCGAGGACGGCGTGCCGCCGCTGGAAGCCGCCTACAAGGGCGCGCGGCAGATCGGCTTCACCATCATCTCGCTGACGATATCGCTCATCGCCGTGTTCATCCCGCTGCTGTTCATGTCGGGTGTCGTCGGCAAGCTCTTCCACGAGTTCGCGGTAACCCTCTCGGTCGCGGTCATCGTCTCCGCGGTGATCTCGCTGACGCTCACGCCGATGATGTGCGGCAGGCTGCTGCGCCCGCTCGCCGCCGAGCGACCGGGCTGGCCGGCCCGCGTGGCGGAAGCCGGCTTCGCGCGGCTGCTGGCGCTCTATCGGGTCACGCTGATCTGGGTGCTGCGCCGCCAGCCGCTGGTGCTGCTGATTTCGGTCGCCACGCTGGTTGGCACCATCCTGCTCTATGTGGTTGTACCAAAGGGCTTCCTGCCCCAGCAGGATACCGGCTCCATCATCGCGATAACCGAAGCATCCCAGGACATCTCCATCCCGGCGATGGTCGCGCTGCAGAACCAGGCGGCGGCGGCCTTCCGGACGGTGTCCGGCGTCACCAACGTCGTCTCCGATGTTGGCACGGGCACGGAGAATTCGACGCCCAACTCTGGCCAGATCACCGTGACCCTGGCGCCGATCGGCCAGCGGCCGGGGGTGGACGCGATCGTCGACACGCTGAGGGAGGCCGCGGCCAATATTCCCGGCCTCACGATCTTCTACCAGCCCGTGCAGGATATCCAGCTCGGCACCAGCATCACCCGAACCGCCTACCAGTACCGCCTGACCGATACGGATGCGACCGAGCTGAACACCTTCGTGCCGAAGCTGGTCGCGAAGCTGCAGACAGTGCCGCAACTTGCCCATGTCAGCAGCGACCTGCAGAACAACGGAGCCGCCATTTCCATCCATGTCGACCGGGCCGAGGCCATGCGCCTCGGCGTGCCGATGCAGACGGTGGAAAACATCCTCGATGACGCCTTCGCACAGCGCCAGATCTCGACCATCTTCGGCCAGACCAACCAGTACCGCGTCATCCTGGAGCTTGATCCGCGCTTCGCCCAGAGCCCGGAATTGCTCGATATGCTCTACTTCCCGGGCAATGTCGTGAGCAGCAGCGGCGCGAATTCGGCCACGACGGGCGCCAATACCAGCAACAATACCACCTCGGGCAGCGGCACGTCGGTCGCCTCCGGCAGCTCCAACACCCAGACGGCGACGACAACGGCCTCGACGGGCACCTCGGCGAGCACCTCGGCCCAGATTCCCCTGAGTGCCTTCGCGACGGTCACACGCACCACGACACCGCTTTCCATCATGCATGACGAGCAGTTCCCGGCCGCCACCATCGGCTTCGACCTCGCCCCCGGCGTCTCCCTCGGTGGCGCGGTCAACGCAATCAACCGGGCGGAGGCGGAACTTGGCGTGCCCTCGACCATCTCGGGCAGCTATCAGGGCGAGGCGGCGGAGTTCGAAAGCTCGCTCGCGTCGGAACCCTGGCTGATCCTCGCCGCTGTCGTTGTCATCTACATCGTGCTCGGCGTCCTCTACGAAAGCATCATCCATCCGGTGACCATTCTCTCCACCCTGCCCTCGGCGGGCATCGGCGCGCTGCTGGCCTTGATCGTGACAGGCAACGACCTCTCGATCGTGGCGCTGGTGGGCGTGGTGCTGCTGATGGGGATCGTGAAGAAGAACGCGATCATGATGATCGACTTCGCGATCGAGGCGCAGCATTCGGGCCGCAAGACGCCGGCGCAGGCGATTGAACAGGCCTGCCTGCTGCGCTTCCGCCCGATCATGATGACGACCATGGCGGCGCTGCTCGGCGCCGTGCCCCTCATCCTGCAGGGCGGCGCCGGATCGGAGCTGCGCCGGCCGCTCGGCATCACCATCGTCGGCGGCCTGCTACTCAGCCAGCTGCTGACGCTCTACACGACGCCGGTGATCTACCTCGCGATGGAGCGGCTGCGTCCCGCCCCGCGCCGCCGCCCGGCCACCGCCGTCCGCCCGACCGGCTAAGCCCGCTTGTCGATCTCCACACCGTTCATCCGCCGCCCCATCGGCACCATCCTGCTGGCACTCGGTGTCATGCTGGCGGGCGCGGTGGCGTACAACTTCCTGCCCGTGGCCTCGCTGCCGAATGTCGATCTGCCGGCGGTGGTGGTGTTCGCGAGCCGCCCCGGCGCCAGCCCGGAGACGATCGCCAATTCCATCGCGGCGCCGCTGGAACGGCATCTCGGCCAGATCGCCGGGATCAACGAACTCACCTCGATCAATTCCACCGGCTCCACCTCGATCATCTGCATCTTCGATGTTGACCGGAACATCGATGCGGCGGCGGCGGACGTGCAGGAGGCGATCAACGCCTCCGAGGCCGATCTGCCGTCCGACCTGCCGAGCGCGCCCTATTACCGCAAGTTCAACCCGTCGGACTCGCCGGTGCTGACGATCGCGCTGACCTCCGACACGCTGTCGATCCCCCAGATCTACGATGCGGTCGACACCATCCTGGCGCAGCGCCTGTCCCAGGCCCCCGGTGTCGCGGAGGTGACCGAGAGCGGCGCCGACAAACCGGCCGTCCGCGTGCAGCTGAACCCGACGTCGGTGGCGCTGAGCGGCCTCTCCGCGGAGACGATCAGCCAGAGCATCGGCAATGCGAACGTCATTCAGCCGATCGGCAGCATCCAGGGGCCGGACCGCGCGCTCACTTTGCTTGTCAACGGCCAGATCACGTCCGCCAAGCAATACGGCAACCTCGTGATGGCGAAGGGGACCGATGGCGTGCTGCATCTGCGCGACCTCGGCCAGGTCATCGACAGCGTGGCGACGCTCCGCCTCGCCGCCTGGAACGGCCAGAAGCCGGCCATCCTGCTCGACATCACCAAGGAGCCGGGCGCCAACGTCATCCAGACCGTCGACGGGGTGAAGACGCTGCTGCCCGAGATCATGAAGCTGATGCCGAGCGGCATTCATGTCACGATCCTCACGGACCGCACCACGACGATCCGGGCGAGTGTCGCGGATGTGCAGTATACGCTGCTCATCACGGTGCTGCTCGTGCTGGCGGTCGTGCTCGTCTTTCTGCAGCGCACGGTGCTGACCATCGCGGCCGGCGTGACCATCCCGCTCTCGATCGCCGGCACGCTCGCCGGCATGTGGTTCGAGGGCTTCACGATCGACAATTTCTCGCTGCTCGCGATCACCATCTCGGTCGGCTTCGTGGTCGACGATGCCATCGTCATGATCGAGAACATCCATTCGCAGGTAGAGCGCGGCCGGCCTCCGATGCGCGCTGCATTGCGCGGCGCCGGGCAGATCGGCTTCACCGTGCTGTCCATCACCATCTCGCTGGTCGCGGTGTTTTCGCCGATGGTCTTCATGCCCGGCATCATGGGCAAGCTGTTCCATGAGTTCGCGATGACGCTGGTGATGGCGGTCGTGGTCTCGGCCGTGGTCTCGCTGACCGTCACGCCCATGATCTGCGCCTGGTTCATGCGGGCCGAACAACCGCAGGAGCGGCGCGGCATCCATCACCGGGTTGGCCGCTCGCTCGGCAGCGGCTTCGAGCGCGGCTTCCGCGCCGTGCTGCGCGGCTATGGCCGCAGCCTGGACTGGGTGCTGCGCCACCGCGTCCTGATGAACCTGGTCACCCTCGGCACCGTCATCTTCACCGTCTGGCTCTATACCATCGTGCCCAAGAGCTTCCTGCCGAGCGAAGATACGGGCCTTCTCATGGGCCAGACGATCGCGAGCCCCGACATCTCCTTCCAGGCCATGGAGAAGCTGCAGCGGCGCGTGGTGGCGGTGCTGCTGAAGGACCCCGCGATCGCCGAGGTCGGCTCACGCATCGGCGTCTCCAGCGGCTTCTCGTCCCTCAATCGCGGCACCCTCTTCATCTCGCTCAAGCCGATGGATAAGCGCCACGTCTCCGACCAGGCGGTGATCGCCCGGCTGCGCAAACCCCTCGGCCGTATCGCGGGCATCCAGTCCTATCTCATCCCGCAGGAAGACCTTCGCACTGGCGGCCGCCAGAGCGCCAGCGACTACGACTACGTGCTGAGCGGCGACGATCTGCAGGAGCTGCAGCTCTGGTCGCAGAAGCTGGAGGCCAAGCTGAAGACGATCCCCCAGCTCACCGATATTTCCAGCGATCAGGACAAGGCCGGACCGGAGGCGTATGTCGTCGTCGACCGCGCCGAAGCCTCCCGCATGAACGTGCCGATGAGCGCCATCGATGAAGCGCTCAACAACAGCTTTGCCCAGCGGCAGATCTCCACGATCTACCAGCAGCGCAACCAGTACAAGGTGGTGCTGGAGGCGTTGCCGGGCCTGCAGGTCGACCCGTCGCAGCTCGACCGCGTCTATGTCGGCAGCAACACGGGGAAACAGGTTCCGCTGTCCGCATTCTCACACATCGAGCGCACGAACGCTCCGTTGACGGTGCGTCATCAAGGGCAGTTTCCGGAGGCGACGGTGAGCTTCAGCCTGAAGCCGGGCGTGACGCTGAGCCAGGCCGAAGTGCTGGTGCAGCACGCGACCCAGGCGATTTTCCTGCCCGAGGACATCCACACGGAGTTCGCCGGCAATGCCCAGTTGTTCAAGCAATCCGCCAGCGCCGAGCCGCTGCTGCTTCTGGCCGCCTTGCTGGCGATCTACATCGTGCTCGGCGTTCTCTATGAAAGCCTGACCCAGCCGTTGACGATCCTGTCGACCCTGCCGTCGGCCGGTGTCGGTGCCCTGCTCGCTCTGCTGGCGACCGGCACGCCGCTCTCCATCATCGCGATCATCGGCATTTTCCTGCTGATGGGGATCGTCAAGAAGAACGCCATCATGATGGTCGATTTCGCGCTCGACGCCGAACGCAACCGCGGGTTGGCTCCCCTCGATGCAATCAAGGAGGCCAGCATCGCCCGCTTCCGCCCGATCATCATGACGACGCTGGCGGCGCTGCTGGGCGCCTTGCCGCTCGCACTGTCCTTCGGGATCGGCTACGAGTACCGTCGTCCGCTCGGCATCGCAATCATCGGCGGCCTCATCGTGTCCCAGATGCTGACGCTCTACACCACACCCGTCATTTATGTTGCGCTGCAACGTAAACCGAGATGGCGCAAGCATGCAGTCCCGGCTTGAAGCTTCGGCAAAGATAATGCCGCAGTGCAGCATGATCTCATAAGGACAATTGCATCCTGTCGTTTTGCCGCATGCCACCTGCACGCGTGCCGATCGCCTCTAGACTGTTGCACCCCGCCCGATTATGGCCACATAACTATGAAGATGACCGGGTTTATACCGGGTGGAGTGATCGCCGCGGAGCGCATGTGAGCGCGCCCGTGGCGGGGAGGAGCGAGGCCATGGACGCCGAAGTCAATCCATTCTCAGCCGAAGACGGGCCAACGACGACACGATCGCGGATGAGCGGTCTATTGCGCGCAACGCAGGTGCTCGACCGGCTGGTGGTCGAGGGAAAGGCAACGTCAGCCTACGATCTCGCCAAGGCGGTTCGCGCACCCGTATCGACCATCTACGGGGTGGTGGATGCCCTGGTCCAGGCCGGGCTGCTGGAGCGCGATACGTCGGGCGCCGTGTGGTTCGGCAGCCGGATGTATCACTACGGCCTCGCCTACGGACGGAATGTCGATCTGCTGCGGGAGGCACGCATCGAGATGCGGCGCCTCGCCCATGACCTCGGCGAGACGGTGCAGATATGCGCGCGTCACGAGGGCTTCGTGGTCATTCAGGACATGGCCGAAGCCTCGCGGAACCTGCGGGTATCGAGCCGCATCGGGGCGCGGGTGCCGATCAACTGGAGTGTTTCGGGCCGGTTCTTCCTGGCCCATCTGCCGCAGCAGGATCAGCTGGAAATCTTCCGGGACAACGCCGTCCCCTCCGCCACCGGCCGCGCGCCGATCGACCCGACCCAGTTCGTGGCGCTGTGCGAAGAGGCTCGCCGCCTTGGCTACGCAAGCCAGTTGAGCGGCACCGACGAAGGTATTGCCTGCATTGCGGCACCCGTCACCAATGCATCCGGCATCTGCGAGATGACGATCAGCATCATCATGCCGGAACTCCGGGTGCGGGAATCCATGGACACCTATGCGGCGGCGGTGCGAGAGGCGGCCGCCAGGATCGAGGCGCGGGTCGGGTGGCGGCCGTTCGGACCGATGCCCTCCGCGAAGCCGCAGCCCTCCGCCGCGCGCGAGCCGGCTCCGCCCGAGCCTTCTTTTTCCCGCTATGAGGTTATGGCCTAGGGCGCAACTGCCCCGGCGCTTCGGGCGGTTGCGGGCGCCGGAGATCCTTCCTATAAGCCGGGTCCCTGCGGAGAGGTGCCAGAGTGGCCGATCGGGGCGGTCTCGAAAACCGTTGTGCGTGTGAGCGTACCGTGGGTTCGAATCCCACCCTCTCCGCCAGAGCGTCCAAAAACTTCAGATAAGCGCGGCGAAACCTTGCTGCATCGATGAGATCGTCATGGTCCGATCGGGCGCCGCATCCCGGAGGCCAGCGCTTGACTGGGGAAATAAGGCTCGTAACTGAGGGGCGTCCGACCAGGGGAGGCTCAGGATGGAATTAAAAAGAAGCATCGGCATAGCCCGGGCATTAATCAACCGATACGGGCTTCAAGCCCAGGCCATTGCGGAAGAGCGGGCCGATCTCATTGCGCTGGAAGATCCGGGGGCGCGCAACTTTTGGGAGCAAGTCCCTTCGCTCGTGAGTGAATTTCGACGAAGCGCTACAGCCAAGCTGCCCGAGCGGAGGGTCCCGGCGAAGAGGTAAGCATGAGGCCCCGCCCTGTCTGGCGGGGTTTGCTTCTTTCGCAGCGACACGCGTTAATCTCGAGCGACGCGAGGCTGCGTCGAGAGGCTGCGGACAGGGCACGTTTCCCTGAGACCCTGCGCCCGCCTGGCGCGAGCCGGCGACTTACGTTGCCAGTGGCGCCGCCGCAGCTGCTCGACGGTGGGTTCCGTCGAGCCCAAGAACAAGAGGGGCTGCGGACAGAGCGACATGACCTACGCGCCCTGCGCCCAAGGAGAAGCCGGCGGCTTACATAGCCAGTGGCGCCGCCGCAGCCTGCGAAGTTTAACCCGTTGCAAGATCGAGCTGAATAAGCCTTGAGGTCTAGCTCTTAAGAGCTTCCCATCATGACCGGGCGAGACATCATCCGCGCGAAATTGATCGGCCAAACTTCAGGCACCCAGGCGTAGTTTCACCACTACACCTGCAAACCGAAATGAGCTTAGGGTGCCGGGACGGCCGTCATCGGCCGGGAGGGCCATACGATGCCCATAACGGTCTCAGACTTGTGGTTTGTGACAAACGACACCTGCGCATTGGACCTTCGGGCACCGTTGTTCACCTCCCATCAGGTCATGCGCGAGGTCAATCGCGCCAATATGGAGCGCCGCGACGGCCGAACGGACTGGATGGCAGTCGACCTCGAGGAGATGATCCTGGTGTACGGCGAGAATCGCGCCGCCACCGCTATCGACCAGCTGATGCGCGATCTTCGCAAGACCCGCCATTAGAGCCTGCCCATAAGCGACAGCCTGAGCTTATTCCCAAGCAGAGCAGACCGCGCAACTGCTCGCTCAAGAGACATTTGTGGCATTCACCTCATCAGCGAAGTTGAACAGCTGATCGACTTGCGTCGTTTCTTCGCCACGCGCCTGTGTCCTGAGTGACGCGCGCGCACAACGCACATCGGCATGGGGGTGCTGCGGACAGGGAGTGCTTTGCGCAACACTCCTTGCGCCCGCGCGAACGGGCCGGCGGCTTACGTAGCCAGTGGCGCCGCCGCAGCAGGGTTAGCCTGTCCACCGAATGTTTCCGGCATATTACAGCGAGCGCCCTATCCGAGCGGGTCAAGATCATAATGCGGTGACCTGTCTGTCCGCACGGGATGCCGCCGAGCCTGAGTTGGCGGCTCGCACCGTGCCAAGCTCATCCTGCCTGATCGCGCGCGGCCATCTCCCCGGTCAGACCGAGAGGGGGCGCGGCATTTTCGGCACGCGTCAGAACACCGGCAAAGATCAGGCCGAGAAAGCCGGAAAAGCCCATGACACTCGTCGTGTTCAATGAGTTCAAGGCCGCGTATTGCTGCGCGCTATAGGCGAACAGCGGCGCCCCGTAGTGGCCTTTGCCGAGGAGGTAGATGAGGCTGGGGAGCGAGACCAGGGTAAGCTGCAGCACCCGCTCCCGCGTGCGTAAGGTCAGCGCCGGAATAAGGATGCAGGGCAGCAGGAACAAGGCAACCGCGGAAGGCTCACCCAGGGCCTTGATGCAGATCAGGGTGTTGACAATGCCGACAACCGGCAGCATCGCCCGTCCCGCCAGAGACGACCGCCGCGCCACCGCGGGCACCAGGCAGAACAGCGGCGTCGACAGCAGGGTCAACAGAGACGGCCAGAAATCCTTGCCGACCAATAGCCAGACATAGACCGGATACAGCGGCCCATTGGCGCCCACCATCAGCGCGATCGCGTTGCTGGCGGCCACCCTTGGGTCCGGGTGATCAACGTAAGTCCTGACCCGGCGCGTTACCCACTTAAAGACCATGCAAACAGCTTCACCCAGGGGACAGTCGATGTCCTCTATAACGTGAAGGGAGCGGGTCTGGATGCCGGAACGACAATCACTCCGGCTGAAGCGCCATCAGCTAGCTGGGGCTCTCGGTCCGGGCACAAACGCGCGTCCAGAGGACCTCAAATGATGCGTCATTGCCTTCCAGCATCGTGGACTGCGACTGGCCGAAGATGGAGATGAATCGCTGGGCGCCGCTCTCGCCATAGTAGCCGGACGTGCCCGCCACCTCGCCGCAGAAGCTCACCACATCGCCCGCCGCGACATTAATGTAGCTCCTGGAGAAACCGGCACCGCCATTCGTCACCAGCATCTGGTGAACAGCCTTCACGCCGTTGACCCACACCGACCGTTGCAAGGGGTCGGTGTAGACCGCCGGCGGCGACGGCAGAGGAGGAGGCGCCACGACGGGCGCGGCGGCGGTCAAGCCCAGAGACGGAAGCGGCAGATCAGCGCCACGCTCCGCATAGGCGGCGGACAGCATCAGCGGAACCGAGAGCAGCGCCATTCCAAGCCAACGGCCGCCACGCCGAGCCTTGGCGGCGCGGGAGCCGGGTTCGGCCCTGATCTCGCCGGCAGGGTTATAAAGCTCACATTCAGGGCAAACTGCTGTTCCCGGCTTCAAACTCGTTTCGCACCATAGGCATGCGATAGCGGTCATTTCTAACTCCGGAACTAACGAAATCCCTACTTGGATTTAACGTAGGGTAGCCACTCCCCTTAAGAATCATAATCACATTATTGTGATTGTTGCGATTTCGAAGTATGCAAGCCCTATTTGGGGCTTGCCATGATAGTTTTCATTAGAATTCGCGCCTGTGATCAGTATCTTGAGAGAAGGCTCGGCCGCGTGTTCGTTGCGTGCCCAACTGCTACGCCGATAGCGGCACACCAGATGCCCGATAGGTCAGAGAATGTGCTTACGTTCGACAGGATCCGAAGCGCGCAGCCGGTGCCGGCGAGCGCGGGTCGCGTCCAAGCGGTCGACGGTCTGGATTTGAGGTCAGGCCAATCCGGGCCGGCGAGGTGCAAACAGAAATCCGCCCGGCGCCTGCCGCAAGCCGCTGCGAATTCCAGCATCGCTACACTAAAGCGTGATGGGCTCGCTTGCGCTCACTGATCTCGCTTAGCCGTCTGTTTGATGGCGGCGGGTCAGGAAACGCCCAAGCCGGCGGGCTGGGGTCCGCCCGCCATCCAGTCCAGAAGCTCCACGGTATGCACGACCGGCAATCCGCCGCCCGAAAGCTGCGTCATGCACCCGATATTCCCCGCCGCCACCAGATCAGGCCGGCACGCCTTGAGCGTCTCCAGCTTGCGCGCGCGCAGGCGCCCCGCGATCTCGGGCTGCACGATGTTGTAGGTGCCGGCCGAACCGCAGCAGAGATGCGCGTCGGCAGGCTCGACAACGGTGAAGCCAGCGCGCCGCAGCAGGGCTTTCGGCTCCGCGGTGACGCGCTGGCCGTGCTGAAGGCTGCAAGCCGAGTGGTAAGCGACCGTCAGGCCCGGCGCCGGGCGTGTCGGCTCATAGCCGAAGCGGGCGAGATACTCGCTGATATCCGAGGCCAGGGCGGAAACCGTCTCGGCCCGGCGGCGCTCCGGCTCGGGCTCGGAGCGGAACATGAAGCCGTAGTCCTTCACCGTCGTCCCGCAGCCCGAGGTGTTGATGAGGATCGCATCCAGCCCCTCGCCCTCGATCTCACGGCTCCAGCCGTTGATCGCCGCTCGCGCCGCCGCCATCGCCGGATCGTGCTTACCCATGTGATGCGTCAGCGCCCCACAGCAGCCGACGCCGGGGGCAATCACCACCTCGATGCCGAGGCGGGTCAGCAGCCGGATGGTCGCCTCGTTGATGGCCGGCGCCAGAACCGTCTGCGCGCAGCCCGTGAGCAACGCGACCCGCCCGCGGCGCTCGCCCTGAGCGCGATGCACCTGCGGCGCCTGAGCGGCGCTCGGCGGCGGCAGGCGCGCCGGGGCGAGGGCCAGCATCGCACGCAGTCGCTGGGCGAGCATGCCCTGGCCCGGGATGAGCCCGGCCAGCGGCCGCCCGGCGCGGGCGCCAAGCAGCGCCAGACGAAACAGCCTCGGGTCCGGCAGCACGCGGGCCAGCACGTTCCGCATCAGCCGCTCATGCCAGGGGCGCTGATACGTCTCCTCGATGTACCGCCGCGCGTGATCGACGAGATGCATGTAGTTCACGCCCGAGGGGCACGTCGTCATGCAGGACAGGCAGGAAAGGCAGCGATCGACGTGGCGGACCACCTCCTCCGTCGCCGGGCGCCCGGATTCGAGCATGTCCTTGATGAGGTAGATGCGCCCCCGCGGGCTATCCAGCTCGTCGCCCAGCAGAACGAAGGTCGGGCAGGTCGCGGTGCAGAAGCCGCAATGGACGCAGGTGCGCAGGACCTGATTGGACGACGCCGTCTCCGGGTCGCGGAGTTGCTCGGCCGTGAAGTTGGTTTGCATGACGCTATAGTCCCGCGTAGAGGCGGCCAGGATTGAG
>Ga0116230_10001938_pt1 | contig 19903 bp, 15 predicted proteins | sample S1TSphfallax_3_FD_88678 | JGI IMG/M metagenome (GOLD analysis project Ga0116230, IMG submission 88678) | Host-associated microbial communities from peat moss isolated from Minnesota, USA - S1T2_Fd - Sphagnum fallax MG | ecosystem: Host-associated > Plants > Peat moss > Unclassified | place... | reverse complement strand
GACGAGCGCAACACGGTGCACACCGGGGCCTTCTACCATTGCTTCACAGAACGATAGAAGAAGAATCACACTTCCCGACAGAGAAAGAGAGAAGAAGCTATTCTCAGAAATGGATTCTTCTCTACAGAACCCAGTTGCGCAATGCTGCTAAAACCAGATGATGCTTTGCAAGCAAAGTGCTTTTGCTGTCTCTAGCAGCAGCGATTACCATCTCTCTCTCTATCGATCACCCACTTCCTGATTAGGGTTAGAGGATCCAAAACCTGATCATCACCTTCTTCACGTTTTCTTCTATTTCTTCTTCTGCTTCTGCAACCATGCCTTTCATGAACTAGATCAGTCGTCGAAGAGTTCTGCACAACGACAAATGTTTCGGCAATCGGGAAGAAAATCATCATCATCATCGCAACCAACCACAGCGCGAGGTGAGATGTACTGAGACAGCGCGATAGAAAAACGATGGGTTTAGGGTTGATGACAACAAGGGCGAGCGAGGGTGGTTTTTGTCTCGTCTTTCAGAAGCCGTAGTAGATTGCAGCGATGATGGTGCACACTCCTCTGATGACAGATTTGGAAGGCTCTTTGATCAAGGATTCTTTTGTTAGCAGAGGCTGGGCGTTTGTTTTTTTCTCGCCGCGGAAGTGTTTTCCGATCTGAGTGAACGACTGTAAAGCAGCAATCTTTGGTTGTCCCTCCTTTGCTTCTGATCAAAATCCCAGCTTTCAGCTTCCAGACATACTCCTCGAAGGTTTTGCAAAGCTCCACAGAGAGACAGAGAGACAGAAGAAGAAGAAAACACAGGCATGGGTGATTCTAGAATAGCTGAGGAGCTCGTTCAGTTGCTACGAGGGGTGAGTGCATCCCTCACTCTCAAGCTGTCGCACTTCATCTCTCTCCTTTCCCGATACAACAACAACAACGCCAGCTCTTCTGTGGGTGCCGCCGCCGCCGCTGCAGCAACTGCCGCGGGAGTAACCCTAGCGCTGCTGTTTTGCACCTGGAGATACTGGAGAATGCCAAGAAGAATCAGCAGTAGTAGCAGCAGAAGAAGAAGCAACAGAAGCAGCAGAGGACCCAGCAACCAGAGTAACAAAAGAGAAGAAGAAGAAGAAGGATCACCATCATCATCATCATCATTGTCTTCGTTGGAGATGGAAGGCTCGTCTACGGCAGTCGCAAGAGCGATGACACAGGCAGCCAAAAGAGGAAGCAACAGCACTAGTGCTGAGGGAGGAGGAGGAGACTGCAATGTGCCAAAGAAGCTGCCATCGTTGATGAAATCTGTGAGACAGCAGTTGAAGGGAGGGAGGAAGATGACATGCCAGCTTCTAGGAGTGATCTTGCAAGAATCCACAGCAGAGGAGCTTCAGAAACAAGCAGTGGTGAGGCCGCAAGTGGTACAAGTGTTGCTGGAGATTGCTGGAGCTTGTGATCTCTATCTCATGGCTAGGGTTATGGATGATGCAAGTGAGGAATTGGTGCTGGCAGCATTGGATTGTGTTGGGTTTTTCACTGTGCCAGGAACCGACCGCAACAAGGTTTTGTTCTGCAGCACAGAAGCTGGAAGATCATCATTTGTGCGACAGCTTGAACCTGACTGGCATGTGGACATTCTTCGGGACACGATTGCAGGTCTGGCTCCTTTTGTCCCTCATCAACTTCATATTGCGTCTACTTCTTCTTCAGGAGCTGCTTCTGCCATTGCATCAAATGTATTCCTTGCCAACTCTCTGGAGCTTTTCTTTGGGTTTCCTGGTGCACACACATACAATCCAAGCTAGCACTGCTTCTTTGCACTCTTCACAACACAATTACAGGTCTTGCTCCATCTATTCCACATCAACTTCACATGACATCATCTTCAGGAGCTTCTGCCATTGCCACCTTCTTCAGGAGCATCTTCTGCTATTGCATCAAATGTAGGTATTCCTTAAAGATTCTCTTGAGCTTTTCTTAGGGTTTCCTGGCACTCACAAACACAGTGAAATCTAGAAATTGTTCAATTAGGGTTTTATATGCCAGAGTTTTTTTCTTGTTACAAACCAAATGGATTTTTGCAGAACACAAATGGGGGGATCTTATTACATAGTAAAATGCTCAGCATCACATGTGCCTCAGAGTTTTGCCAATTTCATCAGCAAAGTTTGTGTTCACTTTGTACTTATATGGTTTCCCTCAACCATTATCCTCTCTCTATATGCACCTTTTTGTGCGCCTATCTGTGTACCTCTTTGTGTGTTCAGCTTAGATGCTTGCTTGTACAAGTGCAAGCTTATGTGAAATGAAGCTTACTGTTACAAACTTGTTGTTGCAGCTTGAATTTGGGATACTATTGCAGTTGTTTTTGGCATATGATTTCTCTTGATTGCGGGCTTACACTATGGTTTGAGAGTCTTTTCCATTGCAACCAGGTTTTTGTGACAGAAAAACTGGTTTTTGTCATAAAATTTGCCTGGAATTTTAGAGCAGATTGTTCAACTTGGAATGTGGGCAGGTTTTTGTTGCCATCATTTGCTTGGAATTTTTGAGCAGATCATTAAACTCAGGATGCAGGTATTGTTGTAATTGTTTGCGTGAAATTTCTGAGCAGATTGCTAAACTCAAGATTTTTGCATGCATTTTTTTGTGATTCTTTGCCTGGAATTTTGGAGCAGATTGCTAAACTCAGGATGCGGAAATCTATTGTAATTGTTTATCTGGAATTTTTTAGTAGATTAATAAACTCAAGATGCAGATTTTTATTGTAATTGTTTGTGTGAAATTTCTCAGCAGGCTGTCAAACTCATGATGTGAGTTTTTGTGGCAATTGTTTGCTGGAATTTCTGAAGAGATTGTTAAACTCAGGATGTGGGGTTCTTGTTGCAATCATCTGCCTGGAGTTTTTGAAGAGATAATTAAACTCAGGATGGGGGTATGTGAAATTTCTGAGCAGATTGTTAAACTCAGGATGTAGGCTTTTGTTGTAACCCTCTGCCTGAAATTTTTTGGCTGATTAGTAAACTCAGGATTCAGGTTTTGTTGGAATTGTTTGCTTGCAATTTTCTGGGCAGATTGTCAAATTCAGGATGCAAGTTTTTGTTGTAATTGTGTGCTTGGATATCTTGAGCAGATTGTTAAACTCAGGGTGCAGATTTTGTTTTTAGTTTCATTAAATTTTGGGTCTGCCCAGAAGGAGTTTGAGGGCATCAATTTTGGGTCTATCCATAGGGAGTTTGGAGGCATCAAAAAATTTGTTTGTCCATAGAGAGTTCGACACATATTTTGTGTTTGTACATAGCAAGTTTGGCATCAAATTCTTGATTTTTCCATCTCAGATTTATAGGCATAAAATTTGAGTCTGTACACTATGATTAACACCCAAATTTGGGTTTACCCATAATGATCTTGGGATCAAAATTTGGGTTGTGTGTCAAACATCACAATGAACAAACACACTCCATATTTTGGTTAGGGTTTAATTTCTTTGTTTCATTTGTTAGTTTTACTAGTGCTAGAAGCCTTTTACTTTCTTGCAACCTGAACATGAGGTGATACACAGATTGTGCGTCCCTTATTTGAGTGAAATAGTCTTTTTGTTTTTTTAGGTTAAAAGTTCAATTACTAGTGATAAACAAGAAAAGACCAGGGAGAACCAAACATTGGAGTTGTAATAATGTGAAGATAGACAAAACAATTTTTGTGAAGACATACATTTGTGAGGAGTGGTTACAATTATTTTAGTAATGTCATAGTCACTATTGAGAGGATAGGAGAGGATAGGAAAGAGTTTATTTGCGTGTTTGTAACTACAAGAAACACTCAAAGATGAGGATCAATGAGCACTAAAGGAAGGGGTGCAAGAAAGCAATGGATGCTGAAGGGAATCTTCTCACATTCAAATTGTACCCACCAATAAAAAATGTAGTGGATGGTATGCATTTTGTGAAGGGTGGAAACATTTTGGAATATCATGTGAAGGTGAATGCGTTATCGAAACCAAAATACAACCGCCTTTTGTTCACATTGGTTTTGCAAGGAATATAAACTTTGTAACACAAATAAAAGTGTTAGCGATATTTTTTTCCAACCATTAATTAATTAGATTAACATGGTATTGCTCAGTGGGTTCTTATCCAACATCATCATTGCAAATATCACATAAAAACAACTTCAACTCCTAAACCTTTCAAAATAATTAAGTTTTTTAAGGAAACGACATATTTAATGTTCCAAAATCATTGCAATTTGCATTTTCGACATAAACAACTTTACAACAACAAATTACAAGGAAAAAATGCATAAAACCACTCCTACCAACATTAATTCAGAATGTATGTTCTTCATTAATGAAAATCCATTCTCCTAATGGAATTAAGATCTCTAGTTTTTATGAGTCTACTTCCTCCTACCACTCACCCACCTCTCCTACTTTCCTCTAAGTTTGCTTCAAGTACTTTGTAAAAAGAACCCCCTTTAATTGTTGTTGATTGTCCTTAAATAACCAGAAACATTATAACTAACTTGTGAGCTATTCTCATCATTGGGTGTCGAAAATTTTCAAAAACTCATAACTTTTTTAAATGACATCTAGTTTTCATGTTTGAAGGGTCTATTTTATAGCCCTTGGAAAGATATTTCTAACACCACATTGATTGCCACAATCAAAGTTGATTTGACCTCTGAAATTGCCAAAAATGTGAAGCCCAATAATCAATTCTAGTATTTGGTAGGCAGTTTTGGTAGATAACTTGGTAAGTCATTTTGCTACTTTGTAGGTATTTTCTTTGATTCATTACATTTATTGTAAAATACTAATCAAAATTATCCCTTTAACAATTGTTGCTTCTTTTTATTACTAATAATTTTTTCACCTAACAAGGAGAAGGAAAAAACACCGCACTTGGATATTCACAACATAGGCCCAAAAAAAGAATTTGTGGTTGTTTATAAGAAACAACTCATGAAACATGCATGCCAACCATTCATATAGCTTTTGAAGATAGACTAGAAACTACAACATTTAACTTCACCTAAAGGTATGCATACATAATAATCGCAACACAATGGTATTTGATCAAACCTTATCTATGTTATTCTATGCGATTTTAATGTTTCCTAAGGTTTTGACAAGTTTCAATTATCAATTGTAACCCCCTTGAAAGTATTAGTCTCATTTCTAATTTTCAATTAAAAAATATTAACTATCAATCAATATGAAACATGTTTTGAGACATGTAGTTATGTTTCAATGGTCGCATTTTGATAAGTTTCAAAATCTTTCCCACAAATATCATGTTTTGAATTTTGCCAAAGTCAATGTTCTCAATCCTTCATATTTGGTTTCCATGTTTCAATTATTCTCAACACATTGCTACATGTTTCCCTAATGTTTCATTTCCATTAGCCTATGTGCACATATCATACAATTTTTCAAATACACATTTCATACTCATTTCAATCACTTTATTCAACCTCACCCTTGTTTCCATATCTATGTTTTGAGTACATGCATGTGTTTCAAATTCTCCATGATTGGGGTTCAACATCACCTTAAGGTTAGGTTTCATTTCAAGTATATGTTTTGTAGTACATTTCGAGTACACGTTGATAGATATCATTTATTTTCTTGGGATTAATTATTGAACTTTCGATGGCATGGTTGGTTGATGTTTCAATCACCCAAAACATGGCCACATCATGTTTCAATCACCTGAAACATGGCCATCGCACTCAATTGAATAAAATCAAAACTTGAAGCCGAAACTTGAATGTAATACATTGATGTTTGTCAATGATCAATATGTTTATATTCAATGTTTAATACATATGTTTCAACATTATGTTTGTGTTAATATAATTTTCACATGTGTTGCATGATATGAGTTAAACTTGGAGATGATGTTGCTACTTGAGTCTCCCAAACAATGGATCTTATAGAAGTAGGTGACACATAATCATTGGCTAATTCTTTCCACGAATTATTAAACTATTAGAATTATTGCAACCTTAGCTTTGGGTTCATGACCAAGGTAAGGGCTTGTGAAGGTGCGAGCCAAGAATGAAACCTAATAGTCACATTTCATGCTCCCGGGAACATGGGTAAGTGTGAGGGAATGAACCTCCACACTCCCAAGTGAGCTCCCACCTTGGGAGTTGGAGTCTCGATGGAGTCGTAATGGAATCTCGAATCTTCATAAAGCAATTTTAAAGGTCAAAACCCATTGGATTGAACAGTTCCTTATATCATTGGAAAGCTCTTGAAACTTAAATGTTTAAAATGAGCTCACATGACCCAATTGGGTCTTGAAACATAAGTTATGGCCAAAAGAAGGGCTGGGAGTCAAATTGGCAATTTGACTCTCGGCCATTAAAACTTGGGAATCGCCCTAATTTTCTTATGTGCAAGTGATGTGCCACATACCGTTGGAAAGTTATTGACGAAGCTACAATTTTACTTTAGACCTCACTTCAATCGGAGGTCTACACACAAAATTATAGGCCTTTAAAGTGGTGAGAATCCCAATTTTGGGAAATTTGGGATTCCCACTTCGGAGTCCCAGGAAAAAATGACATTTAGGTGTTGGCCCCGTGGCAAGCATAGAGAATATTATAAGGGGGAAGATGGTGGCTTCCCCCAAGTTTAGGCCATGGTGAGTCTTGTGAATTTGTGTTTGCCTGTGGTTCATCCATGCACCAAAGTGCTCCGACTATGCACTAACCAACTTGTTGTTTGGTTTGTATAGGTCCGTGTGAATAATTGATTTTTTTGTCCATCTTCCTAGTCCCCATCATGGAGCTCTAGCATGCACCTCTACTCCCAAAGTGTTACAAGCCAGGGAGCATGCCCCAATTTTTTTTCTTTCCGTTGTCATCACCTTTGGACTCACGGTTGAATCCATTAAAGAGCTTGGGGGTGGGTCAAAAATTGTCTACAACAATTTATTGAAGTATAAAATGAACAAAAGGATAACTTAAGACAGTAAAGGTTAGCCTTTGTTGTTAAACGACTCAAGGAATTTAATATATCCAATATAACAAAAATTGAAATTATAAAGTGGAATTGAAATCTTTTATGGCATATTGTCGCCATTGATGAATGATCCCTTACGATTGGTAGGCATGACCTCCCTTGGTCCCATCTTGTCAAAAAGGCAAATTTTATTTCAAGTAACTTGCTATGAAGGAACACACCCTATAGGAATATTTTTTTGGGAAGTTAGGATAATGAAGGTTTTTATCAATATTCACTTGATAAGAATGTTAATTGTGTCGGCCCACTTCAAGGAGCTAATCAAGCTTCCATTAGAAAGCTAAGGATAAGGGAATATGCCATGGTTGGTGGAAAACCATATATGTATAAATCAAGATAGGCATTTATTGTTTTGGGGGACAAGAAAATAAAGGTTGTGTATTAAAAGCTCGTGTCAACATCAAATATTCTATTCGAAATGTCAATGGTTTTCATTTATATACAAATAAGGGTAGTAGAAGATGCAATGTGAGAAATCGCAATTTGCCAAAATCACATTACCTTATAACTAAAACTCAAAAAATAACTCATATACAATTGTTACGTAACTATCCCTTGGGGATTACAACTATTGTGCAACTATCCCCTTAAAAATGCGATGTATTAATAAATAAATTGCCACATTAGAAAATTGGTTAGTTGTATTATAGTTGCAAGTGAGTTGAAAATGAGTATTTTACACGGTAAGTTATACACATTGTATGTAGTTAACAATGTTTGATTTTTTCAAGAATTACATTGTAGTTACATGTGGCCATTACTTTTGAACTATTGTACATGTGTCACTAAAACAACTATGTTGCACCTAATGTACAATGTACATACATCCGATCATGCCACATGTTCACATCTCCACCACCCATTATGGGATACATTTGCAACTAGTTTTCGATTATGATTCCCTTTGATACAATTGATATGGCCATTAGTGAGCCACTACTAAAATACTACTATTCAACTATGTTATGACTATAATACAATTATTTATAATTTAATTAAAATACATATTCATCAGTTATTTATATCTTTATCATATGTGTTTCATTTTGAATGATTTAAAATGTTATGGGGGCGTTACCTCAAATTCAAAAAATCATATTTGAAATGCAAAGGAAAATGAATAATGAAAAACAACAAGAAAATAAATAAGCTTTTTAACTTACAAATTGTTTTTTCTTTCGACCCCTTATACTTTCAAACCTCATAACTTTCTTATTTTTATTAATTAAAAAAAATTAAAGTGTTATAGGGACGCCATCTAAAGTTTTACAAATCATTTTTAGATTCCAATAACAACAAAACAACATACAGGGAATTTTGTGGGTGTTTGGGAACTAGCCTTTGTAACATTTGGTGGTTTGTTTTTTGGAAATCTTGACCCCCTTGACTTTGAAGGGCCATAACTTTTCAATTCTATTATGCGTTTTTATCATTTTTGGTGCACTTGATGCATCAACAGGAGGGGTTCAAATTTTGTTTAAACACAAATAAATGGAACCCTCCCCTTGGAACTAGCTTGCCTTAAATGCTTAAATGTTATAATTGCAATTCAATTACAACTAATGAAAAACTAAAAGATTTAACCCATATATTTTGTTTTCAAATCCCATGCTACAAATTATATAAAGAAGACTTGTTTATGTTCTCACATTAAAATAAATGTTCCATTTTGGGATGAACTTTAAAAAGCTTAACCTGGAAGTAAAATATAAAATATAAAATATAATTTCATAATTATTTTTTAATGCATTTAGTCTTGTGCTTTCCCACCTACTTATTTACCTAGGTAAGTAAGTAGGTCCTACTTTTCTACGTACCTAGGTAGGTAGGTAATGAGGTCCTAGATAAATACATAAGTATGTAAATTTTAAGACCTACCAACCTACTTACCTATGGTTATTTACGAGCTACCTAACTACTAAAATAAACATTTTTATTTTTTATTTTTCCAAAATACAATTAATATGCCATGTGGCAAAAAATTATTGTGCCACATGTCATATTTTGGACCATCATTAACAATCATAATGGACAATGCATATCAATATTTCAAAAAAACATTATGTCCAAAAAATTTCATAATGTCTAATTTTAATATATGGATGACAATTAATGATGTTAATATGACATCATGGGTGTAATTATAACAAAGTTGCAATTGAGTTGCAACTTTGCAATTCATGTAATTTGTCCATTAACAATCACAATGTATAAATTCAATAAGTTGCAAATGTATTCTATAATTCAAAAATTGAGTTTGCAAGGCTAGTTGCAAAACACCCTTTTTCTCATAGTGATATGATGCACAAAGATGTTACATTATTTTAGGACATTTGGGAGGAAACAAATGAAAAGCAAGGTTGAGCTTGACTTCTAACTATCAAGAGATATTTAAGACGCCATGAGGACATATACATGGATTGGGTAATGTCCATTAAAATGTGTTTCAAAATCTAGATGTTATAACCAATCTCCCCCACAAAACAATGTTTGTTTTAAACAAGGTGGTATAACTAAAACATGCATCCTTGTTTCCAACTCAACTAACACAAGAAGTTCCACCAACATTGTTAACATTGCAAGCACCATTTGACTTTGCAAACAAAGGATTGGGCATCCACGTATGCAAAAAAAAAGATTTTTTTTTTAATGCAATTGAAACAAAATTCAAAACAAGTTCAACTTGAACAACATGATGTTGCCAACCCGTAAAAATATGAAACAAAAATAAACCCAAAAATTGAAGACATGGTGGAACATGATGCAGATATGCCAAATGTGAATGTTTCAAATGAGATGGAACATGTTTCACAAGTGACGCATCATGTTTCAAATGTCCTTGATGATGTTTCAAAAGTGGAAGACCACCATTTTTTATGTTTTGGATATCCAAGAACATTTGTCCAATACACAAATGCAAGTTTCAAATATGGACCATGTTTTAGAGGATGTGATCCATTTCCAATTAGAGATACGAACATGGATGAATCCACTAAAGGTGGTGTGAAACTAAAAGTGTTCACCAATATGGAGACAAGTATTCAAGTTCCAAGCCATCACAATTTAGGATAGTTTGATGTAACACCTCTAATGATATATATATTTAGTTTAAAATATCAATATCATGGTGGTAGAACTCACCAAGAATAGTTTGCAGTTTCCCTCCAAATTTCCATAGGTTCTTATTGAATATTTGAATGTTCTTGTCGAATCTCCACAAGTTTTAACAACTTCAACTTGGAAGCTTGAGAACCAAGTTGCAAGAACTTGTCCCTTGGAGATGTTGATCAAACAAAAGCACATGGTTTTGACAATGCAATTATTGAGGAGCAACTTGATAAACTTTGGTTGAACCCATTAACATTCATGGTTTGATTCTTGTTTTGATTAAATATTTAAATGGTCATTTTTGGGTGTGAACCCAATTGGTCATGCTTTGGTTGAGGACCCAATTATTCAAGTTTTGGTTAAAAACCCAAAAGGTAATGTTTTGGTTCAACATCCAAATGTTCACCTTTAAACTTATAACCCAAATGCTTAGGTTTTGATTCAAGACCCAATTATTCATGTTTTGGTTCAAGACATAAGTGGTCATGCTTTAAAGGGTGTTTGTGTTTGATATACAAATGTGGACTTTATAGATGTAAAGGATGTGGATGTCAAAGCATGTGTTAAAGATCGTTGGTGGGGCCATTCAAGAACCCTTGGTGATACATGATCTCAATTATATATGTTTCAAGATAGTTGATGGGGACCTTGTTTTGCAAACTAACCAAATATAATTTGGAATTTCAACAAATGACCATTAGAACCCAATGTACAAAAAACGTTTATTTAGGTAGGTGTTTCAATTCCAAAAGATAATCCAACCATGAATATATCGTGGTCATATGCTTCTATTGATGAAAATGCGACCATTGACCTAATTGTGAACACAATGACCCCCGTAAAAGTTGTGGTGAACATCTTAAGCAAGGAATTTTTTAAAGTAAACCATCTTTTGAAACACATGAATAAGCTATTAGGAACATTTCAAAGGATGTAATCAATGTGGCAAAAAACCCTTGAAAGGAAAAATGTAAAAATCCACAGGCAAATACCAAAAAAAAGGTGCGTGCAGAAAAAATAAATTGAAAGGCGGTGTTAAAGCAACAAGCAAACCAATCATGAAGAAATGGGCTTGAGTTGTAGAGTGTTTTTCTAACATTGAAATTTTGCTAAACCCTCGAATGAAGCACTTTATAATGTTGGAGAATAGACCATGAAATGACTAGCAATTTGTTTGTCTAGGGAAGGCCAAACGATAAGTTTTGAACTCAACTATTTTTTTCTCCAAGTTTTTAACGATTTTTTAAAGCAAATGTTAATAACAAATTATGTATTTTATAGGTTGCTTGAGCTTTTCAAGAGTGCAAGGTATGCTCTAATCAATAGTTACATGTTTATTTAACTATCAAGTTTATTTTGATCAACATGTGTAGTTATTGCCATGTACGCATAACATATAAACAACCAAATCCATGGAAACATAAAAACATAAAAGATCGAAACATTTGAATCCCAGACATCTGAAACATAAAATGCCAAAACATACAATCATAGAATCATAAAAACACACAATCTTAAAGCCATAGAAACATGTAAACATAGAATCGTGGAATCCAAAACTAAATACCAAAGCTTCCAATAAGGTTGGAATGGCTACTAAGGATGACCTTTGTGATTATGCCCTATTTTTGGGGGTGATCCCAAGAAGGAAATACATCTTTGGCTTGAGGATGATGATTTCAAAACATTGTTATACTAGTATGGGGAAATGTAGGGCATTATGTTGTACTTTTATTTATAGTTTATTTTACAATTGAAAAAAACCATTATTCAAAAACATTATTGTATTGTACATAACAAAACTATGCCAATGTTGGAACTTATGCATTTGGAGGAAGGCAATGCATGAGAGAAGATTGCCCAAATAGGTGTTAAAACCCTTTGCAATATGAAAGGTTTAGAAGACATTTTAGTCCTTCCAACCAATGAAAGGAACCATTGGTTTTTTTTTACGTGTTAAAATGTCACCAAACATTACACTTTGATTCCATTTCAAGATTTCACATGACACACAAGGCAAATCAAGTTATAAAATGTGCATCACTAAGGTGGTCTTATGCAAAAGGACTACCACCTAATTATAATGAGTGGACGGTTGTTGGCACAAGGCCAATTGTATGCATCTTATTGACCAAATAAAATGAAAGGACCATTGTCTTGATGTGGAAGTGAGTTTCAAAATTTGAAACTACAATTTTGTCACAACTATCACAACAATGTGAATTGAAATTTTATCGTATTTCCTTGTGGTGCATTTGTTGGGACCAAAATATTCAATCTATTTCTATATTTCTATGTTTCAATCACACGTTGCATTTTTGTTTCCTCGTTTTTTGTTTTGTATGTATTCTATGTTTCTAGATATCATGTTTCAATTGCATGTTCCAATTTTGTTTCTTTGTGTGTTGTTTGGTGTTTATTGTGCGTTTATAGGGTTTCAATGTTTTTATGTTTCTAGATTCCATCCATTCCATAAATCCATTCATTCAATAATTTTGCCCATGTTTCTAGAGTTTGTCCATTTTTTGGTCTTTTTACATGTGTCACAATATCATTAGTTATGGTTCCCCAATGTTTCATGTTCTACATTCGTCATTGTGTCATTAATCATTCTTTTTTCTTGGAATGGTTGGGAGACATTGGAGGTCAAATATTTTCAAGCGAAAGTTTAAAGGCCATGTATGATGAGTTCATCATCCAAACCATCTCCCTCAATGAAAGTTCAATTATGATGACATGATCATCATTTTGCCAATAACTTCCAACATAATTAACTTTGTTATTGAGGATATGATGAGGGTAAATGCCATTACTTGACAACTTCCCTAGATGGTGAACAAACCACATGTAGCTAACAAGAAGGGGACCAATGTGCAAAAACAATCACTTGGGGCGGTGGCAAGGAAGAAAGCTCATAAACTTAAGTCCAAAACATCAAATGCCTTGTCAAGAAAATAAACTATAAAGTACACATTTCTAGCAAAGTTTGAAACTTCATTATTTGGTTTCGAAGTTCTTCATGTTTCAAGGCCCATGTTTTGCAACAGAGCACATACCTTGATATTTCATTTATTTCTTTGAATTCTTTTAGTTTCTTGAAATTTTGTTCATATTTTTTCTTTGGGTTATTTGATTTTCTTTTCATTTTTTTTTCCCTTGAGTTCACCATTGCCTTGAATCGAAGTGTTATTCTTTTTTAGTGAGGCCTAAAATTTCCTTTTAAAGTTTAATTCTATTGCTTTGAAGTTCCACATGTTTCGAAACCCATGTTTTGGAATAAAGTGAATACCTTGATTCTCCATTTACTTTCTTTGAGTTTCTTTTGTTTCTATTCATTTGTTTTCATTGGATTAGATTTAGGTTTCTTTCATTTGCTTCCATTCCTTGGGTTTATGTTTGAAAGATGATTGAAACCTAAACATTAATGACATTTCAACAATAAAAAAAATGATTAATGTGTTTGAAAAAAATATTCACAAATATTTTGATTTGCATAATTGAGTCATGTTTTGAAGACTTGAAACTAGTACAAAAGTGTGTTTGAAACGTGATGAAAAAATGTTATTTGTAAATGTTTTGACCTACATACTTGAGCCATGTTTTAAGGATTTGAAATTGGTACATGAATGTGTTTGAAACATGATCAACAAATATTTTTCACAAATATTTTTCCTTACATACTTGAACCATGTTCCAAAGACTCCAAATGTAAGAATTATGATTGTTTCAAACCATGTTTCATAAAAAAAAGACAACTTTAGATGTTTTGGCATCATGTTTCAAATGTTTTGACCTCATTTTACTGATGTTGACATGTTTTGAGGTACTATTTTGTGCACATTTTTAAAAGACGCCATTAGGTCATCAACATTTGAGTAATAGAATAATCAAATTTTATTTAATGTGTTAAGATCTAGGTGACAACCCAAAATCTATTTTTTTGAAACCCATAACAACCCTAAATTAGGTCATGCATGTCCCCATGTACCATTCATGACCATTTATTAGCAAGGTTTTATGGTTGATTTGATGAAGAAGGATGTTGGTTGTGGAACAACTATTCCTTCTTGTTAGTTTCCACTTTCAATGGAATCATGCTTCCCTAAGGTTGCCAACAAAGAAACATGGAACACCTAGTTGAGCTTGTATTTCAACATGAACATGCCATTTTTGTAGGGAATTCAACGAATAATGCAAGATTTGAAGATTGGAATTTTTACACACATGGAATTGAGATGGGATGTCAATTACAAGTCACAAAGGCAAAACAATATACATTCCTTCAAATCGAGTCCAAGATTTTATCAATAGAAAGGAACATTAGAATGATGCAAATTGCAAGTTCACATGGAGGCAATTCATAAGAAATAAGAAAGGGAAATTGTTGTTCCCATGATAGGAAATTATTTTGAATTTTCTAGGTTTTAGATCTTGAAACCCATAACATTTTGATTCTTACAAAATCTTAGTTTCTTGCATAGTCTCATTTGAATTATTTTGTCGTATTCCTTTCTTTAACAATGGTTCAAGGGCATGTATAATTGTAATTATGATTTGAAGGACAAGATAGACATTTTGATGATGTTAATAAAAAATGTAGTTTAATTTTTTTTAATAATAATAATAATATATATATAATTCTTTTAATTTTTTGATTTTTTGATAGGACAAGTAAAACAATTTGAAAATCCAAAACCAAAACTTGGCTTACCACCAAAAGTAATGGAGGGTCACAAAAAAAAGGTTGTAGATGTGCATTTACCATGAAAATGTTTTATCTCCTCCCTATTGTAATAGAGATATGTTTATATGTGAAAATACATGTCAATGCAATGGGAACATCATACACAAGGACAAGTCCACATTTGTAGTGCATCTTTCAACATGCTTAAAAGATTTTGTAATGGGAAACTTGAGATTAGGCCTTTTTGTTTCACAAGTGATGGCCAAACATCAAGGAAGTGGTTGAGTGTGTGGATACTTCACAAGGGACATTTTTTTAATGCAAATAAAACATACGTAACATGGTTGGAAAGTTGGCTTAAATAACATACAAGAAACATGGGAATGATGTTGAAAATGTTTGCATGTGGGTTTGAGAGAACCCAAACCTTTTGTTTCATTAATGAAACAGTGGGTTGGAAGTTGATGGAGAGCTAAATGGTAAAAAATCACTTTCACAATCAAAATTTAGAGTCTCTTGTAGTCATTGATGATGTAACACTATGGTCATCAAAGTGGGGTCACCATCGATGCTACCTTTGGAACAAATGAAAACAAGGTAGATTTTCTTCCTCTAATTGTAAGAACAATGTTAAAAGCAATTCATAACTCAAAAACATGTTGAAACATGTTTATGTTCATGCCGGCTTCCATTGTATACCATATGATGGTGTTTGATGATTGGAAGAAAAATGACATATTACATACATAATCACATTTCGAAATAACAAAAATGACCTCTCCCAATGGATGGAAGTTATAAATTTAAATAAAGATCAAAACCAAATTGACAACCAAATGCTTTCGTTGTTGATGATGTTGATGCCAAAATTAATAATATCAAGTAACATGTGATTTCGTCTATATTTTAGTAGGTAGCCTTGCCAATATTTCATTGCAAAACATGGCTATGTTTTAGTGTTTAACATGGTTTTGTTTCAATCTATAACATGCCTATATTTCAACATGTACCTTGACTATGTTTTTTTGTGTTTATGTTTCAATTCATAATTTGGTTATCATTCAAGTTATAACTTGGACCATGTGTTTCAGTTTGCCTTCAAAAAATGTCCGATGTAACCTATAACCTATATATGTTTTAGTTTGTAACTTGGATGTGTAAGTATTTCTATGTTTAGTTCATAACTTAGTTATGTTTCAGTGATGCATTTAGCCATGTTACTAAGCTTTGATTGTTTTGTGGGATTGCAATAATATATGGTTAAACGCAAAGTTTTTTTAATGTTTTTGGCATCTAAAAATGCTTGACAAAAATAAAAATGCATCAAAATAAGGGATGTGGCAATGCATGCAGAAGTTTTGAAAAATATGAGGCATATTACATGATACAACTAAGCCCAATAGAGAAAGTGACATGGAGTTCATAATGGAGGAGTTGTTGAAGCTTATGCACAACCTACCTTTCCATTAAAGCTTGATGGAAAACCAAATGAATTCTTCACCCATAACCTAGGGAAGATGTACGATTTTTATGTTACATATTCCAACTTTTTTAGTAACATGCAAGATCTTTAACATTATGGGCAAATCGTATGCAAGAAAAACTCTTCAAAATTTGATGTACCATTGTCAAAAGGCATTAGTATTATGCATTGTTTAATATCGCTTGTTTATATTGTTGTAAATATTCTTGATGCTACAAATTGCCAATTTTAAGATATTGTTTAATTGTTTTATGTTTTTTTTAATGTCAAAGCTAGTTCATCCTAGAAAGCCCATGTTAAAAAAAAAATCAATAGTGATATCATACAAGCAATCAAAGAGGAAAAACATATAAATCTCATGTCTTCTTGTGACTTTCATGAAACTTGGAAGTCCACCATCTACAACAAAGTCAACAAAAGGTTCTACAATTGATTACATTACATTAGTCATGATGGTCACAAATAAAACATTTAGGAAGTAGTGGTAGCCATTGTTAAGAAAGAAAAAGTTGTCATGCAAGACCAAACAAATTGACCCTTGCCAATATTGGATAGGAATGTAAGGCCATTATTTCTCTTTATACCCCATGAGTAGACTACAATTTATTCACAATTTGAATGTGCCTTCTCCCAATTTAAGTTTTTTTTCCCCCAAATATGTGCATTATTCTCTAATGTCAACAATTTCAATAAAAACATCAAACAAGTTCAATTAAATGACATGCATGAAATTCAAAGTTGGAGTTTTTTATACTTGATTTACACAAGGATTTATAAATATAAGGATGTTCCAAAATTGGAAAAGGTTCTAGGAGTCCATTCTAGTTTTTTAAATGTAAGTATTCCATAAAAATGAGATTTCAGAATTTTTTCTTCATGCCAATCAATATTGCCAATAGTTACAATAATCCAAAAGGTTGTTACATGGTGTTGGTTATGTTTGGGAGGGAAAAATAAAATTATTGTTGATGTTTACACTCCTATGATACCAAGGGATGTGAAAATTTTCTTTCAAATGAATTGTCCAACTTTTTTTTTTTCAAAAACCCCTTCTTGAGAAATCTTTTATTGTTGGTGATTGAAAATGTGTTGTGGATTCTTCTTTAAACATGTGCTCTTCAAATGCATCAAACAATTAGGTGGGAAACATAGAATTTGAAGATCTTGTTAAATTCATGATTTTTATAATATTTACAAATATTATCATCCTTTTACAAATGCCTTTACTTTTTCCTTTACACAATGCAATATGTTCATGAAACTTTGATTGTTGCTACGTGACAAATAATGTTTTAGCTTTTACTAATGACTATAAACATGTTCTCCTTCTTTTTTTATTTTTGATCTTGAAGTTGAAGTTTTTTTCACTGTCCATGCCATTGCAAAGGGTTCTAGCTAATAGAAGTTAAATGTTTATTTGCTTAAGAGGCCCAAAATTTTAAAATCCATAAAAAAAAATCATTCAAGACTTTAGTTGTGCATTCATGTTTATTTAGACACAACAAGCTGGTGGGAAGGTTTGAAGTACAAGATTTGACTTGTTTTAAAATTATACATTAAGGAAAAACTCAAAGAAAGAAAATAGCCATGAAGACTTTTGAAAAAAAAATTCTATAAATTAATGAAGATCTTTGTTCCAAACCAGGTTGTGTTAAGTTAATGTGAAAAAGGAAAAGTTTTTTTTAATGTTTGTTGATTATTATACTGACATTTATATCATAGCAAAACATAAAGCTAGAACAAAAGATGCCATGGAAGGCAAAAATCCCATTGCTTACTTTTTTTTGGGTAATAATTAAAGTTCAAAAATCCCTTTTCACTGAAATCAAAACTAGTTTTGGTATAGGCATGGTCATTAATACTTAGAATGTTTTACATGAAGCCATTTATTCATTTAAAAAATCAACCTTAAACAATAGAAGAAATCTTGTCATATGCAACCATTCATTTTACAACTATGTGTAACTACTTGTCATTTACAACTAAATTAGTCACACTTCAAATTACAAAATTGGAATTGTATAATTTTTGTTCAAAATGATTGTGTGTGCAACTAACATGCAATCAATGGTGTATAAAATGGACACATGCCAAAAAACAATGGTCTAAAAAAAACATATTTAGGTCAATATACCCAATATACCTAGGCTACTATAAGAAATTATTAGAAATATAATACTATTATACATAGGTTAAACTAAGTAACATAGACTTAGTCTAGCACGTAACTATAAGCTAGGTATCCCTAAGCTACCCTACTAATTATATCTTAAAAAATTTACAATTATATATATGAATATGAATAAATCAATTAATATTCTTGATTAATACAATAAATATTTAGATATTTAAATAATTTATTATCACACACACACGCACACACACACACACACACATCATTATTTAGTTAATTAATATTATTAAGATGTTGGCACATGGCATTGAGGTAGGTAGATGTGTAGGCCTAGGCTATTAGGTAGGCAAGAAGGAGTATGCATGTCATGTAGGTAGGTAGGTGGATTGGGATGGTATTAAAATTGTATTTCATTTTGGGTTTAACTTTTAAGGCCGAAGTTCATTCCAAATGTCACTTATTTGAAAATATTTTTATGTTATAGTGCACTAATTATATATTTTACAAACATGAAAGATTAGACAAATAATATGAGATAAAATTTTAATTGCATCCTAGTTATGCAACCTAATGCAACTAAAATTTTGTCCTATATTGTTTGTCCAGCCTCATTAGGGTAAGAATTATTTTGAATAAAATTCCACAATATTGCATTGAACTTCAAAACCATTTATGTTTTAGGCTGAATTACAAAAGTTGAATGCCAACTTTTGTTTGCCACTTAACTTTTTACAACACAAATTTTATGATGTATTGTTAAATGTTTTGGAATCCACTAATGTATGGACCTATAATTGTTTTTGATAATTTATTCCAAAGGAGATTGACTTGTAAAGGCTACCCATTTATATTCATAAGGTTGATTCATGGTCACCAAGTATGAACCATTTTCAAAAAGTGTTAATAGGCTAAAACATTTCTATACAAACACTTAAAATAATTATGGATGATTTACTATCATTCAATTTTTCTAAAAGAAAAATGCGTTTTTCGCAATTGTTGTATGCAACTAATTTTTAATTGCATGTGATACATGCAATTATTTTTTATTTAATTGCCTTAGGCAAGTTGTAGCCAACATCCAATTGCGTGTGACAACTATGTATACAACATGTATATACAATATCAACAATTTGTTGTAATTCAAGATGGGACGTTCTTCTTTTTTTACTAACAAAAGTAACCCTAAAATCCATTCCTTATAGATGGAAGTTCTACCTTGTAGGTTGGTTAGTTGATGGGTTTTGTGTCATTTTGCCATTTGTAGATTTTGAATGCATATTGAAGTTATGTATAAAATTAAAAAAACACAACACCATAACCTTGAGTTTGGTCATAAACAAGGTGAGATTAGAAAATGACTTGCAAAAAAATACATTACCATTCAATAGCAATTGAAACTTAGAAAACCATCAATTTTTGTGTTAAATGGAATTCATTCCATCTTCACCCTCTCTTTCCTTTTTCATGAGCACCTCCATTGCT